>Ga0180220_1000834_pt1 | contig 27558 bp, 41 predicted proteins | sample eDN5th37CBELigBY_FD_151335 | JGI IMG/M metagenome (GOLD analysis project Ga0180220, IMG submission 151335) | Enriched backyard soil microbial communities from Emeryville, California, USA - eDNA 5th pass 37_C BE-Lig BY (version 2) (version 2) | ecosystem: Environmental > Terrestrial > Soil >... | reverse complement strand
CGCGCCAATGCTAGCGGCAGGCAGCAGGCCTTCTGCGCGCATTGTAGGTCTGCGGCGCAATGGCAGAGTGGTTATGCAGCGGATTGCAAATCCGTGTACCCCGGTTCGATTCCGAGTTGCGCCTCCAATAAAAACAACAACATACGAATTTACGCCGTACTGCTGTGTGGGGATTTTCTGACATAGCATTTAACCGACCCGCCACCGCGCGGGCTTTTTTGTGCTACAAATACTGTGTTTATACACAGCACACCATGAGCCACCTTCAACACTCCACGCCCGGACATTCCTGCTGGACTTGCAAGCACTGGAACGGCGAAACTGTCGCCGACGGAGCGCATGCGGTTTGCATGTATGACGGACGGGTTTTGATTCAGGCGATGCCGGAAACGGGGTGCGTGTACTGGAATCGGGATAGGCCGGCTACCGACACACCGCCCGCCAGGTCTCGTTGTGTGCAACGATCTGCCTGACAACGGGCGTCGGGGTCGCATCGAGTTCAGCCTGATTCTGCCATCTGATCGGCTTGGCGATGTCGCAATAGCTATTTGACGTTGTCGCGCAGCCAGTCCCGAGCGCGATTACGAATAGCATCATCATCCAGCGCATCAAGCTTATTATCCACTTCACGGGCTTTCTTCCTGGCCGATGCATCGGCCTCCAGTTGATCGGTCTTGGCTTCAGTGCGGCCGGCTGCCTTGCCTGACTGGCGGATGCCAATGACGGCGGCACCAAGCGCGGCCAGTGCCGCTATGTAGGGCCAGACGCGGGCCCAGAGTGCTTGCAAAAAGATCATGTGACGGCCGCTCCTATCTTGATGGCCTCAGCACCGGAGGCGCCCAGAAACAGCGCCCTGTCCGCAGCGCGCCGCCGGCGCAGGCCCAGCAGCACTTCGCCGCCGGATTTGTTCCAGCGCGGGAATTCTTCGGCGGCACCGGCCGTGTCGCCCGCATTGAACTTGCACACGAGGGTCGAGTCTTGGAACGCATCCACGCCGATGTTGTAGGCCAGATCGACCATGGCATCGAGCTCGTGCTGGACCATGCTGCGCTTGATCACGGCCAGCACGCCGGGAACAAACTCATTTGTAAGCCGGTCGCGCAGCAGCTGATCCGCCCGGGCCTGGGTGATTACCAAGCCTTCATAGACGTCCGGGCCGGTGTGGCCCCAACCGATGGTCCAGACCTTACCTTTAGCATCCCAATAAGCCTCGAGCTTGCATTGCTCGAAGTACTTCAGGACCTTCTGGCCTTCCTGGCTCATGGTGATGGGGGCAGGCTCAATCTCCAGCACCGGCTCGTTGGGCACTGGCGCCGGGCGCAGGCCGGAGAGCCAGAGCAAGATTTTCTTGATGATGTTGATCATGGCGACACCTTCGGTTGCACAACCAAGCGCCCGATGACGCCAAGAGCTAGTAACGCAATCGTTACCACTCTCACCCAACCTTCAGGGATCGTCGCTTGCATTTCAGGCGGGATGAGCGTCCACGCTCCCTGGATGGCGGTGGCCAGGACCATCGCTTGTACGGAAAACATCCGCCAGCACTTCTTCCAGTTGTTGATCAGTTTCACTTCATCATCTCCATCTTCGCTGCCGTCCACAGCGCGTAAACAACCCACCCAAGCCCGGCTACGCCGCCCACCTTGGCGGCGTTTACGAGTGCCTCTCGGACCATTTTGTTTCGCAGCTCGCGCCACTCTATGACTGTCTCGTGATAGCGTCTGTGGCTATCCGGGTCTTCGTCGGGGAAGCCCTTTGCGATCCGCTGAACTTCTTCTTTCAAGCTGCGCTGCGCATCACGCACCGATGCAATCTGCTTGTGCGTGTCCTCTTTCGATTCGCGCACGACAGCGATAATCGCTCGGGCTTCGGCTGATAGATGCTGGTCTTGCATCGCGTTCCTTTGGAAGAAAAAAAGCCCTCCGTAGAGGGCATCGGGCGAAAATAAAGCCGCTCTAGGCGGCTGGTTCATCCCACTGAATGGCGTCGAGGTCTTCAGGCGATGTAGCCTCGTACACCAAATCTCGAAGCCGTTGACGCTTACCTACCAATTGCTGACTAGCGGCCATGAAAAGCTGCGTTTGTTCCAGCGTCTTCTGGCGCATCTCGGCCGGGCTGATGCCGCGTGCGGCGGCCAAGCCGTCCAGATACGGTGTGGGCGCATTCTCGTCAGCATCCCAGGCCAGCACCTCGGCCTGTTGAGTCGCCCAGGTCAGGCGCTCAGCTTCGGGGTAGCCCTCTGTGAGCGCGGCGGCGGCTTGCGTAAAAGCTGCGTTAACCTGAACCACTTTAGCGGCCTGCATATCAGCGAAGGATGGAGTCGGCGCTGCCGCCAAAACCGGGTACCCGTTCGCATCACTAACGATACGCTGACCATCAGACTGTCCGCGCATCAGCGCTTGATGCTGCGCCTGCGTAATCTCAACCGCGTCCGGCTCGCTCTTGGCGAGATAGAAACCGCCTGTTGCTTTGGAGTAGTAGTATGTTTTCATTTTAGGCGCTCCCTATTGCAAGCCAACAGGCGACACGCGAGTTGATGCTTGGCCCGTCTAGCAATAAATCAAATGAGGTTGTGGCGGCGCTGGTGATTACCTTTGCCGCTAAGGGCGTGCCGCTAGACGTTGCATCACAGGCAAACGCGCGTGTAACGGGGCCTGAGAAGGCCAATGGCAAAACAACCGTGGCCGAATAGGAGCCGTTTGCAATGCCGATGGCCCCCCACTGCACCAGCCAGCTACCTAACCAGCTTGGAAATTTAATGTATCCGGTGCCGCTCAGGTTGATAGCAAAACCAGCCGCAGAGGCAATGTTTGACATGGCGCTGCGAATCCAGCTTGTGGAGGCAAGCTTGGCGCTATTGTCACTGGCGGACGGCGCGACGCCTTTGACGTACCCGCCTTGCGAATAAATCAACAGCCAGCCATTCACGCTGCCGGAATACTGTAGCCATATTTCCTTATCGGCTGCTATTTCACCGCCAGTCAGGGGGCCGCCGTCAGAGCCGTAAATGGGGAGTGATGACACGCCCACAGCAGGAGTAAATATAGCTGGGCCAGTATTGGCATTTGCGGCGCGCAATCTCAGAACAAGACCATTGTCGTAAGTTGATGCGGCTGGACTGTATGCCCCAACGTATGCGTTTGGGCTGCCGGCGTCCATAGACCAAGCGAAAGCACTCGTTCTATTTTCCAAGCCAAGAAGCGCCCCGACTATGATCCATTCGGTATTCGCCGCATTGCGCCGCCTGAGAAGTAAGTTGGCGGTGTCGGCCCAGCGCATGTAGGGCCACGTGATCACTGGCTCCGGTCCTGGGTGGTCTGCATCCGTATATCGTGGGTAGCTCAAGCACTTCCATGCGCCCGGCGATTCGTTCATAAAGCAAACAATATCGTTCGCTTCAGTCACCACGGACACGCCTGCAGGCATCATTAGAGCCGATGAATGCGCAAGCGTTATCCCTGCTTCAAACTTCAGATAGACGATTCGCCCATTGAAGTTGTCAGAAAAGCCGTTTATGGTGCTAGCTACCTTTTTGACGTTTGCGAATGAGCAATCAGGCGGCAGAACCGTTGTAGAGGCGGAGTTGATATCCGCCCCTTTGGAGAATTGCCGCCGTATAATGGCCGCGTGGATCCGTAGGAAATTGTCTAGCGTACCGCCGACGCTGTCGGACCCAGCTGGGCTGTTCATTGCCTCGTTGGTATCTAGGTCCGTGATACTGGATGGTATTGCCATTTTGAGTATCCAATAAAAATGCCCGCTCTAGGCGGGCTGGGGACTACATGGAACAAGAAACACTCTTCGGGATGAACCCGATATTTGTAGGGTGGGCTTTAGCGGCTATCGTCGTTGCGTGGTGGAACGGGCGCAAGTCCTAGCAAGCCGCCATATACCGCCGCTGGCGGCATCAGGCTAGGCGACTGCATGGGTAGCGATGGACGCACGAGCGCCGGTATCACACGCTGCGCAGCTCCCTGTTGAACGCCACTGATCGTACCTTGAATGACGCTACCAATGCCAAGCGGAATTTTGCCGCTAATCCGGTCCATCAAATCGAGGCCACGGCCCATTACCAAAGCGCCAGAGTTTGAGTTGTTCACCGCAGAGCCAGCGGGTTGAGCCTTCATATAGGCACCAACCCGGCCAATTGCCTTCAATTGCTCTACTTCCTCGGGCCCAAAGAATGCCGCTAACTTGCGATCGCCGATCATCGACAATGCGCGGTTATAGGCCGCAGGGCTGAAGTTGGCTGCTTGCTCTTCCACTGCGCCGCCCAGGGCTTTTTCCTTTAAGAATGCCGTTATCTGGCCTCTCACCGATTGCGCGACTTCTGGATTGGCTCTAACTGCATCGGCCAGCTTTCGGACATCATCGCTTGATGCCGCCTTGCTGATGATGAAGCGGTTAACGAACTGATCGGGCGTCACCTTACCATCGAATACGGCCTTTACCGCCGGCACCGATTCGACCCATTCCATCTTCTGTCGGTGCGCTGCGCGCGCCTGATTGAAGGCATCAATAGACTGCTGGCCAGCCTCGTTTGCTACTGGACTCATGCGGTCCGGACGCTGTGATAAAAGCGGCGTATCGTCCAGCGATTGGCGGACAAGCCCGAGCGCGTAGCGCGTAGAGCCGTCGCTGCTGCTGCGCTGCAGGCTGGCAATGCGCTTTTTGATTTGCTCCGCCACCTCCACTGAAAACGGCATTTCGCCATTGGAGATTCTGTTGATGGTGTTGCGTACATCTGCCGGCAAGGCAAACCCCACCATGTTTTCATCGAGCAACGAATTTACGCGCGTGGAGAATGCGGCAGGATCAAGCGGAAGGCTGCGCCCCGACGTATCGCGAGCGGCCGCATATAGGCTTTCCACCCTGCCCTGCCGCGCGTCAATGCCCAATTCCAGTTCATTGATGATGCGCTGGCCCGCACCTGTCATGTCATCGGCTGCGTTGGCGCCCTGGTTGTTCAGGGCGCGAATCAGCGACTGGTTGTTGGCATTTTCGACCTGGGAAAGGCCTTGCAGATTGCGATCCGACGAGTTAGCGCCGGCCTTGGCAAGGTTCTTCTCACGCGTAATTTGCACAGGATCAAGGGTGATTGCGCCCCTCGTTGGAATGGCGCCATCCACCTGCCTAAAATCGACCAGGCGGCGCACGGCGTCTGCATCCAGATCATCGCCGATGCGCAGCGCCTCGCGCACTTCGCCGCGCACTTGATTGCGCACGCGCTCTGGAACTGCACTCCAATCGACGCCCGAGCGCTGCATGACTAGGTTTATTTGCTGCTCTACCTGCCTTGGCCCGATAACGGGAATCTTCTTTGCGATCGCCGTGGCCGCACGTTGGCCGGCAGACAGCGCCATCGGCCCCGCCAAGCCGCCAGCAAAGCCCGCGACAGTCTGCGCAACAGGCCCGCCGCCGGCTTCGCGAACAGAACCGCCGGCAAGCCCGGCGCCGGTGGCCGACGCTAATTGGCTGCCTGGATTAGATGCAAGGCCCTGAAGTACGGCTTGAGTCGCCCCCGATGCGCCGCGCGCCAGCGCGCCAGAAGCGCCCATGATGCCGCCGCCGCCAGCCATCAGCCGCGCAGCATCGCCCACGACACGCTCGTTGGCTGTTTGTGGCGTCGGCAGGCCCAGCGTGTCGGCGAATGATGCAGCAGTGCCGCCAGTGGATGCCGCGCGTGGCAATCCCATGAAATCAAGGGCCGGATTAATGGCCTGGCGAATGGGCTCAGTCAGCACCGATGCAGCCTGCCCCAATCCCTCAATTCCATAGCGCGCCGTCAGCCCCAACTGACGCGGAATATCCATAAGCGTTTCGCCCACTGACTGGCTAACGGGCTTTTCTGCTGGCCGCATACCAAGGTGTGCGAAGATTTCAGCGTCAGAGTACCCAGCCTCGCGTGCCTTCTCAATCTTGGCCGAGAACTCGGGCTTTTGCCCGAGATAAGCCTCAATCTCGGCGTCCGAATAGCCGGCCTCTTTCGCCTTGGCGATTTTGGCGGCCATGCCAGATTGCAACGTCCCGGCCTGCGCCGTTGGCATGATGAAGTTCAAGGCTTTTTCCGTCCAAGAGGCGCGTTTATCGTAAGCAGGGATACCGGGGCGCAGGAAAACATCGGTGAACACCCGGCCAGCGGCCTGAGCGTCGGGGGCCTGCCTGATTTGCTCAAGCGCTCGGCCTTCTGGCGTGTTGGTCAGCTCGTGCACCAAAAAACCATAATTCGCTTGCGGCGCGGTTACGTCCATGTTGTTTTGTGCGGCCCAAGCCTCAAACTGCTTGCGACGTGGCCCGGTCCACTGCGCCCAGCCAAAGCCGCCGCGCGAGCCCGGAATAACCGGATTCTGCTCGTTGATCGCTTGCAGGCCAGCGGATTCATAGCCGAGTTGGCCAACGATGCCAGCCGCCTGCTGCGGCGTAATCTGCAAGTCTCGCGACAGGCCGGCAATGACCTGCGGGGCCAGATTTTCAAAAGCCATACGCTAATCCAATAATTCGGAGAGGGATGGGCGGGCCCCGCCTCGCGGTCGCAGGCTATCTCGCTGGCCGGCCGGCGCGCCCATGAGAATTCCGTCAATGGCCAGATCGCGGTTTGCTTTCTTCTGCGCAATGACCTCGGGGCTATCGCCTGGCTGCGGAAAATATTGCTTTTCAGCGTTCGCAAACTCCTCTGCCGAGATAACCGCGCCCGACTCCTTACGCAGCACCGCGTTGATGAAATCACGCTGCGCCTGGTTGAACTTCTGTGCTGCCGGGGTTGCGGCTGTGTTCAGGCCGGTCTCAATGATGCTGCCCAGCGGCCCCAAGAAGGCAGGCGCGTCGTACCCAACTGCCGCGGTGCCGGTCTGTTGCAGCCATGACGGCTTGCTTGCCATGAAATCATCAATGATCTTTGTCGCTTCGCGCGCGCGGCTACCAAAGAGCAGATCCTTGCTTTGCGCTTCAGTCATCGGCTTTTCGAGATTGTTCTGCGCTGGCAGAGGTCGGCCATCCGGGCCCACAACGGCCTGGGATTGGCCGGTGCGCTTATCTACCATCACGCCGCGCACAGGATCGAATATCATGTCTGGCCGCGCGCCAATCGCCCCTGTCGGGCCAAGAACCGGGGATGCTGACCCGGAATCAAGATCAATAAGCAACCCCGTCTGCGGGTCAAACTGCGTCCTCCGCCCCTGCGGCTTCGGCATAACAGACGTTGCTTGCTTGATCATATCCATGAGATATGGATTGCCGGTGCTGATGCCGCTTTGGATGGCTTGCGGAGTCAGATTACCTCCATTCTGCGCCCACCACTGCTGCGCGTGGGCCTGCTGCTGCTGGCCGATCTGAGCCTGTTGTTGCTTCATGCCGAACAGCTGCTGGCGCATCTGGTTTTCCTGCGCATTCTGCATCCCGCCCGCAAAACCCGCGAACCCCTGGCCTAAAGCCGGCCCGAACTGCCCGTAATGGCCTGTCGAGCCTTGCAACAACCCGGCAGCCATGCCAAGCAAGCCGCCGCGCAGCTGCTCGCCTTGTGGCGTCTGCGCGGTCAGCGTATCAAAGAGTCCCATATACGTTCCCCAAAAGACCGCTCAAGCGCTGGGCAGTCGGCTGAGATTGGAAGGTGCTGGCGGCCTGGTATGGCGCGGTGAACTGGCCGCCGCCTGCCTGTAACTGCGGGGCAGGGGCCGGGGCCATCATCGGCGCTTGCTGGCTGTCGCCCTGACTGCCCAGTCCGCCAAGCGCGGAGAGCATGCCCATATAGTTTGGCTGCTGCGGCATGCCGAAGCTCGATGAAACATTCATGCCGCCCAGCGACGTACCAAGCCCCCCCATATCCATGTTGGGCATGGCGGTGACGCCGGAAAGGTCGGGGATCGACGGAAAGTTGAACATGATGCCTCAGCTATTGTTGTAGCTACTGTTGAAATAGTAGTTATTCAGGTCCTGCGCATTCAGGCTTCGCGGCTGCTGAGGATCCTGAAAGACCGGAGCTTGGAATTGCGGCATCGGCATAGATGCTGGCGTGACTTGCCGGAGCTGTTGACCAGCCCACTGCGCATAGGGCGCGGCCATTTGCTCGTAATTCGTTTGCGGCGCCTGGTAGATACCTCCAAGTAGGCCGCCATATTGCTGCGGCACGATGCCACCCATCGCACCATTGAGCAGGCCTGCCGTACCAAAAACCTGATTCATAGCAACCCCCCGAGTAAACCTAAGCCTGCGCCTGCCGCAAGCCCCCATGGGCCGGCCAGTCCAGCGCCCGACATGCTGGCGCCAAGCGAGCTTGCCAGGCCCGCCCCGCCCAGCGCCCCGCCCAGCGCCGAAGCTGTGCTATTGCGCTGGTACGGATTCGGCCCGGTCTGCGTCGTGGTTCCGCCGCCGCCCATCAGCGTGCGGATCGCATTGCCCATCACATCCAGGCTTTGATACGGCTGATTCTGTTGATTCATCCAGTTTTGGTAGGCAATATCCAGTTGGCCCTGATTCTGCCCCTGGATCGCATCGCCGATACCGAGCAGGGCTTGCGCGTTTCGATAGCCTGATTGAGACATGCCCGGCAGCATTCCAGCAGCCTGCATCTGGCGCGCGCGCTCTGCTTGGAAGTTGGCATTGGACATATCAAGCCCGGCCTGCGCCAATGCAGAATTTCGGGCCAAGTCCGTTTGCTGTGCCTGCATCCTGCGGTTTAAGTCCGACTCGCCAAGCTGCGCCTGCAAGCCATAATCAGCCATGCGCATATCATTCGACACGCGACCAAGCTCATTGGACATTTGCCGCGCATTCTCGGACTGCGCCTGCTGCCAAGCAGACCCGCCAAAAGCCCCGGCACGCGCCATCGTCGCATCGGTGTTGTTGAATACCGAGTTCCCGTAGGTGCGCGAGATATCATCGTGTGCGGAATTGATGGCTGACTGCAGGTATGGATTGTTCTGGCCCAAAAGCGCGTTCTGGCCAACATTGGTTGTTGCCCCTAGGTACGCATTGCTTCCGGGAGAATAGCCTAGATAGTTGCCGGCAAGCGTTGCCTGAAGCTGGCCGCGCCCTCGATTCAGATCATCCATGCCATAGCCTGCGGACTGGCGCGCCATGTCAAAGCCAGCAAGCTGATCGGGCGTAAAGTCCGCGATCTGCTGACCGGTGTACTGCTGATACGGCGTCATTGCGACCGCAGACGCCTGTTGCATGAAGGGGGCAAGGTAGGGCGCCAGCTGCGGTGGCGGCTCCATCTTCGTCGTGTTCGTTACGTTGCTTGGACTGCTTCCGCCGCCGCTCATAGCGTTCTCCGTGAAATCCTGTACATTTCTTGAAACCCAAACCTCTTGGCCCACAATTTCGATACGGCCTCTGTGCATGCGCCTTGAATGGCGCTCGCGCCGCCGTCTGTCGCATACTTCGCCAGCAGATCAAATGCTGCATCCAGCGTTGCGCCAGGAGCATGGATCGCGTACACGTGCAGAACCCGAATATTGGGCATCTGCATGAATTCGACCGCCAGCCACGCGCGCGCTTCGTCTGTGGACACCATCAGCAGCGTCAGTTCCCCGCGCGATAGCCGCATCTTCAGCTGGTCGGGCGTACACTCGCCTTGCGCCAACTTCAGGGCATCTCCAAGCTTGTACGCGCCCTCTTGCCATGCGCGGTCTACGTGCTGAGGCGAAACCACAAAGAGCTCGCAAGGCCGATTTATATGGTCTGACACCTCGCCTCCTTCCACGTGCCTGGCTCGCCTGATGCAACACACAACCAACCAATGACCATGTATCCGCCCAAATCAGTCGGCTCCAGGTTCCGGATAAAGTCGCCCTGAGCGTGCTGGCCTGTCGTGGGCGGTGCAGTCGCTGCGTTGTAATACGCAACAATTCGACCCTCGGCGGTCCCGTTCACTTGCCTGGCAATGCTGCGGAATAACTCGTAGAGACGCGTGTAAAGCTGGCGGTCATAGCCCGTTGCGCCCGCAAACGCTGGCAAGCGTGGATCTTCAGGCAGCTTCATCGGTCGCCATCCAATGACAGCGACGGATTGACCGCGGTTATCTCAACAGGCCCCGTAAAGTCCAGTTTCAGCCGATGCCAGCGGGCGGACCAAAGCAGATCGAACTTTCCATCATCAAAACCAGCGACCTCCCCGTTTGCCAGCACATCGCCCAGGCCGTTCTTCCAATAAGCTTGCAGCGCCGCAGAAACTGGAGATCTCAAAAAACGGCAGCGCAAGCGGGTGATGGTCGTAAATGCCGCATCGTCGCCGATATCCCATGTTGTCAACGAGCAAGGCATCGGCGTATCGCCTATCAGCTTCAGTTCGCCGCCCACAAACACGGCTGGCGTCGCCCCGCCCGCGAACCATTGTGGCGAATCGTAGGCAATGCCGGAAATGTCGTCGTAGGTCGCGTAGAGCGACCCCAGATCGTCATACGTCACTGCAGTCGCTATATATTCGACTGTTGCCTGAATAGCGCGTGCGGCCCTGCCCCAGCGCTTGGTCTTGGTGTTGTAGAAAATGCAGTTATCCAGCTCGCCGGAAGACTGTTTTGACACGAAATACCATGTCACGATGCCGCTTACGCGGTCAAAATAGCCGTGCGTGCGGTACAGGAAAGAGGGGTGCGCGCGATCGAAGAACCACTGACGGACCGGCGCGCCAATTGACGCGGGCCGTGATCCGTCATAAATCCAGAAATCGTCAGATCCGATGAATACATGGGCCGTGTCGATGTCAACGACCGCCTCTTGCGACAGCGCGCCTATTTCGCCCGGGACCGGCTGCCACGCCCAGATAACAGGCGGGCCGACATACTGGCCGATGTACATGGAGCTTTCCTTGTACACGACCACCATGGAGCCCAGTGTCTTGGCGGCGCGAATCTCCCCGGGCGTATCCAGAAATCTGCCATTGGCCGATTGCTTGGCCTGATCTGGCGTCCATGCTGTGTGGTCATAGAGCCCTGAGCACCACCACATGTCCGCCATGTCGCCGTAGGTCGCATCGACCGTGGCAAAAGCCATGACAAAGCCTGCCGTGGTGATGATTATTCGAGCCTGCGGGGCTTCCGGGATGTCATCAAACCCGGCGCCCGTAGACGCCTGTATCTTGTCCGCCTGGTTGGTGGCAAGGGTTACATTGCCAAACTGCGCAAACCGCCAGCGGTTTTCAGCGCCGGAGGTGTAGCCCCCAGCCCTGGACCGATCTACCCAGGCATTGGATACGCCCTCGTAGAGTTTCGTGGGCGTGCCTGCAAAGAATCGACGCTGGTTGTCCAGGCGCAGTACAGATGCGGCGCCCCGGCACTCGTCGCCCAAGGCTGGATATGCGACCGGCTGCAATTGGCTCGCGGCCTTAAAGCCTGTGAGCGTCGGGACAAGGTTTTCGCAGTCCGTCAGTATCCCCGGCGTCGTGGAAGGCAGATCGGGCGCGAAACCCAGAAGCTCTTGCATTACTGAATCACCAAAGTGCCGCCCGAGTGCTTGGCCCGGTCGCTAGACGCTTGCAAATCGGTCAGGGCCACTTGCAGCAAGCCCCGCCACGTCTCGATGCGCGGATCGTCTTTGATGTACGGGGCGGCTTCCAGCAGCGCGCCATACAGGTAGGCATCCGGGCCGTCGGCCAGCAACCAATTGGTCGCTTGGGATTCGGACAGCGTCGGAATCTTGGCGTAGTAGCGCACCGACACATTGTCAGGGCCGGCGCCGTTATGGGACACCATCAACTGATTGCCCATAATCGTGTAATAGCTGCCCAGGTCGCAGCGCTGCCACTCGTCGCGCGCCACGAAATCAAACCGTATGTCGCCATCGGTTGGCGCGCCTACGAACTCCAGCCAATCAGCGGGCAAGTCTGCCGCGCCGTCCGTTAGGGTAAGCGTGCTCGCCTTTTCCATCTGCCGCACACGCAAATTGCGGTTAAAACGCGTCTCAGCGAGCATAATCAGGTCTTCGGCCACGCTCGCGAGGTCAGATCGGTGCAGCCATCTGCCGACAGCCGCTTTCAATTGCGTGTAATCGGTGATCATATGGCGCCCTTATGCACCCGAAAGCCGCTGTTATCCGGGTCATTCAAGAACTCGCGCAGCAACGAGGCGTTTTGCATCACAGCATCGAACGTCACGCCCCGGCGCTCGGCCCAGGCGTTGAGCACGACAACTGGAATGCTGGCTAGGTGATGGTCGCCCGCCGAGGATTTCTGCATTCCCTCGTTATGCAGCGCCTTAGCGCGCTCAAGCACGGGCTCAACGTCCGCCGTCGTCTGGATGTGGAACTTGTCCCCATCCGCGTGAAAGCGGGTAACGCTGCTGTGCGTTGCGCTTAGTATTTGTCCGGCCATAGTTAAAAGCCGCCTTGCGGCGGCCCCATGTGATGTGATCTAGGGCCGGCCTGACGTTCGTAGCGTCGAGCCGGCCCGTTTCGCTTAGGCTGCCTTCAGATCGCGAATGGCAAAGTTCATGAGCGGGTTATTGCACTTCAAGGTCCACTCGGTGTTCACCATCTTCTTGATGTTGTCACCGGTCTTTGCAAGCTCCGTGGGTTTGAAGGGGCGAAGCGTCAGAATCGACCAGCCTGCCGGGTCGATGCCGAACACCTCGCGGGCGCGCTGATGGCGGCTATTGACGACCTTGTAGATACCGAAGTCGCCTTGGTACACCTCGACGGTCGCGGTCAGTTCCTTGTCCTTGATCGCGTAGTTCTTGGTCGCGTTCGCATCGAAGCTGGAGAAAACCGCCCGAAGCGCCGCTGGGATGAAGAGCGACAGGTTGTTTTTCGCGCCGTTGGTCCATGCCTTTTGCGCGGCGTTCTGCAGCATGGCCTCGGTCCACACGCGGGTCGTGCCGTCGGTGGGCGCCGTATTGGTCACTGGATTGGGGTCTGCGCCGTCCGCCGTGGCAAAGTCCGTATTAGTATGGACAAAGCCCAGCACGCCACGCGCTTGAGGCGCGACAGCAGCCGCCGCGGCGATGGCCGTGGTGTTCTGCAGGGCCGCAAAGTCGATGTCTTTCTTGAGCTCGACCATCTTCTTTACGTCCTGATAGGACACCTCGGACTTGCGTCCGGCCTTCGCAACGGCTTCCTGCGTGCCAGTCACCGCGTAGACCTTCTCGGAAATCTGCGTGCGGTTGCCCAGGCGCACGGTCGGCGTAACAGCCGCTACGGTCGCCTCGTTGCCCTGCACGACCTTGTTATTGCTGGCTGCTGCCAGGTCGTCGGTCTGCCACTCTTCGAGCACTGCAGATGCCTTACCCTTGCCGATGGCCGACACAAAAGGGGTTTCCTCCGGGCTGATCCGGTAGATCTGATCGGAGAGGGATTCGCGGTTGCCAACCGCATCGAATGTAGCGAAAGAGTCTGCCAATTTGGCCATGATGATTCCTTTACTTTGCGGCGTTCCACATCGCTGCCATTGCCTCGATTGAGGGCTTGTTGGCAAACGATTTGGCCGCCTTTTGGACGGATGATGGCGGCGCGGATCGCGTCTGGCGCGCGGGCTTTGCTGCCTGCGCTTTCCTTACTGCCTCGGGTTTCTTCGCTTGCAGTTCGCGGTACTTCATTGCGTCGTGCAAGATGCGGATGTGCTTCGGGTCGGTGATCGATCCCAGCTCCTGCTCGGTCAGGCCGTAAGCCTTGCCGGCTTCATTCATCCGCTTGATCAGATCAGGACCAAAGTTCGGCAGTGCGTTCGGGCCCGACGCCAGCTCGGCAGCCGCTTGTTGTTGGGCAGCGAGAAAGGCCTGCTGCTGCTCGACAGTGCGGCTTTGCTGGAATTGCGTGAGGTGGGCGGCCAACCCGTCACGACGTCGTTGGGCCATCAGTAACTGGCTTGTGGCTGCGTTGTAGGCGACAGGGTCATCCTGCGCGCTGAGGGCTCCTATTTGGGCCTCCAACTGCTGGATTTGCATGTCAGCTAGCGCAAGCTGCCCGTACTGTGACGCGTATTGCTGGACTTGCTGGAACTGCTGGCTTAACTGCTCCTGAGCGGCTTTCCGATCATTGGCCAGGGATTGCGCTTTCTGGGTGTAGTCCTGATTGCGCATGTATCCGGCTTTCAGCTCGGAAATCGGGGCTTCGAACTCTTCCCCTGCAGCTGTCTTCCACTTCACGACGGCGCTGTCATCGAGCGATTCCCCTTCGGGTTGATCGTCCTCTTCGCCTTCGTCCGCTTCGCCCTCTTGCGTCTCAGTGTCCGCCTCTCCGGCTTCGGATTCCACATCGGGTTGATCCTCGTCCAGTTCGGTTTCAGGCTCATCAGCCTCGTTCATCTGGTCGGCAAGTTGCTGCAGGTCGATTTCGTCTTCCATCTCAGGTAGCTCCATGAGGTTTGACTCCGACAACAAAAAAGCGCCACTCGGGCGCTAATCGGTTGGTCTTTCTCGGATTTCGCTGTCAAAGGGCCGCGAGTCGCCCGAAAGTCAGTGCTTGGATCCGTCGCTGTACACAGCGGATGGGTCGCCTTCAAAGGTGCGTATGCCCGAATACACGCCCTGGTGAACGCCGGCTGAAGCCTCGGGGTGCGTGATGCTAGTGACCACTACCCCGCGCGCCTGGGCGGCCTCTTCGTGATCGCGGATGAAGTCTTTAAGCTTCGGGATAGCCTTCTCAGGCTCTTTGCGCGTTGCCATTGAAATACTCCTTAATTCGGTCCATAAAGGTCTTTTCTTCGGGCGGCAGGCCCAAGATGCTGCGAGCCTCGGCGCCGCCTTGCAGGTAGCCATCGAACACGCCGACAAAGCGGGTCAGGGTCATCTGCATGCGGTGCAACTCTTCCCTCTGCTCTGCGGTCAACTTTTCATCGCGCCACACTTCGAAAATGTGTTGGCGCATCGTGGACAAAGCCTCAAGAACGAGCTCGTTTTCCATGATGGCCTTGGCGGCCAGCGCACGGTTATGTCCGGCCCGCTGATCGTTTGTCAGATTCATGCTGGGAATCCAGTCTGTTGCGGCTGCATCGCCTCGTAATTCTTGCGCTGCTGCTCGATTTCATTCATACGGGCTTCGTGCTCGGCTTCCGCCTTCTTCAATGCCAGTTCCTCGCGCCGAATCTCAAGGTCAATTTGCTTCATCTGCAGCTCCCACTGTTTCATCTGCAAATTGGCTTGGATTTCCTGCTGCTTTACTCCCGCCTTGATCTGCTCGGCCTCGACTGTGGCTCGCGCGATCGCAGCCTCTGGACCTTCCTGGGGTGGCTGTGGCGGCTGCTCTGGCTGCTGATCGGGGTCGTTGAAGAACTTATCGACATTCTTGATGCCGGCGGCTTTAAGGATCGACTCCATGGTGTTGAATAGCTTCTTGGCATCCACCAATGGAAGGCCCGCCGCCATGGCTTCCTTCTGCGCTTCGAGAATCAGTTGCAGGATGCCGATAAGCTGCGTCTTGTCGCCACTGCCTCTGCCTGTCTCGATAGTCACGTCCATTTCTGGCGACCAGGGGGACGGGTCAACCTGCACCCACTGGTTGCGCAGCCGAACGGTAGCGGCCTTGTCCTGATTATTGACCACCAGGCGCAGCAGCAACCGGAACAGGTCTTTTATGCCTGTCTCGGCCATAATCCGGGCCATCATGCGCTTGCGAGCGTCACCCGCTGACATGATCTTGGATACGCCGGTCGCCGTCTTGTTTAGGCTGTCTGCGTCAAGGCCCTGGTTGTAGCGCGTGATGCCTGTTCTAACCTCCCGGCGCGAGTCCATGAACTCGATGCCGTCCAGGGCAGATTGCGCGACTGCTGTGGTCTGCAGAGGGCCGACAGCCTGCAGGCTCTTCACCCGCACCACCCCGCCGATGCGGTTGTTCAACAGGTCATCCAGATTGACCTGGTTTTCTAGGGCATATGTGCGCGGATTGTTCGCCAGCATCAGGCTGTCGATGTACTGGCGCTGCATGGCTGTGGAGGACTGCTGGATCGGCGCCACGCAATCAGCCATCGCCATGCCGATCAACCGATGCGGAATAAGGATGGGGCTGATCGTGCAAAAATCAGGGCCATCCGCATCATCATTGACGAGCGTGACATTGCCGGCGCGAACTACATGGCGCCACTTGGCCAGGCCCTCGCCGTCGTAATCCAGGCGGATAAAGCCGTCGAAAACGCGGAATTCTTCCGTGGATTCGTCTGTGGAATTCTCACCCGGCCAGCCGGAGATCGAATCATCGTCGGCGATCTGCGCAATGCCCTCGCCATCGATCAGTGCCTCGAAGGAGCGCACATCAGCGACCTTATCCTCATCGTAGCCAAGCTCCAACATGTCCGAGCGCGTGAGCATCTTGAATTCGCCCACAATGTCAGCGGCCTGAATCGTCTTGGCGCGCGGCGTGATAACGAAGTTCTCGGGCTGTACGTTGTCAATGTAGACGCGGCCCTTGGTGACCGAGCGGCGCAGCTTCACATCGAACAGTTGCGCCACAGGCTGGGCAAGCTGGGCCATCACCTGTTGCTGCACTTCAGGGGCCAGAGTATTGAGCGCCAGTTCCGCTTGCTGCCTTGCTTCCAGGTCGGCAGGATCGTCGTAGGCGCGCTGCTCGACCACTTCCGCATCGCCATCGAGCAACTGCGTCAGTTGAAGTTCGCTGATGCCGCGGTACTGCCGGTCAATGATCTTGTCTTGCTCGGCCCAATAGGCGCGCACAATGCCCACTTTCGAGAGCAGCGCATCCTTGAACCACGTCGCAAAGATCAGGAACCCCGGATTTTGCTTCTGGACGATGTAATTGATGTAATCTGTGGCCTGCCCGGCAAACTGCTCGTCTTCTGCCCCAACGGGCTCAAACTCGGCAATATTGTCGCCAGACAGGAATATCTCGATCAGGTCCGGCATCGTGGATTCGATGGTCTCGAACACATCCCACGACACGGCCTGAGAGCGGCCAGCCGGGGCCGGGTCCATTTCGCCCAGGTAATACCGGTAGTTGCGCTCGCGGTCCGCCTTCAGATGCTCTTCCTGCCAGGCGGACGCATCCGCAATGCTGGCGTCGAGAATCTTTTCGAACTCGTCTTGATCGATTGCCATTAAAAGGTTCCCAGGGGCTGGTAGTTAAGCTCGCCGCCCCATGTTTCGTTCGTCATCGCTTCGGCGTTCACTGCGATGTATCGGAAATTGTCAGCGCCGTGACTCCACTCGTCATGCATCGGGGCGCCCGGCTCGTTGGTCTGCTGGTTGATGGATCGCCGGTAGCGCTTTAAGCACTGCACCAGGCGGTCCGTGTTGGCCTTATCGAAGTACACGCGGGGAAATGTCATGCGAGCCAACCGTATGCCATCCTCGATGCTCATGTTCGGCGTAATCGCCACATTCCAGCCCAGGGCCTGCATGATTTCCTCGGCGCTCTTGCCGGTCTTGAAATCCTTGTTTCTGCCATCGTGGGGCAAATACAGCTTGCCCCAGTTCAGATTCTTGGCCTTGAGCAGCGCCGAATAGTGATCAAGCGTCTTATGGCTGTCTTCGATGTACTCGATGACCCTCAAGTCCGCCACGCCCTTTTGCACCAGACTGATCGCCATCGCATCGTTCCAGCCCAGGTCGAACACAACATGCACCTTCAGCAGCGGGTCATACGGCACGTTGGTAATACGATTGCCTTCCTCGGCGTTGGCCACCTCGTCGTAGTAGATCGCACCCGTAACGGCCGGCTTGCACTTGCCCAACCAGATGTTGTCGTAGTCCTTCGGGGCCGTAAGCTGGCAGTGAATGCGCTCAGCTTCCAGTTCCTCGCTGAACCAAGGGTTGTCGTGGTAGTTGACCTGCACCACACACGAATTAGGCGGCGGGTTTGCAATGAACCGGGAATACGTCTCGTCCGTCTCCAATTCCGGGTTCATGCTGATCCAGATTTCGGACCCGGCCTTACGAATCGTCGGAATCAGTACATCCCACGATTTCTTACTTACGCTTTGCCCTTCTTCCACCCAAACAACATCAACGCCTTCGAACGACTTGATCGAATCGACGGTTTGCTTGGATAGGCCGGCAAAGGAAAACTCGGTACCGTTAATCCCTCGAATCTCGGTTTCCAGCACCTCATAAAAGCTAGACAGGCCCAATAGCTCGATCTGGTCTTTCAGCAGCTTGTGCACTGACTGCTTAATCGACAGTTGGACTTCCCGCGCACACAACACGCGTATGGTCTTGGCTGTTCCCTGAAGCAGCAATGCCCGGGCAAATGACCACGATTTGGCCGACCCCCGCCCGCCGTGGGCGACCTTGTACCGATACGGCTTGAACAGAAACCGGAGCTTCTTGGGAAACTTAATCGTCACCGATGAACTCGATCTTGTGATTCATCGTAACGCCGCCCGAGTGCTCCACCTTCTGCACATCAACGCCTACGATCTTGGCTTTGCCCATCGTGGCGGAGATTGCGGGAGCGGCCTGCATCTCTTGCAGCGCTAACTGCCTTGCTTCTTCCAACTCGGCCAACAGAGAATCCACCGTAACGTTGTGGCGCTTTTGGTGCGATTCCTGCAATTGCTTGATTCTTGCGGCAATCTTGGGGTTATCCAGTAACTCTTTCGCCGTCCGGTTCACCGTCTCGGGCTTCATGTTGCTAGCGTTGTATGAACTCCTGTACGCCTCGCTTGCGTTGCCGGTCTCAATGTAGGCTTGGCAGAACGCTTCTTGTTTTGGGGTCAGGTTCATAACAGTCACGACTCCGGTTTCCCAGTTGGTCGCCCAATAAAATGCCCCAGGGATCCGAAGATCAACCTGGGGCGGTTATTCATTTGAGGGCCAATGCTTGCGCCACTCTTCCGATTCCATGAATTTATTGAGTGCGCTTGCCTGATCTTCCGTGTACGCAAGCAATACGACACGAGGCTCCCGCTTCTCTTCTATGGTTGCATACGTTGAGCCCGGCGTTGTCTGGTGAAGCGCCTTAGCCACTTCCTCTGCTTGATAAACATTAGGGAACTCACCGTATTGCTCACAGCCACCGCTAACACGGTCATTGCCATAATGTGTTGCCGTGAAATGCGTAACAACATACCGGGTGATCGCGCGCACCCTGAAATCATTCTCAACGATGTTCATTCCAACCTCATCTACCCCCTCAGGGGCATAGGATCTAGAAATAAAAATGCCCGCCGATCTTTCGAAGGGCGGGCTAAGTGGCCTTTCGGCCTGGAGGAGACAAACGTTGAGCCAATAAAAAAGCCCCGCAGGAATATGCAGGGCTTTGCGTATCGTTCGGAGTCGGGCCGACCGCCTGTAGGGCTTTTACACGGCCTTGGCCGGTTGTCTGGCTGTCTGAGCGTAATTATGCACTGTATGCTCGTACAGTGCAACAGCTTGCTGGAATTGCCTCACCGCATCATCTAAATAGGCATCGTAAGAGCGCATGCTGATTTGCAGCGCCCTGCATGTGCCGCGTTTATCGTTGCGCCTGACGTAGTGCGCCTTGAGTAGTCCCCGCAGCTTCGCATCAATCCGATAATCGGACCTTGCCCAGCAATATTCGATGGTCTTGGCGTCCGCCTCGTCTATCTCTGGGCGCGGATGCAACTCCCGATATCCGTCCGTGATAGTTATTCCTGCAGCAATGGCCATTTGTTCGCACACCCTAGCGGTTGGGCTAGATGTCCCGCGACCGGCACCCGGCCTGTAATATCGACCCCAGTTCTCCAACCGGTCTTCAAATGCCCGATCTATCATCGCCGCCTATTCTCCCTTAACTACTGACACGATTGCGCCGATTAGGACAACCATAACCCCCGCGCCCACCACCAGAAATGGCAGCATGAGCGGGAATAACGCCCAACCCCACGGCAAGCCCGGCGCGAGGCCAGATACGCGCAGCATGATCAAGAAGGCGGCAAGGACTGATAGCGCGCCCATCATCACCACCTATCAACTACAGGAATAAAGCCGCCGGGCTGCTTGACGTTGCCGATGCCCTTTGGCGTCCACAATGGCGGCTGTGCGCGTTGTATGTCGTCTGCCCGAGGATGTGATTCGGTTTCATTTCCTTTCGAGCCATCAAGACAAATTGCGGCGGTAAAGCTTTCGTGCTCATGCTGGCACCTCGACATATTCGAGCTTCGGCAGCACCTCGACATAACGTTGCGATAAGTGCATGCGCTCGCCAGTATCGGCACGAACGTCCCAAACCGACTCACCAGTTTCTCGATGCGTATATTGCTTAATGAGTGTGGCTGGACCGAATTCATGAGTAAGTACCTTTTGCATGGAATGCTCCTTGTTAATAATCACTCCCCTACCTCCACGATTACGAAACCTTGCTTCTTGGAATCCCGGGCCACATCGAGCTTGATGGGCCGAAAACACTTGTCATCCACTCCCAACGCTTGTGCGATCCCATCCAATGCGGCTTTACTGGCGGCAAGCATGTTGTCTAAGTCACGGTGCCGGCCATCAGGCGCAACGAACGTGACCGATAGCGGGTATGTATCGGCTGGAGTCAGTGTGTTTGTGCCTAGCGCAGCCCGAGCGCACAGGGCGCCGTCTTGTCTGGCGCGAATCTTGGCCGCATGGGTCGATTGCCACGCCGCGCCGTTTTTCCGGTTTGGCATGAGCCTTGAGTCGATCCAGGGCAATTTGATGTGCAGACGGTCAATGTTCATGGCATCAATCCTTTAGCCCGCCCTTAGCGGACTTCGGCGTTTCTGGACGGCGACCATAGACGGTGCCCGCGGCTAGGCTTTCAAATCGGGTCTGGTGTCCGATGTAGGCAAGTGCGACCGTTCCTGGCTCGCCCTGACGAATCAACCCCACATTGACCTCGCAGATGCCCTTGTCCAAGGTGTGCTCGTTGTAGACCTCGTCGCGATAAAGGAAGAGCGCGCCGTCGCAGTCCTGCTCAATAGCGCCAGAGTCGCGTAAGTCAGATGGCATGGGCCGCTTGTTAGGGCGCTGCTCCAAGCTGCGGTTAAGCTGCGAAAGCAAGACAATCCCGATCTTCATTTCCTTGGCCAGCGCCTTGAGCCCCCGCGTGATCTGTTCGATTTGTGCGTTTCTGTTGTCGCCGTCGCCGTCCATCAGCTGCAGGTAGTCGATGACGAGTAGGTCTAGGCCGTGCCGGCGCTTAACCTGCCGGGCCTTCATGCGAACGTCCATGAGCCGCAATGCGCCCTGGTCGTCAATGAATAGGTTCATTTGCTCGATACACTTAACGGCATGCGTTAGGGCCGGCCATTCGTGGCCCTGCATCTTTCTGGGGTCGATCACATGCGGAAGCGGAATCCTGCCCAGTGCCGCGACGTTGCGGTCGTGGATCTGGTCTCTCGGCATCTCCATCGACAGGATGAGCACCGAATGTTCGGTTGCCACGTTGATGGCAAGGTTGAATGCGAAGGCCGATTTGCCCATCTTCGGGCGGGCCGCCACGATCCAGAGCTCACCACGACGAATGCCGCCCATCATCTTTCGGTCTAGATCGGCAAACCCTGTGGAGATGGCTTTGACGCCGGCGCCGTCGGCACGCTTTTGCAGTTCATCCACGTAACGCGCCAGATCATCACTCGCTTTGATCGGCTCGGATTTCGCTCGTTGTTCGGCAATTGATTCGAGCTTAGATTGCGCCTTGTCGATAATTTGCGCCGGGTCTGCTTGACCTTGCGCTTCCTCCGCAATCTCCCCGGCCATCGCTGCTAACGCCCTTCTTTGCGCCGCGGCCCGTACTAGTTCGGCGTAACGGCCTATGTTGGCAGAGCTTGGCGTATTGGCTGCAAGGTCGTTCAGGTACACCAGTGAAATGCTTTCGGGCAGCCTGTCGCTGAGTGTCACCACATCCGCGGGTGCCCCGCTTTCGATGGTCTTGCAAATCTGCGTGAAAAGAACTTGATGGTCGCCGCGGTAAAAATGCTCTGCCCTTAGGTCGCCCAATCGGTCATAAGCGTTGTTGTCGATTAGCAGTGCGCCCAAAACCGACTGTTCCGCGTCTTGGTTGTAAATCATGCCACCACCTCCCGGTTAGCCTGCAGCGCTTGGGCTTGCAGTCCTTGAGTGGTCAGCAGGTACTCGTTGCCGTACTCCCCAACCTTGGCGTACCAAAGGCGCATGTAGTTCTTTTCGACATAGTTCAGGAAATGGCGCCTCCAGTCGGCCTGTTTCCTTGATTCGTCTTTGCCCCCAGGCCCGAACTGACGTTTGAATTCTTCCCAGGCCAGTTGCACAAAGTCCATTGGCAGACCAGTCGCCTCTACGTACTCCAGCAAGGGCTTGTATCCACTGATCGCAGTCTCACCGGCTGTCTTGCAGTTTTCGATGAAAGTTTTCAGTTGGATGCGTGGCTTGCGTTCCTGTTTTGGTTTCTCGTCTCGCGGACTCTCACCCCCGGCAGGGGGGTTAGGGGGGTCTTTAATACCTTCCTTTCCTTTCCCTTCCTTTCCGTCAATGAGCCCTCCGTGAGCATTCCGTGAGTCCTCATTGAATTCAGGTTCCGGGATGCTCGATTTGGAGGGCCGATTGATTACCTGATGCTTGCGGAAACCCTTGATATGCAAGTAGTTCTCGCCATTCACTGAATACTCAATGATCACTCCCTGAGCAATCAACTCGTCTAGCAAAGGCTGACATTCAATGCTGTCCGCGGGAAAGACTTGCATCTTGAGTTTCTTTGCGGACGCTACCAAGTTGCCGTTGTCATCCGCGAAGTTCAGCATTCCGATGAACAATAGACGAGCACTCATTGAGCACTCAGTGAGTTTTTCATCCGTCCAGAAATCAGGTTTGATTGTCCTGATACGCGCCATGTCTACGCCCTCGCCTTAATGCTCTGCTTGAGGGACTCACACAGAAGATGCGCCTGTTGTTTTTGCGCCCTTTTCGTCGTCAGCTTGGCAATGTTCCGTGCCATCGCCATTTGATGGGCCTTGACCCTGTCCTTGGCTTCAAATAGAATTTGGTTATTCATTGCACGTACTCCTTTAAGCGTGTGCAGTTGAAAGGCCCGGAACTCCTGCCAGAGTCTCCGGGTTTTGTTTTTGCGCGGCCTCCAAGGCGCCAGCAGGCACGATGCAGCCAGCCTCTAAGAGCAGATCGATGCATTCGCCAAGCAACACCATTTGCGGGCCGTATTTGGCTTCAAATCGTGTTTTCCAAGGATGAATAGCGATCAGCCCCGGAACGCCTGTTCCGTCTTGGTGATGACCCGCGCAAAGCGGCAGTACCAACCAATGCGCGTTTGGCTTCGTGCGACCGTTAATGTGGTGAATGCTCACAACCGGGTTGCGGTTGCCGTCTTTTCGACAGGCGATGCAGCCCAGGTCGGCCAGTAAGCTGTGGTAGTGCTTTTGCTCAAGAGTGGCAGCGCGGCCCTTCATATCCCTCTCCCAAGCGATGTTGCCGACCAACGAACGCCCTTCTCTGTACCGAATGCGTGGGCAAGCTCGATAAGCTCCGTCATTTCCCGAACAGACATGCGGCTGGTGCGCTGACCAAGCAGCACCATGCCGCCATCAATCCCCATTGCCATACGGGTCTCACGCTTTAAGCTGGCTGTGAGAATGTCTTTCACTTCTTCGGGCGAGACTTTGACTAGCTTGCCGTTGACAACAAAATCAACCTGGCGACTTATGTCAGTCAGGATTGACCAGAGAATGTCGTTCTGTGCCAACGAACGGGTCTTCGGTCGTATCTCGCAGCGGTACCCATCGGGTGCCGTTGCTGCAAGGTGCGCAGCATTACGACGAGCCAGCGGGTTTGTGAGATAGATGACCTGCTTTTCCATTACGCCACTCGCAACAGGCCGACACGCTCCATGCGCTCGGCAAGTTTGGACATGGCTTTCTGAGCCTCGACGAACTCACGTTGTAACCGGGCGCGTTCGTCTTCTGGCTCGATAGGCCTGGGATCGCTGTAACCAGTCTCGCGAGCGACGTAGTTGATGGCTGCGTGGCATCCGACCTCTCGACCGATCTTGAGCAGCAACAGGACTTGCTCGGGCGAAAACTTCTCAGCGCGGTTATCGTTCAAGCAGTCAAGTAAAGTACGGTGTGCGGCATCCGGTGTTTTCTCGGGCCACAGCTTGCAACCCACGGATTTTGCGCCTCCAGCAGCTTTAACCACGTCCTTTAGCGCCTCTGAAAAGGTGTCGTAAAACAAGGCTTCTTGGTTCATTTCCGAAGACCCCCGAAAAGTTCGGAAGCGTTCGGATAGCTTCCGATGGGCAAAAAAAGAGAGGATGTAGGCATCGCAAACACCCTCGGGAAGTACGAATGCAAAAACCCACTGCCGTCGCCCACAATGGCCCAATGAGCGAGCCGGAACACCCCGCCCTTTTTGACCTGGCCGTCGATCTTGCGCATCAAGCCTTTGCAGAGCCGGACGACGAACATGTCATGTGTATCTACTCGCGCCTGTTGTGGAACTGGCAACGCGGCATTGGTGATGACGGCGCCGTGACGGTGCATTGACATGCTGTACGCACTATCGGTAGCCGCATGCCCTACCGCATCTGCCCGATTCCAGCGGTCTGAAGACACGCCTAAAGTGTTAAACGTGGGCGCTTGTTGGCCGACGAAACAGGCAGAAAAAAGAGAAAGGGAGTCGGGATTGGAATTACGCATGGGTGGGTTCTTTGAACTCTGGGCGCACTCCGGCGAAAACGTCTGGATGCTCCAGAATCACACGGGGCGGGATGCCACGGCGCTTCCAGTTGCTTACGCGCTGGATAGCACCCTGTTCGTGCGCAATGCCTAGCAACTCGGCCACTTTCGTGGGCCCGCCCAGGCTGTCGATGACTTGTTCGTGCGTTTTCATAGTGCCTCTATTAAACGCTATGTTGAATCTGAAGTCAACGCGCCGTTTAACAACTACATAAACAATTTGTTTATCCTTACGCGATGAAAGAATCGGTGTTCGAGCGAATGAAAAGGTGGGGCGAAGGCGAGGGCTGGAATCAGACCGAGATAGCCTCGCGCCTAGGGCTGTTGCCTCAGAACGTCTCTAACTGGAAAAAGCGGGGAGTGCCGCCTGAATGGCACGCTCCAATCGCTCGACTATTTGGCCGCTCTATCGATGAGCTGCTTGGCGGGGAGCCGGAATCGAGCGGAAATGAGTTTGAACACGCCCTACCCGAAGACGAACGTCAACTATTGGCCGCCTACCGCGCCCTAGGCAAGAAAGAAAAGAAGTACCTGCTGGCGGACGCGGAAAAGTACCTAAGCGATAAAAAACCGACCTGAAGATTGCCAAGTTTTACTTAAACTTGACAACTTCGGCCCACAAAGTAACAAGAATTTAGTTTGATGTGGGGATGTGAGGAGAAATAATGAGCGACTTGAATCTTGGAGAAGCCGCCGGGAGCATCGGCGATTTAACGTATGGCGAAACCCCAATGACTTCGCCATTCGCCAAATGGAAGGGTCGAATAGACCTGGTGGGCGAGCAGCTTGATTGCTACGTGCTGGACACTGAACAGCGCGTGATCGCCCTGAGGGCGACGGTCAAGGCCATAGCCAATGCAGACTCTGGCGACCTGGCCAAATTCATCGGGGTTTCAGCCCTAAATCCTTTTATAAACAAAGACTTAATCCTGGCCGAACTAATCGAGTTTTCGATCCCCGGAACCCAGCTGAAAGGGCTCGGGCTGACGACTGAGCATTTTGAGCTCATTTGCAGGGGCTATGTTCAGGCGCTTTATCAAGGCGCCCACCTTACCGACCGGCAGCGTGAAATCGCCATCAAGTGCGCCGTCCTAACGTCCGGCCTCACCCGGACCGGCCTGGATGCGCTAGTGGACGAGGCTACTGGGTACCAGTACGAACGAGCGGAAGATGCATTACAAGTTAAGCTGCGCGCCTTCATCGCAGAAGAGCTTCGCGCGTGGGAAAAAACCTTTCCGGACGAGTTGTGGGAAGAATTCGGGCGCCTCACCAATTGGGCAACACCATTACAGTCCAGGCCGAAGTGGTGGGGCAAGCTCGTAATTGAACTGATTTATGACACCCTGGACCCAGATGTCGCCGAGTACTTAAAGAACAATAGGCCGCCGCCCGACGTAAGGTGGCATCAGCAGCTTTCCGAAGATATCGGCGTCCGACAATTGGTTTCTCGATGCTATGAGATCATCGGTATGGCCAAGCCTTGCCAAAACATGAGAGAACTCCGGCAAAAGGTCGCTGAGCATTACGGGAACAAGCCAGTTCAATTTACGCTCTACCTGCCGCCCAAGAACAGTAATTAGACTGGCTTCGAGCGCCACACCAACCCGGCCCCGCGCCGGGTTTTATTTTGCACGGTTCGTCTAATGGCTAATAGGCCCCAAACGGGCTGCTTTCAGAGAGCCTGGAGTGAAAGTAAGCAGGGACGAGCGCCAATAACATCAGCACCAACGAAGCAGGCGCCATTTCTAAGGCCTTGTGTACGCCAATGAAGTCAACTGGGCGGTATAGCCAATCAAGCTCAACGCCCACAATAACCAAGCCATCCACAACTGAAAGAGAATGCCAGACTCCCGAGCGCATCCATGTGTACGCTTGGTAAGCCCAAATGGCGGGCCCTGCAAAAAACAAAGCGGCGGCACAAAGCACTAATGCCATCCCGATCAAGCCCTCAAAGACCTGTAACGCAACAACCACCTTCCCCGGCTTTTCCATGCCCGCCTCCCTATCGACCCACCCATAGAAGTATAGCTTCGCACCAACCCGCCACGGCGGGTTTTCTTTTGCCCGCTCCTCCTCCCCTGACCCAGCCCGCTCGCTCTGAGTAGGGTTTCCCCCGATCCCTTTCGAATCGCCCCGCCACTCAAGCCCTTGCGCCGACTATCCACAAGTTATCCACCGGAACACATCTTGCACTGTATATTTACACAGTGCAATATAGACCTACCAAAGGAAACGCCCCGCGAGCTCTGACCTTCGCGGGGCGTAAGAACTGCAATTTGCTATAGAGGATAGCGGCATGAATGATAACAATAACGAGCTCAAACCACCACTACATCCATCTGTCATATCAGAGCTTGAAGAGCTGGAGGCCCTCACCCTCCTTATGTTGACCGCAGACATGTCAGCTATCGCTCTTGAGTCTCGCGGCCATCTGCTTGCCCTCGCCCACCGAATCGTTACGGTGGCGCTCAATAAGGCGCACGGCACTCGCACCTAAATACCCTTTCCAGTAAACGCGGCGTTGCTTTTGATTAAACAAACTGTTGACAACATATTCAACATGGTGTTTAATGACTCCTAACAACTCACCACCAAACAGCCTAGCCCCAAGGGCAGCCCAGTACGGCAAAGGTGAGGGACCGCTAAGGCGGATTGCTCTTTAAAAAAATGCTCAGCCGATGTTGCTCACCCGCCTATGTTGGGTGTTCGTCCGGCTCAATCGCACCCTCAGGCATGGCTGGGGCTCTGCGCGGTGTCTCTGCCGTACCCAATCGCCAAAGCGCGTATACGGGCAAAGAGAGTGAGGTATAGGCGACCAAGAGCAGAAACCGCTACGCCAGTTGGAATGCTGGCAATGCAGTTCATCCGGGAAACCGGACGCCAAGAACCGAAGGAAGGCGAATATTCCGTTCGGTGACAGTCGGAGTAGACGACAACCAAGGGCCTGGAAACAGGCCTCATCGGCAAGCGTCACGTGTGGCGCTTACTGATGACAACCATAACCAAGGAGAGGACGATGTCCGAACCCATCAAGGC
>Ga0180220_1000833_pt1 | contig 27571 bp, 23 predicted proteins | sample eDN5th37CBELigBY_FD_151335 | JGI IMG/M metagenome (GOLD analysis project Ga0180220, IMG submission 151335) | Enriched backyard soil microbial communities from Emeryville, California, USA - eDNA 5th pass 37_C BE-Lig BY (version 2) (version 2) | ecosystem: Environmental > Terrestrial > Soil >... | reverse complement strand
CTGGGCGCGGTGGCCAATGAGGACGATCTGGAAAAGGTCGCGGCGCGCAACGCGATGTTCCGTTCGGGCAACATGCCGCCGCCGCCGGCATTCCCCCGTGTCGAGACGGGGGTGGTCCACACCGAAGCCGATGGCCGACTGCATCCGGCCACGGGCGCGCCGACGCCGCAGGGGCGGGTGCGTCTGGGCGAGTGTGAGGGCCGGATGGACGATGTGGCCGGCAGCGGCTTCCTGATCGTCAGCCGCGACGACCCCTCGGATGTGCTGGATGCGACAGCGCGGGCTTTCCTGAACGACCTCGGCTGTCGCTGGGTCTTGGTGGGCGAGACGGACACAGAGTCCGGGATCATGCAGGATATTGACGGTGACCAGCTCCGTTACCTTTCGCAGAACGGCTTCGCGGCCTATCTGCGGCGGCCTGATTTCCTGCTTTTTGGCGGAGTTTCCGAACTGTCGCAACTGCCGGGACTGATAGAGGATCTGCGTGCCAAGCTGTGCTGGAAAGCCGGTCGGCCCGTTGAAATGCCTGAAGTGAGCGCCGCATGACGCAGGATGACCAGACGGCCATCGCAAAGGCCAATGCCGCGCATCAGCGTGCCATGTCGATGCCCCGGCTGCTGGACTACGGCATGGATTTCGCCGACGCGACTGCCCTCTTCGCCCGCACCGGCGCGGGCGAAGCATGGCACGAGGTGGCAGCCCAGCTTGGGCGCGAGCGGCTGAGCAGGGCCGACCGGGCCGAGACGGAGGGCCTGGCGTTCACAGCGGCCGAAGAACGGCAGCGCGCCATCGCCGCCCTTGTCTTCGCGCAGATGGCCTTCAATTTCGACGTCCCGGAAAAGCGCGCGCTCTATGACGAGCTGGTCTCGGTCTGCCATGCGCTGGGCCGGGTCAGCGATCTGCCCTTCGCGCGCTGCGAAGCCTCTTTCGGCGACAGGCGCCTGATCGGCTGGCTGGTCCGCCCGCTTTCGTCGCGTGCCGCCGGAACCGTGGTTCTGTTCGGCGGCCAGAGCGGCTGGGGTATCGCCTATCTGCCGGTAGCCCGCGCGCTGGCGCGGCGCAATCTCGCGACCCTTCTGGTCGAAGGGCCTGGGCAGGGCGAGACCCGGATGGAGCAGGGGATTTACCTCGATGTCGATACCGACGCCGCCTACAGCGCCTGGATCGATGTGATCCTGGACGATCCGACGCTGGGGACGCCCGGCATCTGGGGCAACAGCTATGGCGGGTTGTGGGCGGCGCGAACCGCAGCGCACGACAAGCGGATCGCGGCCTGCTGCGTCAATGGCTCGTTCGCGACGCCGGGCATCCTGCCTTTCCGCTCGGCGTTCGAACAGTCGGCGGCGATGCTGGGCACCGAGGACCGTGACGCCCTCGAGGCCAACTTCGCGCGGCTGCGCTTCGATCCGACGGCCATGCGCATCGATTGCCCGCTGTTGGTCCTACACGGGGGCGCCGACCCACTGGTGAACCTGCCCGACCAGCAGCCGTTTCTGGAGGCCGCCACCGGCGAGGCTACCTTGAAGACCTGGCCCGATGGAGACCACACCATCTATAATCACAGTTTTGACCGGACAACGCTGGTGGCCGACTGGTTCGCCGCGCGTCTGGCCCTCCGCTGAGAACCGGGCACCAGATTCGGCTCATATCGTTCAAGGGAAGAAACCGATGGCAGAATTTTTCACCGAAGCGAATTCGGCCGAGGCCGTGAACGCCCGGATGGGTGAGGCCGCCAATCCGCGCCTGCGGCAGGTAATGGCCAGCCTTGTCCGGCATCTGCACGCCTTTGCCAAGGAGATTGAGCTGACCCAGCAGGAGTGGGATCTGGCCATCGAATTCCTGACAGCAACCGGAAAGATCTGCTCGGCCGAGCGGCAGGAGTTCATCCTGCTCTCCGACACTTTGGGCTTTTCGATGCTGGTCGATGCCATCAACAACCGCCGGCCACCCGGCGCGACAGAAAATACGGTGTTCGGCCCGTTCTATGTCGAGGGAGCTCCGATCCGCGAAATGGGCGACACGATCTCGCTGGACGGCAAGGGCGAGAGCTGCACCTTCGAAGGTCGGGTGATCGACCTTGACGGCAATCCAATCGCGGGCGCCTGCGTCGATGTCTGGAGCGACAATGCCGAAGGGTTCTACGATGTGCAGCAGCCGGGCATCCAGCCGAAATGGAACAATCGCGGCCGCTTCATCACCGGGGCGGACGGCGCCTATCGCTATATCGGGATCAAGCCGGTCAGCTATCCGATCCCCGACGACGGGCCGGTGGGCAAGATGCTGGGCCAGCTCGGGCGTCATCCCTATCGGCCGGCGCATATGCATTTCAAGGTCACGGCGCCGGGGCATGAGACGATCATCACCCATACATTCGTGGGCGATGACGCCTATATCGGGGACGACACCGTCTTCGGTGTCAAGGAAACGCTGGTCGCGCCGTTCGAACGCATCGGCGGCGATACCGAATGGCGCTCGGCCTTCGATTTTGTGATGGTTCCGATCGCCAAGGGCAAGGCATGACGACACAGAAGCCCTGCAAGTAGGGCCATCAGGCGCTTTCGGGTGCTATCTATCCGCCCAGCGTCATCATCGTTTCTGATTGCCTCCGGACAGCCTCGATCACGGTTTCAACATCCATCGCATCTTCCTTCACGAAGTTCATGAACGACATGTTCATGGTGTTGAACAGGATGCGCCCGGTGACCTCGACATCGATGGCACCGCCGATGGAGCCTTGCCGTTTGAGCTTGGCCAGAAGCCGGCAAACCTGCTGGCAAAGCTTTTCGTCAAGTTGGCCGTAGTGACGACCCAGCCGCGATTCCGGATGCAGGATCGACATCGACATGGCGGCGCGCCACATCTCCTTGCTGAGGTAATGCAGGGAGTGCCGCAGATAGATGTCGAACAGCGCATCGACCGCATCGGCCGCCCGGGCGGGCGGCCTGGTAAGGACGCTCTCGCCCGCGCTGATGACCTCGTTCACCTCCAGGGAGACGACGGCGATCAGCACGTCGCCCTTGCTTTCGTAGTAGTTGTAGATGGTGCCGACCGAGACGCCGGCCTGCTCGGCGATGGTCTCGATCTTCACGCCCTCGAAGCCGAATTCGCGAAACAGCCGCGCTGCCGCCTCGACGATACGGCGGTCCCTGTCGATCTTCTGCCTTTGCCTCAATCCGGTCATCGCCGGGTAAATATGAATTGACTCATTTTTGAAGGCAATTCATATTTTTTCAGGATGCGATTTCGGAAATTGGACAGGGAGGAACCGATGTCTAACGAACGATCTTCATTCGCGGCCGGATGGGGCATGCTTGCCTTTTCGGTTTCCGTCCTGGCGTTTTCGCCGGCCCAGGCGGCGGAGGAGCTCAATGCTCTTGTATGGTGCGACAACACCGATCCGGCCCTCATCGAGCCTTTCGAAAAGGCCAACGACGCCAAGGTCAACCTCAAGGTCTACGAGGGAACCGGTGCCGGGCTTTCAATTCTCGACCAGTCGCAACCGGGCGATTGGGACGTGATGGTCATCGATTCCATCGACGTGCAGCGTATCGCCCAGGAGCGTTTCCTGCCGCTTGCCGACGACAGCCTGCCGCTCGCCGATCAGTTCGCCGAAGTGCGCATGGACGACATTCTGGTGCTCGACGGCAAGCGCTACGCGGTGACGGAGAAATGGGGCTTCAACGCCATCTCCTACAACAGTAAGGCATTCTCGGCCGAAGATGTCTCGACGCTGGAGAAGCTCACCGATCCCAAGTTCAAGGGTCGCATTGCCATCTACGACTATTACCTGCCGGTGCTCGGCATGGCCTCGGTGGCGACCGGCACACCGACCAAAGATCTCAGTGAAGCAACGCTGGCTCCGGTCAAGGACCTGATGCTGAAGCTCAAGGCCAATTCCAAGCTGGTCGGCGAGGTTTCGGCAAGCCAGACCGCGCTTGCCACCGGTGAGGTGGACGTCGTGGTCGGCGCCGGCGAATGGGTGACGGCCGGCCTGCATGCCGAAAACCCGGATCTCGATTTCGTCATCCCCGAGGAAGGCGGCATCCTGTGGACGCAGTCGCTGGCCATCCTCAAGGACAGCAAGAAGGCCGATCTGGCGCTGAAGTTTGTCCAGCATGTGCTGAGCCCCGAAGGGCAGGCGGCGCTTGCCACGTCGTCCTGTTACTGGGGCATGCCGGCACAGAAGAATGCGGCGCTGAACGACGAGCAGAAGGCGACGCTCAAATTCTCGTCGGAGCAGCAGGCGAAGGATCTGGCGGCTTCGAACCGCTATCCCGCCCCTGACGCGGATCTAGACAAGAAGATGCAGGATCTGTGGAACGACGTGCTGCAGGCCAACTGAGGCAGGCACGGTTTCCGGCGCACCTTCGCGGCAGGAGCATCTTCCTGCCGCGGGCATCCTGATACAATCTTTTGTCGAGGTCACGAGACTGCGATGACCGGTTCCAAGATCAACTGGCATATGGTTTTGCTGGTCGGCCCGGCGGTACTGTTCACGGCGCTGTTTTTTCTGGTTCCGCTGATTGCGATGGCCGTCGCCTCCTTTACCGGCGGCGGCGGGCTTTCGCTCGACAACTACCGGCACTTCCTGACCCAGCCGAGCTATATACGGGCGCTGGTCAACTCGCTGGAGGTGACGCTGGTGGTTACGGGCATATCCGTGGTGGTTGCCTATCCGCTGGCCTGGGTGCTGGCCGAGCGTGTGCCGGAGCGCTGGCAGCGGGTGGCACTTATGCTGACCATCCTGCCGTTCTGGACCTCCTATGTGGTGCGCTCCTATAGCTGGCTGCTGCTTCTGGCCGAGCGTGGCGTCGTCAACCGGGCACTGCTGGCGAGCGGCCTGCTCGACCAGCCCCTGCAACTGGCCAATACCCGCACCGCGACGGTGATCGGCTTCGTCCATTTCTTCATCATGCTGTTGACGCTCACCATCTATGCCAATTTCCGGCAATTGAGCCCAAGCTACCGCAAGGCCGCGGCCGATCTCGGCGCCAGCGGTTTGCAGACTTTCCTGCATGTCGTGCTGCCGCTGACGCTGCCCGGCATCATGGTCGGGGCGTTCCTGGCCTTCGTGCTGGCGATAGGCGACTATGTGACGCCGCAACTGTTGGGCGGTTCGAACGAACTCTTGATGCCGCAACTCATCATCCAGCAGATCGGCCGACGTGCCGACCTGCCGCTGGCCGCCGCTTTGTCGCTGATCCTGATGATCGTCATCTCCATCGCCTATCTCGCCTGCGCGCGCTGGCTCAAGCTGGAGCGGACATGACGCCATGAACCGCTTCCTCGACCTGATCGCCGGCCTCTATGCGCTTGTCGCCTACGGCTTCATCTACCTGCCGATCGTGGTGCTGGTGCTGTTCTCCTTCCAGGCCAGCCGCTTCCCGCTGCCGCCTTTCACCGGGCCGTCGCTGCGTTGGTACGGCGAGGTGCTGGGCGATTCCAAATTCACCGGCGCGATGGTCAACTCGGTTGTCGTCGGCGTGGTTTCCTCGGCGGTCGCTGTGCTGCTCGGCTTCCTTGCCGCCTATGGCTGCGCACGCATGAGAGACCGCCTCGGCGGGGCGATCCGCGCCCTTTTGATCGCGCCGCTGTCGGTCAGTTATCTCATCATCGGCATGGGATTGGTGGTGCTGTTCAATTGGGCCGGCGTGCCCAAATCGCTGTTAGCGGTCGGTATCGGCCATGTGGTGATCAACCTGCCGCTGTGCTTCGCCATCCTCTACAGCCAGATGAGCGATAACATCATCCGGCTGGAGCAGGCTGCCCGCGACCTTGGCGCACGTGAATGGCAGGTGCTGTCGCTGGTTGTCGCGCCGGTTCTGTGGCCGGCGCTGCTGGCGAGCTTCGTCCTGTCGCTCACCCTGTCGTGGGACGAGTTCCTGATCGCCTTCCTGCTCACCCGCTTCGAGACGACGCTGCCGGTCGAGATATGGACGCTGCTGCGCTCCGGCCTCAACCCCAAGGCAAACGCCATCGGAGCGGTGGTGTTCGGCGTCTCGATCCTGATGGTCGTGCTGGCCGAACTGGCGATCTTCGGCAAAGGAACGAAGAAATCATGAGCGCCCCGGTCGTCTCGATCCGCAATCTGTCCCATGCCTTCGGCGCGCTGACGGTGCTGCATGAGCTATCGCTCGACATCCAGCCCGGCGAATATGTCGTGCTGCTGGGCCCGTCTGGCTCAGGCAAGACCACGCTTTTGTCCATCCTGGGCGGCTTCCTGCAACCGACGAACGGTGCAGTGCTGATCGATGGCCGGGATTGCACCCATATGCCGCCGGCCAAGCGCCCGACCACCACCGTGTTTCAGGACTATGCCTTGTTTCCGCATATGAGCGTCGGTGCCAATGTCGCCTTCGGCCTGCGCATGAACGGCGTGGCGAAAGCCGAGCGCCAGCGATTGGCCCGCGAAACGCTGGCGCTGGTCGGACTGGAGCAAGTGCTGGACAAGAGGCCGCATCAATTGTCCGGAGGCCAGCGTCAGCGCGTCGCGCTGGCCCGCGCACTGGTGATGAAGCCGAGGCTTCTGCTGCTCGACGAGCCTCTGGGGGCGCTCGACCTCGGGCTGCGCCGGCAGATGCAGGAAGAGCTGAAGGCGATCCAGAAGCGGGTCGGCACCGCCTTCGTCCACGTCACCCACGATCAGGAGGAAGCCATGGCGCTGGCCGACCTGCTACTGGTCATGCAGGATGGCCGTATCGTCGATCAGGGAAACCCTGAACGCGTCTATACACAGCCCTCCACCCGTTTCAGCGCAACCTTCATGGGCGAGAACACGCTGATCGACGCCGAGGTGACCGAGATATCGGGCACGACCGCGATCTTGCGCACGGCGCTCGGCACGCTGGCGCTCGACCGGCCGGGCATCCGCAAGGGCAAGGCGACCCTGACCGTGCGACCCGAGAACTTAAGGCTGGGAACCGCGCCATCGGGTCGTGTCTCGCTCGGCTCCGGCGAGGTCGCAGAAAGCGTGTTCCAGGGCAGCTATCGCAAGGCAGTGGTGCGAACAGGAAGCGGCGGGGATATCCTGCTGAAACTTCCCGTCGACATGCCGGTCGGGATCGGCGAGCGCGTCGAAGTGCATGCCGAGCTGCGTCACATCGGCCTGCTGCAGGAATAGGGACATCATGGCCGTGATCGCACAGAAGGACTGGTATGAGGTCGTCCGGTTCGCGGATGGCATAAGCCTGATCCACGAGCCCTGGATCAAGCCCTTCTTCCGCTGCAACATGTGGCACGTCAGCGGCCGCGACTTCGATCTTCTGGTCGATACCGGCCTCGGGCATTTTTCGTTGCGCGCCAATGTGCCGATGCTGCGGGGCGAAAAGCCGCTGGTCTGCGTGGCCAGCCATGCGCATTTCGATCATATCGGCAGCCACCACGAATTCGAGGAGCGCTGGATTCACGCCGCCGAAGCGGAAATCCTTGCCGATCCGAGACCGGAATGGACGCTGGCTTCCGGTTATGCGGACGAGGCCATGTTCATCGCACCGCCTGAAGGATGGGATACGAATGCCTATCGCGTAAAACCGGCACCGGCGACGAAGCTGCTTGTCGACGGCGACACGATCGACCTCGGCGATCGGCGCCTTGTCGTCATCCATACGCCGGGGCATTCACCGGGTGGCATCGCTCTCTATGAAGAGGCGACCGGCACCTTGATCGCCGGCGACATCGTCTATGACGGGGAATTGGTGACGGATACCTTTCATTCCGATCTTCAGGACTACCGCCGGTCATTGGAGCGCCTTGCCCGCCTGCCGGTGAAAATCGTGCATGGCGGCCATTTTGCCAGTTTTGGCAGGGCACGCCTCCGGCAGATAGCCGGTGCGTTTCTTTCACTGCCCTGAAGATCTTCGACAGCGGCTACGCACAGCGTTGAATATGGTGTTCAATCAGGGAAAGCAGCCTCTGATTGTCCACGGTTTGCAGGATGTGAACCGGCGCACCCTGCGGTGCTGACACCCCGACATCGAGCCGCAGGTTATCGCGCCCGTAGCGGCAGGTCATACCACGAGCTACGCCTTCCAACGCGACGTCCACGTGGTCGTCGATTCCGGTGGTCAATGAGGGATCGAGCAGCCAGGCGATGGTCAAGGCATCATGGATCCAGCATCCCGGCGAATTGCGGGTGCGCATGGAGTAATCGATCCATGGCCGCATGGTTTGCTCCAGATAGCTGCCGAGAACGCTCTTATACTGGGTGAGCCGGTCGAGATCGGCGTGCACCATCTGGGTTTGCGTCGTCACGTCCATGGGCACCAGGGTGATGGGCGCGCCGCTGGTCAACACCGCATGCGCCGCCTCGGGATCGATGCCGAAGTTGGTGTCCTTAAGATAACCGGGAACGTGGAACGCGCCGCCCATGATCACGATGCGCTTCACTGCGCCTATCATCTGCGGATAGAGCTGAAGCGCCAGTGCAACGTTGGTCAGCGGCCCGGTTGCCACCAACACCGCCCCCGACCTCTGGCCGCATTGGAACGAGCTCGACGATGCGCAGCGCGCCGAGGAGGCCCGCAAGATGGAGGTCTATGCCGCCATGATCCACGAGGTCGACCAGAATGTCGGCCGTCTCGTCGATCACCTGAAGCAGAAGGGTGAATATGACGACACCGTCTTCATCTTCTTCTCGGACAACGGCGCCGAGAGTCAGATACCCGAGAACATCATGCCCGGCAGCCACCGGGAGTGGATAGAGCGCGCCTTTGACAATTCGCTCGATAACATGGGCAAGCAAGGCTCCTATATCGGCTATGGTCCCAGCTGGGCCTTGGTCAGCCAGACGCCGTTCCGCATGGTCAAGGGCTACACTTATGAAGGCGGCATCCGCTCGCCCGCCTTCATCTCCTATCCCGGCTGGAAAGCCGGTCAACGGCTGGACCAGTTCGTGCATATCACCGACATCGCCCCGACGCTGCTGGATCTGGCCGGCGCGAGCGCGCCTTCACAGCGCGACGGCGTCGAGCTGGCGCAGATGACCGGCCATTCGCTGCTGCCCTGGCTGGAAGGCCGCGCCGAGGTCGCCCGTCCGCAGGACAAGCCGGTCTGCACCGAGCTTTTCGGCCGCGCCTCGGTCTGGAAGGACGGTTGGAAGATGGTGCACAGCAACAAACCTTGGGGCACCGGTGATTTCGAGCTGTTCGACATCAAGGTGGATCCGACCGAGCAACGCGACCTGGCGCTGAGCGAGCCCGCGAAGCTGGCGGAACTGAAGGCCGACTGGGCAGATTGCCAGGAACGCTTTGGCATCCATTGGAACGCGGGGCTGGCGCCGCAGATGTTCTATTCCAGCCACACCGAGTATCTGTTCCAGCCCCGGCGGGCCGCCGCCAATTGAGGCCACACAATTCGGCCCGAGGGCATCGCCGCCCCCGGGCCTTACGCGAAGGACCGGCCATGCCCCTTGCCCGACAGCACGACTTCGGCGACATGGCCACCATTCCGGGGGGCCGCTTCCCGATGGGCTCGGCCCGCTTCTATCCAGAGGAGCGCCCGATTCGCCCGACAGAGGTTGAGACCTTCGTCATCGACCGCTACCCGGTCACCAATGCCGAATTCGTCCGCTTCGTCACCGCGACCGGCCATGTCACGCTGGCCGAGCGGCCGCAGCCCCATCCCACTGTCCTCGGCCACATGGTCGAACCTTCTTCGGCGGTCTTCACCCAGCCGCTGCCCGGCACGGTGCTGCGGGGCCCGGCAAGCTGGTGGCGGCTGGTACCTGGCGCCTGCTGGAAGCATCCGGCCGGGCCGGCCAGCGACCTGGCCGGGCTCGATGACCACCCAGTGGTGCACGTCGCCCTAGCCGATGCGCTGGCCTATGCCGAATGGGCCGGCAAGACGTTGCCGACCGAGGCGGAATGGGAATACGCCGCCCGCGGCGGCCTGGAGGATGCGGAATATGCCTGGGGCGACAGCCTGACGCTGGACGGCAGGCACATGGCGAATACCTGGCAAGGCGCCTTTCCCTTCGTGAACGCGCTCGAGGACGGTTTCGCCCGCACCTCTCCGGTCGGCAGTTTTCCGGCCAATGGCTATGGGCTGTTCGACATGATCGGCAATGTCTGGGAATGGACGCTGGACGACTATGCCGCGCCCCGGGCCGAACCGGCGCGCAGCTGCTGCCGTAAGTCTCGCGCCGGGGCTGCCGTAACCAAGATCGTCAAGGGAGGCTCCTATCTCTGCGCACCGAACTATTGTCAGCGCTACCGCCCCGCCGCCCGCCACCCGCAGCAGACGGACATGACCACCGGCCATCTGGGGTTCCGCTGCATCCGGCGGCTGTAGCGGCATTAAGTTCAAAGCGTTACCCAGTCGCAACGAAGGTTGCGGTTTTGCGGGGAAGCTCATCGCGGCGCACATGACGCCAAATGGAAGAACGCAATCTTGGGAGGAAAATGAATGCGTGGAATTATATTGAATGCGATTGTCGGATCGATGTTTGCCTCGGTGGTATTGACGACATCCCCTGTCTCTGCCGCGGAGGACAGCGAGCCGGTGGAGCTGGTGCTGCTGGGTGCGGGTGCCGGTAGAACCTCATACGGTGGCCACCCTTCTGGCGGGTTTTCGGCCGCGGTCGTGATAGGTGAAGATCGATACATAGTTGATTTCGGACGGGGATGGCATGATCGATATTACGAAGCGGGCCTTGGGACAGAGAAGGCCTATACCGGCATCAGTGGCCTGGAAGGCATCAAGGCGGCATTCATAACGCATCTGCATGCCGACCATACCGTCGACCTGCCGCGGCTGCTGCTTCTGGGCGCGAGTGAAGGGTTGCGAAAGCGGGAAGTACCGGTGACCATAGTAGGTCCGGCGTCTCGCGGCGGGCTTCCTCCCTTGTCGCCAAGCTTGAAAACCGAGCCGGAGTTGGTGAATCCCGACGATCCGGTTCCCGGCATAAAATCGACCGTGAACTATCTCTTCAATGCCTATGCCACCGATCTCAACGACAATATCCGCGACAGCGGTATGCCTCACCCTTCACGCTATTTCGATGTTCGGGAGATTGAGTTGCCAAAAGGCCTGCCCGGTCCGGACGTTGCCGTCTCTCCGCAGATGGATCCTTTCGAAATCTATCGGGATGAGAGCGTCGTGGTAACGGCCGTCCTGGTCGATCACGCGCCGATGTATCCGAGTTATGCATTCCGGTTCGATACGAAAAAAGGATCAATCGTTTTCTCTGGCGACACGAACAAAAACGCGAACCTGATCAAGCTTGCCCAGGAAGCCGATATTCTGGTCCATGAGGTTATCAGTCGGCAATGGGCTGAAGGTCTGTTCCCGGTTCCAAGGGGCCCCGCGGAGGAGGCCAAGCTGCATCACTTGCTGGAGTCCCATACTACTATCGAAGAGGTCGGATCGGTTGCGACCGAAGCGGGCGTCGGCATGCTCGTTCTCTCCCATCTTGCGCCCGCAACGCTTCCGGACAAGGAATGGCTTAGCCGCGTCACAGGTTTCTCCGGGAAGACTGTGATCGGACGTCCCCTTGTCCGGATAAGCTTGCCTTAGCAGCGTGTTAAGGACATTCGCGAACTTGGGATACTTCCCGGAGAGTAATCGCGCTTTTGGTCAGGACGGCGTTTTCGAGGCCATATGGATGGATATGAGTGCGGCAGCCAATAACCCCGTCAGCAATCCCTGACGTCTTATGCCAGCGGCACAAATCCTAAGCCAGGCAAGTGGTGAGAGTTGACCGCAACGGTGTCGCTGGCGGTGTCTGATGGCATCGGAGTAACTGGATCGGCGCTGGGCGTGGTCTGCCTGCTGTGGGGTCATTCCATTCTGAGCCTGTAGCCGATGCCCGTCTCCGTCAGGATATGGCGCGGCTGCTCGGGGTTGGCCTCGATCTTCTGACGAAGCTGGCGGACATAGATGCGCAGATACTGCACATCCGTTTCACCGCCCCAGATCTCGTTCATCAGCATGCGATGGGTGAGCACTTTGCCGGCATGGGCGACCAGCATGCGCAGGATATCGTACTCCTTCGGCGTGAGCTTCACCTCGTCGCCGCGCAGGTGCACGATGCGACGCACCAGATCCACCTCGAGATCGCCGCTGCGGAAGACCGGCTGTTCACCTTGCTGTTGCAGCCGGTGCCTCAGCGCTGCCCGGATGCGGGCGAAAAGCTCCGCCGTGCCGAACGGCTTCGTTACATAGTCGTCGGCACCCAGATCGAGGGCCTCGACCTTGCCCTTCTCGTCGGCGCGGCTCGACAGCACCAGGATCGGCACGGCGTTGCCGCCATCCCGCAGGGCGCGGATCACCTCCAGCCCGTCCATATCGGGCAGGCCAAGATCGAGGATGACCAGGTCGGGGCGGGCGTGCTCCACGTCGGCGAGCGCGCTGCGTCCATCGCCAGCTTCAATCACCTGAAAGCCTTGCGAACCCACGCTGGTGCGCAACAGCCTGCGGATCGGCGGTTCGTCGTCGACGATCAGGATCGTGGGGGCATTCGCGTTCATGGCGCGGTCTCCGGTTTGACGGCGTCCGGCACCGGCAGGGTAACGGTGAAGACGGCGCCGTGACCGACAACCCTGTTGCCCGCCTCGATCGTCCCGCCCATGGCTTCGACGAAGCCGCGGCAGATGGCAAGGCCAAGCCCGGTGCCGGCGCGCTGGCTGTCCGATTTGCGCACGCGATAGAACTTGTCGAAGACGCGGCCCAGTTCCGGTTGCGGAATGCCGGGCCCTTCGTCCAGCACCTGGAGACGAACCGACATTCCCTCGCGCCTGCCCTCGACGCGGATCGCCGTTCCAGCCGGGGCGTATTTGGACGCATTGTCGAGAAGGTTGAACAGAACCTGCTCGAACAGGACAGGGTCGAGCCTCACCATGGGCAGGTCTGGCGCCAGTGCCGTCTCGACCCGATGGTCGGCCAGAATTCGTTCCGCCCGCCGCAGCGTGCTGCCGACCACCTCGCTCACGTCCACCAACCCCATGTTGGGCATCAGCGCGCCCGATTCCAGCTTGGTCATGTCGAGCAGGTTGGCGATGAAGCGGTTCAGCCGCTCCGCCTCCTCCTGAATGGTGGAAAGCAGCGCCTTGCGATCATCCGGCGTCAGCTCTGGCAGCGCCGCCAGACCGTCCGCGGCCCCGAGGATGGAGGCGAGCGGTGTCCTCAGGTCATGCGAGATGGAGGTGAGCAGCGCCGCCTGCAGGCGGTCGCGTTCGGCGGCCCGCTGCGCCTTGTCGAATTCCTCCGACAGATTGATGCGCTCGATGGCCAGGGCCGCCTGATCCGACAGGGCATCGAGCAGGCGCTGCTCGTCCGGCGTCAGGATCGGGCCCTGCTTGTCGCAGTCGATGCCGACCACCGCGACCGGGCCACGCCCCGTTCGCATCGGTAGGAACAGGCGCCTAGCTCCCGGCAGGGTGTCGGCGCCGCGTCCAGCCGGCCGGTTGCTTTCCCACGACCATTTCGCGGCCGCCAGGTCGGCCTCCTCGGCGACGTCTTCGGGTGGCCATGCGGTCTTCAATTCGAGAGATCCGTTCTCCGGCAGAAAGAGCACGACCCTGACCTTGAGCATGGAGGCCACCTGGGAGGAAATCGCCCACAGCAGGTCATCCATCGAAGCGATGCCCGCCAGCTTGCGGCTGAAGAGATACAGGTCCTCAGTGGTCCGGGCGCGCTGGCGGGCCACCATGGCCTGTGCGCGCACGCTGGCCGTCAGGTTGGAGGCGACCAGGGCCACCACCAGGAAGAAGAACAGCGCCACCACGTTCTCGGGATCAGCGACGGTGACGCTGTAATAGGGAGGCAGGAAGAACAGGTTGAAGGCAAGCACGCTGAGCAGACTGGCGAACAGCGCAGTACCCAGGCCGAAGACGACGGCGCTGATCAGCACGGCGGTGAGGAAGACCAGCGCGACGTTTTGCACGTCGAGGAAACGGTCGAGCACTTCACCGCAGCCGAGCGCGACGGCGACCAGCCCGGCGCTGACCAGATAGGGCCGCACCTCGAACGGTGCCGTGGCCGGGCGCGTATCGACACTCTTGGCCGTCGGCGTATCCCGTTCGTCGCCGGTGACGACATGAACGGCGACGTTGCCCGCCTGCCGCACGATCTCGTAGGTGATCGAGCCGAAAAGCAGTTCGTGCAGGCGCGAGCGTTCGCTGCGGCCGATGACGATGTGGCTGAAATTGTTCTTTGCCGCATAGTCGAGAATTTCTCCGGCGAGTTCGCGGCCGGGTACCGTCACCGCCTCGCCACCCAGCCGCTCGGTCATGCGCAGGGCCGCTGCGATGCGGTCGCGTGCCGCCTCGCCAAGCCGCAGCGCGCGCGGGGTCTCGACATAGAGCGCAGTCCAGGGCGCACGCAGCCGTTCCGCCATCCGCCGCGCATAGCGCACGAGCGCGGCCGCCTTGGGATGCTCGTTGACGACGACCAGAACGCGGTCGCCGGCCGACCACGGGCCGGAGATCGCGTGCGCCTGCATATGGGTGAGCAACTGCTGGTCGACCCGTTGCGCGGTGCGGCGCAGCGCCAGCTCCCGCAACGCCGTCAGATTGCCGGGCGAGAAATAGTGGGACAGCGCGCGCTCGGCCGTTTTCGGGACGTAAACCTTGCCCTCTCTCAGCCGCTGGATCAGGTCGGTTGGCGTAAGGTCGATGACCTCGATCTCGTCGGCTCGGTCGAGGAAGGCGTCGGGCACGGTCTCGCGCACGCGGATGCGGGTGATCTGCTGGACGACGTCGTTGAGGCTTTCCAGATGCTGGATGTTGACGGCCGTATAGACGTCGATGCCCGCGGCAAGCAGGTCCTCGACGTCCTGATAGCGCTTCGGATGCCGGCTTCCCGGCGCATTCGTATGCGCCAGCTCGTCGACCAGAACCAGCGCCGGCTTGCGCGCCAGTATGGCGTCGAGGTCCATTTCCTCCAGATGCCGGCCGTTATAGTGGACCTGCCTGAGCGGGACGATCTCGAAGCCGTGCACAAGTGCTTCGGTTTCGGCGCGCCCATGCGTTTCGATCAGGCCGATGACGACATCGACACCGTCGCGCCGGCGTGCGGCGGCACTCAGCAGCATCTCATATGTCTTGCCGACGCCGGGCGCGGCGCCAAGGAACACCTTCAGGTGGCCACGTGTTTCCTTCGCCGCCTCCATGAGCAAGGCCACCGGATCGGGACGCCTGTCCTGGCCGTTCTGGTCTGGCATTTCGGGTCCGTTCACCGTATCATCGTCCGGGCCAAAAGCGGCCATGCCGCGCCAGAATCCTCGCCGCTCCACGATTCGGCAAGATCGAGGGGCACGCTCCCCCTTACTTAGTCCCTGTCGCGTCCAGTGCCAGATTGAGCTGAAGCACATTCACCACGGGTTCCCCGATCAGCCCGAGCCAGCGTGGCTCCGTGCCGGCCTCCACCACTGCGCGCACGGCGTCTTCGGGAAGCCCACGCGCCCTGGCGATCCGGGGCACCTGGAACAGCGCCGCCTGCGGCGTCAGGTGCGGGTCGAGCCCGCTGCCGGAGTTCGTCACGAGATCGACCGGTACCGGTGCGGCCGGATTTTGCTCCGCCAGTGTCTCGGCATCCGCCTTCACCCGTGCGATCAGCTTTGCGCTCGTCGGGCCGAGATTGGAACCGCCGGAAAGGGCCGCGTCGTAGCCGTCGCCGGCAGCCGAGGGGCGGGGGCGGAAGTAGCCCTCGCCGGAGAAGATCTGGCCGATCAGCGTCGAGCCGACGATGCGGCCATCGCGCTCGATCAGGCTTCCGTCGGCCCGAGCGGGGAACACCGCCTGCGCCAGGCCGGTGACGGCGAGCGGATAGAGGAGGCCGGTGATCACGGTGAATGCCACGATCATGAACAAGGCGGGGCGGATATGGGCAAGCATGTCGATTGTCCTTCAAACGAGGCCGGCGGCGTTCAGCGAAATGTCGATCGCCTTGATGCCGACGAAGGGAATCAAGACGCCGCCGAGGCCATAGACGAGGAGGTTGCGCCGCAGCAGCGCGCCGGCGCCGATGGCACGGTACTTGACGCCCCTCAGGGCCAACGGGATCAGCGCGACGATGATCAGCGCGTTGAAGATGATGGCCGACAGGATGGCGCTTTCGGGCGAGCCGAGGCGCATGACGTTGAGCGCCTGGAGCTGCGGGTAGAAGGCAACGAACATGGCCGGGATGATGGCGAAGTACTTCGCGACGTCGTTGGCGATGGAGAAAGTGGTCAGCGAGCCACGCGTCATCAGCAATTGCTTGCCGATCTCCACCACCTCGATCAGCTTGGTCGGGTCGGAATCCAGATCCACCATGTTGCCGGCCTCGCGCGCGGCCACGGTTCCCGTGTTCATCGCCACCCCGACATCGGCCTGGGCGAGCGCCGGGGCGTCGTTGGTGCCGTCGCCGCACATCGCCACCAGCTTGCCCTTGGCCTGCTCGGCGCGGATCAGGTCGAGCTTGTTTTCCGGTGTCGCCTGGGCGAGGAAGTCGTCGACGCCGGCTTCGGCGGCGATGGCGGCCGCGGTCATCGGATTGTCGCCGGTGATCATCACCGTGCGGATGCCCATCTGGCGCAAGGCGGCGAAGCGTTCGCGGATGCCGCCCTTGACGATATCCTTCAGGTGAACGATGCCGAGCAGCCGGCCGTCGCGCGCCACCGCCAGCGGCGTGCCGCCGGACTTGGCCACGCCTTCGGCGATCTTTTGGAGCTCGCGTGAGGAATCGCGTGCCTTGCCGGTCCGACCGCTCGCCGTATCGAGATGGGCGAGCATGGCATCGACCGCGCCCTTGCGGATGGAGCTGCCCTCGATGTCGACCCCGCTCATGCGCGTCTGCGCGGTGAACGGCACGAACTGGGCGTGCAACTGGCCCATGTCGCGCCCTCTGATGCCGTATTTCTCCTTGGCGAGCACGACGATCGAGCGGCCTTCCGGCGTCTCGTCGGCCAGCGAGGAGAGCTGCGCGGCGTCGGCAAGCTCCTGCTCGCCAACGCCCGCCAGCGGCAGGAACTCCGTTGCCTGGCGGTTGCCGAGGGTGATGGTGCCGGTCTTGTCGAGCAGCAGCGTGTCGACGTCGCCGGCGGCCTCCACCGCGCGGCCCGACATGGCCAGTACATTGAAGCGCACCAGCCGGTCCATGCCGGCGATGCCGATCGCCGACAGCAGGGCCCCGATGGTGGTCGGGATCAGGGTCACGAACAGCGCCACCAGCGCCACGACCGGGATCGAGCCGCCGGCATAGGTGGCGAAACTCGGAATGGTCGCCACCGCCAGCACGAAGATGATGGTCATGCCGGCAAGCAGGATGTTGAGCGCGATCTCGTTGGGCGTCTTCTGGCGCTGCGCCCCTTCCACCAGCGCAATCATGCGGTCGAGGAAGGTGGAGCCGGCGGCGGCGGTGATGCGCACCTTGATCTGGTCGGACAGCACCTGGGTGCCGCCGGTGACGGCTGAGCGGTCGCCGCCGGATTCGCGGATGACGGGCGCCGACTCGCCGGTGATCGCCGCCTCGTTGACCGAAGCGACGCCCTCGATCACCTCACCGTCGGAGGGGATGATGTCGCCCGCTTCGACCACGACCACGTCGTCGACCTTGAGGCTGGTGGCCGGCACCAGCTCGTAGGTCGATTCATCGGGGGCGAGGCGCTTGGCGTCGGTCTGGGTGCGGGTTTGGCGCAGGGCGTCGGCCTGGGCCTTGCCACGGCCCTCGGCGACCGCTTCCGCGAAATTGGCGAACAGCAGCGTGAACCAGAGCCAGACGATGATCTGGAAGGAGAAGCCGAGCTGTGCGCCGCCGGTCAGGAAGTCGCGGACGAAGATCAGCGTGGTCAGCGCCGCCACCACCTCCACGACGAACATGACCGGGTTGCGGATCTGCGACCGGGGATGGAGCTTGGCGAAGGCCGAGCGCATGGCCGGCCAGATGATGTCGGGGTCGAAAACGCTGATGTCTGCGGGCTTTGCCATGATGGTCTCCTGTCGCACCACGCCTAGAAGGACTGCCCGGCGAGCATGGCGAAATGCTCCACCACGGGGCCGACGGCGAGCGCCGGGAAATAGGTCAGGCCGCCGACGATCAGCACGACGCCGACAAGCAGGCCGACGAACAATCCGCCATCGGTGGGGAATGTGCCGATCGAGGTCGGCACAGTCTTCTTCGTCGCCAGCGAGCCGGCGATCGCCATCACCGGCACGATGACCAGGAAGCGGCCCATCAGCATCGCCAGGCCGATGGTCAGGTTGTACCAGGGCGTGTTGGCGGACAGGCCGGCGAACGCGCTGCCATTGTTGGCCGCACCGGACGTGTAGGCGTAGAGGACCTCCGAATAGCCATGCGGGCCGGCATTGGCGAGCGAGGCGAGCCCGCTGGGTAGCACGATGGCGAGGGCGGTGAAGCCGAGAATGGCGAGCGGCAGCGACAGCACGGCCAGCATCGTCATCTTGACCTCCTTGGCCTCGATTTTCTTGCCGACATATTCGGGCGTGCGGCCCACCATCAGGCCGGCGATGAAGATGGCCAGGATGACGAACAAAAGCATGCCGTAGAGACCCGCCCCGACGCCGCCGATGATGACCTCGCCAAGCTGCATGTTGACCAGCGGGACGAGGCCGCCGAGGGGCATGAAGCTGTCCAGCATGGCGTTGACCGGGCCGCACGAGGCGGCGGTGGTCACGACCGCGAACAGGGCCGACATGGCGATGCCGAAGCGCACCTCCTTGCCCTCCATGTTGCCGCCTTCGATGCCGAGCGCGGCGAAGGCCGGATTGCCGTTGGCCTCGGCCCAGTAGGCCACTGCGACGCCAGCGAGGAACAGCACGCCCATGGCCGCGAAGATCGCCCAACCCTGCCGCTCGTCGCCGACCATACGGCCGAAGACGTTGGTGAGGGCGGCGCCGATGGCGAAGATCGACACCATCTGGACGAGGTTGGTGAGCGCCGTCGGGTTCTCGAAGGGATGCGCCGAATTGGCGTTGAAGAAGCCGCCGCCATTGGTGCCGAGCATCTTGATCGCCAGTTGCGAGGCGGTGGGGCCGACCGCGATGGTCTGCTTTGCGCCTTCCAGCGTGGTCGCCTCGATATAGGCGCCGAGCGTCTGGGTGACGCCCTGGCTGACGTAGAACAGGGCGCACAGGATGGACAGCGGCAGCAGAATGTAGAGCGTGGCGCGGGTCAGGTCCGCCCAGAAATTGCCGACCGTTTGCGCCGAGGCGCGCGAGAAGCCGCGGATCAGGGCCATGGCGACCGCGATGCCCGTGGCGGCAGAGACGAAGTTCTGCACCGTCAGGCCGGCCATCTGGACGAGGTAGCCCATGGTGCTTTCGCCGCCATAGCCCTGCCAGTTGGTGTTGGTGACGAAGCTGACGGCGGTGTTGAAGGCGGAATCGGGGGCGACGGCCCCCATCTGCATGGGGTTGCCCGGCAGCAGGCCCTGCACCCTTTGCAGCGCGAACAGAAACACGAAGCCAGCCGCATTGAAGGCGAGCATCGCCACCGTATAGGCGAGCCAGTGCTGCTCGCGCCGCTGGTTCACGCCGGCACCCGCGTAGAGAAGCCTTTCGACGGGCCCGAGCAGCGGTGCCAGCAAGGTGCGCTCGCCTTCCATCACCCGCGCGATATAGCCGCCGAGCGGCCGTGCCAGCGCCACCACGATGGCGCAGAAGAGTGCAATCTGGATCCAGCCATTGAAGGTCATGATGGCCTCAGAAACGTTCGGGGCGGATAAGGGCATAGACGAGGTAGGCGAGGATGAACGCGGCCACGAGGCCGCCCGTCGCATAGTCGAGGATCATGGTGTTTCCCCTCACAGCGGTTCACTGCCGATGCCGTAGAGGATCGACAGGACAAAGAAGCCGAGGCCGATGGCCAGCATGGTGATATCGAGCATTGAGCCGTTCTCCGGGGCTCATGCGCTGTCCCGGCAGGGCAACGTATGAGCTGTGTTCAGCCCCGGGAAATTGATGGGAACGGCATATATTTTCGAGAGAGGCCGCCGCCGGCCCTCATAGTATTTTCATATATGGACCGGCCGGTTGCGGCTGATTTGGGTCAGAGCCGTCGCGGGAACGGTACGTGTCGGAAGCTTCCGGCTTGCCGGCACAGTTCAATTTCTTCTGTCGCTGCGGCTGCCCGGAAAGAGCAACTCGACAAAGCTCTCGGCAGTCGGCTGCGGCTCATGGTTCGCCAGGCCCGGACGTTCGTTGGCCTCGATGAAGACATAGTTCGGCTGGGCCGGATCCCTGACCATGAGGTCTATGCCGACAACGGGGATGTCGATCGCGTTCGCGGCGGTGCAGGCGGCTTCCACGAGCGCCGGATGCACGCTGGCCGTAACGTCGTGGATCGATCCGCCGGTGTGAAGGTTGGCCGCTTTGCGCACGGTGATTTCGCGGCCTTCCTCCAGCACCGTGTCGAGGTCGAGTCCCTGCTCGGCAAGGCAACGGTCCGTTTCCGCATCGAGCGGAATGCGGCTTTCTCCACCGGTCGCCGCCGAACGCCGGCGCGATTGCAGCTTGATGAGGCCGCGAATGTCGGTGGCACCGTCGCCGATCACGCGGGGAGGGCAGCGCACGGCGGCGGCGACAAGCTTGTAGCCGATGATCACCAGCCGCAGATCGGTGCCGGTGAAGCAGGCTTCCAGCAGTACCCGCTCGCAGACCTGGCGAGCCGTGGCAATCGCTTCTTCCAGTGCCTCCATCGTCGTGATGCCGACCGAGATGCCGCGACCCTGCTCGCCGCGTGCCGGCTTGACCACGACCTTGCCATGCCTGGCGAGGAAGGTCGCAAGGGCCTTGCGGTCCTCGCCCGCCTCGATCTGGTCGGGAACGCTGAGGCCTGCCGCGGAAACGACCCGGCGGGTGATGGCCTTGTCGTCGCAGATCGACATGGCGACACCCGAGGTCAGTTCCGAAAGACTTTCGCGGCAATGGATCGACCGCCCCCCATAGGACAGGCGAAAGAAGCCGCCCTCGGCATCGGTGATCTCGACATGGATGCCGCGCCGCGTCGCTTCGTCGACGATCAGCCGCGCATAGGGGTTGAGCGCATCATAGGACTGGTGGGGTATCGCGAAGAACTTCTCGTTGATGGCGTTCTTTCGCTTGACCGCAAAAAGCGGCATACGGCGGAATTTGAGCTTTTCGTAGAGTTTGATCGCAAGCGCATTGTCGTGCAGGACCGACAGATCGATGTGCGAAAGGCCGCGCGCCTGGAAATGCTCGGCCAGCTTGCGCACCAGTTTCTCGCCAATACCGGGCTGGCGAGCCTGCGGATGCACGGCAAGGCACCAGAGCGAGGCGCCGCGCTCCGGATCGCCGAACAGCCGCTGGTGATCGATCCCCGTGACCGTGCCAACGATTTCGCCCGTCGCGTCATCCTGAGCCAGGAAATAGGTGACGGACCGGTTGTCGCGCTCGGAAGAAAGGAAGTCCGACCGGATCTGTACCATGCCGCAGGCGGCATACACATGGTTGATGCCCTCGCCATCGGCCTCGCTGGCGAGCCGGCGAATGGTGATACCGCGTGTGCGGCGCGTTTGGGGCCGATAGGTCGAAAGGTCGAGCCGATAGGTATGCGAGGGGTCGAGGAAGATTTCCTGGGGTGCGTGGGCGAGCAGCACATGCGGATCGCGTACATAGAAGGCGATGTCGCGACTGGACGGCGCTTCCTTGCTCAATTCCGAAAGCAATGCCTCGTCGCCGGCAAAGGTCTGGGCGAAGAGGAGGCGGCCCCAGCCGCAATCCAGCACCACGTTCTTCCCCGGTTTGGCGGAAGGCTCGGGCCGGCCCGTCTGCCGTCCCGGCTGGGCGCGGGTTCTGAGCCGCGTCAGCCGGTGGGTGACGGCTTTCGTTCCCTTGTTGCGGTGGCTCGCCGCGGTCCTGTCTTTTGTCTTTGTCATCCTACACTCCCTGCTCCTGGAGCCACATTTCCAGAAGCCCGGCCTGCCACAGCTCCGAACCCCGCAAGGGCGTGATGTGGTCGGACGGATTTGCGAACAGGCGCTGGAGGTAGTCCTGCCGGAAGAGGCCACGATCCCGCGCTTTTCCCGAGTTGAGGACATCGCGGATCATATCGAGATAGGGGCCGGCGATGTATTTGAGCTGCGGCACCGGAAAATAGCCCTTCTTGCGGTCGATCACCTCGCTTGGCACGACCTTGCGCGCCACATCCTTGAGGATGCCCTTGCCCCCGTCGCGCAATTTCTCTTCCGGTGGGATGCGCGCGGCAAGCTCCACCAGCTCATGGTCGAGGAAGGGCACCCGTGCCTCCAGTCCCCAGGCCATGGTCATGTTGTCGACGCGCTTGACGGGATCGTCCACCAGCATAATCGTGCTGTCGAGGCGCAGCGCCTGGTCCACCGGTGTGTCGGCGCCATCGCGCAGCAGATGCTCGTTCAAAAGGTCCGCGCTGACATCATGCTCGACGATCCACTCGTCCGAGAGCTGAGTCGACAGCGTCGCGTGCGAACGGTCGCGGAAGGCTTTGCCGTAGTCGGCAACGACATCGTTGGAGTTCATGAGCGGCGAGTACCAGTGGTAACCGCCGAAGACCTCGTCGGCGCCCTGACCCGACTGCACGACCTTGATGTGCTTCGAAACCTCCTTCGACAGCAGGTAGAAGCCGACATTGTCGTAGGAAACCATGGGTTCGGACATGGCGGCGATGGTGCCGGGCAGGGCATCCATCAGGCCGGCGGAGGGCACGAAAATCTTTTGGTGATCAGTGCCGAAATGACTGGCGATAAGATCGGAATAGACGAACTCGTCACCCTTTTCACCGTTCGCCTCCTCGAAGCCGACGGAAAAGGTCATCAGGTCGTGCTGGCCGGCTTCGGCGAGCAGGCCGACGATCAGGCTGGAATCGACTCCGCCGGACAGGAGCACGCCGACGGGTACGTCCGCAATCATGCGGCGCTTGACGGCGATACGCAGCGCGTCCAGCAGATGCTCCTGCCACTCCTCGCGCGTCATGGTGGCATCGCCGGGCCGGCGTGCATAGGGCGGGTCCCAATAGCGGCGATCCACGAAAGCGCCGTCGCGGTCATAGATGCGGATGGTTGCCGGTGGCAGCTTGCGCACACCGTTGAGGATGGTGCGCGGTGGCGGCACGACCGCGTGAAACGTCATGTAGTTGTGCAGGGCTGCGGGATCGATCGAAGTGTCGATTCCGCCGGTCTTTACGATCGCCGGCAAGGTCGACGCGAAACGCAGGCCGCCCTCGATGCCGGCCAGGTAAAGCGGTTTGATGCCGAAGCGATCGCGTGCCATCACCAGACGACCGGTATCACGCTCGTGGATGACGAAGGCGAACATGCCGTGGAAGCGCGAGACGCAATCCTCGCCCCAAGCATGCCAGGCCTTGAGGATCACCTCGGTATCGCCGTCCGAGAAGAAGCGGTAGCCCTCGCCCTCCAGCTCGGCCCGCAACTCGCGAAAGTTATAGATGCAGCCGTTGAAGACGAGCGACAAACCAAGGTCCGGATCGACCATCGGTTGTTGCGATTTGTCGGAGAGGTCGAGGATTTGCAATCGTCGATGGCCCAATCCCACATTCCCGCGCACTACCACTCCCGATGCATCGGGCCCGCGAGGCGCGAGCACGTCCGCCATGATCGAGACTGCCGCCACCGACGGCGAACCGCCGTCGAACCTGACTTCTCCACAAATTCCACACATGAACCGGGTCTAAACCTCCATCGTTGGTACCCTGTATGACATCAGGGCCGTGGAGAGTTCCACGGCCCTGCGCCTATGAAATACAATGTCATACGCGCCGTTATGTTCCCTGGCGCTCATCAATCGGCCGTAATGGCCCCTGCGATCGCCTCCGCGCGCGCCAGCATGTAGGCCTCGGCAAAGGCCATATGCTCCGCGGCGATGCGGCGGGCATCTTCCGCGCGGCCGTCCTTCAGGGCGGCCATGAGGCGATACTGGAAGGAAAGCCCTTCCTCGCGCGAGACGGCCGATTCATCGGCATAGATCCGCCGCGCGGCGGGAAGTTCGCGCAGAAGATTGTGCATCAGGCCACAGAGGAAACCGAGCAGCGGGTTGGGGCAGAATTGCGCGAGCTGCGAATGGAAATCGAGCTCGGCGACGCGCTGGTGGTACTGCTCTTCCAGATCGCCGGGCGGATGATCGTAGAGCCTAATGGTGCTTTCCAGCAATGCGAGTTGCTCCCCCGTCACCCGGCCCGCCAGCAGGGTGGCGACTTCAGGCTCGAGGATCTTGCGGATGGCATAGATGTCCGAAAGGCTCGGCTGATCGAAGAAGAAGTGCGTCGACAACAGTTCCATCGCGTGCTGTGCGGAAGGCTTCGCCACGAAGGCGCCGCCACCCGGTCCGCTGCGTGTGAAGACGAGGCCCTGTGTCTCAAGCGCCTTCATCGCCTCGCGCACCGTGCCTTTTGCCGCCTTGAAGCGATCGATCAGGACGAGTTCCTGCGGCAGGCGGTCGCCGGGGGCGAGGCCTTCCGAACGGATGTATTCCTTCATCCGGTCGGCGATGGCCTCCGGCCGGCGTTTGGTCTTGCCGGCCGGCGTGAACAGGCGCTTGCTGTCCTCGCCCGCCAACTTCCTGGTTTCCCTTGAACCGGCCATGGGCGTCACTTCCTGCTGATGCGCGGAGCGCTTGCGACAAGCTGCCGGGTATAGGCATGTTCGGGATGGGCAAAAAGCCGGCTTGCCGGAGCCGTCTCCACCACTTCGCCGAGATACATCACGGCGACCCGGTCGGATATCGCCTCGACCACGGCGAGGTCGTGGCTGATGAAGAGATAGGACAGGTCGAAGCGCGCCTTCAGGTCCCGAAGCAGAAGCAGAACCTGCGCCTGGACGGAAACATCGAGCGCGCTGACGGGCTCGTCGAGCACCATGATTTCGGCTTCAGCCGCCAGTGCCCGAGCAATGGCGATGCGTTGCGCCTGGCCGCCGGAAAACTCGTGCGGATAGCGCGACAGCGTGTCTTGGGACAGCTCGACCGCATCGAGCAGTTCCTGCATGCGGGCCCTGCGACGGGGGGCCTCGTAGCCGCACAGCAAGCGCATGGGCGCGTCGAGAATGTCGTGGATTGTCTTTCTCGGGTTGAGCGAGGCCACCGGATCCTGAAAGACATACTGGATCATTTTGCCGAAGGCGCGCGGACCTTCGCGGCGCAATTCCGAGGCGTCGCGCCCGCCGATCCGCATGGTGCCGGACGTCGGCGTTTCCAGGCCGACGAGCATGCGCGCGAGCGTGCTCTTGCCCGAACCGCTTTCGCCGACCACGGCAAGCGTTTCGCCGCGCGCGACGGCGAGCGAAACCGAACGGACGGCCTTCACCTCGTGCCGGGCCTGCCCGAACAGGCCTCTTCCACCGCCGAAGGTCTTGGTGAGGCCGAGGATTTCGATCGCAGCGGCGGTCATGGGACCACCTCCTGCCGGCCGGCGAAAATTCCGGCAACCCGGTCCAGAAAGCGTTCGCCTGTGCCGAGTTCAGGCACACAGGCGATCAGCCGCTTGGTATAGGGATGCTGCGGATCGGTGAGGATCTCACCGGTACTTCCCGTCTCGACGATCTCGCCGTCCTTCATCACTGCGACCCGGTCGCAGATTTCCGAAACCACCCCGAAGTCATGGGTAATGAAGAGCAGAGCCATCCCGCGCTCGCGCTGAAGATTGCGCAGCAGCTCCAGAATGCGCGCCTGGACAGTCACGTCGAGGGCGGTTGTCGGCTCGTCGGCGACGATGACGTCCGGATCATTGGCGAGTGCCATGGCGATGCCCACGCGCTGGCGCTGGCCACCGGAAAGCTGGTGGGGATAATGAGCCGCGCGCTCGCGCGCGTCGGGGATGCCGACCTTGTCCAGAAGCTCGACCGCCTTCTTGCGGCAGTCTGCGGCTCCAATCCGTTGGTGTGCGGAAATCGCCTCCTCCACCTGCCTGCCGACCGGATACATCGGATGAAGCGTCGTCAGCGGGTCCTGGAAGACGTAGGCGACGCGACGACCGCGGCTGGCGATCAGCTTGGTCTGCGGCAGGGCGAGAACTTCCTCATTGCCGAGATAGATCGCGCCGTTCGTGATCACGCCCGGCGGTGAGGCCACGAGCCCCATGATCGAAAGAGCCGTAACGCTTTTACCCGAGCCGCTCTCGCCGATAAGGCCGAGGCATTCGCCGGGCTCGACATGGAGCGACACGCCCCTGACGGCCAATTCCGTCTTTCGCCCGCGCCGGAAGCCGGTTTCCAGCCCCTCGATCGAAAGCGAGGCTTCCGGTGTGTCGTTCGCCGGCCTTGAGCGGTCGCTTGCGACCTCGGTGACCGGGCCTGGCCGGGCGAGCGCGCCGGAGCGCAGGCGCGGGTCCAGCACGTCGCGGATGCCGTCGCCGAGGACGTTGAGGCTGATGACAATCAGGAAGATCATGACGCCGGGCACGATCGAAACATGCGGTGCGGTGAAGAGTTGCGCCCGTCCTTCGCCGAGCATCGAGCCGAGGTCGGCTTGCGGAGGCTGGGCGCCGAGGCCGAGGAAGCTCAGCCCCGCCGTTTCCAGGATCATCCACCCCGCTGTCGTCGACATGGTGATGACGATCACCGGCAGGACGTTCGGCAGAATCTCGCTCAGGAGGATGGACAGGTGCCCCTTGCCCGAAAGCCGCGCGGCATCGACGAATTCGCGGTGGGCATAACCGAGCGTCACGCCTCGCACATTGCGGGCGAAGAAGGGGATGTTGACGACAGCGATGGCATAGAGCGCATTCATCAGTCCCGGCCCCAGGGCCGCGACGATGGCAAGCGCCAGCAGGATGTAGGGAAAGGCCATCAGCATGTCGATGCCGCGCATCATGACGTTGTCGGTGCGTCCGCCGGCATAGCCCGCCACGATGCCGATCACCGAGCCGACGATGGCGGCGATCAGGGTCGCGGCAAATCCGACGGCAATGGAGACGCGGGTGCCCCACAGCAGGCGGCTCAGAATATCGCGGCCGAGTTGATCCGTTCCCAGCAGGTGGCCCGCCTCCAACACCGGCTTCAGGCGCATGGCCGGTGCTGTGGCATCGGGGTCGGGCAGGGGAGGCAGGGGTACAAACATGACAAGCAGGCCAATCAGCGCGAGCAGTACCAGGCCCGCCGTGGCCAGCCGGTTGTTCAGCAGAAGCTGCCATGAGGTGAGCCGAGCGCCTGCCTCGGCGGCCGTCGTTTCGGCAAGCGCGCTCATGTGCGGATCCTTGGATCGAGCAGGGATTGCACGATGTCGGCAAGCAGGTTGAAGAGCACGTAGCTCGCCGCCACGATCAGGACGCCACCCTGCACGAGAAGGATGTCACGCGTTGAAATCGCCTTCACCAGCATTGCGCCGATGCCGGGCCATTGGAATACCGTCTCGATATAGACGGCGCCGCCGAGCACGAAACCGGCCTGGATGCCGATGACGGGAATGACGCTGACCAGTGCGGCCCGGAAGGCGTGGCCGTAGATCACGCGCCGTTCGGGGAGGCCCTTGGCGCGGGCCGTCCTGACATAGTCCTGTCTCAGGACCTCCAGCATGGCCCCACGTGTCAGCCGTGCGATGACGCCGGCGGCGATGACGGCAAGCGTGGCGGCCGGCAGGAGCAGGTGAAGGAGGAGGTCCTTGAAGGTGCCGCCGCCATAGACGGCATACAT
>Ga0180220_1000832_pt1 | contig 27605 bp, 25 predicted proteins | sample eDN5th37CBELigBY_FD_151335 | JGI IMG/M metagenome (GOLD analysis project Ga0180220, IMG submission 151335) | Enriched backyard soil microbial communities from Emeryville, California, USA - eDNA 5th pass 37_C BE-Lig BY (version 2) (version 2) | ecosystem: Environmental > Terrestrial > Soil >... | reverse complement strand
AGCGTGATTTCCTCCACCCCCTGGCGCACCGTGCTGACCGTGCGCGTCAGGCTCTCCTGCATCCGGCGCAAAGCTTCGTAAAGCACCCCGATCTCGTTGCGCGAACGAACCTCCACGCGCTGCGTCAGGTCCCCGCCCGCAATCCGGTCGAAATGCGTGCCGGCTTGGCGCAGCGGGCGCAGCACCATGCGCCCGAGAAAAGCATAGGACAGCAGGCAGATCACCACGCAAAGCAGTATGGCCGCCGACACCAGCCGCACGACCAGCTGATAGTGGCGTACCTCGCTTTGGTAAGTATCGTCAATGATGCCCTGCTGGTGCGTGCGCAGGTTTTCCAGCGCCGCGTAGAGCTTGTCTTCCATGCCCTGGGCCTTGCCGCCTATGAATTCGTGATACTGGGCGAGCCTGCCTTGCTCGAGCAAGGCGAATGCCGGCAAGACGCCGTCGCGCATCAAAGTCTCGTAGGCGCCGACGACGTTCTGGTAGCGGCCGTCTGGGTCGGGCGTGTCCCTGAGCGATTTGCGATAATTCTGGAAGCGCTGCAAGGCCTGATCGTATTCGCCGCGCGCACGCTGCAGCAACGCGCGCGCCTCTTCGCCCAATATTGGCGCTGCGGCAGCCGAAGGGCCCGCCGTCCATGCGCCGGCTACCGCATAGCTTTGCCGTTCGGCGTTGACGACATGGCTGGCCAGGCTGCGGCCCAACAGCGTCTGCACATTCTTGTAGCCGTCGACGGCCCGGTACAGGCCAGCGCTGGTATGCTGGTTTTCGACGATGCTGTTCAAGGACTGGTTGTTCGCCCTGAGCGACAGCACGCCCAGCGCCGCGCCCGCCAGCAGCATGGCCAGGAAAAAGGCCAGCACCAGAATCAGGCTGCTGCGTATCTTCATGTTCGATAACAAGGCCATCCCAAGCATACGATTACGTTTCCACAGTATTGAATTGCGCGCGCCCCGCAGGCGCGTTCATTGCGTTTAGCGCATATTGCGCTTATGGTCAGGCGACGGCATTCTCGACCAGGGCCATTTCTTCGCTCGTCATCAGCTTTTCGATGTCGACGAGTATCAGCATGCGTTCCCCCAAGGTGCCTATGCCCGTGAGATATTCAGTGGAGAACGCCGTGCCGAACTGGGGCGCCGCGCTGATCTGCGACTGCTGCAGCATCAGGACGTCCGACACGCCGTCGACCACCACGCCGACCACGCGCGATTGTAGGTTCAGGATGACGACCACCGTCTGATGGTTGTATTCCACGTTTTCCAGGTTGAACTTGATGCGCATGTCCACGATGGGCACGATGATGCCGCGCAGATTGGTGACGCCCTTGACGAAGGGCGGCACATTGGCGATGCGCGTCACGCTCTGGCTGTCGTAGCCGCGGATTTCCTGGACCTTCAGGATGTCGATGCCATATTCCTGGGCCGCCAGGGTGAAGACCAGAAATTCCTGGCCGGTTGTATCGGCCTGCTCGGCGTGGGATGCGGACTTGTTTAGCATGGCTAGCTCCGAAACTTAGAAGAGGCGTTAAATCATCGCTTTATCGCGGGTGACGCGCATCAGCGCGAACACGTCCACAATCAGCGCCACGCTGCCATCGCCCAGGATGGTGGCGGCGGAAACGCCGGGAATTTTCCGATAATTGGATTCGAGATTCTTCACCACCACCTGATGCTGGCCGATCAAGTGGTCCACCAGCAAGGCGAAGCGCACGTCCTCGGCCTGCAGGACGACGGCGATGGCGCGGGTGATGTCGGTGACGGCGCCCTCGACCGCGAAGATGTTGTGCAGGGCGACGATGGGCAGGTATTCGCCGCGCACGTGCAGCACGTATTCGGTTTCGGATATACGGCGCACCTGGTCCGCCGAAGGCTGCATGGACTCGGTGACATGGCTGAGCGGAAGTATGAAGGTCTCCTCCCCGACCCGCACCGACATGCCGTCCAGGATGGCGAGCGTCAGCGGCAGGACGATGCGCGTGGTGGTGCCCTGGCCGGCGCGCGAAGACAGCTGTATATGTCCGCCCATGCCCTGGATGTTGCGCCGTACGACATCCATGCCCACGCCCCGCCCCGAGATATCCGTGACCTTCTCGGCGGTGGAGAAACCCGGCGCGAAGATCAGCTGCCAGAGCTCTTCGTCCGGCGTGTTTTCAGTGACGGCCATGCCTTGCGACAAGGCCTTCCGGTAGATGCGTTCGCGGTTCAGGCCGGCGCCGTCGTCCGACACTTCGATGACGATCTGGCCGCCGTGATGCTGGGCCGAAAGCACGAGATTGCCCTCGGGGCTCTTGCCCGCCGCCCGCCGCGCTTCCGGCGTCTCGATGCCGTGATCGATACTGTTGCGCACCAGGTGCGTCAGGGGATCGATAATGCGCTCGATCAGGCTTTTATCCAGTTCGGTGGCCTGGCCGTATGTCGTCAGCTTGATCTGCTTGCCCATCTTGGCCGCGCTTTCGCGGACCACCCGGGGAAAGCGGCTGAATACATAGTCCATGGGCATCATGCGTATGGACATCACCGCTTCCTGCAGATCACGCGCGTTGCGGTCCAATTGTTCGATGCCGTTGAGCAGGCGGTCGTGCAGCACCGGGTCCAGGGTGGAGGCGGTCTGCACCAGCATGGCTTGCGTAATGACCAGCTCGCCGACCAAGTTGATGATCTGGTCGACCTTTTCGACGCCTACGCGTATGGTGCTGCTGGAGGACCCCGAGCCGGCGCCTGTTGCAGCCGGTTTGCCCTTTTCATTGGCGGAATTGGACACGGCGTTGCGCCCGCCGGCAGGCTGGCTCGGGGATGGCTCGGCCCGAGGCTGCGATGGGCTGCCGGATGCCGCGGCGGCCGAAGCCGATCCAGTCGCCTGCCCAGAGGGGGCCGGAGCAGCGGCTACGGCCGTCGATGCGTGCCGCGCCTGTTGCGGGACGGCTTCGTGCGCGATATCGACCTGGCCGGCATCGACGATGAAGCAGCACACTGCTACCAGATCATCGGAGCTGGCCGTGGTGCGCATCCACACCGCCAGAGAGTCGGCGGTTTTTTCCTGATGCAGAATGTCGCCCAGCAAGGCCATTTCAGCGGCCAGGGCATCCGCATCCTTGGCGCTCACGCTAGTCACGCGTAGGCGCAGCGGCAGTTCGCCGCCCGGCGCCTGAACGTCTTGCGGCACAGCAGGCTCCGCTTGCCGCACAGCGTCTTCGCCCTGCGGCGAAGAAGGCTGCGCCCGCTGCGCGGCGGGCTCGGCTTGCGGTGCGGCAGGCCCGGCTTGCTGCGCAGGCCTTGCGGCGGCTTGCGCCCCGCCTGCCTGCTCCAGCGCCAGTTCCCGCAACTGGGCGCAGATGCGCTCGTATGCGGCCACATCGGGTTCTTCGGAATTTCGGTAGGCCGCCACTTGTTCTGTCAACACATCTTTGGTTTCCAAGAATAGGTCTATCATGTCTTTGCGCAGCGGCATCTCACCCTTGCGGATGAAATCCAGCAGGTTCTCCAGCAGATGGGTGGTTTCGGCCAGGTGACCGAAACAGCCAAACGTGCCCGCACCCCCTTTTATGGAGTGCGCCGCGCGGAAGATTGCATTGAGCTGATCGATATCCGGATTGTCGATGTCCAGGACCAGCAGCAACTGCTCCATGTCGGCCAACAATTCGTCGGCTTCATCGAAAAACGTCTCGAAAAACTGGCTGAGGTCGACGCCCGCACTCATTGTTGCTTCCCTTTTCTGTAGCGCTCTGTCATCAACTATTGGGCTTCCCGCAAGGCTAGTCTCGAGCGGCTAAGGCTGATCCGGCACGCCGGGCATCGCCGGCAAGCCAGGCAAGGTCGGCAATCCCGGCAGACGCAGCGCAGGCTCGGATGCCGGCTCCATCAATTCTTGCAGGTTCGCGGCGGACGCACCCGAAGCATTCTGTTCCTCTATGCGCCGTTCAGCCTGCCGATTCAGAACAACAATACTGATGCGTCTATTAACGGCAGCGGCCGGATTATCTTTAATCAGGCTTACCGATGAAGAAAGGCCCAGGATGCGGCGCATTTTCGCTTCGTCCATGCCGCCGACGACCAGCTCCTTGCGCGCCGCGTTGGCGCGGTCGGCCGATAGTTCCCAGTTGCTGTATTCACGCTCGCCCGACGCATACTGGATGGAGTCGGTATGGCCCGCTATGCTGATGCTGTTGGGCAGGCGATTGAAGACGGGACCGAGCTGCCGCAGGATATCGCGCATATAGGGCTGCACCTGCGCGCTGCCGGTGGCGAACATGGGCCTGTTCTGCTTGTCGATGATCTGTATGCGCAGCCCGTCCGGCGTCATGTCCAGCAGCAGTTGCGGCCGGAACTGCTGCAGCACCGGGTCGGTCTCGATCAGCGTCTCCAGCTCGGTCTTCAGGTTCTCCAGGCGCTCGACATCGCGCAAATCCCCTTCCGTCTGCTCGTTACCCCTGGACGGAATGGGGCTGGGATTGGGAACGATGCTGGGCGAGCCCGACGGAATGACGCTGCTGCCGCTGTCGTTCTTCATGCCGCCCGTGACCGCCGTCATGAGCGGCATGCGGAAGTATTCGGCGATTTCCTGTAAATCCTTCTGCGGCACCAGCGAAAGCAGCCACATGACCAGAAAGAAGGCCATCATCGCCGTCATGAAGTCGGCGTAGGCGATCTTCCAACTGCCGCCATGCGCGCCATGGTCGGTATGCCGCTTACGCCGGATGACGATCCGGGGCTCGTTCTTGTTCATGAATGCCGCTACGCCCTCTTCCTGCCGGGGGAGCGGATTTGCCGAACGTGATCATCGAGCTCCATGAACGAGGGCCGCACATACGAATACAAAACCTTGCGGCCGAACTCGACGGCCAGTTGCGGGGGATAGCCGTTCATGCTGGCCAGCAGGGTGACCTTGATGCACTCCAGCACCTTCATGGACGCCACCGAGCGGCGCTCCACCGAGGAAGCCAGCGGCGCGACAAAACCGTAGGCCAGCAGTATGCCCAGAAAGGTGCCCACCATGGCCTTGGATATCAAGTCGGCCAGGATGGCGGGCGGCTGATCGACCGAGGCCAATGCCTTGATCACCCCCAGGACGGCGGCGACAATGCCGAAAGCGGGCAGCGCATCGGCGACCGCCCGCAAGGCATTGGTGGGGATGCTTCTTTCCTGGAAATGGGCTTCGATTTCCTGGTCCATCAGCGTCTCGATCTCATACGGGCTCATGTTGCCGCTGATCATCAGGCGCAGATAATCGGTAATGAACTCCATCAGATTGGGATCGCGCAGGATGCGGGGATATTCCGTGAATATGGGGCTGGCGCCAGGCTCTTCGATATCGCTTTCTATCGACATCAGGCCATCGCGGCGAGCCTTGTTCAGCAGCACATACAAAAGCGTCATGAGCTCCATGTACAGATCTTTGCTGTAGGGGCTTTTCTTGACGGCCAGGGGCAGTGATTCGAATAGCAGCTTGACCGATTTGCCGCTGCTGGCGGCCACATAGGCGCCCAGCGCCGCGCCGGCGATCAGGACGAATTCGAAGGGCTGGTACAGCGCGCCGAGATGCCCGCCCAGAGCGATGAAACTTCCGAACACCGAGAAGAATACGATCAGAAATCCAATCAGAATAAACACGGCTATGCCTTCAATAATCACATGCTGCATATGATCCCTTCTTTCCGCAGCGCCAAAAGCGCCCGTCAAGGGGGAAATTCCGGGCTAAATCCTTGCATCCGGACGAAAAAAGCCGCGCCGCCCGCCGCTATCGAGGCCGCGCCGGCTTCCCGGAGGCGCTTTCTTATCACGGCGGCTCGGCGGCCCGGCGATCCGGCGGCCCGGCGCCGGACGATCCCGCAATCAGGCGGATGGACCGGACATCCGGCCGCCCGCGATTCTTCGTCCCGTAAAAAAACCGCCGCGCCATCGTGCATGGCGGGCGGTGTACGGAACACGTCGCAGCCCAGGGCCGATCAGCCCGGCGCCGCCTCGGCCGAGGCGGCCGCCCTGCGGGCCGAGCGCAGAGCCGCGGCGGGTTCGCCGTAAGCGCCGGCCTTGGAACGGGTTTTCCCGGCGCGCGGCGGCGGCCGGCAGATCGCGCACACAAAGTCGTTCTGAGGGTCGTGCGCATGCGCCACGAAGCCGCCCTTGCAGCGGACGCAATGCGAAAGCTGCACCATATTGCTGTCGAAAAACCGCAACAGCATCCAGGCGCGCGTGAAGCTCAGCACCGGCTCGCCGCCCGCATCCATGCGGCCGGCCGAGGCCTGCTCGAGGTAAAGGCGATAGGCCTCTACCAGCGCCCGCGACTTCTTGGCGGGCGTGTGCTTGTCCATGTAGTGGTAGACGCTGTAGAACATGCTGGAATGAATGTTGGGCAGCCAGGTCATGAACCAGTCCACCGAGAACGGCAACATGCCTTTGGGCGGCGAACAGCCCTTGACCTCGCGGTACAGACGCGCCAGGCGGTCATAGCTGAGGCTGGTTTCCGCCTGCAGCACCTGCAGGCGCGCGCCCAGCTCTATCATTTCGGTCGCCAGGAATATTTCTTCGGCTTCGCGCGCTACGCTTTTCGTTGCCATGGATGTCGGTCCGCGTCAGACGGGCTGCTCGGCCGTTTGCTGAGAAAGCAGGATGGTGGAGTGCGCTTGCTGCAACACCCCGCCCAGCACATCTTGCGTCAGGCACGACAATAGTTCATAGTCATTGAGACGGAACTTGCAGACCAGGGAGTTGGACGCGGCAAGCTTGACCAGTTGCGCGGTCGACAAACGTATCACGAGGTCGGCGACATCGGAATCAAAACCCAGCCGGAACATGGCGGCGGAATAATTTTCACGCAGCATGCGCTGGGCAAGCATCAAGTACGATAAATTAACTTCCTGAATATCGCTGAGTAATGTGTTAGGTGTGGGCATTTTGCCTTCCTTGCTGTACACCGCCCGCCTATCGGCTGCCTAGCGGTTATTGTGCTAACAAATGTTAAATAAATAACAAAAATGTGTTTTATGTAGCGCGCAAAATGTTAATTCATTGGCTTTTTTTACAAAAAAACAGCGTACTGCCGCACTTCCATGCAAATTCCGTATGAAATCCAAATGGATAGTATCAAATATTTATGAAAATTTACATGAAAGTACGTAGGCGTTACATTTCTCCCTAGGCCAAATGGCTAGGTGTTACGATTAAGCAACGGGTTTAAATAAGTATCCGGAGCATGACAAGTATGACAATCAATGTCTTCAAGCAGGCCAGTGCCATCGGCATGCGTAGGGCCATTGTGCTGGCTCCCATACTATGGTTGGCGGGTTGCGCCGGGCCGCGCTCTCCCGGCACGGGTTCGCGCGCGGGCGGCGCGGGCCTGCGTAAAATCGTCGTCAGCCCGCAACAGCGCGGCGAAGTCGTGCTGACGGCGATGGGCTTGCTGGAATCGCAGTACAACTATGGCGGCTCGCACCCTGTTACCGGATTCGACTGCAGCGGGCTGGTGGCCTATGTGTTTCAAAACGCCGTCCAGGAAAGCCTGCCGCACAATACGGCGGAAATCGCGCGCCTGAGCACGCCTATATCCAGGAAACATCTCAAAGCAGGCGATTTCGTGTTTTTCAACACGCTGGGCCGCCCTTTTTCCCACATGGGCATATATATAGGCGACAACCAGTTCGTGAATGCGCCCTCTTCCGGCGGACGGGTGCGTGTCGATTCCCTGCTGAACCCTTACTTCGCCAAACGGTTCGAATCGGCGCGCACCTTGTTCGCATCGTGACCCGCGCGCGGCGCGAGGCGCCGTCCAGCGCGGAGGCCTAGCGCCGCGCATGGCGGCAGGCATGGCGGAAGCGCTATTGCGGCACGCTGCGGTATTGCTCCGCCAGTTGAAGAAACTCCGCCAGGCCGGGATCCCTGCCCGTTTCCTCCTGCATGATGGCCGCCGCCGCGGGTGCGGCCTGCGCGGCCAGGGCCGCATCCAGAAACAGCAAACGCGTGCGGCGCGCCAGGACGTCCTCGATGTTGCGCGCATACTCATAACGCGCGGCGAAGCGCAGCATGCCGGCAGTCAGGCCGGGGACGAGCTCGACATCGCCGCCGGGCAGGCTACGCACGGCATCCGCTTCAGAGCCGTAGGCGTCCAGCCCCGGTGCGCCGGCCAGCGTGGCCCGCGAATGGCCGCGGGCCGGGGCTCCGACCAGCAGGAAATCCGCCGTTTCGGACGGCGGCAGCCGGTTCAGCAGGGAAGCCTCGACGCATTTGTCCAGGACATCTTCGGCCATGGCGCGATACGTCGTCCACTTGCCGCCCGTGACGGTGACGAGGCCGCTGGGGCTGACCACCACCGCGTGTTCGCGGCTCAGCTTCTTGGTGGCGCCGGCTTCGTCGCGCGGCGGCCGCAGCAAGGGGCGCAAGCCCACCCAGATGCTTTTCACATCGGAGCGGGAAGGCGCCCGGTGCAGATACTTGGCGGCTTCGCCGAGTATGAAAGCGGTCTCGCGCGCATAGGCCCGCGGCTCGCGCGGCAAGTCATCGCAGGGCGTGTCCGTGGTGCCTAGAATCACCTTGCCCAGCCATGGCACGGCGAAAAGGACGCGGCCATCCCGGGTCCTGGGCACCAGAAGCGCGTGGTCCCCCGGGAAAAAATCGCTGTCCACCACCAGGTGCACGCCCTGGCTGGGCGCCACCATGGCTTCGACTTCGCGCCCGGTGGCTGCGCCGTCCTGCCGGCGCAGCGCGTCCACCCATACGCCCGTCGCGTTGATGACACAGGACGACTCGATGGTGAAGGTCCGCCCCGTTTCGGCGTCCCGGCAACGCACGCCCGCCACCCTGCCTTGCGCATGGATGAGCTCGGTGACCGGACAATAGTTGAGCAGCAAAGCGCCCTGCCCGGCGGCGCTGCGCGCCAGTGCCAAGGCCAGCCGTGCGTCGTCGAACTGGCCGTCCCAGTATTTCACCCCGCCCAGCAGCCCCTGCCGCCTGACGCCGGGGACGCAGTCCGCAGTCTGCCGGGCGTTGAGGAACCGGGTCGGCCCCAGCCCCGCCTTGCCGGCAAGGGCATCGTAGATTTTCAGGCCGGCGCCGTAGAACGGCGTTTCCCAGCATTTGTAGCCGGGCATGACGAAAGCCAGCGGGCGCGCCAGGTGCGGCGCGTTATGCAGCAGCGTGGAGCGTTCATGCAAGGCTTCGCGCACCAGGCCGATATTGCCCTGCGCCAGATAGCGTACGCCGCCATGCACCAGTTTGGTGGCGCGCGACGAAGTCCCCTTGGCAAAGTCATGCGATTCCAGCAACACGACCGCGAGGCCCCGCAAGGAGGCGTCGAGCGCAATGCCCAGGCCGGTGGCCCCTCCCCCGACGATGACCACATCCGCGCGGCCCATGTCGGCCAGGGCCTCGAGCAGCTGCGATCGATCGGATACATGAGGCTGTTCATGCATAGTCATGTGCAAAATTCCTGAATGCATCGGGCATGCCAAGTGTATAGCACCCCCGGCTTGTCGTCTGCCGTGCATGTCCGTAAACTGCCAGACATCCGCCCCGCTACGCGGGGCCCGTCAACGCCAAAAGGGCATACGCACTGGCCGCCATGACTTATATACTCGCCCTCGATCAGGGGACTTCCAGCACGCGCAGCATCGTTTTCGACAAACAGGGCAATATCGCCGCCCTGGCCCAGCGGGAACTGACGCAGATCTATCCCCAACCCGGATGGGTGGAGCACGACCCCATGGAAATATGGCGGGCGCAACTGGACACGGCCAAAGAAGCGCTGGCCAAGGCGGGCCTGGCGGCCGGCGATATCAAGGCCATAGGCATCACCAACCAGCGGGAAACCACCGTGGTCTGGAACCGCCGCACCGGCCGCCCCGTATACAACGCCATCGTCTGGCAGGACCGCCGCGCCGAGCCCGCTTGCGCCGAACTCAGGAACAGGGGCATGGAAGGCGTCATACAGGACAAGACCGGCCTGCGCATCGACGCTTATTTTTCGGGGACCAAGCTGAAATGGATACTGGACAATGTCGCCGGCGCCCGCGGCCAGGCGATAAAAGGGGAACTGGCTTTCGGCACCATCGATTCCTGGCTGATCTGGCAATTGACCAAAGGGCGCGAGCATCTCAGCGACGTCAGCAACGCCTCGCGCACCATGCTGTTCAATGTGCATACCAATGAATGGGACAGCGAGCTGCTGCAAATGCTGGACGTCAGCCTTGCGCTGATGCCGCGCGTGCTGCCTTCGGGAGCGGAGTTCGGCGCGGCCGACGCGGAACACCTGGGAGCGCCCATCCCGATATGCGGAGTGGCCGGGGACCAGCAAAGCGCCCTATTCGGCCAGGCCTGCTTCAGCGCCGGCATGGCGAAGAATACCTATGGCACCGGCTGCTTCATGCTCATGCACACCGGCACGAAATTCGAGGTCTCGCAAAACGGCCTGGTCACCACCAGCGCCGCCCAGACCAGCGCGCAAACCGAATATGCCCTGGAAGGCAGCGTCTTCGTGGCGGGCGCCGTGGTCCAATGGCTGCGCGACGGGCTGGGGGCCATCCGCCAAAGCACGGACATCGAGGCCCTGGCGGAAAGCGTGCCGGACTCCGGCGGAATCATGCTGGTGCCCGCCTTTACCGGCCTGGGCGCGCCCTATTGGAAGCCGGAGGCGCGCGGCGCCATAACCGGCCTCACCCGCGGCAGCACGATGGCCCATATCGCCCGGGCCGCCCTGGAAAGCATCGCCTATCAAAGCGCCGCGCTGCTGCAGGCCATGAGCCGCGATGCCGTGGCGGCGGGGGCTCCCCCGCTGACTGAATTGCGCGTGGACGGCGGCGCTTCGGTCAATAATTTGCTGATGCAGTTCCAGGCGGACTTGCTCGGCATACCGGTTTTACGGCCCGCCATGGTCGAAACCACGGCGCTGGGCGCCGCTTACCTGGCCGGACTGACCAGCGGCGTATATAAAGACAAACAGGAATTGACCAGCTTATGGCAAGTCGAGCGGACCTTCACGCCCAGCCTGCCGGCGGATCAATCCCGAGCCTTGATGGAGAAGTGGGAGCACGCCGTCAGACAGGCCTGCGCCGAGTAGCGACATGATGATCCTGCGCCTTTCAAAAGCGGCCTGCGTGGCCGCCATCGCCCTGTTCGCCAGCCTGGCGGCTTTCGGCAATCTCAGCGACTACCGAACCAATCTGCCTTTCGTGAAGCATGTGCTCTCCATGGATACGATTTTCCCCGATTCGACCATTGCATACAGGGCCATCGAATCGCCCCTCTTGCAGCATGGCGCGTACGGGCTGATCATCGGGCTGGAGTGCCTGACCGCCCTGCTGTGCTGGCTGGGCGCGTTCCGGCTGATCCGGCGCCGGAAGGCGGCGGCGCGCGATTTCAACCGCGCCAAAGGCCTGGCCATCGCCGGCCTGACGCTGGGCTTTCTGACTTGGCACGCGGGCTTCATGTCCATAGGCGGCGAATGGTTCGGCATGTGGATGTCGGCGGACTGGAACGGCACGCCCAGCGCCTTCCGCTTTGCCGCCAGCATCATGCTGGTCCTGATCCTTCTGGCTCAGGAAGACCGCGAGCTGGCGCCATAGCGGCGCGCCGGCGGCGGCCGCCATACCTCGCCTACAATGGCCGTCTCATCGCGGCCAGGGCCTTGCCAACGGCGGCAAGGACCGGCAAGCCGGCGCCGCCGGCTCTTTCGGCGCCCAATCACTCGACCAGCATTATGCATTCTTCTTCGCCAAGCGCCGCGTCCGGCCAGGTCTCGTGGACCGAAAACGACGTTCCCCGCCGGGCCGGCTGGCCCGCCGCCATCATGGGCGCTGCGCCCAGGCGCATCGTCATCGCCGACGACACCATGAGCGCGGACACCGCATTCAGGCTGGCAAGCCAGGGCACTTCCCTGCTGTGGCGCGGCGACTTCCAGAATGGCCGGCAAATGCTGCAGGCGCTGGCCCGCCGACTGGATCAACGCCGGGCCAAGGCCAAAGGCGGCAAGAACGAAACAGCGCAGACGCCGCGCGACGCATTCAACCAGTACCGGCTCAGGCAATCGCAACGCAGCGAACTGCTGAACCGGCTGCTGGTGGAGCTGGATGGCGACGCGGCCATCGCCTTGCGGCGCGCGCCCGATGTCCGCGAGGCCTGCAAAGCGGCGCTGGGCGAGTTCGACGGCCCCATGCTGCTTTCCCTGCGCGCGCTGCAAGGCTTTGTAGGCGCCCATGAATGGCGCAAGAAAGGCGTGCACATCCCCGCGCTGGGCGGCAGCATCCATGTCCACTACGGCGTGTTCTCGCCCATTCGCGGCGAATACGTCGATCTCGTCGCCAGCGCGCCGCTGCCCTCGACCGAGCTCGCTTTCGATATCGGCGCCGGCAGCGGCGTGCTGGCCGCGGTGCTGGCGCGGCGCGGCGTACGCCGCGTAATCGCCACTGACCAGGATGCCAAGGCGCTGGAATGCGCACGCGAGAACATCGAGCGCCTGGGCTTGGGCGACAGGGTCGAGCTGCAAAAAGCCGATCTCTTCCCCGAGGGCGACAGCCCTTTGATCGTCTGCAATCCGCCCTGGCTGCCGGCCCGGCCGACCACCGCCATCGAACAGGCCATCTACGATCCCGAGCACCGCATGCTGCTGGGCTTCCTGAACGGCCTGGCCGGGCATCTACGGCCCGGGGGCGAAGGCTGGCTGATCATGTCGGACCTGGCCGAGCACCTGGGCCTGCGCAGCCCCGGCTTCATGTCCGAGGCCATTGCCGCCGCCGGGCTATGTGTGCTGGACAAGCGTGACGTCCGGCCCTCCCACCCAAAAGCCACGGACGCTTCCGATCCGCTGCATGCGGCCCGCAGCAAGGAAACGACGTCCTTGTGGCGCCTGGGGCGGATTTGCGACCACCATCGGGATACTGTTAACAGGGCCTAGCATTTCTTGACAATATCGCCTGCAATACCCATTACACTGATTGCCTGGGGCCTGCCGACCGGCCCCGGCCGGTATCAGGAGGTCCATCCCTATCATGCTGCAAAAAATCATTCTGGCCATTGCCGTATTCATCGTGATCCTGGTCGCGCTGACCTTCGGCGAAACCATCGCCTACGAGGCGTTCGCATGGCTGTCGCACCTCACCGGCCTGGTGATCCATAATTTTTCGGACATTTACTACGCCGCGCGCGAATACATCGGCAATCACGCCGGCAAGGTCGTCGTCGCGCTGATCCTGACGGTGCCCATCAGCTTGTGGATCATCAAGAGCAAGGGCGACGAACTGCGCAAGCCCACCAACCACCGCAAGATGGCCATCGTACTGGCCGTATTCCTGGGCTGGCTGGGCGCCCACCGCTTTTACCTGGGGCAGATAGGCTGGGGCATCGCCTACCTGATCATCTTCTACTTCTTCGCCCCCCTGGCCATAGTCCTGGGCTTGATCGACGCCGTACGCTATTTATTGATGAGCGACGAGGATTTCATACCGGCCCGTTTCTGAGCGCGTTTGGGCAGCCATCCTCGCCCGCAATCGCTCGATAGCCTGGATAGCATTGCAAGCCCGATCCACCGCCCGTCCGCGCCGGCGCAGCCGGGCGCGTGGGCGGAATCGGAAGACAACCATGCTACATTGCTGTTGCCATGCGATTCCGACTCCTGCCCGCCGACCCGACAGCTCAAGGCGCCCGCTACGATGAATTCCTGATAGCAGCCGCCGCGCGGGAAGGTCCGTCCGCCTGCATCTGGGAAGCGGCGCCAAGCCTGGTGGTCCCGCGCACCTACCAGCGTTTCGAACATTTCGCCGCAGTGAACGAGCATTTCGCCAACGCGGGCTGGCCCGTGATCGTGCGCCACTCAGGCGGCGGCATCGTGCCGCAAGGGCCCGGCATCGCCAACATCAGCCTGGCCTACGCCGTGCAGGGCAAACCCTTGAACCATTCGGACCGGGCCTACCGCCTGCTTTGCGACATCATCAGCCGCGCCCTGCGCCCCTTCGGCATCGCCGCCCACCCCCAGGCGGTGGAAGGCTCGTTTTGCGACGGCCGCTACAACCTCGCCGTGGGAACAGGCGCGCAAGCCCGCAAAATCGCCGGCACCGCCCAACTATGGCGACGCCGCCCCGGCAGCACCGACCCCGACAGCCAGATCGTCCTGGCGCACGCCCTGTTGCTGGTCGACGTCGATACAGACGCCGTCACCGCCATAGCCAACCGCTACGAAGCCGCCCTGGGCAGCGACAAACGCTACGACAGCCGCCGCGTCACCTCCATCAGGCAAGTGCTCGCGGAGTCAGCCATACACGCCGGCGATCTCATGGCCGGATTGAAACACGCGCTGGCAAAAGAAATAGACCAGGAAATCGCCGTCGGCGATTAGATGCCCATCAAATGCCCGGCGCAGCGGCACATAAATCGGCCGAGCATACCGGCTTGTCGTAGCGACCCATGTACCGGACAGCCGGCGACTGTCCGATCGCCCGAGTTCACGGACGCCCCGGCACGGCCGGCGCAGCCGGGCTGTCCTGGCGCGATCAGGGCCCATGCAGACCAAATCGCTGCATTTCATTATAATTTCATTAACATAATTCGAGACCGACAACCATGGAAAACAAGACCGCCCGACTGACTGTCCTGATCGACCCCAATAAAAAGAAAGCCTTCGAGCGCCTATGCGCCAGCCAGGACATCACCCCATCGCAAGTCGTACGCCAGCTGATACGCGACTACCTGGCCGAACACGGCGTCACCTACATCAAATCGGGCGCCACCGCCAACCCCAAGGTCAAGCCAAGAAACCGCTAAACAAGGTACGCAGCGCACTGTCCGCCAACCCGGCTCGCATCTCGCTCCGCAATCCCTAGGCAGCCGGCTTCACCTCCGCCAGCGCTCCCGCCAGCGTCGGCGCGACCCCATGGGGGCCCAGCCGGTCGATCAGCCCCATCCTCTTCAGTTTGCCCAACACCAGCGTATTCGCCTCGGCCAACACAACCCGGATGCCCCTCGCCTGCAGGTCGGAAACCGCCTCTTCGACCGCCTGCAAACCCGTCGCATCGATAAACGGCACATGCGCCATGCGGAAAACCAGCACCTTGGGATCCGTATGCGTATCGGCCAGCGCGCGCTGGAAAGCATCGACGGCCGCGAAAAAGAACGGGCCTTCCACCGTATACACCAGCACCCCGTCCGGAAGCTTGTCCAGCCCTTCCCTGGCCAGCTCGTGCCGCAAGTCTTCCTCGCCCTGGCGGCGCACCGTCACGCTTCCGGCCATGCGCCGCATGAAGTGCAGCATCGCCAGCACCACGCCTATGTTCACCGCCACCACCAGGTCGGCGAACACCGTCAGGCCGAACGTGACCAGCAGAATCACCACGTCCGCCCTGGGGGCCCGCTTGATCATCTTGACCACGTGCCGCAACTCGCTCATATTCCATGCGACCATGAAAAGTATGGCGGCGAGCGCCGCCAGCGGTATCCCGGCGGCCAGCGGGGCAAGCACCAGCAAGACCAGCACCAGCGTGATGGCATGCACGACGCCCGCGATGGGGCTGTTGCCGCCATTGCGTATATTGGTGGCCGTGCGCGCGATCGCCCCCGTGGCGGCAATACCGCCGAACAGCGGCGCCAGTATATTGGCCACCCCCTGGCCGATCAATTCCTGATTCGAATTGTGGCGCGTGCCCGCCATGCCGTCCGCCACCACCGCCGACAGCAGCGACTCGATGGCGCCCAGCATGGCGATGGCGAACGCCGGGCCGATGAGCTCCACCAGCCGCGTCAGCGTAATGTCGGGCCAGTTCCATCCGGGCAGCCCGCGCGGGATCTCGCCGAAAGTGCTGCCTATGGTGGCGACGCTTTCAAAACCGAAGACGGCCTGAATCAGCGTGGCCGCGACCAACGCCACCAAAGGCCCGGGCAGCCGGGCCATATGCGGGATGCGCGGCGCGAAAATCACCAGCAGCAAAGAAATGACGGCCAGCGCCGTGGTCGCCGGATCGAACTGCGGCAGCACCTGCAGCAGACCCCATAATTTCTGATGGAAATGCTCGCCGGCCACGGGCGGCAGGCCGAAGAAATCCTTCCACTGCCCCACCCAGATGATGACGCCTATCCCCGCCGTGAACCCGACGATGACCGGAGCGGGTATGAATTTGATGACGGCCCCCATGCGGGCGATGCCGAACAGCAGCAGGATGATCCCCGCCATCAGTGTGGCGATTTGCAGGCCTTCCACGCCATGGCGCGCGACGATGCCGGAAAGAATGACGATGAACGCGCCGGTCGGCCCGGCGATCTGCACGCGGCTGCCGCCCAGCAGCGACACCGCCACCCCCGCCACAATGGCGGTGTACAGGCCTTGTTCGGGCTTGACGCCGGAAGCGATGGCGAATGCCATCGCCAGCGGCAAGGCCACGACGCCGACGATGACGCCGGCAATGATATTGGGCAGCCAGTGCCGCCGCTGCAGCAAACCCGCGCGTTTGGCTTCAATTAGAGCAAGCATTCTGAACCCGCATAGGCAAATTGAATGTAGCTCTAATTATAATCCTATGCACACATGTTTATTTGCGCAGCAGCCTCAAACTGTTCGCCACGACCAGCAGGCTGGCGCCGACATCGGCGAATACCGCCATCCACATGGTGCCAAGTCCGGCCACGGTCAAGGCGACGAACGCCAGCTTGGTCCCCAGCGCAAAGCAGATGTTTTGCGTCAGCACGGCGCGGGTCGCGCGCGACAGGCGGATGAAGCGCGGTATCTTGCGCAAATCGTCGTCCATCAGCGCCACGTCCGCGGTTTCTATGGCGGCGTCCGTTCCAGCCGCGCCCATGGCGAAGCCGATATCGGCCAGGGCAAGCGCCGGCGCGTCATTGATGCCGTCGCCCACCATGCCCACGGCGCCGCGCCCGGCATAGTCGCGGACGGCCTGCTGCTTGTCTTCGGGCAACAAGCCGGCGCGCACATCGTCTATGCCCGCCTGGGCGGCGATACTGGCCGCCGCCTGCGGATTGTCGCCCGACAGCATCGCGCAGCGCACACCCAGCGCATGCAGTTCGGCGATCGCCTCGCGGCTCGATGGCTTGATCGTGTCGGCCACCGCGAACAAAGCCAGCATCCCTTGCGGCGACGCCAGGACCGATATGCTGCGGCCTTCGTTCCGCAGGCGCGCCAGCGCTTCCGATAGCGGGCCGCCGCCTGCGCCCGCGTCCTTGGCGCCCGGACCGCCCTGGCCGCCCGCCTGCCGGGCGTGTGCCGCCAGGCGTTCCCTCACCCAGGCCTCGCTGCCAAGGAAATAATCAATTCCGTCCACTCGCCCGCTGACGCCGCCGCCCGGCGCCGCATGGAAATCCTGCACGGCGCCGACCTGCCCCGGCCAGGCACCGGCAATGGCTTGCGAAACGGGATGGCTGGACAGCCGCGCCAGGCTGGCCGCCACACGTCGGCATTGCTCTTCGTCCAAGGCATCGCTGACGGCGACGGTTTCCACCAGCCTGGGCTCGCCCCGGGTCAGCGTGCCGGTCTTGTCCAAAGCCAGCCATTCCAGCTTCCTGCCCAGTTCGAGGTAAGCGCCCCCCTTGATCAGAATGCCGTGGCGCGCCGCGGCCGCCAAGCCGCTGACCACGGCCACCGGCGTGGAAATGACCAAGGCGCAAGGGCAGGCGATGACCAGCAGCACCAAAGCCTTGTATATCCAGTCCGACCATGCAGCTCCGAAGAACAGCGGCGGCGCCAGGGCAATGGCCGCGGCGGCCAGGCACACCGCCGGGGTATATATGCGGGCGAAGCTGTCCACGAAGCGCTGCACCGGCGCCTTGCTGCGCTGCGCCTGCTGGACGGCGTGCATGATGCGCGCCAACAGGGTGTGGTCGTAGGCCGCCTCGCTGCGATACTGGAGCTCGCCCATGCCATTGACGCTGCCCGCATAGACGGCATCGCCCGGCTGTTTGTCGACGGGCATGCTTTCACCCGTGATGGAGGCTTGGTTCACGGCGGACCGGCCGGCGACCACGCTGCCGTCCAGCCCGATGCGTTCGCCCGGGCCGACGCGCAGCAGGCTGCCCACCGATACCTGCGACGGCGCCTTGCCGACCCAGTTGCCCGCGCCGTCCCCCACCCAGACCGTGGCGGGCGCGGCTTGCAGCAGCTTTTCGACGGCGTGGCGAGCCTTGTCCAGCGAGCGTTCCTCGATGGCTTCGGCCATGGTGAAGAGCACCATCACCATGGCGGCCTCCGGCCAGTGTCCCAGAATCAGCGCGCCGGTGACGGCTATCGCCATCAGCGCGCTGATGTCGAGATCGCCGCGCAAAAGCGCCTTGGCGCCATTGCGATAAGTGCCTACCCCGCTGAGGGCGATGGCCAGCAGGGACAGCGGCAGCGCCAGCCAGCCCCAGGACGGATCCGCCACCCAGCCCAGCGCTTCCGCCGCCAGGGCGATGGCCAACGCCAAGGCAAGCATGGGCCAGGATGGCGAGGCGGCATGGGAATGGCCGCCGCTTCCACGGCCGGCGTGATCGTCATGGCTATCATGGCCGCAGCAGTCGAACGCCCATCCAGCCCCATCGCCGGCGGCGCCGCGATCCAGCGACGCCGCGGAGGAACGCGCGCCATGAGAATGCGCAGCGTGGGAATGGGCGGCGTGGGAATGCGTGGCGTGGGAATGGGTGCCGCGGCTTTGATCCCCGTGTTCGTGTGCAGACATGTTTCCGAGTCCTTTTCGTTGCATATCCACAGTAAACACCTTAAAGTAACTATAAGGTCAATCCGCTAGTTGAAGGACGCACAAATGAAGATCGGAGAACTGGCCGCCGCAGCCAACTGCAGCGCCGAAACCATACGTTTCTACGAGAAGGAAGGCCTGCTGCCGGCGCCGCGCCGCGGCGAGAACAACTACCGCCGCTACGACAAAAGCCATGTGGAGCGCCTGCGCTTCATCCGCAATTGTCGGACGCTGGACATGACGCACGACGAAATCCGCAGCCTGCTGGCTTTCATGGACCAGCCTCATCGCAATTGCGGGCCGGTCAACGCCCTTCTGGACGAGCACATCGTCCATGTGGACGTGCGCCTGGCCGAACTGCAGCGCCTGCGCACGCAGCTGCTGGGCCTGCGCAAGCAGTGCGCCAACGCTCAGGCCATCGAGGATTGCGGCATCATCCAGGGCCTGGCATCCATGCCCACGGAAGAAAAACTTCCCTCTGAATCGCATCTGGGGTAGCATTCGGAAACATCTATTTCCAGATCGGAGACCGCCATGAATGCCAAGAGCACAGAAGGCGTAAAACGGGGCGACACCAAAGTGCGCGGTTTTGAAGACCCGGAAATGGATTTCCAGCTGCTGCGCGGTCTGGGCGCGGCCAACTATGGCGGCGGCGCGCCGGGCGAAGTCCTGAACGCCGCGGCGCAGGTCCTGGCCCGCATGGAGGAAGGCGAAAGCCCCGCCCAGGCCTGGACGCAGGCATTCTCGGAATTCGCCGAGCACGCCGAAACCCTGGGCCAGCAAGCGCTGAAGCAAGGCCATCGCATCAGCGCCCGCGACCATTTGTTGCGCGCCTCCATGTATTACCGTTCAGCCGAATACTACTGCGATCCCTACACGCCCGCTCACAGGCGCTGGGGCCTGGCCAGCCGCGAAGCTTTCGTTCTGGGCGCCAGCCTGCTGGATACGCCGATGCAGGTCGTACAGATTCCCTACGAGCAAGCCTGGATACCCGCTTATTTCTTTACGCCCGCCGCCGATGCGGACGGCAGTGCGGCCCGCAAGACCCTGCTCGTCAATACGGGTTTCGACGGCAGCAGCGAAGAACTCTATTTCACGGCGGGCCGCGCGGCGCTGGAGCGCGGGTACAACGTTCTGGTGATAGACGGGCCGGGGCAAACCGGCATGACCCGATTGCACCCCCAGCTTAAATTCCGGCCCGACTGGGAAGTCCCGATCAAAGCCGTCCTGGATTGGCTATGCGCGCAGCCGGGCGTGGATACGCAGCGCATCGCCTTGTACGGCATCAGCCTGGGCGGCTATTTCGCCACCCGCGCGGCCTGCCATGAAAGCCGCATCGGCGCCTTGATCGTCAATTCCCCCATCGTCGATTTGAAAGCCTATCAACTGGGCTTTTTTCCGCCCGGCATGGCGGACGACCCGCCCGAACTGAAGCTGGAATGGTTCGAGCGCCTGTCGCGCAGCGAATTGCCCGATCATCTGCGCGCCTTGCTCAAGATCGCCTTCTTCCGCTTCGGCGTCGAATCGCTGCATGGATGGCTGCACATGCTGGACGGCTTCCAAACCGGCAAAGATCTGCGCAATATACGTATTCCCTGCCTGTCCATGCTGGGTGCGTCGGAAGGCGGCGAACCCTTGAAACAGGCCCAGTATTTCCGCGAGCATGTAGGCGGGCCCGTGCACGAACACGTATTCAGCGCCAAAGAAGGCGCCGACGCACATTGCCAGATGGCCAATCTGCCTATGTCGGCCGCGGTGCTGTTCGACTGGCTGGATGGCGTCTTCAAAGGCTGAAGGCGGCCCGGTTGGCTGGGCGGCATCGTATCTCATCGTATCTTAAAGACTGAATGAATATGCGCAGCGCCCGCCTGCGCGCCCCCCTGGAAGATCGCCGCTGTTCCGGACGCAAAAAAACCTCCAAGCCCGGATTCACGTCCGGGCCTGGAGGCTGGCTATGCGAAGAAAGCATTCCCGGCTTCGCGGGATGCGCCGGCAAGCCGGCGCATGGTCCCCGCTGATTAAGCCGCAGCCTTATTCCGCCGCAGCGGTAGCGCCGTAGCCGACTTGCGCGGCGGGGCGGCGAGGCTGGAACACGCCCAGCACCACTTGCCAGAAGATGGCCAGCGTACCGATGATGAACACCACGTCGCCAAAGGTACGCACCCAGCGCAGAGTCTGCAGGATGGGCTGCTGCATGAACTCTTCGCCGCGCGCATACCACATGCCTTCCGTCAGGCTGGCATGGAACTGCATGATGCCTATGGGCAGCAGGCTGGTGGTGATCATCAGCACCAGGCCGGCGTTCAATCCCCAGAAGCCCGTGCGCATGACTTTTTCATTGAAGCTGAAGCCCGGCACGATGTAGCGCAGCACCAGCAGGGTGAAGCCGATGGCCAGGAAGCCATAGACACCGAACAGAGCGGCGTGCGCGTGCACCGGCGTCGTGTTCAAGCCCTGTATGTAGTACAGCGCGATGGGAGGATTCACCATGAAGCCGAATACGCCCGCGCCCAGCATGTTCCAGAACGCCACGGCGACAAAGCACATCAGAGGCCATTTTATGGATTCCATCCAGGGCGCGCGCTCCTTCAGGCGCCAGTTTTCCCAGGCTTCGTAGCCCAGCACGATCAGCGGCACGACTTCCAGCGCACTGAAGGTCGCCCCTATGGCCATCACGGGCGTGGTCGTGCCCGCGAAGTACAAGTGGTGCAAGGTGCCGGGCACGCCGCCCAGCATGAACAGCGAAGCCGAAGCCAGGCTGGCGACCGTCGCGCCGCGCTTGGACACCAGGCCCATGGACGAGAAGATGAAAGCCAGGGCGGTGGTGGCGAACACTTCGAAGAAGCCTTCCACCCACAGGTGGACCACCCACCAGCGCCAGTATTCCATGATGGTGATGTGAGTGCGTTCGCCGTAGAACAGGCCGGTGCCGTAGAACAGGCCTATCGCTATGGTCGAGGCGGCCAGCAGCGCCAGCAGGTTTTTGTCGCCTTCCTTCTTGAAGGCCGGCAGCATGCCCCGCAGCATCAGCAGCAGCCAGAAGGCCAGGCCCAGGAATTTCACGATTTGCCAGACACGGCCCAATTCCAGGTATTCATAGCCCTGATGGCCCAGCCAGAAATTCAGGCTCGCGGGCATGATGTGCTTGATGGCCAGATAGTTGCCGATATAGGAACCCACCACCAGCACGATCAGCGCCCAGAACAGGATGTCCACCCCGAGCTTCTGGTATTTCGGATCCTTGCCGCCGTTGATGACGGGCGCCAGGAACAGGCCCGCGGCCAGGAAGCCCGATGCGATCCAGAACAGGGCCGTCTGCAAATGCCAGGTGCGCGTCAGTGAATAAGGGAACCACTGCGACACATCGATGCCGTAGAAAGTCTGCCCTTCCACGGTGTAGTGCGCGGTGAAGCCGCCCAGCAATACCTGGAAGACGAACAGAGCCACGACCAGGAACAAGTATTTGCCCAGCGCCCGCTGCGAAGGCGTCAAGCCGCCCAGCGTCAGGGGATCGCGCTTGGGCGCGACCGGTTCCGGCTCCTCGCGGTGCAGGAAGGCCCAGCCCCAGACCAGGAAGGCGATGCCCGCGATCAGCAGCACGACGCTCGCAATCGACCACATGACGTTGGCCGTGGAGGGATGGTTGTCCACCAGAGGCTCGTGCGGCCAATTATTGGTGTAGGTGACCTTGCTGTTGGGACGTTCCGTCGCCGCGGCCCATGCCGTCCAGAAGTAGAAATTGGTCAGGTCCTGGCGGCGTTCCGCGCTGGGCAGCGTGTCTTCCTTCATGGCGAAGTTCGACCGCGTCTTGCGCAGTTCCGGATCGGAACCGTACAGCTTCTTGTAGTATTCCGCGGTTTGCGCAATCGCCTGCGCGCGCCGGTCGGACACGGTGACCACGCCCGTCGCCGGATCCAGGGTATTGCGGCGATACTCCGACTTCAACTGGCTTTTCAATGCCGCCTGCTTGTCGGCATCCAGATGGTCGAACGGCACGCCCGCCGCATCGCGGGCGGCCAGGTCGAGCCAGGCGAGCAATTCGCGATGGAGCCAGTCGGCCGTCCAGTCGGGCGCCTGGTAGGCGCCGTGGCCCCAGATCGAACCCACCTGCATGCCGCCCGTGCTTTGCCACGCGGTCTGGCCATCCAGAATATCGTCGTGGGTCATTAGCACTTTGCCCGATTGAGTAACTACTTGCTGCGGTATGGGCGGCACCTGCTTGTAGACTTCGACGCCGCTCCATCCGAGGACGGCAAAAGTTACCGCCAGCACAGCCAGCAATAACCACCATAACTTCTTGTACTCACGCATCACGAGCTCCTTCTGCCGCATGTGAGGAATTTAAAAACAGCACATCGTTTTCCAGATGGATGTGCTGGGTCAGATCTTCTTGAAACGCCTGCAGGCCGCCATACAGGGCGCGCCAGGTATTGCATGCTTCCGGCGGAACCGCCAAGCCGTCGGTCAGCCGGCCGATTTCTTCCAGCGCGCCAAAGTGGTGTTCGTGCTCGAAACGCATGACGGAAATGGGCGCGCGCGCCTGCTGGTGCATGCCGCGCGCGAGCATCGGAAACAACACCTGCTCTTCTTTGAGCATGTGGCTTTCCAATTCCTGGTACAGTGTTTCCAGCACATCGGCCAGCCCGGACGGGCAGCTCGGCTTGCCGGCATGCGTATGCTCCACGCGCCGCGCAAGCCGCACCAGTTCCGGCAGCTGCACCCTGTGGCGCTCGTGAAAGCGGGTGATCAAGTATTCGATCAAGTCGGCGGCGGAAGCCTGCCGCCAATGGGCGGAATCGGTCGGCGCAGCCAGCAAGATATCGTTCATGGTGCTTTATCCATATCGGGAATCAGTCCGTTTGTATTAAGCAATACTCGTGCCAGATTTTTATTCCTTATTTTTCAATACACTGTATCTGCGAGGGTAATAAATACCTGATTAATTAGGGTAGTAATAACCCTAACAAGGTATAATTCACCCCATGGATCAGATGCTGCTTGCCGACCTCGTCACCGATCTGCCGGACGCCGTACGTCTGCAGCGCGCGGTGCATACATTGCGTGAACACTTCCATTGCGACGCCGTCGGCCTGCTCAGCCTGGATACCGACAGCCTGCGCCTCGTGGCGGCTTCCGGTCTGGCCCACGAAGCCCTGGGGCGGCGTTTCGTCGTCGCCCAGCATCCGCGCTTTGCAACCATATTGGCCCGGCGCGAACCCACCTGGTTCGAGCCGGGCAGCGTCCTGCCCGACCCTTACGACGGGCTGCTGGACGACAAAAAAGGCACCCCCCTGCCCGTGCACGACTGCCTGGGCGTCAGCTTGTACACCGAGGGCCGGCTGTGGGGCGCCATCACACTGGACGCATTGAAGACCGGCACATTCAGCGACGCCGGCCTGGTTGAATTGAAGCGCTATGCCATGATGCTGGAAGCGGCCATACGCATTTCGGCGCTGGAAAAAGAAAACCGCAGCCTCAGGCAACTGGGCAGCACGGTCAGCGGCTCGCTGCAGCTCATCGACGAGCACGAGCTGCTGGGCGAGAGTCCGGCGATTTCGCAGCTGCTGCACGAACTGGACGTAGTGGCCGACTCGGACCTTCCCGTTCTGCTGCTGGGCGAAACAGGCGTCGGCAAGGACTTGTTCGCGCGGCGCCTGCATCGCCATTCACGGCGCAGCCATAAGCCCATGGTCCACGTCAATTGCGCGGCCCTGCCCGAATCGCTGGCGGAAAGCGAACTCTTCGGCCACGTGAAGGGCGCGTTCTCGGGCGCCGTCAGCGATCGCGCGGGGCGTTTCGAGGCCGCGCAGGGCGGCACCCTGTTCCTGGACGAGGTGGGCGAATTGCCGCTGTCCGTACAAGCCAAACTGCTGCGCGCCTTGCAGAACGGCGAAGTCCAGCGCCTGGGCACCGACGACGTCATCAAGACGGACGTGCGCATCATCGCGGCAACCAATCGGCAACTGAAGGATCACACCCTGTCCGGCGATTTCCGCGCCGACCTCTATCACCGCCTGTCGGTCTATCCCGTGCACATCCCGCCATTGCGCGAACGGGGCCGGGACATACTGATACTGGCCGGCCATTTCCTGGAGCTGAGCCGCGCCCGGCTGGGCCTGCGCGGCCTGCGGCTGTCGTATATCGCCGAGCAGGCGCTGATGAATTATTCCTGGCCGGGCAATGTGCGCGAGCTCGAACACGTCATCAGCCGCGCGTCCCTGAAAATGCTTAGCCGCGGCGCATCGCGCGACCAGATACTGACATTGGGCCCCGATGTGCTCGACGTGGGCATCGCCGCAAGCCCGGCTCCCGGATTCCAGGAAATCAACGTCGCGCGCGGGGCGGGCGCGGCCGACGCCCCGGGCCAGGCCGGCGCCGACAACAACGATGACGACGATCTTTATGCGCCGGAACCCTTTTATGGCTCACAGGCCGCCATGCCGCCCGCCAGCCCGCAAAAGCCGCCGGCCGTCATCCTGCCGCTGCGCGAGGCGGTCGATGCCGCCCAGCGCAGCGCCGTCCTTCAGGCCTTGGCAAGCACCGGGCAGAATTGGACCCAGGCCGCCCGGGCCCTGCAGCTCGATCCCAGCAACCTGCACAAGCTGGCCAGGAAGCTGGGCTTGAAATAGCCGGCGCGAGCCGGCGCACGGGAGCGGCCGGAATAGCAGGAACGGCAAGCCTCGGGGCCGCCTCAGCCGGCGAACCCGCCCTGGCGCAGAAAATCCAGTTCCTGGCGGGTGCTTTCCCTGCCCAGGATGACATTGCGATGGGGAAAGCGCCCATAGCAGGCGATGATGTCGCAATGCTCTTCGGCGAACGCCAGATTCTCGGGCGCATACTGCTTGTACAGCTGGACGCCGCGGCGCTGGTCGTCGAGATCTTCCGAATGGATGAAAGGCACGCACAGAAACAGCGCCAGCGGCGCCCGCAATTGCGTGGCATGGCCGCGGGCTATGGACAGCTTGGCGTATTTGCGGGCGAGGCTGTCGGTCGCGTACATATGCGGCGTGTCGCGAAATGCATTGCGCGGAAACTGGTCCAGCAGCAATATCAGAGCCAGGGCGGCATCGGCATCGTCCAGCCAGTGTTCCAGTTCCCGCCGGGCGGCGGCAAAATGCAGGTCCATGAAGCGCTCGCGAAAACGCCGGTCGAAATCCGCATTCTTGGCGAACCAGGCGTCCGCCCCGGCTTCCATCCAGAAGGCCAGTACTTCGTCCGCCTGCGCGTACTGCTCGCGGCCCATGGCGCTAGCGGCCGGCGGCGCGGGCGCTGATGCCGCCCGCCAGACCCATATTGGCCTTGGGAAAATCGATGACGCGAACCCGCACTTCGCTTTCCGGCACGCCCGTGGCTTCGTGCCCGGCGCGGCTCAAGGCGGCGATCAGCGCCTCTTTCTGTTCGTCGCTGCGGCCGGTGATCAGCTCCACGAGAAACATCAAGGCCTGGGTGTCGAATTTACCGGCATTCAGGTAGTGGCCCTCCGGCAGGTCATACAGCATCACGCGCACGCTTGCGACAGGCGCCCCGATGCTTTGAACGACGGCATCGCTGCTGCGCTGCAATAGTTCGCGCTTTTGATCCGAAGTAAGACGAGGGCTCGCGGAAATCGTAACGTATGGCATATGGCCTCTTGATGGTGTAAGGTTGAGCCGTGATTATCGCTTTATGGCGGCGTGGTGCACAAGCCCGCCCCGGCCCGTTAGCGCCGCCCGTGCCGGCCATAGCCGCGCAGGTCTCGCCGCCATGCAGCCATCGAGGAGCCTACATGCCGCCGCCCAAGGTCCAGGTCTTTTTCGACCCACATACCTCCACGTTTTCCTATGTCGTCTACCGGCCGGGCGAAGCCGCCTGCGCCATCATTGATTCGGTACTGGATTACGACCCGAAGTCGGGCAGCGTCGACACGGCGTCGGCGGACGCCATCATCGATTTCGTACAGGGAGAAGGCCTGGAAGTCCAGTGGATATTGGAAACGCATGCGCACGCCGACCACCTTTCGGCCGCGGACTATCTCAAAAGAAAGCTGGGCGGCCGCATCGCCATAGGCGAGCATATCAAGCAAGTGCAATCGGTCTTCAAGGGCATCTTCAACCTGAAAGACGACCTTGCATCCGACGGCTCCCAGTTCGACCATCTGTTCGCCGACGGGGAAGCCTTCATGATCGGGTCCATGCAGGTCAAGGCGCTGCATGTGCCCGGCCATACGCCCGCCGATCTGGCCTACCAGGTGGAAGGGCTGGGTATCTTCATCGGCGATACGCTGTTCATGCCAGATGTGGGAACCGCGCGCTGCGATTTCCCGGGCGGCAACGCAAGCACGCTGTACCGCTCGATAAAAAAGCTGCTGGCCTTTCCCGGCGGCACCAGGCTGTATCTATGCCACGACTACCCGCCCGAAGGTCGCGACCGCCAGTGCAGCTGCACCGTGGCCGAACAGCGCGCCGACAACATCCATGTGCGCGACGGCACCAGCGAAGATGAATTCGTCGCCATGCGCACGGCGCGCGACAAGACGCTGGACATGCCCGTGCTGATCCTGCCCGCCATCCAGATCAATATCCGCGCGGGCCAGTGCCCTCCCCCCGAAGACAATGGCGTGCGCTATCTGAAAATCCCCATCAATCAGTTCTAGCCCGATTCCTTGCGCCCCCGCCCCAGGCGATGCAGCCGCTCCTCGGCTGCATCGCCTTTCGCCGTCCTGATCTTCGCCGTCCCGCTCTACGCTGTCTTGTTTTTCGCTGGCGCGGAAGGAACATTTGCCCCAGAATTCGGTCTTTACGTTTTCACGGCGGCGCGGAGCGCGGATGGATTGGAATCAATTATTGATGGATAGCGGGGTATGGCTGCTCCAGGCCTACCTCATCACGACTATCGTCGGCGCGGCGGCCGTTTGGGTGCTGGCCCGGCGCACGGTTTGGGGCCGGCAGTTCTGGGCGCTGGCGGCCGGCTATTTTTCCCC
>Ga0180220_1000831_pt1 | contig 27664 bp, 25 predicted proteins | sample eDN5th37CBELigBY_FD_151335 | JGI IMG/M metagenome (GOLD analysis project Ga0180220, IMG submission 151335) | Enriched backyard soil microbial communities from Emeryville, California, USA - eDNA 5th pass 37_C BE-Lig BY (version 2) (version 2) | ecosystem: Environmental > Terrestrial > Soil >... | reverse complement strand
CCGCTCACTGGCCTCGTCGGGTGGACGGGCCCGCTCACGCCGCGGCTGCTCGCGATGTTCGACGGCCCGGAGGGCACCTGGGTCGAGCTGACCGGGCAGGGCGACGTCCTCGTCCTGGGCTGAGGGGCCCCCTCGGCCGTGGCGAAAGCGGACGGGCGCCGAGGGGGTGGAGCGGGCTGGCCGCCCCGGGGCGATCGCTGCCTTGGCTTCTCGCACACGCGCGGACCCGGTCCGCGCCGCGCCGGGTGGCGATCCACGTGCGGACCGACCGGGAGCGAGCAGGGGCTCGCGGGTCGTGCATCGAACCTCTCGCGGTGCTAGCGTGCAGCGGCATGGTCGCCAAGAACCCAGGCAGACGGCCGCTTCGCGACGAGCTCGTCAACCTCCCCAACCTGATCACCTACCTGCGGATCCTCGTGATCCCGGTTTTCGTCTGGTTCGTCTCCCGCGGCGATCCCTTCTCCTCCTTCGTGTCGGCGGTACTCTTCACCTTCGCGGCGCTCTCCGACATCCTCGACGGCTGGCTCGCCCGGCGCATGAACCTCGTCAGCGTCGTCGGCAAGCTGATGGATCCCCTCGCCGACAAGCTGATCGTCACCGCGGCGCTGGTGATGCTCGCGCAGATGGGCCGCATCGAGGCCTGGCTGGTGATCCTCATCCTCTCCCGGGAGCTCATCGTCTCGGGCCTGCGGCAGATCGCGGTGGGCGAGGGGCTGGTGATCGCGGCCGGGCAGGGGGGCAAGTGGAAGACCGCCCTGCAGCTCACCGGGATCATCGGCGTGCTCGTCCACTTCAGCTACCCGGTGGACCTCTTCTTCGTGAAGGCCTACCCGTTCGACTTCCAACTCATCGGCGAGTGGATCCTCGCGGTGTCCCTGGTGCCCTCGATCGCTTCGGCGCTGCAGTACCTCGGCGACTTCCTGGGCGCCGTGGCCCGCAAGGAGAAGGATGCGGCCGTCGCCCGCCGGGACGCCGCCTGAGGCTCTCCGCTTTTTTGTTTGACCGGGCGCGCGGCGTTGCCCTATATACGGCGCCGCTCGCGAGGCACCGTATGGGCCGCGCGGACGCATGTGCGGGTGTAACTCAGTGGTAGAGTACGACCTTGCCAAGGTCGGAGTCGTGGGTTCAAATCCCATCACCCGCTCCACATGAGAGCTCACGAAGGCCCGGGACGCCGCGAGGTGCCCGGGCCTTCGTGTTTCCGGCCGCGGGCCGTCAAGGCTCTCCGCCCTCGAGGGCGGTCGCGACGTCGCCGGCGAGGCGATCGAGCGACTCCCGGCACGCGTCCGCCGGGGTCATGCCGCCGGCGCGCAAACCCCGCCGGGACCCACCCTGCTCCGCGAGGCCGGAGGCCGGATCCACCACCCGGTACGCGAGCGACGTGGTGCAGAACCACGGATACCCGCCGGCCTGCCGGTGGGAGACGGCCTCGGCGCGGAGCACGCCCTCCAGCCGCAGGCCCTCGTCGCCACAGGGGGCCACCGCCCAGCCGCGGGCGGCCATGGAAGCGCCGAAGGCCCCGGCCAGCTCGCCGCCCGCCTCCATCGCCTCCACGCAGAGCGAGAGGACCTGGGCGCGGCGCAGGGCCTCGAGCCTCGCCTCCAGGGCGCGCAGGGCCCGCAGCTCCTCGGGGGCGGCCTGGATGCGGCCGGCGAGGGTGCCGCGCAGGGCGAGCTTGGGGACCAGGGACGCGCCCACGGCGCGCAAGGGGCGCAGCGCCCGCGACAGGCCCGAGAGCGACTCGGCGGAGCCGATCGAGGCGAGGCGGATCCGCAGGCGGCCGAGCTCCTCCTCGATCTCCGCGTCGAGCGCCGCCCGGGCCCTCTCGCGATCCAGCAGGCAGACCACGTGGTACCTGCCCCCGTCGGCGCGGATCTCGAGGGTCCGGATCCAGTCCAGGCGATCGAAGCGGGTGGTGACGCGGATCTCCTGGTAGATCGCCTCGCCGCCCTCGCCGCGGTCGGAGGTGGAGGCCTCCACCCGCTCGGTGGCGCGCAGGTCCGCCCGTAGCTGCATGGCGATGGCGGCGTAGGCCCGTCGCCTCGCCTCTTCGACGCCGTCGCCCTCGCCCATGCCGAGGACGAAGCGGTGGGGTGGATAGCGCTCGTTCAGATCCGGCGCCGGCCCCGCCCGGCCGGTCGCGCAGGCGGCGAGGAGCAGGGTGCAGGCGAGGGGCGTGGCGGCGGGCGGGCGCACGCCCACCACGATAGGAGCCGCGGGGAGCGGCGGCGTTCCCCCGTTCGGAGGTCGTTGGGGAGGGGAGCATGGATCGGCCGCATCTTCGGGCCGATCTCCGGCGCACGGGGGTGAGAGGAGGCGAGCCTCGGCTCAGGGCGAGAGGGGGATCTCCACCTCGCCCTCCCGGGTGGAGACCCGGGCGAGGCGGGGCGTGTGCTCGGAGGGGAGCCGATCTTCACCGAGGGTGAACTGCGCCGGCCCCAGCACCAGGCGCTCCTCGGGCAGGAGCCGATCCTGGCGGTAGGTGTGGCCGTCGACGTCGATCGCCACCTCGGTCCACGGGCGCCGCGAGCGGTTCTCCACCAGGAGCGCCCAGCTCAGCGACGAGGGCCGCAGCACCACGTAGGCGTCCAGGCGGTTCCTGGCGGGGCTCTCCGATCCCCCGGATCCGGCGACGCCCAGGCAGAGGAGCGAGAGCGCGATCCAGCCGGCGACGATCCCCGCCTTCCAGGTGAACCAGCGGTCGTGGTCGCGGAGGGCCTCCCGCAGGTCGGCGACGCTGCGCCGCCCCCACACCCAGACGTGGTCGACGAGCGCGGCGGCGCCCTCGCGGATCCTGGCCACGAGGCCGCCGCCGGCGTCCTGCGGCGAGGACTCGCGGGTGGCCTCCGGGTTGCTCAGCCAGGAGCGCGCCCGGTGCCGCAGGTGCGCGTCGACCTCCGCCTCGGGCCGGAAGGCGGTGGTGGCGAGCGACGGCCGCGCGGCGGACGGCGCTTCCTCGGGCGGCAGGTCGGTCGTCCCCCGCATGGCGTGGGCCGCGATCGGGACGTCGATGGCCAGCGTCTCGTCTGGCGAGCGCTCAGCTTCGCGGGGAGGGCTCATCTGCGCAGGTCACCTTACCAGGGGCTCGACCGCGCCGTCGATTTTGCGAGTGCATCTCGTCCACACACGGGAAGGTTGCGGGCGGCGCTCGATTTCGCTACCTAGTGCGCGCGAGGACGCCGCCCGCCTTCCTTCCTATCCTCCAATCGTGGAGGGGCGGCGTCCGTCGAGCTGGTACCACGGGGCCGCGACCACTTCCCGCGGCCGTGCAAGGAGTCGGGTAGCGATGGCGACGATGATCACCGAGGAGTGCATCAACTGCGGGGCGTGCGAACCCGAGTGTCCGAACGGCGCCATCTCCCAGGGCGAAGACATCTTCGTGATCGATCCCAAGCTCTGCACGGAGTGCGTCGGCTTCCACGACGAGGAGGCCTGCGCGGCGGTCTGCCCGGTGGACTGCTGCGTCCCCGACCCCGACAACGTGGAGACCGAGGAGATCCTCATCGCCCGGGCCAGACAGATCCACCCGGACACCGATTTCGGCACGGACTTCCCCTCCAGGTTCCGCAAGAAGAAGTAGGTGGCCTCGACCCTCCACTTCCGCGCCTCGCGGTCCTGCGACGCCACCCGCTTCGGGGGCGTCTGCCGGGATCTGCTGCAGGAGGTGGAGCAGAGCGGGGTGCCCACGCTGCTCGTCACCGAGCTGGCGGGCGAGGCGATCCTCCTGGGGCGGCACCAGCGGGCCTCCTCCGCGCTCTCCTCTGCCGCGCTGGCCGGCGCGACCCCTCTGGCCAGGCGAGCCGGAGGCGGCAGGGCGATCGCCGCCGGGCAGGGGCGCATCGGCGTCGCGCTGGCGCTCCCCGAGGCGAGCGCCCTGCTCGCGGGGCCCATCGGCGCCGACAAGATCGTCAACCGCTACGTCCGGGGCCTGAACGTCGGCCTCACCGCGTGCGGGGCGGGAAGGGGCGCCCACTACTTCGGGCGCGACTTCGTCTCGGCGGAGAGCCGGCAGATCGCGGTGGTCTCCCAGGACGGAACGCCCGGCGGCGCGGTCCTCTTCGAGGCCGTCGTCGCGATCGACCGCCCCCTCTCGCTCCCCGAGGGCGCCAGGGGCTACCCCGCGCACGGCGACGCCCGGGCGGACGGCCCGCCGCACGTCGCCCTGGCGGAGCTGTGGAAGGCGCCCCGGCCGTTCGAGGAGATCGCCGAGGCGATCCGCGGGGGCTACGAGCGGGTGTATGGCGTCTCCGTCACGGAGGGCGGCGAGCCCGCCCCCGAACCGCCGGCTGGCACTGGACGAGCTACGGAGCCCGCCGATGGGCTGGTCCCTTCGGTCCATGAGGACGAGGCCGACTTCGAGGAGAGCGGCGTGGCGGACGTCCCCATCGGCTTCGTCGAGGCGCTCGTCCGGGTGGAGGGAGACGTGCTGCGCGAGGTGCGGCTGCGCGGAGACTTCATCGCGCCGACCTTCGTTCTGCGGGACCTCGAGCGGGCGCTGGCCGGAATGCCCCTCGCGTTCGGTGCCCTGGGAACGGCGGTGGACGAGGCCTTCCGTCGCCCCGGCGCCGCCATCCTGGGCGTGACCCGGATGCGGATCTTCCCCGACGCGATCCTGGCGGCCGCAGGGCGGCTGTGAAGGACCGCCGCCGCGACCCGGCGTCGAAGGCTCCTCCCGACCGGTCGTTCGGCAGGGACGAGAGGGCAACGCCGGCTCGCCGTCGCCGCGGAGCGCCCCCGAGCGCCCGCCGCCTCGACCGGCTGGCGTGGAAGTACCTGCAGCTCACCACCTTGCGCGCCCGCCGGGAGGAGCTGGAGCGGGCTGGCGCCTGGCGCTTCGACGACGTGGAGGCGCGCGATCGCAAGCGCGCCTTCCGCCGGATCGCCCGGGAGTTCCCGGGCGCCTTGCGCGAGCTCGATTCCCTCCCGGCGTCCGCGCTGAGGCGGCGGGCGGCGGCGGTGGAGCGGGCCCGCGCGGCGCCGCCCGACACGCCGCGGGAGCCGTGGATCGACCTCGCCCTCGACTTCCACCGGATCGTTCGGATGATCCTCGCCGTACGGCGGTGGGCCGCCGACCAGGGCCGGCAGGGTGGCCGCCGGCCCCGGGGCAGGGGTACCCTCGAGCTCGCATGGGAAGTGCTCGTTCGTCGCCACGGCGCTCCGAGGCCCGTCCTCGAGGCGATCCTCTTCGGCGCCGCGCGGGGCTGAGGAAGCTCCTCCGCGCCCTGCCGGCCCTGCTCCTCGCCGCGGGGCTGGGCGCGTGCGCCGGCCCCTCGGCGGCGCGAAGAGGCGCGAGCGCCGAAGAGGCGGCCCCACGGAGCCGGGCGTATCGACCCGGCGGGGGCGTGGAGGAGGGCATCGCCTCCTACTACGCCAGGTCGCTCGAGGGGCGCCGCACAGCCAGTGGCGAGCCCTACCGGGGCGCCGCGGCCACCTGCGCCCACCGGACCCACGCCTTCGGCACCCGGCTGCGGGTGACCCTCCTGCGCACGGGGCAGAGCGTCGTCTGCCGGGTCAACGACCGGGGCCCCTTCGTCGAAGGGCGCGTCGTCGACCTCTCCTCCCACCTGGCACGAGAGCTGGGCATCGTGGAGCAGGGGATCGCCCGGGTCCGCGTCGAGCCCTTGGACTGCTGACCTCGCCCTCCCGTCCTTCGGCTCGAGGGGGATCCTCCGATCTGCGAGGCGCCTTTCCGAGACAGCCTTCGATTCGCGGTCATGGAGGTCGAGCTGCGCCTCGGCGGCAAATGGAAAGAGGGCGCCGGACCTTCGCGCGTCCCGCGCCCTCTCTCGCCTTCAGCGTGCTCGGGAGGCGGCGATCAACTGCAGCCGTTGGTGGCGCCGCAGTTGAGGCACTTGTAGCAGGCGCCGTTGCGCACCGTGATGCTACCGCAGGTGGCGCAGGGCGGCGCGTCGGCCTGGTTGAGGAACATGGAGGTCAGGGCCTCCGTCCCCAGGGCGACCGCGCTGTTGCCGGTCTGGGCGGGCGAGGGCGCCGGATTCGCCTTGGCGGCCGGCGCCGCCTCGGGAGCGGGCGCGGCCGCGGTGGCGGGCGCGGGCGCCGAGGGCGCCGCCTCCTGCTGGGTCTCGCCCTCCGCCGGGAGGAACTTCAGCGCCAGCCAGCGGAAGATGTAGTCGGTGATCGACTTGGCGATGGGGATCGCCGGGTTCCCGGTGAAGCCCGACGGCTCGAAGCGGGTGTGGCTGAACTTGTCCGTCAGGACCCGCAGGGGCACGCCGTACTGCAGGGCCAGGGAGACGGCGGTGGCGAACGAGTCCATCAGGCCCGACACAACCGAGCCCTCCTTGGCCATCACCACGAAGAGCTCGCCGGGCTGCCCGTCGTCGTAGAGGCCGACGGTGAGGTAGCCCTCGTGGCCGCCGATCGAGAACTTGTGCGTGATCGCCTGGCGCTCGTCGGGGAGCTTGCGGCGCTCGGTGAACCGCCCGTGCTCCTTGCCCACCTTCTCGCCGAGCTTGGAGGTGTTCAGCGGCTGGGAGCGCTTGCAGCCGTCGCGGTAGACCGCGATCGCCTTGAGGCCCAGCTTCCACGACTCCATGTACGCCTGCTCGATGTCCTCGACGGTGGCGTCGTTCGGCAGGTTCACCGTCTTGGAGATCGCGCCGGAGAGGAAGGGCTGGCAGGCCGCCATCATCTTCACGTGGCCGAGCCAGTGGATGGAGCGGGTGCCGTTGGCCGGCTTGAAGGCGCAGTCGAACACCGGCAGGTGCTCCTCCTTCAGGCCGGGCGCGCCCTCGATGGTGTCGTGCTCGTCGATGTACTGGACGATCTCGCTGATGGCGCGGGTGGAGTATCCCAGGCGCTCCAGCGCGGCGGGGACCGTGTTGTTCACGATCTTGAGCATGCCGCCGCCCACCAACTTCTTGTACTTCACCAGGGCGATGTCCGGCTCGATGCCAGTGGTGTCGCAGTCCATCATGAAGGCGATGGTGCCGGTGGGGGCGAGGACGGTGACCTGTCCGTTGCGGTAGCCGTGCTTGGTGCCGAGGGCGATGGCCTCGTCCCACACCTCGCGGGACGCCTCCGCCATCGGGGCGGGGACCAGGGACGGGCGCACCACCTCGTCCACCGCCTTGCGGTGCTTGCGCATCACGGCGAGGAAGGGTTCGCGGTTCTCCGGGTAGCCCGCGAAGGGCCCACCGTGATCCGCGGCGATCTTCGCCGAGGTGGCGTAGGCGTGGCCGCACATGATGGCGGTGATGGCGCCGGCGTAGGCGCGGCCCTCGTCGCTGTCGTAGGGGAGACCCCGGTTCATGAGCAGGGCGCCGAGGTTGGCGAAGCCCAGGCCCAGCGGCCGGAACCGGTGAGAGTTCTCGGCGATGCGCGGGGTGGGGTACTTGGCGTTGTCGACCAGGATCTCCTGGGCGAGGATGGTGATCTCCACCGCCTTCTCGAACGCCTCCACGTCGAACTCGCCCTCGGCGTCCCGGTACTGCATCAGGTTCAGCGACGCGAGGTTGCACGCCGAGTCGTCGAGGTACATGTACTCGGAGCATGGGTTCGACGCGTTGATGCGGCCCGAGCGCGGGCTGGTGTGCCAGGCGTTGATGGTGGTGTCGAACTGCAGGCCGGGATCGCCGCAGAGGTGCGCCGCCTCCGCGATCTCGCGGAAGAGCTCCCGCGCCCGCATGGTCTCCATGGGCTTGCCGTCGCGCACCGCCCGGGTGGTCCAGTCCCCGTCGAGCACCACCGCCCGCATGAACTCGTCGGTCACGCGTACGGAGTTGTTCGAGTTCTGGAAGAAGACCGAGGCGTAGGCCTCGCCGGTGAAAGACGGATCGTAGCCCTGCTCGATGAGGGCCCAGGCCTTCTTCTCCTCATTCGCCTTGCAGTGGACGAACTCCCGGATGTCGGGGTGCTCGACGTCGAGGATCACCATCTTGGCGGCCCGGCGGGTCTTGCCGCCGGACTTGATCACGCCGGCGAAGGCGTCGAAGCCCTTCATGAACGAAACCGGCCCCGAGGCGGTGCCGCCGCCGGCGAGCTGCTCCTTCGAGGAGCGGATCGGCGACAGGTTGGTGCCGGTGCCGGAGCCGTACTTGAAGAGCATGCCCTCGGTCTTGGCCAGGTCGAGGATCGAGCTCATCGAGTCCTCGACGCTGTTGATGAAGCACGCCGAGCACTGCGGCTCCTCCTCGACGCCCACGTTGAACCAGACGGGGGAGTTGAAGCTCATCTTCTGCCGGTAGAGCAGGTGGGAGAGCTCCGCCTCGAAGGTCTCGGCGTCGGCCTCGGTGGCGAAGTAGCCGTCCTTGCGGCCCCAGGCGCCGATGGTGCGCACCACCCGGCCGATGAGCTGCCGCACGCTGCGCTCGCGCTCGGGGCCGAACGGGCCGCGGAAGTACTTGGACGCGACGACGTTGGCCGCCAGGGCGCTCCAGGCCTTGGGGACCTCGATGTCCTTCTGCTCGAAGATGACCTTGCCGGTCTCGTCGGTGATCGTGGCGGTGCGCAGCTCCCAGGCAATCTCGTCGGCGGGATCGATGCCCGGACTGGAGAAATACCGCTCCACCGTCAGCCCGCGGCGTCCGGCCACCTTCTTGTCCGACTTGCGCGCAGACGGGCGTGCCGCCCGCTCCTTCTCCACCTCGGTTGCCGCCATCGTTCGTCCCTTCCGCCCAGGATCGGCCCGCGCCGACAGGCGCCACCACGACGCCATGACGCGGAGCCCATGCAGTTCGCCTACGGGCCCGCTCTTCGTTTGCCGCGGCGCCCGCCGCCGCGTCCGTGCTGCCGTTGGGTGCCATCCATAGAACCAAACCGCGGGTTCCTCCGTCAAGCGCCAGCGCTACGATATGCTGTGGGTCTTAGGTGGGGCTGCCACAAGGTCTTGTGGTTTGCCTGTGGTTTGGTCGTTAAATCGCACGGTTGGCGGGGGTCGGATCCGGCGGTTTACACCATATGTATGGTCATTTCGCCGGCGGCCACCAGCGGGGACACCCGAAGGGGCGTCCGGCGGCCCGGGTTTGGGTCGGCGCGCGGGGGCGATGGAGGCCGTCATCGGGTGGCGAAGCCCCGCTGCCGCTGGTATCCAGGCAGGCATGCCTCCTCCCTACGAAAGACATCTCTTCATCTGCACCAACCGCCGCCCCGACGCCGCCCCCCGTCCCTCCTGTGCCGCGCGGGGCAGCGAGGCGATCCGCGACGCCTTCAAGAAGGAGCTCGCCGCCCGGGGCCTGCACCAGCGCATCCGCGCCAACGCCTCCGGCTGCCTGGACGGCTGCGAGTGCGGCCCCAGCGTCGTCGTGTACCCGGAGGGCGTCTGGTACGGCGAGGTGAAGCTCGAGGACGTGCCGGCGATCGTCGAGGAGCACATCGTCGGCGGGCGGCCGGTCGAGCGGCTGCGCATGGACTTCGACGAGGTGCGCAGGCGCCGCGAGGCCTCGCGGCAGCCCAAGGCGACCTGACGCCTGCGCGCGCCGCCGGCTCGGCGGGCGATCCTCAGCCGCGCAGCGCCTCGACGAGGCGGTCCGCCGCCTCGGCGGAGAGCAGCGGCACGACCCCGCCTCCGCTCTGGATGTTGACGATCGCCGAGGACGACGCCCGGCACACGCCGCCGGTGGGCTGGGCGTCGTCGGCGCCCAGGTTGGCGTAGGCGGAGACGTCCACGAAGGCGGAGGCGGGGCGCGCGCCGTCGGCCGACGCGAAGTGGAGGGGCCGCGCCTGCAGTGGCACCCGCTCCTGCACGATCCAGCCGGGCTCCGACGCGCATGCCTCCACCAGCGCGCCCCACGACAGCTCCGCGCCGAAGCGGGCCGCGGCGCGCTGGCGGGAGCGCTCGTCGCCGTACTCCGCGCCGAGGAAGACGCCCTTGCCGCCGAAGTCCCAGCTCCGCTTGATCACCCACGACGCCTGGCGCTCCTGCAGGTGGGCGACGAGCTCGGGGATCCGCGCGCCCTCGCGATCCGTGGCGGCGCCGGGCCGAAGCCGCCGCGTCCACGGGACGCGCGCCCGCACCAGCGCCGCCTCCACCGGCGAGACGCCCAGGGCGCGGGCCCGGACCTCGTCCACGCTCGCCGCGGAGAGCTCCGCCAGCATGGCCTTCTGCTCGAGGTGGGGGTCCACCGGGTTGAAGAGGTGGTGGCCTTCGGGCCGCTCCAGGATCGCCGCGAAGGGAGACGCGGGATCGACCTTCGTGACGAAGACGTGGCGGTAGAGGACGTCGGGCGCGAAGTCGCCCACGCGGGCGGTCCCCGCGTCCGGGCGGACGTCGTCGGCGATCACCGTCCGCGCGTCGTGGCCGTGCCCGCGAAACCGCGCCGCGAGGAACTCGAGCTCCCCGAGCTGCGAGTCCTCCCGGCGGTGGACGAGGGCGATCGAGGGGCGGTCCGCCGCGCCGCCCTCGGCCCGGTAGCAGGCGACGAGCGAGCGGAGGAGGTCGTCGGCGTTGGAGCCGTTCGCCTCCAGGATCGCGGAGGGGTCGGCGTCGCGGCCATGGAGGGCGAGCGCCGCCTCCACGAAGGCACGGGCGGCGATGTCCGAGTAGCCCTGCATCGCAGGGATGGTGGCGTTCAGCTCGAGGACGTGCTCGACGCCCCGCGGATCCGCGACGAGGTCCGCGCGCACGGTGGCGAGGCGCTCGACGCGGCGATGCCCGGCCTCGACGATCCGCCGCTCGACGGGGGCCAGCTCGGCGAGGAGATCGTCGGCGAGCGAGGAGCCCAGCGCGCCGTCGAGGATCCGCCAGGCGACGCCGGCGAGGGCGGCGGTGATCCCGTGGGTGATGCGGGAGCGGCGGCGGGTCGCCTCGCGCAGCTCGATCACCGGAGGGAAGGCGACCGGGATCGGTCTGCGGCCCTGTGCGCCGAGGTAGACGAGGCCCAGATCGCGCGCGCGGGTGGCGAGATCCGCTGCGAACGCGTCGCGCCGGCGAGGGGGGAGCGCCTCCAGCATTCCCTGGAGCGGATGCGGTAGCGTGCGCAACGCGGGAGTCCCCGGGCTCGACCGCCCGAGCCGGTCGAAGGGATTCTAGGCGTGGAAAATCGCCAGGAACGCGGAGGCCGTCAGGAGGATCCCGAAGGTCCAGAGGGCCGCCGGAGGGGCGGGGAGGGCGCGCGCGTCCTGGTACTTGGGGTCGGGCTTGGCCGCGGGGTTCATGGTTCTTCGTCTCGGGGAGAAACGTTCCCGAGAACTCTACTCCCCGGTCGGGGGCATGCAAGGAAAAACCCCATTCATGGGATTGCACGCCTGTTGCCCGCGTCGGGGGCGTCGGGTGGTGAACCCGGGGCTACGCCGGCGGCGGGTCGGGAGCGGCTGCGGACGGACGGAGTAGGATCCAGAATGCGAGGCGGAGCGGGGCTCGACGTCGCCCTCGCACCGAAGAGACGAGGCGCGCCCCCGCCAGGGGCGCGACGCCCCTTTGTCGCTTGCTCGTGAAGGAAGGGAACACTCCATGGCAACGGTCACCGGCGGCCACCTGGTCGCCAAGATGCTCGCGGCGGAAGGGATTCGGCACGTCTTCACCCTCTCCGGCCTCCACGTGGCGCCGATCTACGCCGGCTGCGTCGAGGAGGGGATCGCCATCGTCGACACCCGGCACGAGCAGGCGGCGGCCCACGCGGCGGACGCCTACGCGCGCCTCACGCGGGGCCCCGGGGTGGCGGTGGTCACGGCCGGGCCGGGCGTCACCGACGCGGTCACCGGCGTGGCGAACGCCTACGCGGCGAGCGTCCCGCTGCTCCTGCTGGGGGGCGCCGCCCCGACCTTCAACCAGAGCCGCGGCGCGCTGCAGGAGATGGAGCAGGTGGACCTCTTCCTGCGGATCACCAAGTGGGCCGATCGCGTGCCGTCGCCCGAGCTGATCCCCGCCTATTTCGCCAAGGCCTTCCGCACCATGCTCACCGGTAGGCCGGGGCCGGTCTTCCTCGAGCTCGCCTGGGACGTGCTCTCCAACGGCGCGGAGGATCCGGTGCTGCCGTTGCGCTACCGCACACTCGCCCGGCCGGCGCCGGATCCGGCCTTCCTCGGCCTCGCGGTCCAGGCGATCGCCGAGGCGAAGCATCCGGCGGCGATCGCGGGATCGTCCATCTGGTGGGACGACGCCGCCCCGGCGCTGCGGGCCTTCGCCGAGAAGGCCCAGGTGCCGGTCTTCCTCAACGGCGCCGCCCGGGGCGCGCTCCCTCCGGAGCACCCCTGCTTCTTCCAGCACGCCCGCAAGGAGGCGCTCACCGAGGCGGACGTGGTGCTGGTGATCGGCACCCCCCTCGACTTCCGCCTGGGCTACGGCGAGGCCTTCCGCCACGACGCACGGATCGTCCAGATCGACTCCGACCCCGCGGAGATCGGCCGCAACCGAGGGGTGGAGATCGGGATCCACGCCGACGCCCGCCTCGCGCTGGAGGCGCTGGAGCGCGGCCTGCCGGGCCGGGCCGATCGGGGCGAGTGGCTGCGCACCCTGCGGGAGCGGGAGGCGCGCAAGGTGGAGAAGCTGGCCGCCCACGAACGGGACGACGGCACGCCCATCCACCACTCCCGCCTCGCCAGGGAGCTCTCCGACTTCGCGAGCGACGACGGGCGCGATCCCATCTTCGTCGCCGACGGCGGCAACTACGTGGCCATGGCGGCCAAGACCATCCGGCTGAAGGCCCCGGGGCGCTGGCTCGATCCGGGCCCCCTCGGCTGCCTGGGCGTGGGCGCGCCCTTCGCCATCGCGGCGAAGCTCCTCCACCCGGACAAGCCGGTCTTCGTGGTGCAGGGGGACGGCTCCTTCGGCCTCAACGGCTTCGACTTCGAGACCGCCGTCCGCTTCGGCCTCCCGATGGTGATCGTGGTGGGGAACGACGCGGCGTGGGGCCAGATCCGCCTGCCGCAGGTGGCGCTCTTCGGCCCCGACAAGAGCCCCGGGACCCGCCTCGCGCCCACCCGCTACGACCAGGTGGTCGAGGCGTTCGGCGGTTGGGGCGAGCTCGTCACCGAGCCGTCGCAGATCCGCCCGGCCCTCGAGCGCGCCCTCGCCTCCGGCAAGGTGGCCTGCGTGAACGTGATGCTCGATCCCGACGCGCCCATGAAGTCGGGGATGATGGGCTACGCGGTCTAGAGCCGACGCGGGCCGCGTCGGGCGGCGCTCGACGCCGGCGACGCCGTCGCGGGGGCCGCAAGAAGCCGGGCGCTCGGCGAGGCGAGCGCGAGGCCCCGGGGCCTTCGAGCGCCCGGGGGGCCGGCTGGCGCGAGCCCGTCCCACCGCCGCGCGAGCGGCCCCCGCCACGCCGGGTGGGTGCCTCTTAACGGGGGGAGGCCGTGTCCATAGCTTCCATGCGGGCGCGAAAGGCGACCCGGACGGAGGTGTCATGGAAGGCCAGAGCCCGCAGCCGACGAGGCTCTTCTCACCGGAGGAGGCGAACGCCCTCATCCCCTCGCTCCAGCTCTCGTTCGCCACCATCTCCCAGGTGCGCCTCGACGTGGAGGAGCTCCTCGGCGATCTGGCGGGGGGCGATCCCATGCGGGTGGCGGAGATCCTGCGGGGCGAGGAGCCGCCGCCCCCCGGGGAGGAGGAGCGGGTCGGCAAGCTGCAGACGCTGATCGTGGAGCTGGGCCAGGCGGTGGAGGGCGTGGTCTCCCACGGGGTGATCGTGCAGGAGATCGATCCCGGCATGGTGGACTTTCCCTCCATCCTGGACGGCCGCATCGTCCTGCTCTCCTGGCAGTTCGGCGAGCCCGAGGTGCAGTACTTCCACGAGGTGGAGGAGAGCTGCGACGAGCGCGCGCCGCTTCCGGACGCGAGCCCGATCCTCCAGTGACCGAGGGGGTCGGGCCGGTGGTCGGCGGAGCGGGCTTTGCCCGGAGGCGGGGCGCGCGGCAGGAGGGGCGGATCGACGCACGCCCTGCTCTCGCCTGCACGCCTGGGCGACGGCCGCGGCCGGGGGAAGACGTTGCGCGCCGCCGGCCGTTTCGCTAAGCCAACCGCTGGCCACGAAGGAGAGAGAAAGCGTCCATGCCCAAGGTCGAGCTTCGCGTCGAGTTCCTCTTCTCGGCCGCCCACAGGCTCCCGTTCTACGACGGGCCGTGCTTTCGCATGCACGGGCACAACTACAAGCTGCTCGTCTCGGTCGAGCGCGAGGTCGACGCGCGCACCGGCATGGTGATGGACTTCGAGGAGCTGCGCCGCCAGGTGTGGGAGTACGCGCTCGATCGCTGCGATCACCACACCCTCAACGACTTCCTCGAGAACCCCACCGCGGAGAACATCGTCGTCTGGATCTGGGACGAGCTCGCCCCCGAGATCCCGGGGCTCAAGGAGCTCGTCCTCTACGAGACACCCGAGTACTCCGTCGTCTACCGAGGCTGATCCCTCGATCGAACCGGAAGTTTCCCCGCGAGGGCTCGCCCGCCTGCGGTAGGGTCCTCGCGTGCGGGCCACGGTGGGCCCGGCGAGGGAGACGATGCACGAACGATCGACGCCCAAGGGGGAGACCCCCCGGATCGCCAGCCCCGACCAGGCGAAGATGGCCGAAGGGATCCGCCTCTTCCTGCAGGGGTGCGGCGTGGACCTGTCGAATCCGAACGTGCGCGACACCCCGGCGCGGGTGGCCAAGGCGTGGGCGGAGGAGTTCCTCGACGGCTACGATCGCGATCCCCACGAGGTCCTCGGCGACTTCTACGAGGAGCGGATGCCGGCGGCGGACGAGATGGTGGTGGTGACCTCCATCGACTTCCAGTCCATGTGCCCGCACCACCTCCTGCCGTACCGGGGCGTCGCCCACGTGGCGTACCTGCCGGCCGGCAAGGTGGTGGGCTTCTCCCGGCTGGCGAGGCTCGTGGATGCCTTCGCCCACCGGCTGATCCTCCAGGAGACGCTGGCGCGGGAGGTGGCCGAGGCCATCCGCCGGGAGCTGGGGTCCGCGGGGGCGGCGGTCGTCCTGGAGGCGGAGCAGACCTGCATGACCACGCGGGGGGAGCGCAGGTCCCAGGCCCGGGCGTTCACCGAGGCCTTCTGCGGCGACTTCGCCGAAAGGGCCGACCTGCGGGAGCGGTTCGTGCGGCGCATCGGGGGGCAGCGCGGCTGAGCTTCGCCGCCCCTCGAGAGGATTCCATTGAATGGAGGATGGCGTGGAGGCGTTCACGGAGCTGGCGGAGATCCTGGGGCCGAGCAAGGTCCGACCGTGGGATCCCGAGGCGCTCGCCGACTACGGCCGTGACGAGTCGGGGCTCCCGCCCCGGGTGCCCGCCGCCGTGGCGTTCGCCGAGAGCACCGAGGACGTCCGCCGGGTGATGCGCTTCGCGTCGGCGCGGCGGATCCCGGTCTCCCCTTGCGGCGCCCGCACCGGCAAGAGCGGCGGATCGCTGCCGGCGGAGGGCGGGATCGCGCTCTCGCTCGAGCGGATGGATCGGATCCTCGAGCTGCACGCCGAGGATCTGACCATGGTGGTGCAGCCGGGCTGCGTCACCGGCCGGGTGATGGAGGCGGCGGAGGCGGCGGGGCTCTTCTATCCGCCCGACCCCAACTCCTGGGAGACCTGCACCATCGGCGGCAACGTGGCGGAGAACGCCGGGGGCCCGAGGGCGCTCAAGTACGGCGTCACCCGCGACTACGTCCTCGGCCTGGAGGCCGTGCTGCCCGACGGCGAGGTGATCCGCACCGGGCGCCGGACCATCAAGGGCGTGGCGGGCTACGACCTCACCGCGCTCCTCGTCGGGAGCGAGGGGACGCTAGCGGTGGTCACGGAGATCACGCTCAAGCTCGTGCCGCTGCCGCGGGAGGTGCGCACGGCGCTCTGTCTCTTCCCCGACGCGGGCGCCGCGGCCCGGGGGGTGGCGCGGATCCTCGCGGCGGGGATCCTCCCCCGCACCCTTGAGTTCTTCGACGACGTGGCCATCGACGCGTCGAGCAAGCGGGGGCCGTTCCGCTTCCCCGATTCGGCGCGGGCCGCCATCCTCGCGGAGACCGATGGCGACGACGGCGAGGGCGTGACGGCGCAGCTCGCGAGGCTGGGGGAGATCGCCCTGGCCGAGGGGGCGGTGGACGTGCTCCTGGCCCACTCGGAGAGCCAGCGGCGGGATCTGTGGGCCACCCGGCGGCAGGTCTCGGTGGCCCTCGAGGATCTGCACCCGCTCAAGATCAGCGAGGACGTGGTGGTGCCCCGCTCGCTGCTGCCCGAGGCGGTCGAGCGGTTCAAGGAGGTGGGGCGGCGCCGGGGCTTCCTGGTCTCCACCTACGGCCACGCGGGGGACGGCAACCTCCACGCCAACGTGCTCTTCGACGGGGAGGATCGGCGCCCGGCGGCGGAGGCCTGCGTGGAGGAGTTGGTGCGGATCGCGCTGGAGCTGGGCGGGACGATCACGGGCGAGCACGGGGTGGGCCTGGCCAAGCGCGATTTCCTCCCGTGGGAGCAGGGGGAGCTCCTGGTGGATCTGCAGCGCCGCCTCAAGCGCGTCTTCGATCCGGCGGGCATCCTCAATCCCGGCAAGATCTTTCCCGGCGCCTGATCCGCCGGCACGCCCGGAGGCAGGGTAGGGGAGGCGCGTCCCGCCGGCTCCCGCAGTCGGTCGGGCCGGTTGGGCCTTCGTCGCGGGCAGCGGCGGCGCGCACCGCCGGCCGGCGGGCGATGGCCCCGGGCGCCGGGGCACCGGCGGGCATTTTGGTCCGCATCCGCGGGTTCCCCGGCCCTGGAGGGCGCGGCCCTTCGGCGAGCGTGGGGGGCGGGCTCGCCAAACCATCAGATTTTCTAATCCCTGGCTTGCCAGACGCTTCAAGGCAGAAACGGAGCGAGCGGTCGGGCATCTTTCATGGTGACGTAACGTTACTGGGCCAGGGCGCGACCCGGGAGAGAGGATTGCCGACCATGGGACGATCCAGCGAGTTCGAGGACCTTCAGCCATACCTGCGGGCGCTCCCTCGTTATCGGGCGCTCACCCGGGAAGAGGAGCGCGATCTGGCCGACCGGGCCCGGGCGGGTGACGAGCGCGCCCGCGAGGAGCTCGTGAAGCGAAACCTGCCCTTCGTGGTGGCGGTGGCCAAGCGGAGCATCGGCCGCGGCGCCCGCCTCGACGACCTCGTGCAGGAAGGGAACATCGGCCTCCTCCGGGCCGTGGAGAAGTTCGACACCTCCAAGGGCACGCGCTTCTCCACCTACGCCATCTGGTGGATCCGCGCCTACGTCCAGAAGTACCTCAAGGAGGTCCACTCCTCCGTGCGGGGCGGCGAGGACGGCGCCCGCCGCGGCTTGCGCGACCTCTCCCTCGACGTCGCGGTCGACGAGGACGGCGAGATCACCGCCCTCGACCGGCTCCCCGACGACAGCCCCACGCCGGACGAGCGCTACTTCGCGGCCCGCTCCGACGAGATGGTGCGGGACCGGCTGGAGCGCTTCCGCAAGCGCATCGGCCCGCTGGGCTGGGACATCCTGGAGGAGCGCCTCAGCTCCGACTCGCCCCAGACGCTGGAGCAGATCGGCAAGCGGTGGGGGCTCTCCCGGGAGCGCGTGCGCCAGGTGGAGCTGCAGACCCGCACCTTCCTGCGCAGGGCCCTCGAGGATCTGAACGAAGCCGCCTGAGGGCCGGCGGGCGAATCGGGGTTGCAAACGGCCGACCCGCGCTCGAAGCGGCCCGGCCGTTCGTGCATCGGCCGACCGGGCGCCACCTCGTGCCTGCGGCCGCGTTCCCAATCGGGAAGGGCCGACCCGGGATCCTCGGGCCGGCCCTTCTCGTGGGCGTTCGTGATGTCGCCTCGCGCGGACGGGCGCTCGATCAGAGGACCACGAGCTTTTCGCCCTGGAGCGTGCGGGCCTTGTCGGCGGGGGCCAGGTCGCTGTGGCACGCGGCTTTGTGCCCCGCCTCGGCGCCCACCTGCTTGCGGGTCTTGGAGGCGAGGCGGTGGATCTCCTCGGGCGAGAGCACGCCGCGCTTCTCCAGGATCTCCCGCTGCTCCGGCGTGAGCGCCGCGGACTTCTTGGCCGCCCCGCGCTCGAACCCCGCCGCCTTGCCGGACGTGAACTCGCTGATCTCCTTCGAGATCCGCACCGAGCACCAGTCGTGCCCGCACATGGCGCAGAAGTCGGTGTCGACGTCCAGGTCCTCGTCGTGGAACGCGCGGGCGGTGTCGCCGTCGAAGGCGAGCTCGAAGTGCTTCTCCCAGTTCAGCGCCGCGCGGGCCTTGGTCAGCTCGTCGTCCCAGTCGCGGGTGCCGGGGATCCCGAGCGCGACGTCGGCGGCGTGGGCGGCGATCTTGTAGGCGATGCAGCCCTGCTTCACGTCGTCCTTCTTGGGAAGGCCCACGTGCTCCTTCGGCGTCACGTAGCAGAGCATGCTCGCGCCGTGGTAGGCGGCGGCGGTGGCGCCGATGGAGCTGGTGATGTGGTCGTAGCCGGGGAAGACGTCGGTGACGAGGGGCCCGAGCACGTAGAAGGGCGCGCCGTGGCAGACCCTGCGCTGGAGCTTCATGTTGTACTCGATCTGATCGAAGGGCACGTGCCCCGGTCCCTCGACCATCACCTGGCAGCCCTTGCGCCAGGCCCGCTCTGTCAACTCCCCGAGGGTCTCGAGCTCGCGGAGCTGCGCCTCGTCGGTGGCGTCGGCCAGGCCGCCGGGGCGGAGGCCGTCGCCCAGGCTGAACGAGACGTCGTACGCCCGCATCACGTCGCAGATCCGATCGAAGAGCGTGTACATCGGGTTCTGCTTCTGGTGCGCGATCATCCACTTGGCGAGGAGCGAGCCGCCGCGGGAGACGATTCCGATGAGGCGCTTCGAGACGAAGGGGAGGTGCTCGCGCAGCACGCCGGCGTGGATGGTGAAGTAGTCCACGCCCTGGGCGGCCTGCTTGCGGAGCGCCTCGAGGATCACCTCCTCGTCGAGATCCTCGATCTTGCGGCCGATGATCATCGAGTAGATGGGCACCGTGCCGATCGGCACCCGTGAGGCCCGGATGATCGCCTCCCGGCAGGCGTCCAGGTCGCCGCCGGTGGAGAGGTCCATCACCGTGTCCGCGTCCCAGCGCTCGGCCCAGCGGAGCTTCTCCACCTCCTCCTCGGTGGAGGAGGACACGGGCGAGGCGCCCATGTTCGCGTTGATCTTCGTCTTCGAGGCGCGGCCGATCGCCATCGGATCCAGCCGGTAGCCGAGGTGCACCTTGTTCGCCGGGATGATCATCCGGCCGGCGGCGACCTCGTCGCGGACCTGCTCGGCGGTGAGGTGCGGCTCCCGCTCCGCCACCCGCTTCATCTCGGGCGTCACGATGCCCAGGCGGGCGTGCTCGAGCTGCGTCACCGGCACGAAGCCCTCCGGCGGGACCCACCTGCCGTCCACCTGCCGCCAATCGGGCGGCATGAAGTCCCAGGCGGTCTTGTCGCTGGGCGCGGGCATCCCGGGCGTGTCCGGGGAGGCGAAGGCGAGGGGACCGCCGATCTGCGGCGCCAGCGCGAAGGAGCCGGGCGTCGTGCCCTCCCTTCGCGACGAGGGGTTGTGGGCGCCGTGCGTCGGCAACGCGATTCCGTTCTTCATCGGCTCTTCCTCCGTTTCGTCCGGGGCGGAGGGCGGGAGGAAGGGGCGCGCGGGCGGCGGCCGCGCTTCGCTTTCCCTACGCCGGTCCGAACCGGATCAGGTTCCACGGGTGCATCTCAGCGCCGTCCAGGCGCGCCCCGAGCGAATCGCCGCGAACTCTAATCGGCCGGAGAGCAAAAGGCCATCCGCTCTCGCGTCGACCGTCCGAAACCCGTCGCGCGCCGTCCTTGACCTCGACCCCAGCAGGTGGCCTCTTGGCCCGATGCCGGAAGTCGTCATGCTGCGGTCGTCGCTGCCCGCGGTCGAGCTCACCGCCCGCTTCCTGGAGGCGCTGTCCCGGGGCGCCGACGTCGACCTCATCGTGGAGGGCCGCCGCACCGCGCTCCTCCCCGCGCTCACGCGCCGCATCGCCAAGGGAAAGCGCGGCGCCGTCGCCGCCGCGGCGGCCGGCCTGCCGCTCTTCGCCAAGGAGATCGCCATCCTGGCGCAGGCGAAGCAGCTCGGCCTCACCTGGACCGCGCGCAAGGTGCAGGGGGCGCGGGAGGTCGTGGTCGAGATCCGCCGTGCAGGGAACGTCGGCAGGTAACACTTGAGGTTCGGCACCGGCAATTCGGCCCGCCAGGGCCATCCCGATTTCACAAGGCCCAGGCACCAGGACGCCCGACTTTGACGGGACACCCGGCAACGGACCTCATGGGCAGGTTCCTCGGTTCTACGTCCTCACGGCCACCGCTCCCGTCGCCTCCTCGGGTCGAGCCCTGGTGGCGGCCGGACGAACCCCTCCGCGGGGTCCGATTCATCGGGCAGATGAATCACGCCCCCCGCGAGGTCTTTCCTTTCAAGGAGCGGACGGTCTCGACTTGCCTCGTTCGACCGTCTCGGCGTGTCTCGCCTCGGGATTGCAGCACCCGCGGAGATTCAGGGGGCGTCAGCCGATGCGCACGCGCAGGAACCGGCGCTTGCCGGCCTTGAGCTCGTAGTCGCCGGCGCCGAGGGACGCCTGGGGATCGGTGGCGCGCTCGCCGTTGATGGAGAGGCCGCCCTGGGCCACGAGGCGGCGCGCTTCTCCGCGGGAGGACGCGAGGCCGGTCTGCTCGAGTACCACCGCCAGGGGGATCCGATCCTGCCCCTCGGGGAGCGGCAGCGCGCGCTCCTCGATCTCGTCCGGGCGTTCCTTGCGGACGATGACCTGCTCGAAGTGGGCGGCGGCGGCCTCGGCCGCCTCGGCGCCGTGGAAGCGCGCCACGATCTCGCGCGCCAGCGCGACCTTGGCCGCCTTGGGATGGCCCGCGCGCAGCGCCTGGATCTCCGAGAGCGAGCGATCGGAGAGCAGCTCGTAGTACCGCCACATCAGGTCGTCGGTGATGGACATGAGCTTGCCGAACTGCTCGTTGGGCGGCTCGGCGATGCCCACGTAGTTGCCCAGGCTCTTGGACATCTTGTCGCCCACGATCTCGCCGGTTTCGGGGTCGAGGCGGGCGTCGAGGCCCTCCAGGATGGGGCTGGTGAGCACCACCTGCGGCCTCTGGCCGTAGTCGCGCTGCAGGTCCCGGCCCACGAGCAGGTTGAAGAGCTGGTCGGTCCCGCCGAGCTCGACGTCGGCCTTCAGCGCGACCGAATCGTAACCCTGGATGAGCGGGTAGAGCAGCTCGTGGATGGAGATGGAGCGTCCCTTCCGCAGCCGCTTCGCGAAGTCGTCCCGCTCGAGCATGCGCGCCACCGGGTAGTGGGACGCCAGGCCGATGAGGTCGGCGGCGCTCTGCTTGCCGAACCACTCGCCGTTGAAGCGGATCTCGGTCGCCTCGGGATCGAGGACCTTGAAGACCTGGGCCTTGTAGGTCTCGGCGTTGGCGAGGACCTGCTCGTCGGTGAGGGGAGGGCGCGTGGCGCTCTTGCCGGTGGGATCGCCGATCCGGCCGGTGAAGTCGCCGATGAGGAAGATCACCTGGTGGCCGAGGCGCTGGAAGCGCGCCATCCGTTGCAGGAGCACGGTGTGTCCCAGGTGCAGATCGGGCGCGGTGGGATCGAAGCCCGCCTTGACGCGCAAGGGGACGCCCGTCTCTCGAGACTTCACCAGGCGTGCGAGGAGCTCCTCGGCGGTGACGACGTCGGCGGCGCCGCGGGTGAGCTCCTGGAGCTGCTCCTCGGGGGTGGGCAGGGCGCGTTCGCTCATGCGGGGCTTTCTAGCATCCCCCTGGACTCGAAGCGCAAGGTCCTCGTGGACGTGACCAGCAGATCGACGGACTGATCGTGGCGCTCTCGCGGCAGCTCGGCGAGCAGGAAGCGATCGAGGCAGGCGCCGATCCGCAAGGCCCGCGGCGCCGCGGCCAGGGTGGCGTCGTAGTAGCCGGCGCCGTGGCCCATGCGTCCGCCCATCTCGTCGAAGGCGACCCCGGGGACGACGAAGGCGTCGATGCTCGAGAGGGCCCGTTCGCTGCCGGGGGCCGGTTCGAGGATGCCCCACACCCCCGGCCTCAGGGAATCGGCCGTGCCGAAGGCGAGGACCTTGGTGCCTCGCACCACCCGCGGAAAGAGGCACTCCACGCCGCGGGCCTCGAGGGCGTGCCAGAGCGGCTCGACGGCGAGCTCGCCCTTCAGCGGCCGGTAGAGGGTGACGACCCGGGCGGCCGCGATCTCGGGAAGGTCGAGGATGCGCCGCACGATCGCCTCGGAGCCGGCGGCGAGCTCGGCCGCCGGCACGGCGCGCCGCTCGGCGACGAGGCGGGCGCGCAGCGTGGACTTCGAGGGAGGCATGGCACCGGCCTCTTCGAACCAGCTGCCCGGACGCGCCGCGTCCGAGCCGAGGCCGCCCGCGTCGAAAGACGAGCGGCTGGAGAATAAGGCCCCCGCCTCGGCCGTGTGGGCAGCGTCCATTGAACCCTGCCGCAAAGCAGGTGGGAGTGCTGTGACGGCGCCTTCAGGCTTCCTTCTCCCCGAGGGGAGGGCTTGCACAACGGCGCGCCAGGGAGCGCCCCCATGGACGCGTTATCGGTTCGAACTTCAGCTACCCATCACGAACCAGGCAGGGGTGGAACGACTGCAGAGAGAGACGCCCCGGCAGTCGGAAAAATGCCGCCGGAAATCCGCGGGAGCGTCGATCGAGGCCGCTTGGACTCGCAGGGGATCGTAGCGATCGGCGCTTCGGGGTGTCAATCGGAACGGCCTCCCGGAGGACGCCCTCGGAGCCGGGCCCGGCACACCCGGATCCGGTCGCAAGCCAGGAAGGGAAGGCGCGCCAAATTGTTGCGCCGGCTTGGCGCGCTGGTAGGTTCTCTCCGGCGCCGGGGAGGGGGCCTTCGCTCGAGGAGCGGGCGAAGGGGCTGGAGGCTTCTCGCTTGGCAGACGTCGAACGATTCGGACCTTTCGAGATCCTCAACCGCATCGGCAGAGGCGGCATGGCGGAGGTCTCGCGCGCCGTCTTCGCGGAGGGCCCGCGCAAGGGCAGGGTGGTGGCGCTCAAGCGCATGCTGCCCGAGTACGTGAAGAACCAGCAGTACGTGGATCTCTTCTGCGCCGAGACGGATCTCTCCCGCCTCCTGGTGCACCCGAACATCGTGGAGGTGCTCGACGCCGGCCAGGTGGACGGCACCTACTACATGGCGATGGAGTTCATCGACGGCCGCGACCTGGGCGCGATCCTGGCGCGCTGCCGGGAGCGGCAGATCCAGCTCCCCGTCGACTTCGCCGCCTTCCTCGTGCACGAGCTGCTCCTGGCGCTGGACGCCGCCCACAAGGCCACCTCGAAGACCGGACAGCGCCTCCACGTGGTGCACTGCGACGTCTCCCCTTCGAACCTCTTCATCTCGAAGACGGGCGAGATCAAGCTGGGCGACTTCGGCATCGCGAAGGTCCGGTCGGTGGATCCGTCGAGGCGAAAGGGGATTTGGGGCAAGGTCCACTACGCCTCGCCGGAGCTGGTGCGCAGCGAGGACGTGCTCCCCCAGGCGGACGTCTGGGCGGCGGCGGTGATGCTGTACGAGCTCCTCACCCTCTGCCGGCCGTTCAACGGCGAGACGATCGAGGAGATCGCCCGGGAGATCCTCGCCGCCAAGCCGCCGAGCGTGACCGACCTGCGGCCAGAGATCCCCGAGGCGGTGGAGAGCGTGCTGCAGATGGCGCTGGATCCCTCGATCGATCAGCGCTTCCACGACGCCGGCGCCTTCGCGATGGCGCTGCGCCCGCTCTTCGACGATCAGATCGGCACGCCGCTGGCGATCGCCGCCGTGGTCCGCGGCCTCTTCGGCGCGTAGATTCAGCCCAGGTGAGCCGCGCGCAGCGCGTCTGGCAACGCCCGCTCGAGGAGGTCGAGCTCCTCCTCCCTGGTGTCTGGACCGACGCTGAAGCGGAGGGTCGCCCGGGCCAGCTCGGCCGGCACGCCCATGGCGAGGAGCACGTGGGATGGCTCCATCGCCCCGGTGGAGCACGCGGCGCCGTGGGCGGTCGCCACCCCGGCGAGATCGAGCGCCACGAGCAGCGTCTCGCCGTCGGCGCCCGGGAAGGTAGCGGAGACGATCCCGGGCACGCGGGGCGCGCCGGCCGCCTGGATTCTCACCCGTCCATCGGCCGCTCGGAGGATGGACTCCAGCCGCGACGCCAGCTCGGCGAGCCGCGCTGCCCGCGCCTCCCGCTCCCGCGCGGCCAGGTCGGCGACCGCTCCGAACGCCGCGATCGCCGCCAGGGAGTGGGTGCCGCCCCGCAGGCCTCGCTCCTGGTGGCCCGGGATCCGAGGCGTGAGCGCCGTCCCCCGGCGCAAGCAGAGCGCGCCCGCGCCCGCGATCCCGCCCAGCTTGTGGGCGGAGAGGGCCATGCTCCGGCAGCGCTCCCAGACCGGCGCGAGCTCCACCTTGCCGGCGGCCTGCACCGCGTCCACGTGCAGCTCGGCGCCGAGGTCCCGCGCGATCGACGCGAGCTCCTCCACGGGCTGGAGCGCGCCGGTCTCGTTGTTGGTGAGCTGGGCTACCACGAGGCGGAGGCCCGGCCGCGCGCCGGCATCCGCGCCGGGACGCTGGTGGGTGTCGGCGGGGGCGGTGCGGGGGGCGGGTGGAGCCGTGGAATCCGCCTTGAGCCCCGAGCCACGCTCCGCGACCGCCCCGAGGATCCGGGCCGCGGCGTCGAGGTCGTAGCGGCCGTCGGTGCCGCCGGGCAGGTCCTCGACGATCGCGCCGCGCTCGCGCGCCACCTGCGCGGCGAGGCGCGCGGAGGCGTGCTCGAGGGAGCCGACGAAGAGCCGCTCGGCGCCGCTCCCCAGGATCGCGAGCGCGTTGGCCTCGCTGCCGCTGGAGGTGAAGACCACCTCCGCCGGCTGGCAGCCCGCCAGGGCCGCCACCCGGGACCTCGCCTCCTCGAGGACCGCGCGCGCCGCGCGCCCCTCTGCGTGGATGGACGACGGGTTGCCCACGCCCAGGGAGAGCACCCGCTCGATCGCCTCGCGGGCCGCGGGGTGGAGCGGCGCTCCTGCCGCCCAGTCGAGGTAGGCGCGGCTCGGCTTCAACGCGGATCGTACTCGAGGAGCGGCACGCCCGGCTTGTCGGCCACGCCCCACTCCTCGAAGAAGCGGTGGATCAGCTCCTGCTTGAACTCGGCGAGCCGTGCCTTGGTCCGCGAGCCCACCGGGATCCGCGCTCCGGCCATCTGCCCGTGGCCGCCGGCGCTCCCGCCCTTCTCCTCCACCACTTGGCGGATGAGGCGGCCTGCGTTCATGCGCCTGTCGTTGGTGCGCAGCGACAGGAAGAGGCTCCCCTCGTACTCCGCCAGCGCCAGCGACCACTTGATCCCTTCGAGGAAGAGGTGGCGCTCGGCGACCTCGGCGACCATGTCGGGGGAGTAGATCGCCCCCAGGTCGGCGATGACGGCGTTGCCCTGCACGAGGCCCCTCTCGATGGCCGTGTGGTAGAGGCGGAAGTACTCGGCCGGAAGCTTCGGATGCTCGATCTGCGCCAGGGCATCCTTGTCCACCCGGGGGAAGAGCCAGAGGTACGCGTCCACGTCCTCGTCCTCGGTCTCCCGCCAGAGGTCGCGGGTGTCCGCCTTGATGCCGTAGAAGAGCGCGGTGGCGACCTCGCGCGTCGGGGTGATCTTCAGGCTGCGCAGGTAGCGGGCGGCGATGGTGCTGGTGGCCCCGAACTCGCCCCCCACCTCCGCGATCTCCGCCTTGCGGCTGTCCTCCCGCTCCGGGTGGTGGTCGAAGACCACGTCGGGCGGCCGCGAGGCGGGCAGGGAGTGGTTGCCCATCCTGGGCTGGGTGTCGACCAGGCAGAACATGTCGTGGGCGTCGAAGTCGACGCGGGAGACCGGCACCACGGGGAGCTTGAGGACCTTGAGGAGGGCGCGGTTCTCCGCCCTGCCGATGATGCCGCCGTAGGCGATGGTGCTCTTGCGCCCGGCCTTCTCCTCGAAGATCTGGGCGAGCGCCAGGGCCGCGGCGATCGAGTCGGGGTCGGGGTTGTCGTGGGTGAGGATGAGCGGGTTCTTGCGCGTGCGGGCGAGGGCCACGAGCCGGCTGGCGCGCTGTTCGAGGGTTTCGGAGGCCTGCGGCTCGCGGGGCATCACGACCATCCTGGGGCCGGCGCCTCTGCCTGCCGAGCGACTTTGGGTGCGCGCACTCGCGAGCGAAGCTCCTCTGCGAGAAGAAGTCGCCATCCTAGAAGTGCCCTGGTTCCTGGTCAAACGAGCGGGGCATCCGCGCTCCTCGCTTTCTCGAGGTGGAGATCGGCGACCGGTCCGGGGGTTCTTCGCCGGGGGATCGCGGGGCGCGGCTCTTACCAGGGCTGGATCCCCCGCGCAACCGATCTACCCGGCCCGGCGGCACCCGCTCGGGGACGGACGCGGCCTCAGACGGCGCGGCGGCCGACCTCCGTGAGCTGCTCCAGCCACCGGAACGAGCTCTCCAGGGTGTACTCGAGGGCGTCGGTGAGGAGGCCGCGCAGGACCGCCGAGGGGTGGCGGAGGGCGTCGTGGTACCGCTGCCGGTCGGTGGCGTGGATGATCACCGGCGGATACCCCCCGCGCAGGAGGTAGAGGGTCTGCAGCAGGCGGGCGACGCGCCCGTTGTGCTCGGCGAACGGGAACACCCGCATGAAGGACCAGTGGGCCTTGGCCGCCTGGCGGATGGGGTGCATCTCCCGGAACTCCGCGGAGGCCAGGCTCTTGATCAACTTGGTGAGCTCCTCCTCGATCCGGTCCGGCTGGGCGAGCTCGTGGGAATAGGTGCGGTGGAGCGGCATCTCCCTGCGCCAGGTCTCCCGGCGGCGGGGGCCGTCCGCGCTGGACAGGATCCGGTGGAGCTCCTCGAGGAACGGGACGCCCACCCGGCTGCGCTTGGACGCCTCGGCCCGAACGCGCTCGAGGGCCCGCCGGTGGGCCCGCACCGCCGCGATGAGGTTCATGAACGAGGCGTCGCCGACCACGTGGTGTTCGAGGGCCTGGACGAGCTCGTCCGGCGTGATCACCAGGCCTTCCAGGGCGTTCTCGTGGTGGAGCCAGGACATCTCGTACCGGCGGTGGAACTCCGCGGCGAGATCGGGGCGGGCCTCAAGCCTCTCGGCAAGCTCGCGGTTCCGGGCGTCGAGAGCGAAGAAGCGCGTGCTCATTCCTCGGACGCTAGCGCCGGAAATGTCTTGTTGTCAAGGGAGCTTACGGGCCTGGTGCCCCGCCTGGCGGCCAAGCGGGCGAGAGTGGGGACGCGGGGAACACGCCACCCGACGGGGGTCAGAGCCACTCCCAGACCGACCGCTTCACCTCGGCGGAGGAAAACTTCGCCGCGTGCTCATCGCCGAGCCTCTTGCCGGCCTCGGCCCGGTAGACCTCGATGGCGTCGGCGTCGATCGCGTCGTAGACGACGAGGCTGTGGACCTTGGTCTCGTCCTCGCCGTGGATCTCGAAGCGGCGCGCCCGCACGAAGGCGCCATCCGCGAGGACGGCGGGGACGTGCTCGGCGTCGTACCACTGGGCCCAGGAGGCGCTCTCGGCGGCCGGGACGGTGACCTCGACCACGTAGGCGGCCTTGGGATCCTCGCCGTAGCGCAGGCCCCGGCGCACGCCGTTCTGCAGCTCGCCGAACTCGAGGCGCGCCTTGGCATCCGGGAACGCGGCGTTGAACGCCTGGGCGAGGTCGTCCCGCTCCCGGGAGATCAGGTAATTCTCGAGGGCTGCGAGGCTGGGGAGCTCGAAGAACCAGTGGAAACGAGCGGATCCGTCGTCGCCTCGGACGCGGGCC
>Ga0180220_1000829_pt1 | contig 27721 bp, 25 predicted proteins | sample eDN5th37CBELigBY_FD_151335 | JGI IMG/M metagenome (GOLD analysis project Ga0180220, IMG submission 151335) | Enriched backyard soil microbial communities from Emeryville, California, USA - eDNA 5th pass 37_C BE-Lig BY (version 2) (version 2) | ecosystem: Environmental > Terrestrial > Soil >... | reverse complement strand
CGGCTTTGGGAGAACCCGAACCGAGCGGTCTGCTGGGCATGCCCAGCGCGCCCCATTATGGCGGCAGCCCATTCTTCGGCGGCACCGCCGGACCCATCCCCGGCGGTGGCGGGGGAGATGGCGGCGGTGGCGGTGGCGGCGACGAAGACAATACCGAGCCCGTCCCCGGCATTCCCGAACCCGCTTCCTGGGCCATGATGCTGCTCGGCTTCTTCGCGATCGGCCACCTCCTGCGGCGGAAGCGGCCCGGCATCGGCCGGGCCAGACCCTATCCCGACTAGAATGACCGTGCCTGCGCGCCTGCGAAAGCGGGAGCCCAGGGCGGCTGCTCCGTTCGGCCATCCCTGGGTTCCTGCCTTCGCAGGAGCCCGCCTCATGGTTCGTTTCCATCGCCCTAGGACGAAAGCCAGTCCCCGCGCGGCGCGGCGCTGGCCGCGTGTCCTGGCTGCCCTGGCGGTGTTCGGCCTCGCCGGATCGACGGCAGCGGCGTTGCTGCTCGCCAATGCGCCACGCCCTCGTACCGTGTTCGCTCCTCTGCCCGCCTCGCTCACGCCTGAGCTTGAGCCGGAACGGGAGCGCATCGTCCATCCTGCGGGCGGCGCCTGGCATCTGCCTGGCCCCAACGGCCCTGTTGCGATCCACAGCCTGCTCCGGGTCGACCGTGTGCTCAAATACGGTCAGTTCGTCTGGAACGACGCCGGCGTCCCACCCGGCAAGCTCTGGGTCCGCGTCGATCTCGAACGGCAGATGATCTCGGTCTTCCGGGGCGGCCATGAGATCGGCACCGCCGTCATTCTCTACGGGGTCGATGGACGGCCGACGCCCACTGGCGAGTTCAAGGTGTTGCGCAAGGATCGCGACTATTGGTCGCGCAGCTATGACGCGCCGATGCCCTACACGCTGATGCTGACCGACGATGGCGTGGCGATCCACGGCAGCGACGTGCGCCAGGGGCTGGGCACGCATGGCTGCGTGGGCGTTCCCCTGGCCTTCGCGCGGCGGGTCTTCGAGGCGGCGCAAGTCGGCGACAGCGTGACGGTGCTCGCCTCCTGATCCGGCGGGCGTGTGCCGCAAGCCCCTCACCCACATCTTCCGACCCGAGCGAGCGGAACGACTCAAACCGCCGCTGTGAGCACCCGACTATTTGCCACCGGAACGGGGAATATCAGTCGTCCGTGGGCAGGAGGTGCGGGTTCCAGACGATTTCCCACAGGTGCCCGTCAAGATCGCGAAAATAACCGGCATAGCCGCCGTAAAAGGTGTCCTGCGCCGCTTTGACGATCTCCGCGCCCGCCCGGTGCGCCGCCGCTATCACGGCGTCGACTTCTTCGCGGCGTACCACATTGTGGCCGATGGTGAAGGCGGTGGGGCTGGCCGGCTGCTTGGGCAGGCCGGTATCATGGCAGATGTCGTCCTGCGCCCAGAGCGCGAGCTTCACACCGCCCGACAGGTCGAAAAAGGCCACGGCGCCATGCGCATATTCGCGGCCAACAATGCCCTGGGTCGGCAGCCCCAGGCCATCGCGATAGAAGACCAGCGCACGGTCGAGGTCAGCGACGCCGAGCGTCAACACGGAAATGCGAGGTTTCATCTCGGACCCTCCCCATGCGGTATCACCCGCGCACTCGGCATCCCCGCACCGGCTCGCGGCGAGGGGGGCGATCACCTCCCCCTCGCCATCCAGTCTCAACGCGTCGGCAGCGGCGGACGCGGCGCAACCGGGGCGCCAGCGACGGGCGGCGCCGTGTCGGCCGGGTTCGATGCCTTGTGCTTGTCGGTCGCGGGAAGCGGCGCGCCATTGGCGGTGGTCACGCGCTCGCCCGAAAATTCCTGATAGGCGACGTTCACGTTCATGTGCGCGCGCGCCAGCGGCGTGTTACCATAAGGCAACCCGTCCTTGATGCGCGTATCGAGCAGCGGCGCGAACTCGGCGGTCTTCTGCAATTCCGCAATGGCCACGCCCGGCGCATCACCCCGGTCATAGGCCGCGCGGGCCGCGGTCAGCAGAGCGCGGTTGAAGCGGGCGAAGCGCTGGAAATCCGCCCAGCTGCCGACATAGCCATGGCCTTCCACCACGATGTCCACATCCTTGAGCGTGTTGGCCAGCTCGTCGATCACATTGGTCAGCGGCACGATGCCGCCGCTTGGCAGGAAGGGCGCCATGTTCCAGGCCATCACGTCGCCCATGAACAGCAGCCGGGCCGCGGGAACGACGACGAAGGTGTCGCCGCCGGTATGGGCCTGGCCGAGGCTGTAAAGCTCCACCCGCTCATCGCCCGAGCCGATGGTCATGCGGTCCTTGAACGTCTCGGTGGGGACGTTGCCGGGCTTGTACATGGGGTTGCCGGCGACCTCCGCCTTCGTCGCCTCTGAGGAGATCACGCGCACATTGGGATATTTCTCGCGGATGAAGTCCGTGCTGCCGACATGGTCGGGGTGGCTGTGCGTGTTGATGATGGCGACGACGGGCTTGTCTGTCACCTTCTTCACCTCATCCAGGATCGCCTGGCCGTTGCCCGGCATCTTGGTGTCGACGAGGATCACACCGTCTTTGTGCACGACGACCAGCGTGTTCCCGCCGCCACCGAAGATCTTGTAGATATTGGGCGCGATGGTTTCGATGGGCTCGGGTGGCGGCAGCGTGATCTGTGCGGCCAGCGGCGCGGCGGCAAGCAGGCTCAGTGCCAGCGCCGGAAGCAATATCGTCGGCTTCATGATGGTCCCCTATTCCTCTGTTATCGTTCGCCGACTCTCGTAGTTGACTTTGCCCATTCCGGCAATCGTCCCGAGCGAGGTCCGCGCCCGCAGAGCGTGCGTCAGGCGTGGAGCAGGTTCTGCAACCCCCGCGCGACACAAAGCGCCGGGTCTTCGGCGACGATCACCGGCAGGCCGGTATCGGTCTCGATCATGGTCTGCAAATGCGGCAGCAGGGCACTGCCGCCGGTCAGGACGATGCCCTGGCTGAGAATGTCCTGGCTAAGCTCGGGCGGCGTCTCGCCCAGCACTTCGCGCACCACGTCGACAATCGCGGCGACGTGCTTCTCCACCACCCGGTCGAGCTCGCGCAGTGGCAGCGAGAAGGTGGAGGGCACGCGCGAGACCAGGCTGCGGCCCTTCACGTCCACCAGCGTATCGTCCGCGCTGCCAGCGCTGCGCAAGCGCACATAATCGCGCTTGACGCGCTCGGCCGTGAGATCACCGATGAGGAATTTGTGCTGGAAATGGAGATGATCAGCAATGGCCTGGTCGAGTGAGGCGCCGCCGGCCCGCACCGAACGGGAAAGACAGACGCCACCCAGCGAAAAGACGGCCACTTCCGTTGTTCCGGCGCCGCACTCCACGATCATCGTGCCGCTGGGCGCGCTCACCGGCAGGTCCGCGCCCATGGCGGCCGCAAGCGGTTCCGAAACGAGGCGGATAGCGCCCAGGCCGGCGTCGCGCGCGGCAGTGAGCAGAGCACTGCGTTCTGCCTGAGTCGCGTCGGCCGGCACGCCCACGACGGCGCGCGCAGCCTGCTGCCGGCGACCGAGCGCGCGCGGCACCGCATAGCGCAACAGTTGCGTCGCCGTGTCGATATCCTGGAGCACGCCACGCTTGAGCGGTCGCCGTACCGCGAGCCGGCCGGGGGTACGGTCCACCATCACCTGCGCGGCGGCGCCGGCCGCCACCAGACTCGGCACCCGGTCCATGCCCGCGAAGCAGCACAGCGAGGGTTCATCGAAGACAACGCCTTCATCGCGCCGGATCACGCGGAGATTTGCGGTTCCGAAATCGATCGCGAGCTCGGGTCGCCGCCAGGGCAGGAGGGAAGCCATGGCGCCCATCTATCAGGCGCGACCGGGCTTGTCTCTCCCGTCCTCACGGGATGCAGCGGGAATGATGCGACAAGTGTGCCATCCCGCGCACCCGACCATATATCCGCCTCTTCAAACCTTTCGCTCCTCCGGCGCAGGCGCGGGTCCATTCGCTACCGCTGCCCTGGAACCCGCTCTGAGCAGGACGACAGCTTATCGATCATGCCTCAAAATGCCCGCTCCTAAAGGACACCCCTGAGCAGCACCCCAGCGGCCGGCCTCCTCTGCCCTGGTTAGTGGATCTCCGGCAGCGTCTGGAACTGATGATAGGGCGGCGGGCTCGACAGGCTCCATTCGAGCGTCGTCGCGCCGTCGCCCCAGGGATTGTCGCCGGCAGGCGCGCCGCGCAGCAGGGACCAGGCGATGTTGAGGAAGAAGAAGACCATCCCAAAGGCCGCGACCGCATAGCCAATGGAAGCGATATGGTTCCACAGATAGTAGGCCGCTGGATAGTCCGGGATACGGCGGGGCATGCCGCTCACACCCAGGAAGTGCATGGGGAAGAACAGCACGTTCACGCCAATGAAGAAGGTCCAGAAATGCAGCTTGCCCAGAAGCTCGCTGTACATGCGTCCCGTCATTTTGGGGAACCAGTAGTAGAAGGCCGCAAAGAGCGAGAAGACCGCGCCGAGCGAAAGCACATAATGGAAGTGCGCGATCACATAATAAGTGTCCTGCAGGGCGTCATCCACGCCCCCATTGGCGAGCACCACACCGGTCACGCCGCCGATGGTGAACATGAAGATGAAACCCAGCACCCATAGCAGCGGTGTCCGGAAGGTGAGCGTGCCACCCCACATCGTCGCGATCCAGGAGAAGATCTTGATGCCGGTCGGCACCGCGATCACCATGGATGCTGCGGAGAAATAAAGCTTCACATTGAGCGAGAGCCCCACGGTGAACATGTGGTGCGCCCACACGAGGAAACCGATGATGGCGATGGCCACCATGGCATAGACCATGCCGAGATAGCCGAAGATGGGCTTGCGGCTGAAGGTGGAGGTCACCTGGCTGATGATGCCGAAGCCCGGCAGGATCATGATGTATACCTCCGGATGGCCGAAGAACCAGAAGAGATGCTGATAGAGCATGGGGTCGCCGCCGCCGGCGGGATCGAAGAAGACCGTGCCGAAGTTGCGGTCGGTCAGCAACATGGTGATGGCCGCCGCCAGCACCGGCAGCGCGAACAGCAGCATGAAGGCCGTGACGAGGATCGACCAGCAGAACAGCGGCATGCGGTGCAACGTCATGCCCGGCGCGCGCATGTTCAAAATGGTGGTGATGAAGTTGATCGCGCCCAGGATGGACGAGACGCCGGCCAGGTGCATGGAGAGAATCACCATGTCCACGGCGGGTCCGGGCGAGCCGATGGTGGACAGCGGCGCATAGAGTGTCCAGCCGGTCCCCGCGCCGTTGCCCGAGCCGCCCGGCACGAAGGCCGAGCCCACGAACAGCAGGAACGCCGGGATAAGCAGCCAGAAGCTGATATTGTTCATGCGCGGAAAGGCCATGTCCGGCGCGCCGATCATGATCGGCACGAACCAGTTGCCGAACGCGCCCACCATGGCCGGCATGATCGCGAAGAAGATCATGATGAGGCCGTGGGCGGTGACGAGCACGTTCCACAGGTGCAGCGCGGCCGCATCATTGGCGCTGCCGGCCCAGAGCGGTAGATACTGGATGCCCGGCGCGGCCAGCTCCAGCCGCATCATGCCGGAGATGGCGGCCCCCACCACGCCCGAGAAGATCGCGAAGATCAGGTAGAGTGTGCCGATGTCCTTGTGGTTGGTGGACATGAACCAGCGAATGAAGAAGGACGGCTTGCCGTCATGACCGTGCCCATGGCCCTGCGCGTGCGCGCTCTCCCCCGGCGCCCGGAACGGGCTGGCTGCTGCAACTTTCTCGGCCATGATTGCCTCCATCAGTCATCGGAAGACGATCATCTACGGGTGTGCAACAGCACTGGATGGAGGCCGGACAGCCACCAACTCCGGCCGATCGGGTCTCCGAAGGGCCGGTCGTCATTCAGAACGCGAGGATCGTCTTTCCGGCTTCCGGATAGCACTCAGCAAATCGGCAACAAAGATCATGTTTTTCCTTAATTCACGCAATTATTTTGCATTAAATTTGCCGCCAGCCGCTGTCGCCAGAAAAACTTCCGTGCGGCCGATATTGGCGCGGTGACTCTCCGCCATCTCGCGCAGGTCCACGCGCAACGCCGCGTCATTGGCGAGCGGCATCAGCGCATCGAGTCGGCGCACCACCCAGACCTGACCGCGATTGAGGAAGGCAAGACGCTCGAGCGGATCGGCAATCGCCAGCGCTTTCTCGTAGAAGGCGCCCGTCGCCTCCGATGGCACCCCGCCCAACCGCCTGATCTGGCGGGAAAGCATGGCGCACCAGCGCGCCTCGTCCCCCCGCACCACGTCCATCAAGGCGGTATGCGCCGGCCCGGCCGCGCCCTTGCGGCTGGCCAGCGCCACCTTGGCCCCAGCACGCTCAGCCTCCAGCAGGATATTGAGCTCGGCGAGCAGCACGTCGTGGTCTCCGGCCGGGGCGGACGCATGGGAGGGCGGCATTGGAGACGTCATGACACCCGCGCGGGCGAAAAAGAGCGCGTGATGCCGGGCCGCGCATCCGGGACGACAGATGGGAGTATTTTTGAAAGAAAATCTCTGATTTTCAAGCCGACGCAGAGGGCGGAAAACAGCCCCATTATCATAGCATCATTTCTTTCATGACAAATCTTATTTTCGCTCATGATATTGATATATCCTAATCCAGGATATCGGCGCCAGCAACATGTCTGCTCGCCACTCCCAGAACGGCGGACGAAACCGCGCGGCGAGGGGTTCGAAACATCACACGCCCGCCGAAACCCAAAGAGAGACCCAGTCTCCCCTGCCCCTCAAAGTCCGTTCAAACCGCACCCGCTGCGGTTGGCGACGGCTCTCCTTCCTTCAATCACGCTGAAGAAAGGGCGGCTTCGACAAGCTCGGTACGAACGGAGTTGAAACGGATGCACTCATGGGCTCGCATGACAGGCGCGTGGCGGCTGCAAGCCGCTATGCCCGCCATGCCATCCCATTCGGCGCCCACATCCCGCGTCGTTACATCAGTCCATGGCTCCCAGCCACGGCGCCAAGGAGCGTGATGATCGCCACCGCCAGCAGCAGGCGGTGCATGCGTTCCAGGCGATCAAAATTCGCGACGGGATCGGCGGGCTGCTTGGGGCGCCGGCGCAGAACCAGCGGCTCGATGACGAACAGCGTCGTCATGAAAACAGCCCACAGGCCGACCATCGCGTGCATCCACCAGAAGCGCGGCTCAGTGAAGCGGCTCCACATGTCCGCGCGATAAACCATCCAGAAGCCGCTCGCCCCCGCGAGCAACACCCAGATGCGCACCTGCGGAGCGAAGCGCTGCTCGAACCCATGGAAGGCTGCCATGCGCCGCGCCGGCGACTGGCTGTGGCGGACGAGCGGCGTGGCCACGGTGGTGACGAAGGCTAGTCCGCCGATCCACAGGAGTACGGCCAGTACATGGATCGCGCGGGCGAGGATGAAGTCCGTCATGGGCACCTCTAGGCGGGGCAAGCGCATGGGCGCGCGAAAGGAGCGCCCTTAGATCTCTGGCGGCTGGTCGTAGAATTCCACCTGCATCTTCATCGGCCCCAGCAACTCGACATAATGCAACTGCTGCGGCAGCAACAGGCCCGCCGTCTCTGGATCGAGATCGATCCGGCTGGGCGGATCAAGATAGTGGAGCCGCACGCGCCCTTCGAGCACGCGGGCCACACCCCACACGCCGGCCTTGGTGTTATGCCGCTGGCGCAGGGCCTGCGGCAGGCTATCCTGATCGAACACCGCTGTCGTGCGATAGGGCTGGATCGGCATGAAGCGCTCCTCGGAAGACTGGCTCAGAGCCGGAAGAACATGCCCAGTTGCAAACTCTCTGCGATGCGCGAGGCCTTGAACTGGAGGTCGCGCGCGGCCTCCTCGCCCATCACCTCGTCCGTGGTCTGCTGCCATAGTCCCAGCCAGCGATCGAACAACTCCGGCGTGATCCGGGCGCGATGCTTGATGTGCGCGGCCATCGGATTGCCCTTGTAACGGCCGCTCGCGAACATGACCGAGGACCAGAAGGCCGTCAGCTTGTCGAGATGCTCGGGCCAATCGTCGATGGCATCGTTGAAGATCGGGCCCAGCTCGGGATCCTGGCGAACGCGGGCATAGAAGCGCTCCACCAGCACACGCAGGCTCGTCTCATCCACCAGCTCGGCTCGGTCGTACACGCGCGACTCCATAACATGCATTTTCTCTACATCTATATTAGCTTCTCCGAGATGCAAACCGAAATGCGGCGACTGCCGGAGCCATTGAACCGCGGCGGACTACAATAGCGAACGCCTGGCCACGGCAATCTGCCTCCGCACATATTTGCGCATGCGCCCTACGTTGCGTCCGACGACATCGCACCATCCAGCACGGAGCCGGTTCCTTGCGCCCCACCCCAGGCCCAAGACCAAGACGCGGCCAGCGGAGCGGCGTGGGGCCACGCGCCGATGTCGGCTCGCCCGTGCAACTCGCGCCAAACGCCATGGCTGCTCCGCGCCGCCACATGATGTACGCGCAGCCCATCTTCCCCATTCGCTTTCCCGCGAATTCCCGCTAGAGACGGAAGCCATGCAGCGCTTCGACGTCATCATTCTGGGAGGCGGCCTTGTCGGCCTGACACTCGCCATTGCGCTGGGACGCCATGGCGTGACCTGTGCGGTGATCGATCCTGCCGATCCCGTCGCGACTACGGCGCCGGGTTTCGACGGGCGCGTTTCGGCCATCGCCAGCGCGAGTTGGCAGATGTTCGAGGCCATCGGCGTCGCGCCCCATCTCACCGGGCAATGCTGCGGCATCGATCGCATCTGGGTGAGCGAGGGCCTCTCGGGCGGCGCGCTCGATTTCGCGCCCGATCCGGACGACGGTGCTCTGGGCTACATGGTCGAGAATCGCCGGCTGCGGCTGGCTCTCGATGCCACGGCCAACGAAGTGCCGGCGCTCACGCGGTTTCAGCCCGACCGCGCGCTGGACGTGACACGCGACGATTATGCCGTGACGATACGTCTGGCCAGCGGCGAGACACTGGCCGCCAGCCTGCTCGTGGCAGCGGAAGGGCGCGGCAGCCCCACGCGACAGGCGGCAGGAATTCCAGTAGCGCGCTGGTCCTATGCGCACGCCGCTCTGGTCACGGCAATCGATCATGACGAGCCGCATGGGAACACCGCCTACGAAATCTTCTATTCGGACGGCCCCTTCGCGCTGCTGCCAATGCAGCCGGGCACCCGCTCGGCCATCGTGTGGACCGTCCCGAGCAGCCAGGCGCCGGCCTATCTCAAGCTTTCCGAGAAGGCTTGGCTCGCCGAGGCGCAGAAGCGCATGGGCGGCTTCCTGGGCAACATCCGCCTTGCCGCGCCGATGCAGAGCTATCCGCTGGGCTATCACCGCGCCGCGCGCATCACGGAGAAACGCCTGGCGCTCGCCGGGGACGCCGCGCACGGCATCCATCCCATTGCCGGGCAGGGCGTGAACCTGGGCTATCGCGATGTCGCCGCCCTTGCCGAAGTGATCGTGGAGGGCATGCGTACCGGCCTCGAACCCGGCGACGCGCAGTTGCTCGCCCGTTACCAGAAGTGGCGCGCACTCGATTCCATGAGCGTCACCATGATGATGGACGGCCTCGTCCGCCTGTTTGACATCCCCGGCCGCCCCGCCTCGCTGGTGCGGCGCCTCGGTCTCTCGGCCGTGCAGCGCATGGCGCCGCTCAAGGACCGCTTCATGGCCGAGGCGCGCGGCGAAGCCGGCTCCCGGCCGCGGCTGCTGCTCGGCGCGCCGATTTGAGGCCGGCCCGGCCGGTTGTACGCGCTTTATCCGTGACGATCCGGTCTGCATGCGCTGAACCTGGCCATGGCACTTGCCGGCAGGATCGAGCCCGTGAACAATCCAGCATGCCCATCGACGCCAGCCACCGCCGTGCTCCTGCGCAGGCAGGAGCCCATGATCCAACCGAAGCGCCCAACCGCCCTGGGCTCCTGCCTATGCAGGAGCACGAGGATGGACGCGGCCAGCAATATCCAGCGACATTGCACCAGCGGCGCCCGGCGACCACGCCGTTGAGCCACCGGCAATGCCGAACCGTTGGCGATATCCCACCCAGGGTGGCGCGGCGGCATCTTGGCAGTCTGCAAGGCCCCGCCTGCCCATCTTCCAATGCGCCTTAACCAGCCGTGCGCCTGCCATGCCTAGAATGACCACCCTCCTCTCATGCTGACCCTCGGACCCGAAACCTACGCCCTGCTCGCGGCCGCCGCGCTGCTCGCCGGCTTCATCGACGCCATCTCCGGCGGCGGCGGGCTCATCACCGTGCCCGCTTTGCTCGCCGCCGGCCTGCCGCCGGTCAATGCGCTCGCCACCAACAAGCTCGCCTCGGTGTTCAGCGTCGCGACCAGTTGCGCGCGCTTTGCCCGGCGTGGTTATATCGATTTCCGCGCCCATGCCGTCGTGACGCTGGCGGTGTTCGCCGCCGCCGCGCTTGGCGCGCTGGCCGTGCAGCATATCGCCGCCGATGCGCTCAAGCGGATCATCCCGCTCCTCGTCATTGCCGCCATGGCCTATATGATCCTTTCGCCGCGGATGACGGACGCGGAGACGCCGGCTCGCCTCTCGCCGCGCGGCTATGCCCCGCTGGGTGGCGCCATCGGCTTCTACGACGGCTTTTTCGGCCCCGGCACCGGCAGCTTCTTCACCACCAGCCTGGTCGGCCTGCGCGGCATGGGGCTGGTGCGCGCAGCGGCACATACCAAGCTGTTCAACTTCGCCTCCAATCTCGCCAGCGTCATCCTGTTCGTGGCGGCCGGCCAGGCCTGGTGGCTCGTAGGGCTGCTGATGGCGGCAGCGTCGATGGTGGGTGCCTGGATGGGCGCGCATGTCGCCATGCGGCATGGTGCTCGCGTCATCCGCCCGCTGCTCATCGCGGTCAGCCTCGCGCTCACCGCCAAGCTCATCTGGGACAATTTTATCGTCGGCTGAACCCATTAGCCCCGTCCATGCGTTTGCCTTTGCATTGCTGCGCCGCCATGCTGCGCGGCACCAACGGCGGGAGACGGCTATGAGCGAGACGCGCATCGAAACCGATAGCCTGGGCGAGGTGGCGGTGCCCGCCAATGCCTATTGGGGCGCGCAGACCCAGCGCAGCATCGAGAATTTCCCATTCGGCGCCACCGAGCGCATGCCGCTGGGCATCGTCCACGCCCTTGCCATCGTGAAGCAGGCAGCGGCGCGCGTGAACCGCGATCATGGGCTGGACCCGCGCCTTGCCGAGGCCATCGAAACCGCGGCGGCGGAAGTGGCAGCCGGCCGCCATGACGACCAGTTCCCCCTTGTCATTTGGCAGACCGGCAGTGGCACCCAGAGCAACATGAACGTCAACGAGGTGATCGCTGGCCGCGCCAACGAGCTGCTCGCCGGCACGCGCGGCGGCAAGGCACCGGTCCACCCCAACGACCATGTGAACATGGGCCAAAGCTCCAACGACAGCTTCCCTACCGCACTGCACATCGCCGTTGCCCGCGCCGCCACGGACGATCTGCTGCCTGCGCTGGATTATCTGCACGATCTGTTCGCCGCGCGGGCCGAGCAATGGGCCGGCATCGTCAAGATCGGCCGCACGCACCTGCAGGATGCAACACCACTCTCGCTGGGGCAGGAAGTTTCCGGCTATGCCTGCCAGCTCGCTAATTGCCGCGAGCGCATTGCCCATGCCGTGATGCACGATCTCATGGCCCTGGCGCAGGGCGGCACGGCGGTCGGCACCGGGCTCAATGCGCCGGAGGGCTTTGGCGAAGCGGTCGCCAACCAGATCGCCGTGCTGACGGACCTCCCCTTCTTCACCGCACCCAACAAGTTCGAAGCCCTGGCCTCCAACGATCCGCTGGTCCATCTCTCCGGTGCGCTCAACACGCTGGCCGTCGCCCTCACCAAGATCGCCAACGACATCCGCCTGCTCGGCTCAGGTCCGCGCTCGGGGCTCGGCGAGTTGGACCTTCCCGCTAACGAGCCGGGCAGCTCGATCATGCCCGGCAAGGTCAATCCCACGCAATGCGAGATGCTCACCATGGTCGCCGCGCAGGTGATCGGCAACCATCAGGCCGTGACCGTCGGCGGCCTCCAGGGCCATCTGGAACTCAACGTGTTCAAGCCGATGATCGGCGCGGCGGTGCTGCGCTCCATCCACCTGCTCGCCGTGGGCATGGAAAGCTTCGCCGAGCGCTGCGTGGAAGGGATCGTGCCCAATGAAGCGCGTATCGCCGAGCTGGTCGAGCGCAGCCTCATGCTCGTGACCGCGCTGGCGCCGGAAATCGGCTATGACAACGCCGCGAAAATCGCCAAGCACGCCCATGCCGAGGGCCTGACTCTGCGCGAATCTGGCCTGGCCTTGGGCCTCGTCGACGCTGCAACCTTTGATCGGCTGGTGCGCCCGACGGAGATGATCTGAGCGCAAAGTCACGCACGGCTCTCAAGGCGACACAGGCCCGCCCCTTATCCTCGCAAGGCCGGCTCCGCCCCTGCCCTCTCCGCTCTCGCTATTGCAGAATGGCGTCGCTCCGCCCGTCGCCTTTGCGGATGAACTGCATAAGCTGAATAGCCAGTTCGGAGCGCTGGGAAACGGTGTTGGCCTCCAGCAGCGCCTGCTTGCCGGCAGGATCGAAGGGGACGATGCGGGCAATGCCGTTGACCAGCGTCTCGTCGTCCAGCCGGGTGACGGCGTCCCAATCCACCTTGTAGCCCTGCCGCGTGGCGAAGCGGCGGGCCTCATCCTCCAGCGCGGCGCGCTCGCTGGAAGCCAGAATCCCGACCTCGTCTGCCTCGCACGGAAAAACATCCGCCTCGACCTGGCGGAAGGGCGTCGCGACATCCAGCTCACGCAGCACGCGGAACCGCGCCTCGCCAGCGAGCAGGATGTTGAAACGCCCGTCCTCCAGCGCCTCGATCTCCGCCACACGGCCGATGCAGCCCACGCTGAAGAGCGGCGGCGGCTCGCCCGGCCCGCTCGGCTGGATCATGCCGATGCGCTGGTCGCGCGCCATCACATCCGAGATCATTGCCCGATAGCGCGGTTCGAAGATATGCAGCGGCAGCGAAGCGCGCGGAAAGAGCAGCGCGCCGCTCAGCGGAAAGATGGCGAGGCGGCGGGGCATGTCAGGCGGCCGCGCGCCTGTCAGGAGAAAAGAATGGCCGAGAGCCGGCGGCGCTGATTGCTCACCCAGGGGTCTTCCAGGCCGACCACCTCGAAGAGCTGGAGGAGTTGGTTACGCGCCTTGCCCTCTTCCCAATCGCGTTCGCCAGCAATAATGGCGAGCAGCGCATCGGCGGCGCCGTCACGATCACCCTGGGCCATGCGTGCGGCCGAAAGATCGAAGAGTGCTGCATAATCCTGCGGATTGGCAGCGACGCGCGCTTCCAGCGGCGCTGTGTCCACACCGGGAGTGGCGCTGCGCGCGAGCGCGATGGCAGCGCGGCCACGCTCCACGGCGGGTTCCTTGGCCACGGCTTCTGGCAGGTCGGCGAGCAGCCCATCGGCCTCATCCAGCCGGCCCAGCGCCACCAATGCGCGCAGCTTGCCGCCGATCACCTCGGCATTGTCCGGCGCCATATCGCTGATCTGACCGAAGATACCGAGCGCCCGCTCCGCATCACCCGAAGCCAGCACGTCCTCGCCCATAGCGATAAGCGGCGCCAGATCCTCCGCCTGTCGGCTCGCTTCGCTCTCGATGGGAAGCTGCGCCAGAATCTGGTCGAGCATCTGGCGATACTGCCCCTCGGTGCGCGCACTGGTGAGGTCCGCGACAGGCTGGCCCTGGAAAATGGCATAGACGGTGGGAATCGACTGAACGCGGAACTGGCCGGCGATGAAGCGATTCTCGTCCACATTGATCTTCACGAGCCGCACGCCCTTGTCGGCATATTCGGCCGCGATCTTCTCGATCACCGGCGAGAGCTGCTTGCACGGCCCGCACCACTCGGCCCAGAAGTCCACGAGCACGAGGCTGGTCTGCGACGGCTCGACGACATCGCGGCGGAAATCCGCGATCGCAGCCTTGTCCTGCTCGCTCAAGCCCAATGTCGCCAAGACGTCGTCTCCCTCTGCATCGAAATCCGTTGAACCGCCGTTCATTATGGGGTGCCGCGCCCCCCTTCCGCAAGGGCGCGCCAGAATTCTTTAGCGCCGCATGCAAAAGAGGCTTGCCGGCCCGCAAAGCCGATGCTAGGTGCCCGCCTCACCCGTCGCCGGGGCTTCCCCGCGACCGCCAGAGCGGGCGTAGCTCAGGGGTAGAGCACAACCTTGCCAAGGTTGGGGTCGAGGGTTCGAATCCCTTCGCCCGCTCCAGTTTTCCTAGACTTAGAGAGTGTTCGGCCTTTGGGCCGCGCGTTTAGGTTATCGCGCCGTCGCTGGCTCCATCCTCCGGAGTGAGCTCCATTGGCCGCTTTTCTCGAAGTGGCTGGCTAAGCGGGCTTTCATCACGGCGATCTCCACACGGCATTCGGCACAGGCCAGCTCGATCAGCGCGGGAGCTGTGCGAAGGTGATCGAGGATGGCATGCTGCGGCGGCGTGTCGGTCTTGGCCGCGATGTAAATGCACCCAGCGGATCGGCGATGGGTTTTGCGCCCTCCAGCCCCAGCCGCTCAGTCGACGATCCCCGCTCCAAAAGGATAGAGTGCCGCGCCGCTGTCGTCCGGCTTACCCGGGCGCTGGCGTTCGACCGCCATCATCGAGGCAGGCAGCTCGAACGGCAGACGCCCTTGCGCCCGCGCCTTGCCAAGCATCACGTCGAGCAAGGCCTCGTCGCTAGCGCCGAAATTGCCGAGCAGCGCGGCGGTCTTGTCGCGGACATTGCCCAGGATCGCCGGGCGGTCGAGATAGATGGAGGCGATCACCGGCACCTTGGCGGCCGCGGCGGCCTTGAGCGCTTCATAATCCGGGTCGCCGTCACGGAAATCCAGGCGCCCTTCCTTCTGCCGGCTGCCGAAGAAATGATTGGGATGCAGCATCTCGCTCGGCGTGGTGAGACGGAACAGCGCGGCCTGCGCATCCACCAGCCGCTCGACCACCGTCAACCCGTGCGCGCGGGCAGCATCAGCAGCAATGCCATGCAGAAAGACCCGCATGCCCGGCCTGAGCGGCAGCGCCCCATTGTTTTCAAGGAGCACCTGCGCGCGGCGCTGTACATCGTCCGCCGCTTGCCGGAAGGCGGCATTGCCGACGACGCGCGCGGCCTCCTGGGGGTCGACGAAGGGCGCATCGAACAAGCCCTGCCGGAACTTGGCGATCATGACACGGCGCACGGACTGGTCGAGCCGGGATTCGTCCAGCCGTCTGGACCTGACGGCCGCGACCAGGATTTCCGGCTTGTCGACGCCGCCGAACTGATCGATGCCCGCGTCCACCCCCTTGGCGAAGCGCTCGGCCTGGCTCAGCCCCTCGATGCCCCAGGGCATGGCGATGTCGCTCGGCGCCTGCGGTTGCTGCGGATCGCGGCAGCCAGGCGTGCAATCATTGGTGATCGCCCAGTCCGAGACGATAAAGCCTTGATAGCCTTTCTCGCCTCGCAGGAGGTCTGTGAGCAGTTCCTTGCTGAAACCGGGGCCGACCTGCTCCACCCGCTTGCCGCCCAGCTCAAAATCCTTGAGGATTGTGTAGGCCGGCATGACCCCACCGGCATGCGCCGCGAACGCGCCGTCGAAAGCCGCGACATGCTCGGCGAACTCGCCCTGGTCAACTACGGCATAGCGGCCATACCAATTATGCCCGTCGAAGCCTTCGGGCTGGGCACCATAGCCTACCCAATGTTTGACCACGGCGAGGACGCTATCCTTGGCGACGCCGTCCGCGCCATGCTGGAAGCCTTCGACATAGGCACCGACCTGCGGCGAGACGAGTGGGGCCGTCGAACCGAACGTGCCGGTGAGGCGGCTCCAGCGCGGCTCGGTGGCAAGATCGGCTTGCGGGGAGAGCGCCATGTGGATGCCCACGGCGCGATATTCCTGCCGGGCAATGTCCGCGAAGGCGCGTGTGGTGGCTGGGTCGCGCAGCGCGCCGAAGCCAAGCGCCTCGGGCCATTGAGAGAAGCCGCGCGCTTGCGCGGCCGCGCCCAGCACATAATCGAAATGGTTGCGCGGATCGGTGCTGATCGTGACCGGAATGCCCAGCCGTCCCTCCGCGGCGAGGCGCTGCACGGCATTGTTCTGCGCGGCGAGTTGCTCGGGGGCCGCAGACAAGCGCGTGATGAAGCTGGTGATGTGCTTGCCGCCGATCAGCGCGCCGGCTTGCGCCAGATCGTAGCCCTGGTTGGAATCGCCGATGCCAAGGCCGCCTGATCCAGGCAGCGTGCCGTGCATCATCGCGCCCGCCTTCTCCTCCAGTGTCATGCGCGCGAGCAGGTCGTCTGCCCGGCGCTCAGGCGTGAGCCGCCAGTCCTCATAGGGATCGAGCACGCCATTGCGGTTGAGATCGCGGAATGGCGCGCCATCGATGGTGAGAGCGCCGGCCGGGTCATCCACTTGAGCGGCCAGGGGCTGCGCCAGCAGGCCGGTCAGCAGCGCGACGCCACCGGCCACTGTCCATCCGCTCGTCTGCCTCGCCATCGCTGCTCCCTCCCCGATCTTCCATTCGTCCGACAGGGTCGGCCATGTCTTCCATGTCTCGCCCAGACAGCGTTGTCTACAAAATTGGTGGGGCGCCGTTCAGGCAAGCTGCACAGCGGTGTTCGATGTGAGGCTCCGAGAAAGGCGAGGCGGCACGCCCTGCACAGGTCAGTCTCCGGGTATCGCCTTGAAGGCTTTTTCCTCGCCCGTCCCCATTCGGCCCCAGCTTGTGAATGACCTTCCCTTTCCTTGAGCGTTTCAAAGAAGGAGCTTTAGACGGGCTCAGGATGGACGGGATTCGAGGAAGGGACGCGCACAACCCAGGCAGGCAAGCACCGCCTGAACCTCCCCTCTGCATCACCCCCGGAGCGATCGGGCCGAGGCGCGCTCGATGAGCTTGTAGGAGAGTGTGATATGCCGCCTGTCCTCGCCGCTTGCGCCCTCCCCGTTCCCCGTCAGGAGCTGGACGGCGGCGCCCGCCATGGCGCCCAGCGATTGCCGCACGGTGGTGAGCGGCGGCCAGGTCAAGCGCGCTATGGCTGAATCGTCGAAGCCGACAATGGAGAGCTGGTCCGGCACGCGCAGGCCCCGCTGGGTGGCGGCGGCGATGGCGCCGGCCGCCATATCGTCATTGGCGCAGAAGATGGCGGTAGGCGGCTTGTCGCGCGCCAACAGCGCCTCGGCCGCGCGATAGCCGGAGGGAAAATTAAAGAGGCCGCTTTCGACGATCGGCGCCAGCGCCGGATCGACCTGCGCCAGCACGTCCCGATAGGCTTTAAGCCGCGCGGAAGCCGCCTTGTGCCCCTCTGGCCCCTGGACGAACGCGATACGGCGATGGCCGAGCTCCAGCAGGTGGCGAGTCATGGCCGCCGCGCCGCCATATTCATCCGTGGCGACCGACAGCGCGTCCGCTGCCTCGAGCCCCGGCGCGATGAGCACATGAGGAATGCCGGTCGCTGCCATCGCGGTTACCAGCTCGGGCCGGTCGCACAGCGGCGGCGCGATCATGACGCCGTCATACTCGCCACGCAGGATGCCGGCCGGAACCGCGGGCGGCGCCGCGCCGGCCGAGACATCGCAAATCTCCACCGACAGGCGGTAGCCGAGCTTCTGGCAGGCCAGCAGCGCGGCGAACTGCAGGTCCGAGAGGAACGCGGGAAGATACCAATCGTCATCGCCCTGCATGTCGGCCAAGCGAATGGGGATCAGCAGTGCAATGGAATAGTTGCGGGGTCCGGCCAGCGAGCGCGCCGCGAGATTGGGACGGTAATCGAGGTCCGCGGACGCCTTGAGCACGCGCTCGCGCAGGTCCTTGCCGACATGAGGATTGTTGTTGAGGACGCGGGAAACGGTCTTGAACGACACGCCGGCCTGCCGCGCAATGTCGATGATCGTCGGCCGCTTGCTGCGTTTCGCCATCCCGCCAATCCACTCCCATCCCGGCGCCCCCGCCGCATGAGCGGGCAGGCTGGGCCACCCTCAGCCCTGACTGGCTCAACAAATGGGAATTGACAAGGGATCGCACCGCCCGTGCGCCAAGGTGGCGCTGCCATGAATGTTGGCTAGTCACGCTCGGGAACACGCGACAGCGCCTCCGCTGCAGCCCTTCCTCCCGAACAATGTTCTGTGACAATTGAAATTTTCAGATTACTCATCAAAATAAAAAGAAATCTTGGCCTCAGTAACAATTAAGTTTTCCATATTTTGGATCTGAGAGGACAGCTCCCTCCCCTTCCCTCCCTAGATCGGCCTGATCTGTGACAATTAAAATCTTCAGATTTTTCGCTCCTAGATCGAGATTTTTCCATCACTATACATACACATAACCAAAAGGCATGGTCTCCGCGGTGACATTTGTCACCCGCCCTTCAACCTGCCGTCGTCGGCGCTATCATCTGGCACGCATAGGGCCATCTTGCCATTTTTGATGGGCTCATGTCGCGTGAATGGCTAACCGTCCGCGCTTTCTCGCCAAGCCTGGGACAGAGCCGTCATTCCGGCCTGCACTATTGAACGTCGGCTTGCGACAGAAACCGACGTCGCCGCATTGAGTGTTCGCAGTCTCGCTTTATTCGCGCGGCATGGATAGCCCCGCGAGAAGCGGCGCATATGCGCGGAGCCTGCGGGATATAAACTCGGTAAAGAGCCGCACGCGCTTCGTCTTGCGCGTCTCCCCCTGCGTGAGAAGCCAGAGCGTCCCATGCATGGGCAGACCGGTGCCCGGCACCCTCGCCAGCAGGGGGTCCGTATCTCCAACGAAGCACGGGAGTTTCGTCATCCCGATCCCCTGCTGCGCCGCTACGATCTGCGTCTCGGCGTCGGGAGTCCTGAAGGGAACGCCTGTGGTGCGAACCTCTGCATCGCGCGCCCAGTCCGGCATTCCATGATCGTCTATGATGATCCACCGGATGGGGGCCGCTCCGCCTGCACGCCACGCGGCGAGTCGATCGCGAGACATGTAGATGCCGCTGCACAGCTCCGGTCCTTTCAGGCCGTGAAGATTGAGTGGCAGAGTCTTGCGGTCGGTGACGATGCGGATCGCGACGTCGGCCTCCCGGTTGGTCAAATTCGCCACCTCGCCGGACGACGGGATTTCCATCTCGATGTCTGGATGCAGACGCGCGAAGTCGGCGAGATCCGGCATAAGCAGATGTGTGGCGAGGAACGGTGGAAGCGTCACCCGCAAAAGCCCGCGTGCGCTCTGGTCGCGCCCGAAAACGCGCGTCTCCAGCAAATGCGATGCCGCTTCCATCTGGTTCGCGAGTTCGAGGACTTCCTCGCCTGCAGCCGTCATGCGGTAGCCCGACGGCAGTTTCTCGAACATCTGCGCCCCCAGCCGCCCCTCCAGTTGGGCAATGCGCCGCAGCACTGTGGTGTGGTTTACCCCAAGGCGCGCGGCGGCTGCCCGGACCGACCCGCCACGCGCGACGGCAAGGAAATAGCGAACGTCGTCCCAGTCGATCATGGTGCAATCTCGCACCGCGAGGGATGCGCCTTCCAAAGCCTCTATCTAGCACATCGAACAGCAATATAGGTGGTGGTTTTAAAGATTATCGCTGCGCGTGACCCCGCTTCGGGGGACGGACACCGTCGCCCTGGCTGGCCTCGACCGTGCAGCCGGATAGATTTCGCACCACCGATGTGCGCACCTTCTCACTCAACAACCGGCGCCGGCAGGCCCATTTCGAGGTTCTCGGCAGCGGACGCTGTTTTGACACCACGAAAGGAAAAGTCATGGGCAAGCTCAAAGATAAAACCGCCGTCATCACCGGCGGCGCCACCGGCATCGGCCGCGCCGCCGCACAGCGGTTCATCGAGGAAGGCGCCTTCGTCTTCATCTTCGGCCGCCGGCAGGACGCGCTCGACGCCGCCGTGGCCGACCTCGGCGCCAATGCCCGCGCAGTGAAGGGCTCGGTCTCCGATCCGGCTGATCTCGATCGGCTTTATGCCCGCGTGAAGGCCGAGCGCGGAACCCTCGACATCATCTTCGCCAATGCTGGGACGGGCAGCCTGCTTCCACTTGGCGAGATCACCGCCGAGCATATTGACGAAACCTTCGACACCAATGTGAAGGGCACGATCTTCACGGTCCAGCAGGCACTGCCGCTGATGGGCAAAGGCGGTTCGATCATCCTGACCGGATCGAGCGCTGGCACCACCGGCGCCCCGGCATTCGGCGCCTACAGTGCCAGCAAGGCGGCCGTACGCAACCTCGCGCGAACCTGGGCGGCGGACCTGAAGGGCACTGGCATCCGGGTAAACGTGCTGTCGCCAGGGCCAACGGCGACCGACCTCGCGAAGGAAGCAGTGGGCGAGGAAGGCATGAAGGTCTTCGCCTCGATGAATCCGCTCCAGCGCATGGCCGAGCCAGCGGAGATCGGGGCGGCGGCGGCCTTTCTCGCGTCGGCCGACAGCAGCTTCATGACCGCCAGCGAACTCGCTGTCGACGGCGGCCTGGCGCAAATCTGAGGCGCTGCGCCCGGCCGTCTGATCCACCCGGAAGGAAAACCAAATGGAAAAATCTCTCAAAGGAAAAACCGCTCTCGTCACCGGAGCATCGCGGGGCATTGGCCGCGCCATCGCCGAACGTCTTGCAAAGGATGGAGCGACGATCGCGCTGACCTATAATGCCAGCAGATCCGGCGCGGACGAGGTGGTCTCAGTCATCGAGAAGGCTGGAGGCACGGCGTTCGCGATTCACGCGGACCTCGTTGACCCGGCGACAGTCCCCGCCCTGTTCGAGAAGCTCGATGCCGAGTTCACCAGGCGGAACGGCAGCAAAGCCCTCGACATCCTGGTCAACAACGCCGGCAATTCCGGCTGGGTCGGCTTCAAAGATGCGACGCCGGATAGCTGGGACACCCTGATCGCAGTCTACGCCCGCGCGCCCTTCTTCATCATTCAGGCCGCTCTGGAGCGTCTCGCCGATGGCGGATGCATCATCAACATCTCTTCCGCTGCCGCTACCAAGCCGGTGACAGCCGCGCCCGTCTATTCAATGGCCAAAGCGGCCATCAACAACCTAACCCATGCGCTCGCCTCCGAGCTGGGACCGCGCGGCATTACCGCGAACGCCGTCGCGCCCGGCTACACGCGAACGGACGGGAACGCCGCCATCCGGGAGAATCCCGAAATCGTAAAGGCAGTCGAAGCCGAAATCGCCTTGGGACGCTTTGGCGAGCCTTCGGAAATCGCTGCCGTCGTGGCGTTCCTGGCTTCCGACGATGGGCATTGGGTGACGGGCCAGACCATTGAAGCAAGCGGCGGCTACAAGCTCTGACCGCGCCGCAAAATCGAAGGAGACGATCATGAGCTACGCAATCATCGGCTTCGGCAAGATCGGCCAAGCCCTGGCCAAGGCGTTTGCCCGCAACGGCATCGAAGTATCCGTTGCTACCACGCGCGACCCGGCAAGCTTTGCATCCGATGCAGCCGCAATCGGACCCGAGATCAGTCCCACAACCCTGACAGAAGCCGTCAAGGCGGACATCATCTTTTTGGCGGTCCGTTTCGAGTCGCACCCGGAGGTCGCGAAGGCGCTGCCGACTTGGAAGAAAAAGACCATCATCGACGCGATGAACACGCAGGCCCCACTTGAGGAACTGGACGGCCTCCCGTCCTCTGCCGTCGTCGCAAAGGCATTCACCGGCGCCAGACTGGTCAAGGGCTTCAACCATCTGGTCGCTGCCGTTCTCGCCCAGGACCCGGCCGTGCATGGTGGCAGGAGAGTCGTATTCCTGTCGAGCGACGATGACGGCGCCGCAATGGAGATCGGTGCGCTTGCGGAAAAGCTCGGTTTCGGACCGGTCAACCTCGGCGGGCTATCAGAAGGCGGGCTGCTTGTGCATGCCCGCGGCAATAGCTGGGGTCGGCTGATCTTCAAGGATCTGATCACGTTTGGCGGATGAACACGGCGCCCTACCGGCAAGGACACGACGCACGCGATCCGAACGAAATGGAGATAGTCCTATGAACACCGAGGAGAACACACAGACCGTGAAGGCCTTCTTCGCCACGATTAGCCGCCAAGCAACCTCAATTGCCGCCCGTTCGGCATGGTAATCGTGGTGGTAACACGTGTGATCGGCAGGCTGGTTTCACGGCTTTTCGTTTCCGCGCGCGAAACCCACACGAGCGGCAATGCCGGCCGCTCCGGCATGGACAGTGTACAAAACCGGCCTTCCATTTTGCGGTCACGAATCGCGTCGCCGTCGTGGAAACCGAAAACGTTCACGAAGGCGGCGCGAAGCGCTGGGGCCTCACGCACTTTCGAGCAAATCTCCTTGCCCATCATCCGGTGAGAAAGAAAACTTTCCTGAAAATTGCTGTTGGCCGAATAGGCGACCGGCAGGCCGTAATTCTGCGTCAGCCAAGAGCCGTCACCATCTCCGCCGTCACCGTCGAATGCCAGCGCCTGCCGAACAGGATCGAACCCGGTTATGACCTTCGCATTGGCTGCATCGTAGGCCGCGCCCAGTCTGCGCATGACCATATGGTCCTGCGCGGCCACCGCCCAGTAGGCGCAATAGAAGACCAGCGGCACTACCAGCCACCACCGCGAGACCCGACCGATCACCGCCTCGACGGCAATCCCGATCATGCCCGCATTGATGAGTAGGACGGACCAGAACATGGCCAGCAGGAACATCAGAAATATTCCGATGAACGGAATCATCTGAAGAACAAACAGCGCTACGGTCAGGGCAAAGAAGATCAGAGAAAAGGGAATAAGACGGCGCATTTCTTCTATCTAATTTCCGATATCTGAAAAATTCGTACCGCTTCGCCTGATCGGCGCAGCGATCCATAATGCTGGTCCGGCATCCGCTCGTTGGGATGGTCAGCCGGACGTTATATCGTTGGAACCCAGACCGGGATCTACCAGTCCTACGCGATGCTGCACGCCGGTCATTCGGAATCGCCAATTATGCGTGTCGGGGACAGAAAACCTGAAGGTCCGCATTTAGACACCAGAAATCGGCTGCTGAACGACCGAAAAGGGTCGGGATCGGCGGCCCTTGGGACATTCCTGCCGATCGGCGGGGGAATAGGAACGTCCGGTTACGCCGACACCGGCCATTCGTGGATCCGCTTTAGGTCTTCCTCCAAGTTCGGGCTGTGAGACAATCCGGCAGGTCTCCTTTTAGGGCCGACCAACCCCAAACCAACCCTCGTTCATCAACTTGCAATTCGCACATGTACAACCGCGATGTCCGACAGTCCGGACGGTCGGATTATTGTTCGATCGGGGAAATGCACACGCTCCGCGATTGAATTGCGCGTCAGCAACGTGCTCAAAGGGAGAACGGAGTGCCGCGCCATGGCCACCTGCGAATGCCCTGTTCAGGGGGTGGCGCAAATCCCCCACGTCGTTAAGTCTTGAGGGCTGAACATGAATTGGGGGGGGGCAGAATATTTTCATGAAACCGCGACTGACACTGGCAACTGTGATGATCGGGCTGGTGTTGGCCGCAGTTTTGGCGGGTGCTGTCCTGATACAGGTCGCGATCAGCCGGCCATGGTTAGGACTTGCAATCTGGACGGATGAGGCCGGTGTCGTTCGCGTGGTGCCCGCAGCCAGTTCAGATCAATTGGCGACAGAGTGGGGACGAATGGTTGCCGTTCGCAGCGAAGATGGAGGTACCGTTGCTGTCGAGGCGGGCGACCTGATCGAAGAGCCGGATACGCTGGCCACCTATGCCGAGATGCGGCGCTTCTTTGCCCGTCAGTCGGCGCTGGACGGGCTACTGAGCGGCAAGCGTGTTTGGGTCGAAGTCATCGACGAGGCGGGGGCACCGCGCCAGTCCGCCGTTTCGCCTGTCGCGCGGCGGCCTATCAGCGATCTTCCGGCCGCCTTCTGGGTTCAACTTGGGGTGGGCCTGTCGAGCTTCCTCATCGGCGGCTGGGTCTTGGCGCTGCGGCCCGGCGATACTGCCACGCGCCTGTTCGCGCTGGCGAGCTTCGGCATCCTGGGCTTCACCTTTTCCGCCGCGCTCTACAGTACGCGCGAACTCGCCATCGACGGCACCCTATTCCGCGCCCTTTCAGTCATGAACCACGGTGGCGCCCTGCTGTTCGGCGCGGCCATGATTGCGCTTCTGCTTCGCTATCCCAAATCACTGGTCCGCCGCCGCTGGCTCTGGGCGCCTTTCGTGCTGTTTGGCGCGTGGTGGCTGGGTGACAGCCTGCAGTTGTTCGATGGCCCAGCCACCGGTTCCCACCTCCCGACGATGCTGGAGATGATCGGCATCCTGCTGGCGGCGGCGGTGCAATACTGGCGCTCAAGGGGTGACCCCGGCGCACGGGCGGTGGTGCGCTGGTTCGGACTGTCTGTTGCGGCAGGAGCCGGGGCCTTCGTGTTTACGGTCATCGCCCCGGCTCTTGTGGGGCTGACGCCGGGGCTGCCGCAAGGCTACGCTTTCGCGTTCTTCCTGCTGATCCACGCCGGAATCGCAATCGGGGTTGCCCGCTACCGGCTGTTCGATCTCGATCGCTGGGCGTTCCGCATCTTGTTCTACGTGACTGGCGCCGCGCTGCTCATCGGGATAGACGCAGCCCTGATCTCATGGATCGCGCTGGAGCGCGCGCCTGCTTTTGGCCTGGCGCTGGTGTTGGTCGCGTTCCTCTACCTGCCCTTGCGCGACACGATCGCCCGGAAGTTGTCGCGACGCCGGGGAGAGACCGAGACGGGCTTTGAGGACATGCTCGCCATCGCGCTGGCGCAGAGCGAGGATGACCGGAAGGACCGGTGGCGCGGCTTACTTGACCGGGTATTCCAGCCGCTCAGGATCGTAGCTGGTGATGATGTGGCAAAGCCTGTTCTGCTCGATGATGGTGCGGTTCTGGCAATTCCCGCCACGGGACCGCTGGCCCCGTTGCGCCTGGAGCACGCGATGCGTGGGCATCGGCTCTTCTCCTCGCGCGAGCAGGCGCGAGCCAGCGAACTGTGCGCGATGTTGTCCCAAGCCATCGCCAGCTGCCTTGCCTACGAACAAGGGGTAGCGGAAGAACGCAAGCGCATAACCAGCGACATGCACGACAACATCGGGGTCCAGCTGCTCGGCGCTCTGCACAGCCATGATCCCGTCCGCAAGGACGAGCTGATCCGCGACACGCTGACCGACCTTCGCGAAATCATCAACAACAGCTCCGGCGAACGGCTGACCCTGGCTGAACTGATGGCTGACCTCAGGGTGGAAATCGCCGACCTGCTGTCTTCTGCCGGGCTCTCGCTGGTCTGGAAGGTAGATACCGAAGCCGAACTGCCGCCACAATCGGTTGCGGCTATGCGCGCGATCCTGCGCGAGGCGGTGGGCAATGCCCTGCGTCACGCTGAGGCATCGACCATCGGGGTACGTCTTGACGATGCGGCCGAAGGCCTTGTCCTGATGGTCGCGGATGACGGCAAGGGTTTCGATCCCGACACCGCGCGCGTTGGCAACGGCCTGCGCAACATGCGCTCGCGCGCCACCGCACTCCAGGGCACGATGACGGTTTCGCGCGGCGCTACCATGGGCATGCGAGGAACGCTGATCGAGGTACGTTTTCCGCTGGAAGGGGTGGCGGCATGAAATCCGTGCTGATCCTGGAGGACGTTTCGGAAACCCTGCACTGGCTGGGTGAGATCGCGGCCGAAGCCTTTCCCCGTTGCCACGTGACGGGGGTGTCCAGCGTCCGCGATGCGCTGGCCGCAATGGACCGGCAGTCATTTGATCTGGCGTTGATCGACCTGCGCCTGCCCGACGGCTCGGGGCTCGACGTGCTACGCCGCCTGCGCGCCACCTTTCCCGAGACCATCTGCATCGTCACAACCGCGATGGCCGATGACGGCTCGATCGTCGGTGCGCTTTCGGCGGGGGCATCAGGTTATCTGTTGAAGGAGCAGATGCGCGAAGGCATCATCCGCCAGCTGCAGCAGATCAGGGAAGGAGTGCCGGCCCTGTCCCCATCCATCGCGCGGCGGATCATGGAGCATTTTCGGCGTACCGGGCCTTCGGCTGGGGAAACCGGCAATCTGACTGCACGTGAACTGGAGGTGCTGACGCTGATTGGACGCGGCATTCGCAACGCCGAGGTCGCTGCCGAACTCAAGCTGAGCGAAAACACTGTCGCGGGCTATATCAAGGTGATCTACCGCAAGCTGGGTATTTCTAGCCGGGCCGAAGCGTCATGGCACGCTGCCCAGCTTGGCCTGTCCCATAAGGACAGGACGGCCAGATAAGAGCCCCAACCGTTGCTGGCTGTGCCAGATTGCAACACGACGCGCGAATTTTCCATCGGCTGCCCCCCTGAACAGGGGGTTCAGAGCCTGGCCCAGAGGCTTTATTCATCGAAAAGAGAAGAGAAACCGTGTGGGAAAGAATGATGCGGACCCGTAATCTTACTGCTGCTCTGTTGCTCGGAGTAGCTGGCCGAAGGGCATTGCGACCCAGCTCTTTGGCCGAGCGGCGGCATTGTGGGGGTGTCGCCGCTTTACCCCTTTAAGGCCCCACAACTTATGAACCGCTTGCTGGATCAACCGCAGCTGCCATCAAGCTGAGTCACGCAGTGAACGCCGACTTGGCCGTTCCACGAATGCAGCGCCGGCACGGCGGGCATCGCTTCAGAGTCCTAATGGCCAGATCGCGCGCCCGCCTGACCGCTTTTGATTTCGTTGCCAACACAAGTTGTCGCGCAAGGATGTTTTTCGGGAGAGTAACGTGGGGAAAATTAATACAATTAAAATGGCTGCTGCAGTGATCGGTGGGCTTCTGACGGTGAATCCGGCCTTGGCGACGACGGCAGTATATCAGAGCGCTTATCAGACCGTATCCATCGGATGGGGTGCTGACGCTGCGCAAACCGTGGGACAAACATTCGTAGCTCCGGGCGATGCACTGTTGTCATGGTCATTCACCACCAGCAGCAATACTACTGACGGATTGCGCTTCGTGGTGTTCGCGTGGGATCAAATCAACGGACGAACCATAGGATCTGAGCTATATAGTTCTGTGACCGCAGATGTCGTGTATGAGCGAAATGAGAATGCACTGGAGCTCTTCACGCATACATTTAAGGATATCAATCTCGGTCTGGCGACTGGCGATCGTTACGCTGCGTTTATTACATCATTTGGCGCACCCGCCCCGGATTCCTCTTATTATCTCGCGTTGGGCAGCACGCCAACCGATGCTGAAGGCCATCAGCTCACCGGTAATATCTGGTTCAGCCCAGACATAGCACCGGCGACAAATGTCAATTATAGCTGGTTGAATGGTAGGCAGGCTCACGTCACCGCAACCTTTGGTGCTGCGGCGGTCGCGGCAGTTCCAGAACCTGCAGGCTGGGCGATGATGCTTGGCGGATTTGGAGCTATCGGTTTCGCCATGCGCGATCGCCGGCGCAAACAAAGCGTGCGCTTCGTCTGAGACTTTTCGCAGCTTATCCGTGAAGCCCGCCGAAGCGATTCGGCGGGCTTTCTCTGTTCGATGTGTGGTTACAAGCGTAACCGCTGTTTCCGACCCACATTGTCTGCGTTGAGTTGATCGGCGAGTTCGGTTTTTTCCGCGATGCGGGCCTGGAGCCATGTCGATGTCATGTGATGATGCTGGCACTAGGCCAGTTCAGCGGCTGGAGATCTTCACCGGCGCGGGGCGACGGCGGGTCTGGGATGACGATGTTAAGGCGGCGAT
>Ga0180220_1000827_pt1 | contig 27735 bp, 28 predicted proteins | sample eDN5th37CBELigBY_FD_151335 | JGI IMG/M metagenome (GOLD analysis project Ga0180220, IMG submission 151335) | Enriched backyard soil microbial communities from Emeryville, California, USA - eDNA 5th pass 37_C BE-Lig BY (version 2) (version 2) | ecosystem: Environmental > Terrestrial > Soil >... | reverse complement strand
AGCTCACCGTGGTGGTGCCCGTCACCAGCCTGTGCCCCTGCTCGAAGGCCATCTCCGAATACGGCGCGCACAACCAGCGTTCGCACGTCACGGTCAGCGCCGTGCTGAGCGATCCGGCCAATGTGGATCTGCCGGCCTTCATTCAACGCATCGAGGGACAGGCCTCCTGCGAACTCTGGGGCCTGCTCAAGCGCGGCGACGAAAAATACGTCACCGAGCGCGCCTACGACAATCCCAAGTTCGTCGAAGACCTGGTGCGCGACGTCGCCATGGCCATCAAGAATATCGGGGGCGTGCAGAGCTTCCGTGTCGAGGCCGAGAATTTCGAGTCCATACACAATCATTCGGCCTACGCCGTCGTCGAAGGCTGACACGGTTCGGCCTGCCGGTCCCGCAGGGGGCGTTCGCCCAGATGGCGGGCCGGCGGCAAAAAACACATGGCGCCAAGCAGTTGCGCGGCAAATTGTGCTAAACTAGCTGGTTTCTTGCTCGACCGAGCCAGGCGTCTGGGGGTGAATACTCAGGGCTTGTGCCGGCGGGCTGACCTTTTGGCGCTGTGCCAAAAGACATCCACAAGGAGTATTACATGCGTCACTACGAAGTAGTGTTTATCGTGCATCCCGATCAAAGCGAGCAGGTGCCCGCCATGATCGAGCGCTACCAGTCCGTCGTCACGAACGAAGGCGGCCAGGTGCATCGCCTCGAAGACTGGGGCCGCCGCCAGCTGGCCTACCCCATCCAGAAGCTCGTCAAGGCCCATTACGTCTGCATGAACATCGAGTGCGGCCAGGCCACGCTCGACGAACTCGAGCATTCCTTCCGCTACAACGACGCGGTGCTGCGCCATCTGGTCATCAAGACCAAGAAGGCCGATACCTCGGCTTCCATCATGATGAAGTCCGTCGAGCGCGAAGAGGCCCGCAAGGCCACGACCGAGTCCGCCAGCACCGACAAGGAATAACCCAGTCGTTCGGAATCCCGGCGTGAACCAGCTTGCACTGACGGCCACCGTTCTCGAACTCAAGCCGTTGCGATACACCCCGGCCGGCGTGCCGGCTATCGAAATGCAGCTGGAGCACGAGTCCGACGTCATGCAGGCGGGCCTTCAGCGCCGCATCAGCATGACAGTCTCGGCGGTGGCTCTGGGCGATATCGCCTTGCTGCTGGCCGATACCCCGCTTGGCGCCCAACTGGCCATCGAGGGCTTTCTGGCTCCTACCCGCAAAGGGTCCGGCAAGCTGGTGGTCCACATACAGAAGGCGAGCCGGGCTTATGCGGGCAGCGGCAGCGCCGTGGTCTAGACGCTTTCCGAACGGACGAAACTGAATCGCGCGGGCCGGCATCGGTTCGACGCATTGTAAATACACAGCCTGGGCAGTGCCCGGGCAACAGACAAGAGGCACATTATGGCTTTCTTCAAAAAAGGCAAAGAGAAGCGCAAGTTCAACCAGCAAAACCCGCTGTTCAAGCGTCGCAAGTTCTGCCGCTTCACGGCCGCGGGCGTCGAGCAGATCGACTACAAAGACCTGGACACCCTGCGTGACTTCATCCAGGAAAACGGCAAGATCATTCCCGCTCGCCTGACGGGCACCAAGGCTCACTACCAGCGCCAGCTCGACACTGCCATCAAGCGTGCGCGCTTCCTGGCCCTGCTGCCTTACACCGACAACCACAAATAAGCCGAGGCTATCGTCATGCAAGTCATTCTGCTCGAAAAAGTCGCCAATCTGGGTAATCTCGGTGAAGTCGTCCGTGTTCGCGACGGTTACGCCCGCAACTACCTGATCCCGCAAAAAATCGCCCGCCGTGCCACCGATGCGGCCCTCAAAGAGTTCGAGGCGCGCCGCGCCGAGATCGAGAAGGCCCAGGCCGAGAAGCTGGCCACCGCCGAAGCCACCGGCGCCAAGCTCAATGGCCTGACCCTCAAGATGACGCAAAAGGCCGGCGTCGACGGCCGTCTGTTCGGTTCGGTCACCACCATGGACATCGCCGCCGCGCTGGCAGCCGAGGGCTTCGAGGGCATCCAGAAGTCGCAGGTCCGCCTGCCCGACGGCGCCATCAAGGCCGTGGGCGACTTTCCCGCCCAGGTCGCGCTGCACGCCGACGTCGTCTCCGACATCACGGTGCAGGTGCAAGGCGAAATGGCCTGATCGGCTTTCGCTTCGCCATGGTACATTGGCCGTTCACGGCCATGTACCACGCCACGCAGTAACGAGCCGGCGCGAGCCGGCTTTTTCGTTCATGCCGGGCCCACGAGGGGCTACGGCTCCCGGGACAAACATGTTGGATGCTAAGAAACTATCGGGTGATCCCCAGCTCGACTACCTGAGGGTGCCGCCGCATTCCGTCGAGGCCGAGCAGTCGGTGCTGGGAGGGCTGCTGCTGGACAACGCGGCCTGGGACCGCATCACCGACGTGCTGGGCGAAGAAGATTTCTATCGCTTCGACCACAAGATCATCTGGCAGCACATCACCCGCCTGATCGGCCTGGCGCGCCCGGCCGACGTGGTGACTGTGTACGAGTCTTTGTCCAGCGCCGGCAAGGGCGACGAAGTGGGTGGCCTGGCCTACCTGAACGCCCTGGCCCACAACACCCCCTCGGCGGCCAATATCCGCCGCTACGCCGAAATCGTGCGCGAGCGCTCCATGCTGCGCAAGCTGGTGTCCGTCGCCGACGAGATCTCGGCCGCGGCCTTCAACCCTCAGGGCAAGGAGGCGCGCCAGCTGCTCGACGAGGCCGAGTCGCGTGTGTTCCAGATTGCCCAGGAGGGCTCGCGCGGCGCCGCCGGGTTCCAGGAGATCCAGCCCCTGCTGTCCCAGGTGGTCGAACGCATCGACGAGCTCTACCATCGCGAGGGCGACTCCGACATCACCGGCGTGCCCACCGGCTTCAGCGACCTGGACCGCATGACCTCCGGCCTGCAGCCGGGCGACCTCATCATCGTCGCCGGCCGCCCCTCCATGGGCAAGACCTCGTTCTCGATGAACATCGGCGAGCACGTCGCCATCGAGCAGGGCCTGCCCGTCGCTGTGTTTTCCATGGAAATGGGCGCTGTGCAGCTGGCCATGCGCATGGTGGGTTCGGTGGGAATGCTCGACCAGCACCGCATGCGTACCGGCAAGCTCACCAACGACGATTGGCCGCGCCTGACCCATGCCGTGCAGAAAGTGCAAGAGGCTCAGATCTACATCGACGAGACCCCTGCGCTGAGTTCGATGGAAGTGCGCGCCCGGGCCCGGCGCCTGGCGCGCCAGTGCGGCCAGCTGGGCCTGATCATCATCGACTATATGCAGCTCATGTCGGCCAACTCCGCGGGCGAGAACCGGGCGACTGAAATTTCGGAGATCAGCCGCTCGCTCAAGGGCCTGGCCAAGGAGCTCAACTGCCCCCTCATCGCCTTGTCCCAGCTCAACCGCAGCCTGGAACAGCGTCCCAACAAACGCCCGGTCATGAGCGACCTGCGCGAATCGGGCGCCATCGAGCAGGACGCCGACCTGATCCTCTTCATCTATCGGGACGAAGTCTACAACCCCGACTCTCCCGACAAGGGCTCGGCCGAGATCATCATCGGCAAGCAGCGTAACGGCCCCATCGGAATGGTGCGGCTTACGTTCCAGGGTTCCAGCACGCGCTTCCTCAATTTCACGCCGGGCATGACGATTTAGGGTGTTCTCTATCGGCTCAGCGCGGCCGCGAACTCCGCGCTGGTGGTGGTCCAGCCGATGAAGTTCTCGACGTTGTGTTCGACCGTGCGCTGTACTTCATCCGGCCCGGCGGGCATGGTTGCGTCGCGTACGAGAATAGCGAAGTATTCCTTGGAGACGGCCTCGCGCAGTGTCCATTCGACGCCTACGTTGCTGGCGATGCCCACGACGCATACCGTGTCGATGCCCCTGGCTCTTAAATGATTGTCCAGGCTGGTGCCGGCAAAGCAACTGGGCCGAGACTTGCGGATCACCACTTCTCCGGGCCGCGGAGACAGCTCGTCGACGATGGCGAAATCCCAGCTGCCTTCGACCAGAATGGGTTCGGCGAGCTCGGGGTGCTGCCGAAAATGGCGCATGGCGGGCGACTTGAACCACCATGGCGAATTTTCGGGAATGTCGCTCAAGTCGCGTGCGAAGCCGTTCTGGAAATGAAAGATGGGGATGCCGGCGCCGCGGGACGAACCGAAAACACGGCCGACCGCTTCGATGACTTGCCTTGCGCCGCTGATGTCGAAGCCGATGCGCTCGAGGTAGCCGCCCGGCGAGCAGAAGGCGTTCTGCATATCGTTCACGACGATGGCGCAGCGATCGGGGTTCAGTCTGAAAGGCTCGGGACGGGCTTGCAGAACCGGGTTTACAGATGTGCTTGCCATGATGCCTCTTCAAGTGGTCGATATGGGGCGTAGGCTCAACTCTGGTATTTCGTCTCGTTGCTGTCCTAGCGCGAGGGAAAATAAAAAAGCATTAGTGAAATTGCAGCTATTCATCCACGAATTCATATCGGTAGCGTAGCTCGGTTTCGTCCTGGACTAACCGCAAATATCCTGCTGTAGGGCTCGGGAAGTGCGCCGGGAATAGCAGCGTGCCTTCATGGGCATGCTGCTTCATGAAGGCCAGGCGGGTTTGGCGCGCCTGATGGGCGTCGAAGCAAAAACGGGTGCTCCAGTCGGGAAATCGGCATTGCAGCGGATGATGCAGCAGGTCGCCGGTAATGATCGCCTTCTTGCCTTCGCTGTCGATCTCCACGCACACATGGCCGGGAGTGTGGCCCGGCGTGGGAATCAGGCGCAGCGCGTCGTCGATCCGATGATCGAAGTCGACGATGTCGGCCAGGCCCGCTTCGAAAATGGGGGTCACGCTGTCGGCGACATAATCGCCGGTACGCTGCAGCGCCACGCGCCCTGCGTCGCTGCTCCAGTATTCGTATTCTTTGTCCACGAACAGATAGCGGGCATTGGGGAAGGTGGGCCGCCATTTTCCGTCGACCAGCCGGGTATTCCAGCCGATATGGTCGACGTGCAGATGGGTGGACAGGACGACGTCGACTTCTTCGGGCGAGACGCCGCTTTGCTCGAGCCGCTCCAGCCAGTTCCATACGGCGCCGTCGAACTCGGGCCGGGGCCGTTGCTTGCAATCGCCCACACAGGTGTCGACCAGAATGATTTTTCCGGCGCTGCGCAATAAAAAGCTTTGCATGCAGATCACCAGGCGATCGGAGGCGGCATCGTATAAATGGGGGGTGAGCCAGCTTTGCCGGGCAATCAGTTCAGGACTGGAATCGGGATAGAGCTCGCCCGGATGCAGCAGCGGATCGGAAGATTCGATCACAAGCTCGACATTCACCGCGCCAATTTGAAAGCTTCTGATGGGAATCTGCATCTTGTCTCTGCCTTCTTCGTTCCTGATGGGGCTGCCCTACGCGGGGGCGGTCATGGCCACGGCCATGTCGAAGGCGGCCCGAAGCGAGGCCGGGTCGGCAATGCCGCGACCCGCGATGTCGAAGGCCGTGCCGTGGTCGACGCTGGTGCGCACGAAGGGCAGGCCCACCGTCACGTTCACGCCTTCCTCAACGCCCAGGTATTTGACGGGTATCAGGCCCTGGTCGTGATATTGGGCCACCACGATGTCGAATTCGCCCCTGCGGGCGCGCATGAAAATGGTGTCGCCCGGCCACGGTCCGCTGGCGTCCAGGCCTTGCGCCCGGGCCTGGCGGATGGCCGGCTCGATGATGTCGATTTCCTCCCGGCCGAAGCGGCCGTTCTCGCCGGCATGGGGGTTCAGGCCTGCGACCGCGATGCGGGGCTGTTTCACGCCTGCCTGCAGACAGGCCTGATGGGCCAGCCTGATGGTGTCCAGTTCGCCTTGCACGGTGATGTGCCTGAATACGTCGGCCAGCGCCATATGTATGGTGACCAGGATGACGCGCAGCTCGCGGTTGGCCAGCATCATGGCGTAGTGCGGCGTGCCGGTGCGCTCGGCCAGGATCTCGGTGTGGCCCGGAAAGTCCGCGCCGCCCGCCTGCATGGCCTCCTTGTTGAGCGGAGCGGTGACGATGGCCCGCAGGCGGCCGGCCAGGGCGTCGTCTATAGCGTGGCACAGGTATTCATAAGCGCCTCGGCCGGCGGCCGCATCGAGCCGGCCGGGAACGAGGTCGGGCGGCAGGGCCCGCCAGCGATTGACCACGGTGAGCGAATCGGCGGAAGGGGCGGCCGGCAGGGCGTCGACCGCATCGGTCTGGACGATGGGGATGCGCTGAAGGCCCAGATCGCGCGCCGTGCGGCGCAGCACGCCCGCGTCGCCATAGACCACGGCGGGGACGTCCAGCCCCGCGTCGAACAGTTTGAGGATGATCTCGGGGCCGATGCCCGCGGCATCGCCCATGGTGATGCCCAAGGGCAGGGCGGCGCGCGCCGGCGTGCTCATGCGCCGCCCCACGGGTTCCGGCTACAGCGTTTCACTGGCATAGTCGGCAAGGCGCGAGCGTTCGCCCCGCTGCAGCGTGATATGCCCCGCATGCGGCCAGCCCTTGAAGCGGTCGACCACGTAGGTAAGGCCCGAACTGCCCTCGGTGAGGTAGGGCGTGTCGATCTGGGCGATGTTGCCCAGGCAGACGATCTTGGTGCCCGGCCCCGCGCGCGTGACCAGGGTCTTCATCTGCTTGGGCGTAAGGTTTTGCGCTTCGTCGATGATGAGGAATTTATTCAGGAAGGTGCGGCCACGCATGAAGCTCAGCGACTTGACCTTGATGCGCGAACGGATGAGTTCCATGGTGGAGTTCTTGGTCCATTCCTGGCCGCCGCCGGGACTCATTTCGTTGCCGGGGCCCAGGTGCAGCACTTCGAGGTTGTCTTCGAGGGCGCCCATCCAGGGCAGCATCTTTTCTTCTTCGGTGCCGGGCAGGAAGCCGATGTCGTCTCCCACCGGCACGGTGGCGCGCGTGATGATGATCTCGTTGTAGCGCTTGGTTTCAAGCGTTTGCGTCAGCCCGGCCGCCAGGGCCAGCAGGGTCTTGCCGGTGCCGGCCTGGCCCAGCAGCGAGACGAAGTCGCAATCGGGGTTCATCAGCAGATTGAGCGCGAAATTCTGCTCACGGTTGCGCGCGGTGATGCCCCAGACGTTGTTCTTGCCGTGGCTGTAGTCGCGCAGGGTAGCCAGCACGGCGCTTTTGCCGCTGACTTCCTTCACCTGGGCGTACAGGGGCAATTCGCCTTCGAAGTAGACGAACTCGTTGACGATGAACTCGGCGCAAAGCGGCCCCTTGACGCGGTAATAAGTGGTGCCGCCCTGCTGCCAGGACTCGACGTCCTTGCCGTGCTTGGTCCAGAAGTTCTCCGGCAGGGGCATGACGCCGTCGTAGAGCAGATCGGAGTCGTCCAGGACATGGTCGTTGTAGTAGTCTTCGGCCTCCAGGCCCAGAGACAGCGCCTTGAGGCGCATATTGATGTCCTTGGACACCAGGATGACCTGTCGCTTGGCGTAGACGGCCTGCAGCGCATGCACGACGTGCAGAATGACGTTGTCGGCCTTGCCCATGGGCAGCTCTATGGGCAGTTCGGACGACAGGGCGCTGGTCTGGAAGTACAGCGAGCCCAGGGCTTCCTGATTGCCCAGGGCGTCCAGGGCCATGCCCTGGGCCAGGTCGCCGGTCGCGCCGACCAGGCCGTCCAGGAAGCGGCTGACCTGGCGCGCGTTGCGCGACACTTCGGACATGCCTTTTTTCTGGTGGTCGAGCTCTTCGAGCACGATCATGGGCAGGAAGATATCGTGCTCTTCGAACTTGAACAGCGAGTTCGAGTCGTGCAGCAGCACATTGGTGTCCAGCACGAAAAGCTTGCGCCGGGCGGTGGGCAGGCGTGTCTTCTTGGCCCCCTTGGGCTTGACGACCGCCAGGCGCGGCTCTTTGGGCTGCGCGGCGGGCGGTGTTGCCTTGGTTTCGGCCGGCTGGCGCGCCGCGGGAACTTCGACCGGGGCCGGGACGGTCGCGACGTCGGCTTCGACGGCGACATCGGCGGTGGACAGCACGGTTCCCATACGGGTAGGCAACTTGGGCAGCGGCATGAGGCGTAGGCTCCTGGTGGTGGTCGTTGGTACGGATCGTGGCGCCGCGTCAGCCCGCAGCTTCGTGCAGCGCCTGCAGCACAGCCTCGACGTGCCCGGGCACGCGCAGGCCGCGCCATTCGCGTACCAGTACGCCTTGCGGGTCGATGAGGAAAGTACTGCGCTCGATTCCTCTTACCTGTTTACCGTACATATTTTTCAGCTTCATGACCCCGAACAGTTCGCAGAGCGTTTCGTCGGTGTCGGCAATGAGGGGAAAGGGCAGGCCCTGCTTCTCGATGAAGTTGCCGTGCGTCTTGAGCGAATCGCGCGAGACGCCGATGATGCGGCAGCCGGCTTTCTGGAACTGGGCGTAGTGGTCGCGAAAACCCTGCGCCTGGGTGGTGCAGCCCGGCGTGTGGTCTTTGGGATAGAAATACAGCACGGTCCATTTGCCGGCCAGCGTGGCCTTGGTGATGTCGCCTTCTGTGCTGGCTGCGGTGAAATCGGGCAGCGGGGCGCCGACGGTGACTTGACTCATTGTGTTGGCTCCAGCGGCAGCAGGGCGGCGACGACGCGCCGGCCCTCGGCCATCAAGATGTTGTAGGTGCGAGCAGCCGCCTGGGTGCTCATGGCTTCGACGCCTATGCCCATGGCGAGCAGTTCGCCCACCGTCTCGGCCGGCAGCAGGCGCTGCCTGGAGCCGGTGCCGATGAGCAGGACTTCGGGGGCGTCGGGGGGACGGGAGGGCGGTGCGCCGTCGAGAAAGGCCATGGGGTCGGGCCGGGATTCGGCCAGGCCCGCGGCCTGTCGAAGCGAGGCCGTGCTGATGGCGCCGGGGTCGTCCGCCGACCAGCGGCGGACTTCGCCTTCGGGGCCGAAGCAGACGGCATGCCTGTAGGTCACGGCGTTGATTTCGATGTAATCCTCTCCGTAGGCTGTAACGGTATTCAGCGCGGGGTTGGACTCGGACTGTAATTGCACTCGGTAACTCCCATCTTCATTCCGATCATAGCGCAATTATGGGGCGGAAGAGGGGCGGCTGGACGTGGCGGCGCCGCCTTCTGCCCGAAGGCGTTCCGCCGTATCGTCCGCCTTGCCGCCACGCTGCCTGAACGGGCCGGCGCGGCGGTCGTTTTCATGCCGGCGGGCGCCGGCCGGCCGGCCTTTTTACGGCGCCATCGCGATCGTTTAAACTAACAGGTTATCTTTTCCCTTTCAGCCTTTTTCAGCTTTTCTCCGGACCCCGAAGGACTCCCATCATGACGAATTTTCCTCGAATAGAGCGGCTGCCTCCCTATGTCTTCAATATTACGGGCGAGCTCAAGATGGAGGCGCGTCGTCGCGGAGAGGACATCATCGACATGTCGATGGGCAATCCCGATGGTCCCACCCCCAAGCACATCGTCGACAAGCTCATCGAGGTGGCCAGCCGCCCCGATACGCATGGGTACTCGGTGTCCAAAGGCATTCCCCGGCTGCGCCGGGCCATCTCGGGCTGGTACGAGCGCCGCTACGGCGTCTCGATCGACCCCAATTCCGAAGCCATCGTCACCATCGGCTCCAAAGAAGGCCTGGCCCACCTCATGCTGGCCACGCTCGACCGCGGCGACACCGTGCTGGTACCCAATCCCAGCTATCCCATCCACATCTACGGCGCCGTGATCGCGGGCGCCAACATCCGTTCGGTGCCCATGGTGCCTGGCGTGGACTTCTTCGAGGAAATCGAGCGGGCGGTGCGCGAGAGCATTCCCAAGCCCAAGATGATGATTCTGGGCTTTCCCAGCAACCCCACGGCGCAGTGCGTCGACCTGAGCTTCTTCGAGCGGGTGGTGGCGCTGGCCAAAGAGCACAACATTCTGGTGGTGCACGACCTGGCCTACGCGGACATCTGTTTCGACGGCTATGTGGCGCCTTCCATCATGCAGGTCGAGGGCGCGCGCGACGTGGCGGTCGAATTCTTCACCATGAGCAAAAGCTACAACATGGCCGGCTGGCGCATCGGCTTCATGGTGGGCAACCGCGAGCTCGTCAATGCGCTGGCCCGCATCAAGAGCTATCACGACTACGGCACCTTCACGCCCATACAGGTGGCGGCCATCGCCGCGCTCGAGGGCCCCCAGGACGAAGTTCAGCGCGTGGCCGAGCTGTACCGCAACCGGCGCGACGTCCTGGCCAAGGGCCTGCACGAGGCCGGCTGGATGGTCGATGTGCCCAAGGCCTCGATGTATATCTGGGCCAAGATCCCCGAGTTCTATCAAGAGCTGGGCTCGCTCGAGTTCTCCAAGAAGCTGCTGGCGCAGGCGAAAGTCGCCGTCTCGCCCGGCGTGGGCTTTGGCGAGTACGGTGACGACTACGTTCGATTCGCCCTGATCGAAAACGAGCAGCGCATCCGCCAGGCGGTGCGCGGCATCAAAGAAATGTTCCGAAAGGACGGATTGAGTAAATGAAAGCAGTGAAAGTGGGTCTGTTGGGCCTGGGCGTCGTCGGCGGCGGCACCTGGAAGGTATTGACGAACAACGCCGGTGAGATCGAGCGGCGCGCCGGACGGCGCATCGAAGTGGCCGGCGTGGCGGTGCGCGATATTCAGAAAGCGCAGGCGCTGGTGGGCGATGCCGCCTACATTACGCAGGACGGCATGCGCGTGGTGCGCGACCCCGATATCGACGTGGTGGTCGAAGTGATCGGCGGCGAAACGATTGCGCGCGAATGGATTATGGAAGCCATTGCCCACGGCAAGCACGTGGTCACCGCCAACAAGGCACTGCTGGCCCGCCATGGCAACGAGATCTTCGCCGCGGCCGAGGCCAAGGGCGTTACCGTGGCGTTCGAGGCCGCGGTGGCCGGCGGCATACCGGCCATCAAGGCCATACGCGAGGGCCTGGCCGCCAACCAGATTCAGTGGGTGGCGGGCATCATCAACGGCACCAGCAACTTCGTCCTGTCTGAAATGCGCTCGCGCGGCCTGTCCTTCAACGAGGCCCTGGCCGAAGCCCAGCTGCTGGGCTACGCCGAAGCCGACCCCACTTTCGACGTCGAAGGCGTGGACGCCGCCCACAAGCTCACCTTGCTGGCCTCGATCGCCTTCGGCATTCCGGTGCAGTTCAACAAGACCCACACCGAGGGCATCTCGCATCTCGCCCGCGAAGACATCGCCCATGCCGAGCGCCTGGGCTACCGCATCAAGCTGCTGGCCATCACCCGCCGCAGCGAACGGGGCATCGAGCTGCGGGTGCATCCCACGCTGATTCCGGCCGAGCGCCTGCTGGCCAACGTCGAAGGGGCCATGAACGCGGTGCTGGTCAGCGGCGATGCCGTGGGACCTACGCTTTACTATGGCCAGGGTGCCGGCGAAATGCCCACCGCTTCGGCCGTCGTGGCCGACCTCGTCGACGTGGCGCGCGCCCTCGACGTGGAACCGGCGCACCGCGTCCAGCACCTGGGCTTCCAGCCCGAATCGGTGGTGGATATTCCCGTGCTGTCGATGGACGACGTCGTGTCTTCCTATTACCTGCGCCTGCGTGTCGAGGATCGCCCCGGCGTGCTGGCCGATCTGGCCCGCATTCTGGCCGACGCCGATATTTCCATCGGCTCGATGTTCCAGGAGCCCCATGGCGACAACGACGCCGACATCATCTTCCTGTCGCACGAAGCCCGCGAAGGCAACGTCGAAGACGCGCTGAGAAAGATCCAGTACCTGCCCTTCGTCAAGTCCAAGGTCACCCGCCTGCGCATGGAGCACCTGCTATGAAATACCGCTCGACCCGCGGGGGGATGAACCCGCTGCCGTTTTCAGACATTTTGCTCGAAGGCCTGGCGCCGGACGGCGGCCTGGCCCTGCCCGAGACCCTGCCGCAGGTGTCGGCCGAGCAGCTCGAGGCCTGGCGCACGCTCGACTATGCATCGCTGGCCACCGAGGTGCTGGGCCTGTTCATCGACGACATCCCGCGCGAAGACCTGAACCGCCTCACCCAGGCGGCATACGCCCCGGGCATCTTCGATTCGCCCGACGTGGTGCCGCTCAAGCCTCTGTATGGCAAGACCAGCCTGCTGGGCCTGTCGCAGGGCCCGACCCTGGCGTTCAAGGACATGGCCATGCAGTTCCTGGGCCAGGTGTTCGAATACGTGCTGGCCAAGCGCGGCACCACCCTGAACATCGTGGGCGCCACCTCGGGCGACACCGGCTCGGCGGCCGAATACGCGCTGCGCGGCAAGAAGGGCGTGGCCGTCTTCATGCTGTCGCCCCACGGCCGCATGAGCGACTTCCAGCGCGCCCAGATGTATTCGCTGCAAGACGCCAACATCCACAACCTGGCCGTCAAGGGCGTGTTCGACGAGTGCCAGGACATCGTCAAGGCGCTGGCGGGCGACCTTGAATTCAAGGCCGCCTACCGGCTGGGCGCGGTCAACTCCATCAACTGGGCGCGCATCGCCGCCCAGATCGTGTACTACTTCTGGGGCTGGCTGCGCGCCACCACCGGGCCCGGCCAGCAGGTTTCCTTCGCCGTGCCCACAGGCAACTTCGGCAACATCCTGTCGGGTCATCTGGCACGCGAGATGGGCCTGCCCATCGCCAAGCTGGTGCTGGCCACCAACGAGAACAACGTGCTGGAAGAGTTCTTCCGCACCGGCGTCTACCGGCCGCGCTCCGCCGCCCAGACGCACGCCACCTCCAGCCCCTCCATGGACATTTCGCGGGCGTCCAACTTTGAGCGCTTCGTCTTCGACCTGGTCGGCCGCGACGCCGGCAAAGTGGCCCAGCTGTGGAAGCAGCTCGAGCAGCAGGGCGAATTCGACCTCAGCGAACTCAAGCCGCAGTTCGAATCCCGCTACGGCTTCATTGCCGGGATCAGCACCCATCAAGACCGCCTCAAGACCATCCGTTCGGTCTACGACGACACCGGCGTGCTGATCGACCCGCATACCGCCGACGCAGTCAAGGTCGCCGCCGAGCACGCCGACCCCGACACCCCCATGCTGGTGCTGGAAACCGCGCTGCCCGTCAAGTTCGCGGACACCATCCGCGAAGCCACCGGACAGATCGCCCCGGTTCCCGAGCACCTGCAAGACCTGCCCAGCCTTCCCCAGCGCGTTCAAGTCATGGCCTGCGATGCAGGCCTCGTCAAAGACTACATCCGGCAGCACGCCGAGATCTAAGCAAGGAGGCCCACCGTGTCGATACTGAGCAATGTTCTTGCAGTCGGTATCGGCGCGGCGCTGGGCGCCATCGCCCGCTGGCTGCTGGGCCTATGGTTCAATCACGCCACCTCTACGCTGCCCTGGGGCACCTTGATGGCCAACCTGGTCGGCGCCTACCTTATCGGCCTGGCCCTGGGCTGCTTCCTGCTCTTTCCCGAGACGCCGGGCTGGATGCGGCTGTTGGTGACTACCGGGTTCCTGGGCGGGCTGACGACGTTTTCTACTTTCTCGGCCGAGACGGTGGGGTTGGTCGAGCGCGGGGAGTTTTTGTTGGCGATCGGGTATTCGGGGCTGAGCTTGTTCGGGGCGCTGGTGTTGACTGGGTTGGGGTTGTGGACGGTTAATGCGCTGCGTTGACGCCGGCATGCGACATCCGCGCTGCTTGAGCGGATAATCGAATGAGGGCACCAGGGTAGGCTCCCGAGTTGGATATACGGGACGAGCATCCGGCGGCTGGCGTTTCCTGCTTGGAACCAAAACGGGGGAGGGAAGATGGAAACACCAGATCGCCAACTGCGCTGCTTCGTCTGCATCGCACAGTGGAAATCCCTGTCCCGGGCGGCGGAAGAGCTCGATCGCTCGCAATCCTGGCTCAGCAAACAACTGGCCATGCTCGAAACATCGGTGGGCAAGCCCTTGTTCGTGCGCACGGGCCGTGGCGTCGAGCTGACCGAGGCCGGGCAAAAACTCTTCGACGCTGTGCAAGAGCCTTATCGAGACATCGACCGCGCTTTCGGCGATGTCAGCCATGTTCAAGGAGTGACGCAGGGCACAGTCAGACTGGCGGTCATTCATACACTGAGCTATTACTTCATGGCCGACGTCATTGCCCGTTTTGTCGGCATCCATCCCCGCGTTAATCTATCGCTGCTGGGACGCAGTTCTCCGGAGGTTGTCACGCTGGTAGAAAGCGGCAAGGCCGAGTTGGGCTTCGTCTACGACTCGGCTGTGGTGTCGGACTCCCTGGTGTCCCAGGCCTTGTTTGATGACGGTATGTGCCTGATCGTTCCCATGCATTCGTTCATGGATGCCGAGGATGGCCTCGACCTGCGGGAGCAGGCGCTGCGGCTGGTGGGCTTTCCCGAACACTACGCTTTGCGCCGCATGATTCATCGCAGTGGCATTCAAGCCGAATACCTGGCCGAAGCCGAGACTGTGGACGCCAAGCTGAAACTGGTGTCTTCGGGGGTTGGGGCCTGTATTCTGCCGGAACGAATTCCCGATGAATTGCTGGCCGATTACCATCTCAAGAAAATTCGCATTCGGCAGCCTCTCTTGCGGCGGCGTGTCGTGGCCGTCTATCGCCGCGATCGGCCGCCTCTGCCTTTGGTGGAAGATCTATTGCAATGCGCCAATCACGTGTCCCGCCAATTGGTCAATGAACGGAATAGCTGATATGAGCGCTACGCCATAGCTTGTACCCAGGGGTTTTCGCATACTGGCCTCCTGTATCTGCGCATACGTGATGCGCGGCAATATCTCACAGGAGACCATGAACATGCAGACCCCGCTCAGGGAAAAAACTTATTTCGATCAACGCGCCACCCAGGAAATGGCGCAACATCTGCACGGCGTTCAGCGTAGCACCCAGGAAACCTTGGCCTATGCCTGCCGTATTCTGGCAATGACAGAGCAGGAAGCCGGTTTGGCGGGGCAGATCAGCGTGCGTTCGGAGCGACCGAACGCCTACTGGACATTGCGTTTCGGCCTGGGTTTCGATGAAGCCACACCCGATGACTTCATCGAGGTAGACCGCGACTTGAACACGCTGACGGGCACAGGCATGCCCAATCCGGCCACGCGTTTTCATCTATGGGTCTACGAGGCCCGCCCGGACGTGCAGTCCATCATCCATACGCATTCCCCGTGGGCCTCGGCGCTGGCGGCCGCACGCCAGCCGCTCGTCATTGCGCAAATGGACATGACGCCCTTGCACGATGACTGTGCGTTTCTCGCCGACTGGCCCGGCGTGCCGATTGCCGACCAAGAGGGCGTGCTGATATCCGAAGCCCTGGGCGCCAAGCGCGCCATCATCCTGGCGCATCACGGCTATCTGACGGTGGGCTCCACCTGCGAAGAGGCGACGTACCTGTCCGTCTATCTGGAAAGGGCCGCACGCATGCAGATCCGGGCGCAGGCTTTCGGGGCGTTGACGCCGGTGGACAACGCATTAGCTAAAGAGGCGCACGACTATCTGCTCAAGCCTTCCATCGTCAAGGCGACGTTCGACTACTGGGCACGCCAGACTCACGGCATTCCGCCCCTGCCGGCCCGCTGAGACCGCAGCGTCAGTACACATACACCAAAACAACATTCAGGAGACAAACTATGACTACGCCCGCTTCCGGGGAGGCGCGCACGCGCCGCCAATATGTCACCGCCGGCCTGGCCAGCATGATGGGGACAACCATCGAATGGTACGATTTCTTTCTGTACGGCACGGCCGCCGCGCTGATCTTCAACAAGATATTCTTTCCCGACTTCGATCCACTCGTCGGTACGCTGGCGGCATTTGCCACGTACTCTGTCGGTTTCTTTGCCCGGCCGCTGGGAGGTGTGGTGTTTGGCCATTTCGGCGATCGCGTCGGACGAAAATCCATGTTGCTGATCACCTTGTTCCTGATGGGCATCCCCACCATTCTGATCGGCTTGATTCCTTCCTATGACAGCATCGGCTATTGGGCCGCTGTTCTACTGGTGATCATGCGCTTTCTGCAAGGCGTGGCGGTGGGCGGCGAATGGGGCGGTGCCGTGCTGATGGCCGTCGAGCATGCGCCGGCGGGCAAGAAGGGCTTCTTCGGCAGTCTGCCTCAGGCCGGCGTGGCGCCCGGGCTGATTCTGGCGTCGCTGGCCATGGGCATGGTGGCGTCCCTACCGGAAGAAGACATGTTGAGCTGGGGCTGGCGCTTGCCTTTCCTGGCTAGTGTCGTCCTGCTGCTGGTGGGCTGGTTCATTCGGGTCAGAGTGGCCGAGTCTCCTGACTTTGAAAAAGTGCAGGGCGAGGGCGGCAAGGTCGAGGTGCCTGCCATGGAAGTGCTGCGCAAGTACCCCAAGGAAACTCTGGCCGTCATTGGCGGCCGCCTGGCGGAGGTAACTTGGTTCTATACCATCGTGACGTTTGCGCTTGCCTACGCCACCGGCACGCTGGGCATCGCTCGAACGGTCATGCTGGACGCCACGGTCTGGGGCGCATTGCTCGCGCTGTTCACCATGCCTTTGTTCGGCATGCTGGGCGACCGCATCGGCTTCAAGTGGATATTTATGGCCGGCGTGGCGGGCATCCTGGTTTTCGCACCGGTGTTCTTCTCGCTGTTGCAGACCATGGACATCGGCAAGATAACGCTGGCCGTCGTGGTGGCCATCGGCCTAGTCTATGCCTGCCTTTACGGCCCTCAGGGCGGCCTATTTTCGGCGCAGTTCCCGACAGAGGTGCGCTATAGCGGCATTTCGATAGCCGTGCAGGTTTCGGGCGCTATCGGGGGTGGTCTGGCTCCATTGATAGCGACGTCGTTGCTGGCTTATGGCGATGGCGATCCGCGCTACATCGTCTGGTACTTGAGCGGTCTGGGGCTGATCGCGTTGGCCAGCGCAGCCGCCATGCATGGCCCATCGCGGTTCGCCGCGCAGGGCGAGAGAGCGATAGACGGAGTGCGCGCATGAGCCGGCAGCGTATCGATTACTACTTCTGGATGAATTCGGATTGGGCCTACCTTGGGGCGGATCGACTGGAGGCATTGGCGCTGCGCCAAGACGTCGACATCCATTATCGGCCCGTGGATTTGCCCGAGGTGTACCGGCGCACCGGAGGTACGCTGCTGCACCAGCGCGCACCGGAGCGCCAGGCCTATCGCGTGGCGGAATTGAAGCGCTGGTGCCGGCGGCTGGGCATTCCCTTGAATCCCCGTCCCGCCTACATGTGTCCCAATGCCGATCTGGCGTCTTGCATAGTCATCGCGGCAGTCCAGGCGGGCCTGCCGGTAGCGACCCTGTACAAGGCCATCCTGGCTGCCGAATGGTGTGAAGATCGTGATATCTCCAGCGAGGCTGTCCTGCGCGATATTCTGGGCGAACAAGGCCTTCGCGCAGACGACTTGATGGGGGTGGCAAGAACACCTGCGGTGCAGGCCTTGTACCGCCGGCATACGGATGAAGCCGTTGCTGCGGGCGTGTTCGGGTCTCCATCCTACTTCTTTCAGGGCGAACTCTTTTGGGGACAGGACAGGCTCGACATGTTGGAAGAGGCCGTTGCTATGACATGCCCTCAGGGTGGCTGATCGGCTGCGCCGCCGTGCTGGCGACGTAGACGCATTCCCAAGGAGTCATGTTGGGCGGCCGCGTCAGGCTGGGAACAGCAGCGAAGGTGGCGCGTTTTTCAGTAATGAATTCGTAACACCGCACCGGCGGCAGAGGGGACAGGCCGGTTGCCTGTTGAGTGATCCCGGGCCAGTAAGTCCTCCATGATCTTGTCGACGGGCCTATCATGCAGATTCATCGCATGACTGATCATCACATTCAACCGGCTCGTCGCGAGCGCGCTTTCAGACGGTGGGCCTGGTAGAGCGAGGGGAGTTTCTGCTGGCTATCGGCTACTCGGGGGTTGGCTCAGTCATTCGACCAGGCGCTGAACGCTTGCGCGATCATGTCGCGTCCGGGTGTCTGATGGCGTAACAGCAGCGTCAATAATACGCGCGCCTTCGGGCCGTCCAGCATGCCGGCTCGGATCAGTCCACGACGCAATAGGTCCATTTCGCTTCCTGCATAGCCGTATGTCGTGGACAAGACATCGCCTGCACCGGTGCGTGATGCAAGAACGACCGGCATGGTCTTTGTTGCCTCTTCAAGCGCATCGGCTAGGCTCTCCGTGACGTGGCCGCCGCCTGTGGCCTGGATCACCAGGCCATCGAAGCCAGCGCCCTGCAGCGCACGAACCATTTCGCCATGATCATCGATGCACGCGGTCGCCAATGCCACGAGACTGGCCTTTGGCTGTTTGGATTGCTCGATGCATATCGTTCTTGGCGGCTTGGCCGCCATCCGCAGCCGCCCCTCTGTAAGCCAGCCGATCCGGCCGCACGTTGGAGAATCGAACGCATTTGGGCGACTAGTATGCAGTTTGCGTACATATCGCGCGGCGTGAACCTCATCATTCATGACGACTACGCAGCCCAAGCCGTGAGCGGCGCCGCTGGCCGCAACTTGGACTGCTGCAAGTAAGTTTGCCGGACCATCGGCGCCCGGCACGGTCGGATTGCGCATGGCGCCGGTCACGACGACCGGAACAGGTATATCAAGGAGACAATCCAGCGCAAACGCCGTTTCGTCGATCGTATCCGTACCCTGAGTAATCACGAAGCCTTGAGCGCCATCGCCTGCGAGTTGCCGTATACAGGTTGCCAGTTCCTCGATGTCGGCGAATCCTAGGTGTGCACTGGGCAGCTGCCGAAACGATCGCGCGGTAATGCGGGCAACATGCTGAAGCTGCGGAATAGCCGCCACGAGGTCCTTGCCCGTCAACGTGGGAACAACACCCCCGACATCGCTTGCAGTCATGGCGATGGTTCCGCCTAGCGAAAGTATGGTGATTGAGGGCAGAGTCATGAGTGTTCCTGAGTAGTAGACAGACAAAACAGTGTGGGTTGCCTACAGAACCAGAGCGCAAGCTCAGGCGCCATCGGTGGCAATAGGCGGCACCATTGTTCACCGTTGAAAAGCAGCTTGGATCGAGTCGACGCACCGGACCAGGAGCTTGCCGACTTCCTTTTGGCGGGCGTCCATCATCCGATGGCCGATAGATGCCACAAAAACCGAGGCTATCGGAGACCCCGCACGGTCGTAGATGGCGCGCCCCAAGGCGGTGACATCCAGAGCGGCGCTGCCCGCGTCGATCGCGATGCCACCGCGAGTACGCGTACGGTTTACGGCATCCAGTACTGCATCGCGGTCGAGGTGATATGCCGGAAGTCGCGGGGAAATTGCTTCCAGCACGATCCGTACGTCGGCATCATGCATCGCGGCTAGTATGGCCAGTCCGCCAGCGCCGATTCCCAGCGGGTGCCTGTCGCCCTCGGTCCGGGTCATGGTCTGGATGGGGAAATTACCCGCGATGCGGCTCAGGCAAATAGAGTCGTAGCCGCTGCGTCCGACGAGAAACACCATGTCTCCGGTCGTCTGGGCAAGAGCATGCAGTTCCGCTTGAGCTATTTCGCGCAGGTTGGTGTCGGGCAGGGCAGCGAGGCCCAACTCGTAAATGAGCGGGCCGAGCCGATACCCGCGTACAGGATCCCGCACGGCCATGCGCTCCACCACCAATCGATGCAACAATCGCTGTGCGGTTGATTTATCCAGAGACGCCATTTGCGCAATATCAATCAGACGCAAATTCTGATGATGGCTGGAAGCGATAATCTGCAGAAGCAGGGCAGCGCGCCCAACCGTCTTGGCGGGCGACTGTTGAGCGGTCTTGGTAGTTGGCGACATTATTTCGAAGGAAGCTTATTAACCATAAATGGTACTGCGGGCTGAACGACCATCGTTAATAAAACAAATCTCTCAGCCACATAACCGAACTGGGAATATAAGTGGCAATTGCCAGCGCACCCAGCATCAGAAGGGCAAATGGCGTGACGGCCAACAGCGTCTCTTTATAGGTCAATTTGAATGTCGCCATCCCGACAAACAGATTCATTCCAAATGGTGGGCTGATCATGCCAATCGCCAAATTCATAGCGATCACGGCCCCCAGGTGAATGGGATCAACACCAGCGTTCAAGGCGGCCGGCATTATCAATGGCGTCAGGATAATAATTGCCGAGTTGACGTCAACCAGCATCCCCGCAATCAGAAATATTATATTGAGCGCCAGCAAAACCATAACGGCATTGTCGAAAAAATCCAGCCCGGCTACCAGTTGCGGAACCTGCTGCAGGGTCAGATACCAAGTCAGCAGGGACCCTCCGACGATCAGTATCGTCACCATTCCGATTGCTTTCGAGGACGCACGCGCGATCAGAATGAGCTTTTTCCAGGTCAGCCGCTTATAGACATATATTTCTACCAAGACGGCATATCCAACCGAGACCGCCGCCGCTTCGGTAACCGTGGTGATGCCCCCGTATATGCCGCCCAGTATGATCAGCGGGAACAACACTGCCAATGAGGCGCGCTGGGCCGCGATCAGAAGTCCTGAGAGAGTGAATCCTTCATTGCTGCTCAAGCGATGTATACGTACATAAATAATTGTATAGATTATCAGCATGGCAGCGAAAACTATGCCGGCCCCGAGGCCTGACAGGAACGTTTGCGCAATGGACTGGTTCGCCTGTAGACCGTACAAGATGATGGCAACACTCGGCGGAATCAGCATCGCCAGCGTTGCGCCCGATAAAATAAGCCCCAGCGCGAAACCGCGGCTATAGCCGCGTTTCAACAGCACTGGGTACGCAATTGGTCCAATGCTGACGATTGCTGCTACACCGACTCCAGAAATGGCGCCGAACAGCATCATCGTCAGAACGGTTGCTATTGCCATGCCGCCGGGGATATGTCCAATAGCGGCCTCCATCAAAGCTACTAAACGATCTGCTATTTCGCCACCGGCAATGACGTCGGCGGCAAACATGAACAAAGGAATCGCGAGCAAAGCCGGCATAGAAATACCATTGACGGCATGCTGCACCACTGTCACAGGCGGCATATTCAGCCCCGCCCAAGTCAGTCCCGCTATCGAAGGCAACAATAACGAAATGAATATCGGCGTGGACGCCAGCAGCAGGATAACCACTGCCGCAACTACTCCTACGAGACCCATCTTTCAATATCCCTTTATATATTTTAAAAATGGCCTCCTGTCGTTATTTCGGAGGATCCTCTTCGTCGGTTAATGGATAGCTAGAGCGCTTTCCGCGAAGTATTCCCCAGGCTAGAGCGAGCGCATTGCACAGCATAAGAAGCATGGCAACTGTAATGAAGCCGTAGATATATCCACGCGAAATGTTCAGAGTCGCAACTTGCCCCCCGCTTTGAAAAAGGCGATACGCCAACTGTGCGCCGTAGAATACAAAGAAGCCACTCACAAGGCAGGCGCTGGATGCAATTAGAAGCCCGATGGCTCGTAAGAGCTCTTTGCTATTGCGTACCATGCGCAAAAAGAAATCGACGCTGACATGGCCGTACTGCCGTATGATTACAGCCGATCCGATGAATGTGATCCAGATCATGAAATACACTGCCAGCGTCTCGGTTCCTATGAACGACTGCTGAATGATATTTCGCGCGAAGACGTTGATGAGCATCAATGCGCTCAAAGCAAGTAGGGCGAGAGCCGCGGTCAGCTCCGCAAAATTGTTTAGCTGTTTCATGACTGCGACCCTCCCAGCCGTTAGTTCAGGCCCATCTTTTTGAACTGCGCTTCAAACTCGGCGACCAGTTCGCCGCCCTTGGGACCGACAAGCTCGACGTAATACTCTTTGGCGCTGGGCTGGAGCACGTCCTTGATCGCCGACTTTTCTTCCGGCGTCAGATCGACAATCGTTGTTGTGCCGCTATCCTCGATCTTGGCGCGATTCTCCGCAATCAGCTTTTGGTTCGCGGCATAGGTGACCTTGCCCCCTTCCGTCACCGCATGCTGAATCTCGTCATGGCACTCGGGTGACAGCTTGTCCCAGAAGACTTTGGATATCGCGAACACCTGATCCAGCGTGCCATGATTCGTCATGGTGATGTATTTCTGAACTTCGTAAAACTTCATGTTGTAGATCAACGGAATCGGGTTGTCCTGGCCGCCGATGGTCCCGCTTTGCAGAGCGGAGTACGTGTCGCCGAAGTTCATGGAGACGTTCTGCATACCCAGCAATTCGTTTTGCTTGTGCAGCACCTTGGACGGCATTACGCGCACGATCAGCCCCTTGAAGTCCTCAGGCTTCCTTAGAGCCTTGTTGGATGTCCAGTTCTTGTAGCCGGTGTGCCAGATGCCCGGCACGACGAATCCGTGGGCCTCAGGCAGTTTCAGCAGCTTCTTCATGGCATCGCTCTGATAAACCTGCAGAAGCTGCTCTGGTTCCGAGGGCCAGAAGTAGGGCAGGTCAAGCAAGCCCATCAGCGGCTCGTAGGGCACAAGGTTGGCGGCTGGAGCAATCATGACTTCTACACCGCCCAGTTGCACCTGCTCCCAGATGGTCTCGCTGCCCCCAAGCTGATCCGAAGGATAGACTTGAACCTTGATGTCGCAGGTCTTGCTTTGATTCAGCAAGTCCGCCACCGTATGCGCCCCTTGATCTCTGGGATCTCCCGGCGCAGCCGAGTGTGAAATCTTCATGGTGAAGGCGGCGGCGGACACCGCCGGCGCATAGGCAACTGTACCCGCTAGACATGCGGCGGCAGCGAATCCAATGATTTTTTGCATGACAACCTCGTCTATGAAAAGTGTGTGTGAAATACACGCCTGCTTGGGTTCTGCATCGGCGTTTTTCAATCAGCGATTAAGTCCGGATTCAGGACTATCCCGTCGTTTTGATATTTCTGTCCGTTCAATATGTGAATCAGACCGTTCCCCTGTTCACATGCGGTACGGACCACTCGGTTACTTCTTTTGGCTCCAGCACCGGCTCGCCCAGGAATGGCGTCGATAGGCAATACAGGCCCGCATGCGTGGCGACCCAGATCAGGTTTCTGTCCCATTCGATGAAGACCGCTTCAGTGGTGCCACGACGCCAACTCATGTAGTCCGAAATTTCGCCATCGCGGGGCGGTACAAAGTAAGCGATCTCTTTCGGCTCGGTCGGCTCGGAGATGTCGAACAATCGCAGGCCCGCGTTCAGGTAGGACATTGCAACCAGATTGGACCGCGGCTTTCCGGGGGCGATCCAATGCTGCATGACGCGAGAGCTGAAGCGTCCGCGCGCCATCGCGAAATCTTTGTACGGTGCGTCGGGGTGCGGCATGGGCCTTGGAAAAAGGCCGATGATGCGAGGATTCTTCGGATCGTTGACATCGATGACGTAAGAGGTATGGAAAGGCTCTCGACAATCGGCCTCCAATGCCTCCGGAATTGCGATGACAAGATTCTGCAGTTGCGGGTATTCGGTCCTGGAAGCGCCTGCGACCGGCACGACATGGTGGTAGGGAATACCGCCGATCGCCTCCAGCGGGTGGGAAACCTTGCCGTAAACCTTCGGATTCTTGATGTCAGACAAATCGTGTACGTAAAAGCCGAAATGTCCCCAGCCGCCATATCCGACCGTGCCCCCATCTTCCACCCTGACCGGCACGATGCATGGCGTGCGGTTGCACGTCCAGGAACATTGATCGCCCGCGAAGGGATAGGTGCTGCGATAGAGTTCTTCTTCTTCGAGCCTCTGGCCGGGAACCCACCATCGCGATACCTCTTTGACCGCGGTGGGGTCGGACATGTCCACGATCATCAGCCCGTGGCTATACACACGCTCCGAGCTTTCCATGCGCAGCTGGTCGTCCCAGCTGCAGGCCAGATACGCATAGCGTCCTCCGTCGTAGAAGGGTAGATGAACCCCGTTGCCAGTGTTGCCGGTCGCAAATTCATTTAGCAAGACCGGCTTTTCAGGGTTCGTGACATCATAGGTCTTGATGCCTCGAAACCCTGGATCGGACTCGGCGGCCTTGCGATATTCAGGATGGTATTTGCCCCGCGGATACTCGACGGTTCCTGGAGTAAGAGGGATTTGATGAGCGCTGATTCGGATCCATTTTTTCAACCGTTCGTTGTAGATGCAACTTTGAAAAGGAGACAGGCCTTCCTCTTCGATTACGGTTGCCCCCTTCGGCTCGGTAATATCGATCCATCCTCCCGCATAGGCCAGCATCCGCTTATTGCCGTTTGTCCACATGCAAGAGTGTTCATCGCCGAAGAAGTCTACCTTGATGGACGGATAAAAGGCGATGACGTCCATCGAGGAGCTGTATTGGTTGCGATCCAAGTAATTCAAAGCACCTGCGGGGAGCCGTAGCGGCACAGTCCCGCCGCCCGGCATTACACCGTGGACGACACCGTCCTGGTCGGTTGACGCTGCTTGCTTCTCGTTGAAAGACATAATCTGACTCCTTTGGTTTGGGATGCAGCCTTGAGCTTATAAAGATTGTGTTCGGTACCATTCGAGAATTTCGATTCCCGTCATGGGAACTACACCTTCATGCTCCATGATGTAGTCGAGGAGCTGTTCCAGATATTTGATGCGATGGGGAACACCGGTCAGGAATGGATGAAGCGAAATCGACATAATGCGCACCGACTCGCCGCTCTCTTGATACAGGCGATCAAATTGATCCTGACCACGGCGCCATATTTCGTCCGACGGTTGCGATTGCACCGCGCTCATTACTACATCGTTCAGTTCCACGGGATAGGGAAGAGCGGTCATGTCGCCTGTGCGGGTATTGACTCTTACGGGCTGGTCATCGAGCACCCAGTTCGCTACGTATTCGATACCCGCCTCGGCCAGTAGATCGAGCGTCACGTCCGTTTCGGTCAATCCGGGGCTTTCCCAACCAAGAGGTGGTCGGCCCGTGAATTTTCGGATGGCACTGATTGTCTTTTCGATGGTATCCCGCTCGTTCTCGACGCTATGCATCGGCGTCTGGACATAGCCGTGGCCCATGAATTCCCAACCGGCATCCCGGGCTGCTTCACACGCTTGCGGATATACATCGCAAGCACTGCCATTAAGCGCTAGCGTGGCCTTCAAGCCCCGGCTCTGCAGCGCATCCAGGAAACGCCAGAACCCGATACGCATCCCGTACTCATGCCATGCCCAATTGGGCACATCCGGCTGCATTTGCTGCCCCATGGGCGGCGGCAGCACGACGCGAGGCATTGGCTTCTCGGGTTGCCAGTTTTCGATATTCACGATGACCCAGAGGATTATCTTTCCCCCATCCGGAAGAGAGAGTTTTCTTCGCTTATGAATGGGCACGTATGGAACACGTGCACGTATGCTGCTTCCGGCCATCGACATTCTGACTCTCCATCGTTAAAGATTTGTTCACTGAATTTGGCCTGGCGCCATCACTCGCTCGTCTGCATGTCGTGGACGGCGTCCGATGTGATACCGAATCGCTGGCTGACCTCTATAGAATTTGAGAATTTTTCAGATTCCATTCCTAGGCGCGACAATTATTCAGGTCATTTTTTTCAGTTAAATCATGCTAGAACTGCCAAATATGGGTGTCAAGAAACGCATCTGAGTTATCTCATTAAATGAGATTATTTGGTGTAAACCCCTATCCTAATGTGGGCTGCGTTGCTTCGAACCTCGCGGGTGCGCTTTCGCGCATGCCCGAGCCCAGGCAGTTGTTCTGGTGTTACGCTGCTTGATACCGATATAAGCGTACGGCTACATTCGTTTGACTCGTCGCCGGCATTATCGATATGCGTCAAGCACGAACGGATTGACCGGGACAATTCACCCTACGCTGGAGCACGGCCCGTTCTCGGCTATGTCTTTGTCTTCTGTTCCCGACGCGGTGATCTAGTAAAGTTCCTGTGATGGAGCAGCAAGAGTCTTTTTGACGCCAGCGGCAGCTTATGGCCGTAAGCGGATTCTGGCACTTCATGCCTTTGTCCGTGGTTTCTGCTTCTAACTTTCCCTGCCTGTCCAACTATGTAGAAGCTGCATTCTTAATCTCAGTCCTAGCAAGCACGGCCAATAGTCGATCGGTCTTGATAACGCTCCTAATATTGGCTCCTATCGCTTACGAGGAATTCGTCCCAAGTCGCCCACCAGGGTAGTCGCCACTGCTACCATTTGGACTATGACGACCTCCGTTTTTACTCATCTTGAATGTAATGCATTATTGCATTACATTGAGTGCTCTATGGGAGACGTATCCATGAGCAAGTTGACAGTCACTGCAAGAGGGCAAGTCACTTTCCGCAAGGAAGTCTTGCAGCATCTCGGCATCAAGCCGGGCGAGAGGATCGAGCTGGCTCTGTTGCCGGATGGCCGGGCCGAATTGAAGGCCGCGCGGCCGAAAAGTTCTTTTCGAGAGATTAGAGGCTTTCTCAAGGGCAAGACGAATGGCGTCCGTTTAAGCATCGAGGAAATCAATCAAGCTATTGCCGAAGCTGGTGCAGGAGACAAATGAAAATAACCGCCGATACCAATGTGCTGCTGCGCGCTATCGTTGACGATGATCGCGCGCAAGCCACGCGTGCCATCAAGCTATTGGAAGCGGCTGATATCGTGGCCGTCAGTTTGCAGGTGCTATGCGAGCTGGTATGGGTATTGCGGGGTCGTTACGGCGTATCGCGTGCGGATATTGCCGCCTCGATTCGCGCCCTCATGGATACCGGTAATGTCGCTGTCAACCGCCCCGCGGTGGAGGCCGGCCTTGCCTTGCTCGAAGAGGGAGGCGATTTTGCCGACGGCATCATCGCTTTCGATGGCGCCTGGTTAGGCGGGAAAGTATTTGCGTCGTTCGACAAGCAGGCTGTGTCCGTGTTGCGAAAGCAGGGCAGGGCTGTTCATCTGCTCTAGACCCGCATGGCGCCGGCGTCCAGCGCTCGCGCCGCATTCAAGCCGCTGCGCACAGCCCCTTCCAGCACTGCCGGATAGCCAGTGTCTGTCCAGTCTCCGGCTACATATATACGTTTCCATGGCGTGGCGTTGGAAGACCGCTTCAGGCTCGGCACAGCGGCGAAGGTAGCGCGTTTTTCGGTGATCAGTTCGTAGTTGCGCACTGAAGGCATGGGAGGCATGCCTATGGCTTGTTCGGCGATCTGCGCCAGCACGCCGTGAACGATCTGCTCTTCGCTGCGGTCGCGCAGGTCCACCGCATTGCTAATGACGATGTTGAGCCGGCTGGTCGCCGGTGGTTCTTGCAGGAACACATTGCAATGAAACAGCCACTGGCCGAAGCGGCCGTCTTTGGGCGAATCGGCCAGCATCAGCATGGGATGGGGCATGTCCCACAGATCCGACAGTTCCAGCGTGAGCGTGGCGATGGGTATCGGCTCGAAGGCATCGAATATGGCCAGATATTCCTGCGAACCCTCGGTGGCCGGTAGCTGTCCGAGCAGGCGGCGGGCGGGCTGGGCGTTGGTGGCGACTACGGCGGCATCGAAAGGCTGGCCGTCCACTAGCACGCCGCTGTGTTGAGCATCACAGGATTTCAGGACGGGGTCGCCAAGGGTATCCACAGCGCGATGGCGAAGGGTCTCCGCACAGAGAACACCAGGAGCTTCCAGACGCCGCACCGTATGCCCGCGCATAACCCGTATGTCCGCCGGCAGCCGTTCGGGCCACAAGGACGAGAGATCCACACGCGAAATCAGCACCCGGCACGCATCAGGACCCGCGCCCAGGCTGTCGCGCAGCACGTTGGCGAACAATTGCGCGCAGGCTTGATCAAGCGGTGTGTTCATGCTGGCCAGGCAAAGAGGTTCCCAGAAACTGCGTACCAAGCGCGGCGATTGCCTGCCGCGTTCCAGCCATCGGGTGACGGTCAGGCCTTCATCGACCTTCCACCCCCGCTTCTCCAAGC
>Ga0180220_1000826_pt1 | contig 27753 bp, 27 predicted proteins | sample eDN5th37CBELigBY_FD_151335 | JGI IMG/M metagenome (GOLD analysis project Ga0180220, IMG submission 151335) | Enriched backyard soil microbial communities from Emeryville, California, USA - eDNA 5th pass 37_C BE-Lig BY (version 2) (version 2) | ecosystem: Environmental > Terrestrial > Soil >... | reverse complement strand
ACAATCGGCGAGGTAGCCGATGGTGCCCATGTCCTCGGTGCTGGCACCGGTCGCCGCCAGGTGCAGCGTGTTGCCCGGGATGCCGAGTCGCCCGAGCGCGTCCACCAGCCGTTCGTGCAGCGAGTTGAACTGGTCGGCGTGTGCGGGCAGGTCGCCGCGTTCGCGCATCTGCTCCAGCCACACCCACTGGAAAACGGCGCTCTCATAGAGCGAGGTCGGCGTGTCGGCGTTGTACTCGTAGAGCTTGGCCGGACCGTTTCCCGAGAACGCGAAGTCCATGCGCCCGTAGAGATGGCGCTCGTGGTTGCACCAGGACGCAGCGACGAAATCCCAGTAGCGCTCGGGAATCCGCAGGCGCGACAGCATCCGCTCGTCGCCGACGGCGCGCGCGACGAGGTCGAGACACAGGCCCTCGATCTCGGCGGCGGGGTCCTCGAGCCCCTGCTCGATCTCGGCGAGGGTGAACGTGTAGCAGTGGCTCTCGTCCCAGTAGACTGTGTTGCCCGGCGAGTGGAAGGCGAAACCGTGGGCCTCGGCCGTGCGTCGCCAGTCGGAGCGTGGGACGATCTCGCGGCGAAGCATGGGGGCTCAGCCTCCCGACGAGCGAACATGGGGCGAAGCGGAGGAGGCGCTCGCCGCAACCCTCGAGGCGGTGCCCCCGAAGCCGCCGCGCGCGACGGTGTGGGCCTTTGCCACCTGGGATGCGCTCGGCGCGGCCGCGACACGGCTGGGGATGCTCGCGCCGGTGCCGTGGGCGGTGATCGGGAAGCCGGTGGCCGTCGCCCGTCCGCTCGGGCTGGCGGCGTTGGGCACGATCGGCTGTGGCTGCGCGCGCGACCCTATGGCTGCACCCATCAGGAAGCCGACCATGCTGGGACGCCAGCTTGCGGAACGGCTGCTCGGGTAGTCGAGCTCGCAGTTTTCCGGTCCGGCGTTGACCTCGCACTCGGCCTGGGACGTGTATTTGGGATAGGCGCTCTCATAGGCGTTCTCGGCAGCGACGAACGCGGCGCTGCACTGGGACTGCGAGAACCCGTCGGCGACGCAGGCCGCGACGTTCTCGTAGGCCTTGACGGGCACGAGCGCATTGCTGTCCTCGCACGCGGCCAGGGCGAATGCACTGGCACCCATGCTGAAAAGGGCGACGTACCGTGACCGCTTCATGCTGCAACCTCTCGACGCGGGACTTGGCCGGGAGAGTAGCCGTTCGAGCTTCCCATACCGTTAAGGGAGGCGCGCTGAATTCGGGGGATTTGTCGGTGTCGAGCAGGAAAGCACATGCAACTCTATATCGCGAACAAGCTCTACTCGTCGTGGTCTCTCCGGCCCTGGCTGTTGATGACCGCGCTCGGCATCTCCTTCGAGGAGACGTGCATCCCGATGTACTTTCCGGACTCGAAGGCGCGGATGCTGGATGTCTCGCCCACGGGGAAGATGCCGTGCCTCGTCGACGGTGACGTCAAGGTCTGGGAAAGCCTGTCGATCGTCGAGTACTTGCACGAGAAGTTCCCCGACAAGGGCGTCTGGCCGTCGGACCCTGCGGCGCGGGCGCATGCGCGCTCCGTGGCGAGCGAGATGCACGCCGGGTTTCAGGCCCTGAGGAACGCCTGTCCGATGAACCTCGGAAAGCGGTTCCAGCACCGCGATCTGGGCTCGGACGTGGACGACAACGTGCGTCGCTTCCAGGGATTGGTGTCGGACTGCCGACGCCGCTTCGGGGCCGGCGGCGACTTCCTCTACGGCGTGTTCTCGGCCGCCGACAGCATGTACGCGCCGCTCGTGACGCGCCTCGACACCTATCAGTTCGACCTCGCCTCGCAGACCCGCCAGTACGTCAACGCCGTGCTCGCGCATCCGGCCTTCATGAGGTGGAAGACGGATGCGCTCGCCGAGCCTTGGGGGATCTCGCATTACGAGGAGGGCTGGACGCCGTCCGAAACCTTCCACACGCCCACCATCATCACTGGCCATCCCCGCGCCAGCACTTGATCCAAGAGGAACGTCCCATGTCGCAGAAAGGCACCGGCTCGGCCTATTTCATCGCGGAGAGCAAGGAGGAGCTGGTTCGGCACACGCTCTCGATCCTGGTCGACAACGAGCCGGGCGTTCTCTCCCGGATCGCGGGGCTCTTCTCGGGCCGCGGCTACAATATCGAGAGCCTGACCGTCTCGGAGACGGAGCACGAGAACCAGCTCTCGCGCTTCACGATCGTGACCAAGGGCACGCCCATGGTGCTCGAGCAGATCAAGAACCAGCTCGACCGCATGGTGCCGGTGCACAAGGTCATCGACCTGACGGTCGAGGCCGACCCGCTCGAGCGCGAGCTGGCGCTGATCAAGGTGGCGGGACGCGGTGAGAAGCGCATCGAGGCTCTGCGCCTCGCCGAGATCTTCAAGGCGCGGGTGATCGATGCCTCGATCGAGCATTTCGTGTTCGAGATCACGGGGCCGTCCTCCGAGATCGAGCAGTTCGTGTCGATCATGAAGGACCTGGGTCTCGTCGAGGTGGCGCGGACCGGCATCGCCGCCGTCAGCCGTGGCCCGCACGGCATCAAGAACGGGCGGGGCTAGGCGTCATGCCGGGCAACGCCGCCTGACCGGTGCGCCGGCCGGACTCCGGTGCGCCATCTCCTCGTGCCTCCCGAACGACCGGGCTTTGCGCCATGCCATACGACCTGCTGCTGGGACTGGCCGTGTTCGCCGCCGTCACCTGTTTCACGCCGGGACCGAACAACACCATGCTGATGGCGTCGGGGCTGAACTTCGGCGTGCGCCAGACCGTGCCGCATGTCCTCGGGGTGACGCTCGGCTTCGCGTTCATGGTGCTGGCCGTGGGGCTCGGCATCGGCCGCGCGTTCCAGCTCTGGCCTGACGTCTATACCGCGCTGCGCGTGGCTGCCGTCTGCTACCTGCTCTGGCTCGCCTGGGGGATTGCGACGGGGGGCGGCGTCGCGGATGGCCGGTCGCGGGCGCGGCCGATGTCGTTCCTGGAGGCGTGCGCGTTTCAGTGGATCAACCCGAAGGGCTGGATCATGGCGGTGGGCGCCACGACGACTTATGCGCTCGGCGGTGGGTTGCTGGTGAGCAGCGCTGCCGTGGCGGGGGTGTTCGCGATCATCGGGCTCGCGAGCAGCACCACGTGGACCTGCGGCGGGGCGGCGTTGCGGAGGCTGCTCGACCGGCCCGGGCTCGTCCGAATCGTCAACGTCGGGCTGGCGCTGCTGCTGGTGGCATCCCTCTACCCCGTCGTGGCGGACCTCGCCGGAAGCGTTTCAACCCGCTGAGTGGGCGCGGCCGTGCACATCCCCGCTCTCGGCCGCGCCGTGCCGGCTGGGCAGGCGATGGCGCCGTCCTTCGACTCGTCGCATAATCAATCCAGTAGCTGCCGGAGCAAGGAACCCTGCAAGGAGGGCCGTGGAATGGACGGACGCCAACTCGCAATCATGCTGATCATCGGCGCCATTGCCGGATGGCTGGCGAGCTTCGTTGTCGGTGGAGGCCGGTGGGGTGTGATCGGCTACATCATCGCCGGCGTGATCGGCGGTGTGGTTGGAGGCTGGTTGCTCGACGTGGCCAAGATCAGCCTGAACCTGGGGCATCCCTTCGCGAACGCCATCGCCCAAGGCGCAATCGGAGCCATCGTCGTCATCATCGTGGCGCGGATGATCTCGTGAGCCACGCAGGCTCACGCGCTTTCACGCAATCGTGGTGTGCGGGCATCTTTCCATGATCGTCGGCCGCGCTATTTGATCAATGTTCATTCAGAGCCGCAGCCGGCTCGATCGGGCATTGGAGCAAAGCGATGGACTACGGGCCGTTGATCATGATGGGGCTGATGGGCCTCGTTGCGGGCTGGATTGCAAACCTCATCCTCGGCAATCGGGCCGATCTTATCGCGAGTCTGGTGCCGGGCGTGGCCGGTGCCTATGTCGGGGCGTTCATCCAGCGGCACGTGCAACTCGATCTGATGCGGATCGGGAATCCGCTGCTGGAGCAGCTCGCGGTGGCCGTCATCGGTGCCGTTGTCGTGATCCTGGTGGCCCGCAGCATCGTGTCGCCGCATCGGCACCGTTGAATGGCGACGCCGCGGCCCATTGGCGGCAGGCGTGCGCCGCGCTAAATGGTGGGCATGGTCACCGTCGTCGATACGCGGCCGAGGCACCCTGAAAAGGCCCAGCGGCCGGATACCCCTCTCCTGCGCAAGCCGGAATGGATCCGCGTCCGCGCGCCCGTGAGCGCGGAGTACGGGGAGACCCGGCGCATCGTGCGCGAGCACGGGCTTGCCACCGTCTGCGAGGAGGCGGGGTGCCCCAACATCGGCGAGTGCTGGACCAAGGGTCACGCCACCATGATGATCATGGGCGAGGTGTGCACGCGGGCCTGCTCGTTCTGCAACGTCGCGACGGGCCTTCCCAAGCCCCTGGATGCCGACGAGCCGGCGCGTGTGGCCGAGGCCGTGGCCAAGCTGGGGCTCGGCCATGTCGTGATCACGTCGGTCGACCGCGATGACTTGGCCGACGGCGGTGCCGCGCATTTCGCCCGGGTGATCGGCAGCATCCGCCGGCGCACGCCATCGACGACGATCGAGGTCTTGACCCCGGACTTCCTGCGAAAGGATGGCGCTCTCGAGACGGTGATCGAGGCGCGTCCCGATGTCTTCAATCACAACTTGGAGACGGTTCCGTCGCTCTATCTGCGCATCCGTCCGGGCGCGCGCTATTTTCATTCCCTGCGCCTATTGCAGCGCGCGAAGGAGCTGGACCCGACCGTGTTCACGAAATCGGGGATCATGGTCGGCCTCGGCGAAACGCGGGATGAGGTGCTGCAACTTATGGACGATCTACGCTCGGCAGACGTCGATTTCCTGACCGTCGGCCAGTACCTGCAGCCGACGCGGAAGCACGCCGAGGTGAAGTCGTTCGTCACGCCCGAGGAGTTCAAGTCCTATGAGCGCATCGCGCTCGCCAAGGGCTTCCTGCTCGTCTCGGCGACGCCCCTGACGCGATCGAGCTATCACGCCGACGCCGACTTCGCCCGGCTCAAGGTGGCTCGGCTCGCGAAGAACAGATAGCTCACCCCCCATGCGCCAATTGGCGGCAGGCGCGCGATCTCGCGCGTACGCGGTGTGTGCGTTACATGCTGGCTTATGCCGCGCTTCGAGACCACCCGCCAAATGCCCTACACGCCTGCCGAGATGTTCGATCTGGTGGCGGACGTCGAGCAGTATCCGCGCTTCTTTCCGCTATGCGAGGCGCTGCGCGTGCGTTCACGCGAGCGCAAGGGCGACAAGGACGTGCTCGTTGCCGCGATGGACATCGGCTACAGGGCGATCCGCGAGACGATCACCAGCCGCGTCACGCTCGACCGGCGCAATATGGCTGTCCTGGTCGAGCTGGTGGACGGGCCGTTCCGGCATCTCGAGAATCGCTGGCACTTCACCGAGGCACCGGGCGGTGCGACGAACGTCAAGTTCTTCATGGCCTACGAGCTGAAGTCGTTCATGCTGCAGATGCTGGTCGGCGGGCTTTTCGACCAGGCGTTCCGGCACTGCGTCTCCGCGTTCGAGAGCCGCGCGCGCGAGGTCTACGGCAGCGGACGCCAGGGCGAGCCGCTGCCGGCAACCTGAGCGGGCTCACCCCGATCCCGCCGGGCTACTCCGTCGGCGCGGCGATCGCAGCCTTGATCAGGGTCTTTGCTTCCGGGCTGTCCCATTCCGCCGGCCCCACCAGGCGGCCGATCTCGCGGCCCTTCGCGTCGAGAAGGAGGCTCGCCGGCATGCCGATCGCCTTCAGCCCCGAGTGGATGCGCACGGTCGGATCAGCGTAGACCGCCAACCTCTGAACCTTGATCTGGTTGAGGAATTTTTTTGCGCCGTCAATGCCCGTCTTGTCGGCACTGATGGCCACGACCTCGAACTTGTCGGAGCCGAGCTCGGCTTGCAGGCGGTCGAGGCTCGGCATTTCCTTCCGGCACGGCGCGCACCATGTCGCCCAGAGGTTCACGAGCAGGACCTTGCCCTGCCATTCCTTGAGGGTGCGCGACTTGCCGTCCTTGTCCAGGAACGGCAACTCGGGGATGTCCTCGGGCGCCTTCTTGAAGACGAAGGCCGCCATCTGCCCGACCGACAGGGGATTGACGCCCGGACCGGACGGGAGCGCGACGGGCTTCGCCTCCGCGAGTTTGACGGCCGCCCGATCCCGCTTGAGGACGTTGTCAGCCCCGCCGGCCATGACGTATACCGCGCCGAAACCTGCCAGAGCCGCGGCAAGGGCGGTGACGAGGCAGACGGACCGTGTCTGGCCGATCTTCCGCGGCGTGGGTTCTGATTTCACGTCTTTCCTCCTCCACCGCTTGAACAACGAGGCGACCCAGTGACAGAGAAACGCGCCAACAAAATGTGGGGCGGGCGCTTCGAGCTGTCGCCTGCCGAGCTCATGATCGAGATAAACGCCTCGATCGGCTTCGACAAGGCCATGGCGCCCCAGGATATTCGCGGCTCAAAGGCGCATGCCGAGATGCTTGCCGCCCAGGGCATCGTCACCAAGACGGATGCGCGCGAGATCAATCGCGGGCTCGACCAGATCAGGAGCGAGATCGAGGCGGGCACGTTCCAGTTCTCGGAGCGGCTCGAGGACATCCATCTGAACGTCGAGAGCCGCCTCACCGAGTTGATCGGTCCGACCGGCGGGCGGCTCCATACCGCGCGTTCGCGTAACGATCAGGTGGCGCTCGATTTCCGCATGTTCGTGCGCGACGCGATCGACGGCCTGGACCGGGGCCTCCTGCAGCTCCAGGTGGCGCTCGCCAGCAAGGCGGAGGCTCATGCCGATGTCGTGATGCCGGGCTTCACGCACCTGCAGCCGGCGCAGCCCGTCACCTTCGGCCATCACCTGCTCGCCTACGTGGAGATGCTGGCCCGGGATCGCGGACGCTTCGCGGACGCGCGGCGGCGCCTGAACGAGTGCCCGCTCGGCTCGGCGGCGCTCGCAGGAACGTCGTTCCCGATCGATCGCCACATGACCGCGGACGCGCTGGGCTTCGACCGGCCGACGGCGAACTCGCTCGACGGAGTCTCGGACCGCGACTTCGCCTTGGAGACGCTGGCCGCATGCGCGATCGCGGCGATGCACCTGTCGCGACTCGCCGAGGAGATCGTGATCTGGATGACGCCGCAGTTCGGTTTCGTCCGCCTGTCGGACCGCTGGACGACGGGATCGTCCATCATGCCGCAGAAGCGTAATCCGGACGCGGCCGAGCTCTGCCGCGCGAAGGTGGGCCGGATCGCGGGCGCCTTCCAGGCCCTGCTGATGGTGATGAAGGGGCTGCCGCTCACCTATTCGAAGGATATGCAGGAGGACAAGGAGCAGACGTTCGACGCGCTGAACAGCTTCCGCGTAGCGGTTGCCGCGATGGGCGGCATGATCCAGGATCTCGAGCCCGAGCCCGAAGCCATGCGCGCGGCGGCCGGGGCCGGATACTCGACGGCGACCGACCTTGCCGACTGGCTCGTGCGCACGCTGAAGTTGCCGTTCCGCGAGGCACACCACGCGACCGGCGCGATCGTCAGGCTCGCGGAGACGCGTGGCCAGACCCTCGAGGAGCTGCCGCTCGAAGCCATGCAGGCCATCGAGCCGCGCATCACGGCCGACGTCCTGAAGGTGCTTTCGGTCGACGCCTCGGTGCGCAGCCGCACGAGCTATGGTGGAACTGCGCCACAGAACGTCCGCAAAATGGCGCGAGCCTGGGTCAAGCGGCTGGAAAAGGCGGCCGCCAAGGGATAGGACTTTCACTCGCCGCGTCGGGGAGAAGGCGCGACGTGGGGAGTAACCGCAAGGCGGATGATGCACATCGCCAACAAATGGGCGCGAATTGGCGTCTTCGTGACGGCTGCAGCGTTTGCTGCGGCCGCGGGCGGTTGCGGCGTGAGGGGATCGCTGGAAAACCCCGTCAAGGAAAGCGCGACAGCCTCTGCCGACTCCGGGCAAGGCAAGAAGGAAAGCGAAGCGCCGAAGCCGCACAAGGGCTTCATCCTCGACGGACTGATTCGCTGAGGCGAGCGGCGCGGCCAGTGTCGTCGATCAGCGCTTGAAAGCTCGCGCATCGATCTTGAAGCGCTGCAGCCGCGAGTAGAGCGTCGTGGGCTTGAGCCCCAGGAGCTGGGCCGCACCATCCGCGCCGGCGACACGCCCTCCAGTCGATCGCAAGGCCTGCCGGATCGTCTCCATCTCAAGCGCCTTGCGCTCGACCTCGGTCAGGAGCGCTTCGGGCCGCGTGCGCGCGCGATCCGGAGCGGCATGCGCCTCCGCGGCGGCCCGTTGGTCGTTGTGAGGCTCGAGCGTCCGCGGAAGGTCGATCCGGAGACGGCCATCGACCGCGGTGATGGCGGCCCGCTCGATGACGTTCTCCAGCTCACGGATGTTGCCCGGCCAGTGGTAGCCCTTCAGTCGTTCCACATCCGCGAGGCTGATCTGGAGGCCCTTGCGATTGGCACGCGCCGAGGCGCGCCGCAGGAAGAGCGTGGCCAGCACCGGGATGTCGTCGAGCCTGTTGCGCAGGGGCGGCGCCTCGATCGGAAACACGTTCAGGCGGAAATAAAGGTCCTCGCGGAACCGCTTCTCGGCGACCTCCGCCTTCAGGTCGCGGTTCGTTGCCGCGATCAGGCGGACGTCGGCGGACCGGGTGCGGCTGTCGCCCACGCGCTCGAACCGCTGCTCCTGCAGGACGCGCAGCAGCTTGGCCTGATGCTCCAGCGGCAACTCGCCGACCTCGTCGAGGAACAGCGTGCCGCCGTCGGCCAGCTCGAAGCGCCCGATGCGCTCGGCGAGCGCGCCCGTGAAGGCGCCCTTGACGTGGCCGAAGAACTCGCTCTCGAACAGCTCGCGGGGGATGCTCGCGCAGTTGACGCGGATGAGGGGGCGCTCGCGCCGCGGGCTCGCATCGTGGATGGCGCGGGCGATCAGCTCCTTGCCCGTTCCCGATTCGCCCATGATCAGCACGCTCGCCGTGGTCGGCGCCACGAGCTCGATCTGTCCGAGGATGGTGTGCACGGCAGGGCTGTCGCCGACGATCTCCTTGTGGTGCGCGCCGCCCCTCAACTCGTCCTGCAGGTAGGCGTTCTCCATCTCGAGCCGCTTCTTCAGCGCCTCCACCTCCTTGAGCGCCTTGAGCAGGTCGGCCTGAGCCTTGCGCTGCACCGAGACGTCGCGGAAGACGACGACCGCGCCGAGAAGGCGGCCCTTCTCCTGGATCGGCGTGCTGGTGTACTCGACGGGGAAGCTCGAGCCGTCCTTGCGCCAGAAGACCTCGTTCGAGACGCGATGCACGCGCCCGTCGCGGAACGCCGCGTAGATGGGGCACGCCTTGGTGGGATAGGCGGTGCCGTCCTCGTGGCTATGGTGCATGTAGGCATGCGCCGAGCGGCCGATCAGCTCGTCTGCCCGCCATCCGAGCATGCGCGCCGCGGCCGGATTGAGAAAGGTCGTGATGCCATTCGCATCGACGCCGTAGACGCCTTCGCCGGCAGCGTTGAGGATGAGCTGATTGCCGCGCTCGAGCTGGCGAAAGACTGCATCGAAGCGCGATTCCTGCGGCTGGCCCGAGCGATAGAACCGGTCCATCTCGGCCTCGGCCCGGCGCGCACGCTGGGTCCTGAGGTCGTGGCACGTGAGCATCACGAACTGGCTCGATCCCTGCTCGAACGAGGATGCGAACAGCTCGACGTCGACGACGGAGCCGTCGGCGCGCGTGACGCTGAGCTCGGACGACCACGCGTGCCCTCGTGCAAGGCACTCGAGCGTGAGGCCCGTCAGGAGCGAAAGCTGATTGCCGAACAGGTTGCTGGGTTGCGCGTTGAGCAGCGCGAAGCCGTTGAGTCCGGTAAGCTTGAGCGCCGCCTCGTTGAACTGCCGGATGCGGTTCTCGAAGGGATCGAGAATGATTGCGGCCGGCTCGAGGCTGTCGAATGCCGCTTCCCAGAGTTCAGATGCGGTGTGAACCGTATTGCGCGCGCTCTGCAGCATGACTGGAATCCCAGGCGGGTGACGCTCCTGAAGCTGCGTCGCCGCGTGCCGGCGCTCAACGCGGAATCTCGTAATTCGCTGCACGAAAATTCGTAAACTTGACTATTTCGTAATCACAGGAAATGCCGCGCCGCATCGTACTGCATTGAAATCGCGGGCAATTGCCAACTCAGTCGAACTGGCACGCACTTTGTAAATGAAGCCTTACCGGCAAGCCCGTCGTGCGCGTGCGCAGAGACGGACTGGCCGACGCGCGAAGCGATCGGCGCGTCGAGCGATGAAAGCCAGGCGGCCGAACCATCCGGGACGCGATCGTGCGCCGTCTCAGCAGCGAGGACAGAAAAAGCATGGGTTCAATGAGCAATCCTTTCGACCCGAGCAAAAGCCTCTCGTCGGGATGCCCGTGCGGCCAGCATGGCTCGATGCTCGAGCATCGGCTCGCCGAGTGTGCAGGCGAAGCCCCCAAGGCCGGCTCTCCGGCGGCCCCGTCGTCGGAGGCCAGGGCGGAAGCGTATGCGCCGGTCGATGACCGGCCGGCCTGGGAGAACCGGGAAGCCGTCGTCTCCCGTATCGTCGAGACGGCCGTGGTGAAAAGCGTCTTCGGTGCGGATGCCAGCCGGCGCGCATTTCTTCGCGCCGTCGGTGCGAGCACTGCGCTGGCAGCCATCTCCCAGGTCTTCCCGCTGGATGATCTCAAGGCCCGCGTGCTCGATGCGAAGGGGCCGCTGGAGAAGTCGGCGCTGAAAGTCGGCTTCGTTCCCATTACCTGTGCGACGCCGATCATCATGGCCGCGCCGATGGGCTTCTACAAGAAGCACGGCCTCGATGTGGACGTGATCAAGACGGCGGGCTGGGCCGTCGCGCGCGACAAGTCGCTGTCGGGTGAATACGACGCGGCACACATGCTGACCCCGATGCCGCTCGCCATCACGGTAGGTGCCGGCTCCGTCGCGACGCCCTGGACAATGCCGGCCGTCGAGAACATCAACGGCCAGGCGATCACGCTGCACAACAAGCACAAGGACAAGCTCGATCCGAAGCAGTGGAAGGGCTTCAAGTTCGCGGTGCCCTTCGAATACTCGATGCACAACTTCCTGCTTCGCTATTTCGTCGCCGAGCACGGCATCGACCCCGACAAGGACATCCAGATCCGCGTCCTGCCGCCGCCCGAGATGGTGGCGAACCTGCGCGCCGAGAATGTCGACGGCTATCTGTCGCCGGACCCCTTCAACCAGCGCGCGGTCTATGACGGCATCGGCTTCATCTACAAGCTGACCAAGGAGATCTGGCCCGGCCACCCATGCTGCGCCTTCGCCGCGTCCCGCAAGTTCATCGACGAGAACCCGAACACCTTCCTGGCCCTCTTCAAGGCGATCATCGACGCGACCGCCTTCTCGTCGAAGCCGGAGAACCGCAAGGAGATCGCCGCGGCGATCTCGCCGAAGAACTACCTCAACCAGCCGACGACGGTCGTGGAGCAGGTTCTGACCGGCCGGTTCGCCGACGGCCAGGGCAAGGTGCGCAACGAGCCCGACCGGATCGACTTCGACCCGTTCCCCTGGCATTCGATGGGTATCTGGATCCTGACCCAGATGAAGCGCTGGGGCTACGTGAAGGACGACATCAACTACCAGGCGATCGCGGAGCAGGTCTACCTCGCGACCGACGCCGCCGACGTGATGAAGTCGATGGGTCTCACGCCGCCGTCGGCCACCTACAAGACCCACACCATCATGGGCAAGGAGTTCGATCCGAAGAAGCCCGAGGAGTACGTCAACTCCTTCGCGATCAAGCGGACCTGATCCAGGTCCCGCCATCAGCAACGCGTCGGAGGCGCAGCATGCTCAAATCCACAAACGTGCGGGCGTTCCTGTTGTCGATGTTGATGCTCGTTCTCTTTCTCGGGGCTTGGCACATCTGGGTCGAGCAGCAGAAGGGACCGGCCGTCGACATGGATCCCGAGTACGCGAAGCTGATGGGCATCACCGCAAAAGGAGGCTCGGCCATGCCCGGCCCTCTCGACGTCGGCCGGTCGCTCTGGGGGCACATCACCGACCCATTCTACGACAAGGGTCCGAACGACAAAGGGATAGGCATCCAGCTCGCCTATTCGATCGCCCGCGTGCTGACGGGGTTCCTGTTGGCAGCGGCAATTGCCATTCCGATCGGTTTCGTGATCGGCATGTCTCCCGTCTTCAGGCAGGCGTTCGATCCCTTCGTGCAGGTCCTGAAGCCGGTCTCGCCGCTCGCGTGGATGCCGCTGGCGCTCTATACGATCAAGGACTCAGGCACCTCGTCGGTCTTCGTGATCTTCATCTGCTCGATCTGGCCGATGCTGATCAACACGGCATTTGGCGTGGCGAGCGTGCGGCGGGAATGGATCAACGTCGCACGCACGCTCGAGGTCTCGGCGCCGCGCATGGCGTGGCGCGTGATCCTCCCGGCCGCGGCCCCGACGATCCTGACGGGAATGCGGATCTCGATCGGCATCGCCTGGCTCGTCATCGTCGCGGCGGAGATGCTCGTCGGCGGCACCGGCATCGGCTACTTCGTCTGGAACGAATGGAACAACCTCTCGATCACGGGCGTGATCAGCTCGATCATCTTCATCGGCGTGATCGGCATGCTTCTCGATCTCATACTCGCGAGTGCGGCCCGCCTGGTGGAGTACGCGGAATGAGCGCGGTGCGATCCCTGCACGTCGTCAAAAGCGAACCGGAAGGACAAGCGATGTCCACACCCAAGCCAATGATCCGGGTGGAAGGGCTTGCCAAGCGCTTCCCGTCCGCCGCCGGAAAGGGCGACACCGAGATCTTCGGCGATGTCTGGTTCAATGTCGCGAAAGGCGAGTTCGTCTGCCTGATCGGACACTCGGGATGCGGGAAGACGACGCTGCTGAACATCCTCGCGGGTCTCGACCGGGCATCGGACGGCGTGCTGATCGTCGACGACAAGGAGGTCACGGGAACGTCGCTCGACCGCGCTGTCGTGTTCCAGCATCACGCGCTGATGCCGTGGATGAGCGCGATCGGCAATGTCGCCTTCGCGGTCGAGTCGCGGTGGCCCGGCTGGTCGCGCGAGAAGGTGCGCGCGCATTGCCAGAAGTACCTCGACATGGTGCACCTGACCGGATCCGAGGAGAAGCGGCCGGCGCAGCTCTCGGGCGGCATGAAGCAGCGCGTCGGCATTGCCCGCGCCTTTTCGATCGAGCCGAAGACGCTGCTGATGGACGAGCCGTTCTCGGCCCTCGATGCGCTGACACGCGGCAGCCTGCAGGAAGAGCTTCTCACGATCTGCCGCACGACCGAGCAGACCGTCTTCATGATCACGCACGACATCGACGAGGCGCTGCTGCTGGCCGACCGGATCATCCTGATGACCAACGGACCGGATGCGCGCATCTGCGAGATCATCGAGAACACGCTGCCGCGGTCGCGCACGCGCAGCGACATGCACACGCACGAGAACTACTATCCGCTGCGCAACCATCTGATCGAATTCCTCGTCAACCGCTCGAAGCGGTTCAAGGACGAGGTCTCGGCGGCGACCTACGATCCGAAGGCGCCGCCGGTCATCAGGCCGTCGGCGGCGAGTTTTGCCGATACGGCTCCGTCGTCGCGGCGATCGTCGGCATGATGCGCCGGGCGATCATGCGGCCAAGGCAGCGGGACAGCGGGAGGGTGCGCGCGCCGCCTGCAACTGGCGTCCGGATGCGGTGTCAAACAGGAGAAAGTCGATGAAGCGCGAAGACCTGACCGAAAAGATCCTCGACATCAAGCGCGAGAAGGGGTGGAGCTGGAAATACATCACGACGGAGATCGGCGGCATGAGCCCGGTTCTCATCGTCGGAGCGCTGCTCGGACAGCAGAAGCTGGTCAAGCCGCTGGCGCGCAAGGCAGCGGCCCTGTTCGGGCTGTCCGCGGCGGAGGAGAGCATGCTCAACGAGGTTCCGATGCGCGGCGCGCCGATGCCGCCCACCGACCCGCTCATCTACCGGTTCTACGAGTTGGTCATGGTCAACGGTCCGGCGTGGAAGGCGCTGATCGAGGAGGAGTTCGGCGACGGCATCATGTCGGCCATCGATTTCGATTTCGAGATGGAGCGGCTGCCTGACCCGAAGGGCGACCGCGTGAAGATCGGGATGTCGGGAAAGTTTCTGCCGTACAAATATTACGGCGCCGAGCAGGGCATCCCGTCGCTCGGCTACAAGGAAGAATAGGAAACGGGACGGTGATACGTCGATGGCGGTTGCGAAAGCAGCCGCCGTTCGTCTTTCTGAGAATATCGTATGCTCGGCGGTGGCCGCGGATGCCGGACCGCCGCCGCGAGGACGGCCGCGCTCAGATGACGTAAGGCGCGCCGGTTTCGATTGGGAGGCTCGGGTCGCGCGACCACTCGTTCCACGAGCCGAAGTACATGCGCACGTCGCTGATGCCGGCCTCCTTGAGCGCGACGAACGTGTTCGCGGCCCTCGCCCCCTTGAAGCAATAGAGGATGACGGGCGTGGCCGGATCGATCCCGACGGTGGCGCACTCGGCGCGCAGCTCCGGCGCCGACTTCATCATCGGGCCGGCGGGCGTCGGCTTCATCATGCGATACCATTCGAGCCAGCGGGCGCCCGGCAGGCGGCCCTTGCGCGGACAGAAGTCTGGCCCGTAGGGCGACGAACTCGCACCGATCCATTCGTCGACATCGCGCACGTCGAGCAGGACGGCGTTCTTTTTCTCGATCGCCTCGAGAACCGTGTCCTTGTCCACCATGATGCTGGCGGCGGCGGGATCGATGGGGAAGCTCGCGGCGGCCGGTGCGGGTGCCTCCGTCGAGACCGGGCGGCCGTCCGCGGTCCATGCGGCCATGCCGCCGTGCAGGACGGAGACGTTCGGATAGCCGAGGAACTTGAGGAGATAATAGCCGCGGCAGGACTGGCCGAAGCCGCTGTTCATCGATTGCTCGACGAGAACTGCCGTCTCCTTGCCCGAGAGCCCGGCGGTGCCGAACGCGTCGGCGAACTTGCTCGCCAGCTCCTTCATTCCTTCGGGCGTCGACGTTGCGAGGTAGGTGAAGATGTCGTGAATATTGACCGCGCCGGGAATATGTCCGCTCGCGTACACCTCCGGGGCACGCGTGTCGATGACGACGACCGGCTCGCGCTCGGCGAGAGACGCCAGCTCTGCAGGGGTAATCAGGGCTTTCGACATTTGGCACTCCACCATCGATTAGGTTACGAGGCGCCCTTTTTTGTTGTTTCCTCCCGTGTGGCCGGATGGATCAATTCGCCATGTCGGCCAGCATTTTTCTCAGTTGCTTCGTGGCAGGGGTGACGATCGCGACGAAATAGGCCTCGCGCAGCCGGCGTTGCGCGGCGCCGTTGGAAACATAGCCGCGAGCGCCACAATGCAGCATCGTGTAGTGGGCGGCCTTGACGGAGGCTTCACCGGCGGCAAGGCGTGCCTCGACGACCCTGCGGAAGTAGGCCGGCGATGGATCGAAGGGCGTTCTGGTCAGTGCGGCGACCTCGGCCTCCATCGCGTGCAGCTCGCCCTCGATCTCCTCGGGCTGCACCTCGAGGTACTTGTTGACGTGCCCGAGCGAGGGGCGTTCACGCTGCATGAGATCGATGCAGTTGCGGATGAGGCCGAAGGCCATGCCGGCCTGCAGCAGGATGAAGCCGGCGCGGATGCGCGGGATGAACGTGTTGATCGGGTCGGCGAGCACATCGTCGTCGGCAATGAAGGCGTCCCGCAGCATCACGGAGAAGGTGCGCGTGCCTTCCAGGGCAACGAAGTGCTCGTTCTGCCGAATGGTGACGCCTTCGCCGCTGCAGTCGATCACCGCCATGACGCGATGCTCAGGCTTGTCCTCAAGCTCGAAGATGCCACCGAACAGGTGGTCGCTGCCGAGGTTCGATACCCACGGCAGCAGTCCCGTCACGCGGTAGCCGCCGGGCACGCGCCGCCCCTTCAGCTTCAGCCGCTCGATGCCGAAGAACGTCTTCATCGGGTTCGAGAGCCCGGTGCCGCCGAGCTGCGCGCCGCGGGCGATCCTGGCGCCGACGCGCTCGCGCAGCGATGCGTTGCCCGACGTGTAGACATACCAGCCGAGCGCGTCCTGGCACCACATGCAGAACCCGGTCGACAGGCAATGCTCGGTCACCGCGCTCATCGCGGCAATGGAGCTGTCGAGGTCGGGCTCGGATTGAGCGTAGCCCGGGAGATGCCACGCGTAGGCGCCCGCAGCGCCGAAATCGCGTAACACCTGCTCGGGGTAGGTTCCGTCGTGGTCGACAGTCTTCACGATCGGCGCCAGGTCGCGGTCGGCGATCTCGCGGACGCTTCGCAGAAGCTCGGCTCGGATGTCGGGTGCCGTGGCGGCGGCCTCGGCCAGCGCGGTTGCTGCAGTCATCGTATCCCTCGATGGCGGGAATGCCGGCTGCGACGGTGCGCAGCCGGCCAATACCTCACTTGGGCGCCACGACCAGGTTGACCGGTCGGATGAACGTATTGGCGACGGGAGACCACTTGGTTACGTGTGCAATCAGCGCGTCGACGTCCGCCTTCGGCGCATCGCATTCCATGATCACGTTCACGCGGACGTCGGTGAAGCCGACCGGCTTGTCGCTGGTGTCGCCGGTGCCCCAGACGGCCGTGATGTTGAGGTCGCCTTCGAGCTCAAGCTCGAGCTTCTGGACTTTCCAGCCGCGATGCACGGCATTGGCGTGGAGGCCGACTGCGAGGCACGAGCCGAGGGCGGCGAGTGACGCTTCGGAGGGGTTGGGAGCGGTATCGTCCCCGAGCAGGCCGGGCGGCTCGTCGACGATATAGGGCTCGAGGTTGCGGATGAAGTTGAGATGGCGGAAGCGGCCCTCGGCGACCGTCTTGCACTTCAGGGTCTTGACCGCCTTGGGATTGGCCTTGCCCGCTTCGATGAGCTTCTCGAGGCCGTTGCGGTCGATGGGGGTCAGGCCCTCCTCGGGCGCGAGGCAGCCGGTCAGGACGATCGTATCTTGCTGGGTCATTGGGAGTCCTCCTTCGGGTTGAGAGCGTTGCAGCGATGGATCACGGCTCTCGCGACCAGCTCACGTGGCGGATGGCCTGCTGGCAGAGCGTGTCGATGAGAAAGCCGATGATGCCGATGATGAGAACGGTCGCCGCGAGGCGGTCGTATTCGAGTGTGTCGCGGGCATCGTTGATCGCGTAGCCGAGGCCGGACTTGACGCCTAGGTACTCGGCCGGGACGAGCACGATCCAGGCGACGCCGAGCGCGAGGCGCAGCCCCGTCAGGATGTCCTGCGCGATGGCCGGCAGGATTACCGCCGTCAGGAGATGCAGCGGCTGCGCGCCGAGGTTCCGGGCGACCTTGAACCAGGCGGGATCGATGCGCCGCACACCCGCCGCGGTCGAGAACAGGATCGGCCAGACGGCCGCGACGGTGATCAGGAACACGATTGCGGCGTCCCAGGTCGCGAACGCCATCACCGCAATCGGCATCCACGACAGCGGGCTGATCATGCGCAGGAACTGGAACGGGATGTTGGTGATCGTCCGTGCCGTCGGCATGCGCCCGATCAGGATCCCGAGCGGTACTCCGACGGCGCCCGCGATGCCGAGGCCCAAGCCGACGCGCCAGAGGCTCGGCGCCGTCATACTCCACGCCTCGCCGGATCCGATCATGGCCGCCAGCCTGGCCAGCGCCGGCGCCGGAGCGAAGTCCGCGAACGAGGCAGTGCGCGGGTTCGCGGCAACGATCGCCCCGCCGATCCACCAGAGCGCGAAGAGGGCCGCGACGCCGAGCGCCGACAGCGCGAGCGGACGCACGGCGGTCCACGTTGTCCGCAAGGCCGCGGCAGGCATCAGTCGCGCGGCGGCCTCCGGTGCTGTGGGAGCAAGAGCTTGCGTGGTCACAGCCGGACGACCTCCTCGCGCACGTAAGGATCGGCCGCGCCGGCGACGCTGGCATCGGATTTCCAGGCCGGGTGCTTCTCGAGGGCCGCCTTTATGAAGGAGTAGGCGACGAGGTCGTCGGCGACGAACTGGGGATCGAGGCCCTTCAGGAAGGTCGTGTCGCCGGCGACCAGCGTCTTCGACATCGAGTCGACGATCAGCTTCGTGGCGCTCGGATAAGGCCACGGTTGGAAGTCGATGCGGCCGTTGCCCCAGTCGGCGTGCCTGATGGCGCCGGTCTCGCCGTAGACCTTCGGGTCGTAGAGCGTCACGGCGCGCTCGACGACGGCGGCGGGGACGGGGAGGAAGCCCTCGCCGTCCTTCGACAGGAGCTTTGCAACTTCCTTCTTGTTCGTCGACGCGTAGGCGGCAGCCTCGACGATCGCCTCGACGACCTTGGCCGTCCACTCGGGCTTCGCGGTGACCTGCTGCTCGTTCATGCAGACGACGCAGCAGGGATGGTTCTTCCAGATGTCGCCAGTGAAGCGCAGCATGCGCGCGCCCGCCCGCAACTCGCCGAGCGCATTGAACGGCTCCGCGACGATGTAGGCATCGATCTTCTTCGCGGCGAGGGCAGGCGGCATCTCGGGCGGCGGCAGCACCTGGAGATTGACCTCGGTCGGGCCGATCTTCTCGCCTTCGCCCTTGATCACCGGGACGAGGCCGGCATCGCGCAGCGCCATCTGCAGCACGATGTTGTGCATCGAGTACCAGAAGGGCACCGCGATCTGCGTGCCGCCGAGGTTGGCGAAGCTCTTGACCGTGGTGTGGCTGCCCACCACGAGACCCGAGCCGTTGGTGTGGGCCCAGGCCATGATCTTGACCGGGAACTTGTTGTTGTAGCGCATCCACACTGGGATCGGCTTCAGCAGGTGGACGAGATTGAACTTGCCGGCCGCGAACGCCTCGACGAGAGGGGACCATCCGCGGATGAGCGTCGGGCGCTCCGAGTCGAGGCCGTGCTTCTTGAAGAAGCCCTTCGCGTGCGCGACGAGCAGGGCCGTCGCGTCGGTGATCGGCAGGTAGCCGATCCGCACGACATCGTCCGCGGCGTGCGCCGCTTGCGGATAGCCGCCAAAGGCCGCGCCGAAGGCCGCCCACAATCCGCCGGCAGCGAGCATGTCCAGCGTCTGCCGCCGGTCGAGGCTGGCGAGCGTCCCGCGATCGGCGAGCCCATGCGATACGGAGTGGTCGCCCTCGCACCCGCAAGGAAGTCGGTTCGGACGTTTCATCGGTAGTCTCCTTGCATTGCGACGGCTGCTATCGCTGCTGAACCGCCCACCGGCGCTCGGCAGCCGTGCTTGTCTTGGGTGCGGGCTGGGTCGAGGTGACCGAGATCCCGGCGTCCTCGGTCTCGCGCTCCAGCTCCAGGCCGGCCTCTTCCTCGTAGGCATCGAGCAGGGCCCGGCGCGCCCGCTGGAACGGCTCGCTCGCGGCGGACCTCTCGTTGCCGAGCTCGATGCGGATGTCCCTGCAGATCCGGCCCGGATCGGCGGCCATGATGAGAGCCCGGTCGCTCATCAGGACAGCCTCCCCGACGTCGTGGGTGACGAGGATGAGCGTGATGCCGAGTTCGCGCGTGATACGGCGCACGTCCCGTTGCAGGCTTGCCCGTGTGAAGGCGTCGAGCGCCGAGAAGGGCTCGTCGAGAAGCAGCGCGTCGGGCTTCAGGGCAAGCGAGCGTGCGAGAGCGACGCGCTGCTGCTGGCCACCGGACAGGTCCTGCACGTTCCTGTTGGCGTAGTCGCCAAGCTCGACGAGGTCGAGAAGCTCGGGGACACGGGTGCGTGCTTCCGCCATCCGGCCCGCGAACTTGAGCCCGAGCGCCACGTTCTGCGCGACCGTCATCCACGGATAGAGCGAGGGCTGCTGGAACATCATGACCCAGGACGGTGAGGGGCCATCGACCCGCCGGCCGTCGATCGTCACCGTCCCGCGCGACGGCCGGACGAGGCCCGCGATAATGTGCAGGAGGGTCGATTTCCCGCAGCCCGAGCGGCCGACCAGGGCCACGGCTTCGCTCGGCTCGATAACGAGCGAGATGCCTTCCAGGGCATTGCCGTCGGCATTGCGATACCGATGGAGAATGCCGTCCAGCCGGATGTGGGCGCCGCGATAGTTGGGCATCTCAGCAAGCTCCCCCATGGACGTGGGTGCTCGATGAGGGCGGGGGCGGATTCGATCGATGGACATGCTCGGACCTGCTGCGAGGCGATTCCCTCAGGAATGGGCAGGTCCAGAGATGCCACAGTATGAAATATAATTCTATGAAACGATCCATAATCCGCGATATATAAGAATAAAATACTTCAATAATGGATATACTAAGGACGATGTTGCTGTTTCTGCTGAGTTCAGAGTAGGCGCGGTATCGCGCGGGACGCCGATCGCGAAAACACATGCTTTCACCTGCGCCGCAGTGCGGTGGTCGAGGGGTGATCGATGCTCTCGCAAAGGGCATGCGAACTCCTGCCGGCGCGGTTAGGCGCGATCGACGGCATCGTCGATGATTGAACAGAACGGTCTGTTCTTTTTTTACCTACGCACAATCCATGCCAAATCGGCGCGATATGTTAATCTTTTGAATCAACGGGGAATCGCCGATGACCGTCGACGGTCGCGTCAGTCCCGCTGCCGGATGTCCTGTCACTTTGCCCGCTTCATCGGCAGACTTCGCCTGGTGGTGGCCAGTACGGGATGGATGGCCAGGGGAGAGCGGCGGCCGGTCATCGACGGCGTCGACACGGCCTCCAATGATGGTAGAGTCACGGCCGGCTCCGGAGTGCTGAAGCCGGGGTTCACAACGGCAACACGCGCACACTGCATGACCATTGCCACTCGTCGCGCCCACGCGCCTCATGCACCGGCAGCCCTCCCCGGCAACGAGGAAACGGCACGCGCGCGATTGTTGCGGGCGGCGTCCGATCTCTTTTGCCGCTATGGCATCAATGCGACAGGCGTGGACGCGGTGGTGACCGCCGCCGGCACGGCCAAGGCCACGCTCTACAAGTCTTTCGGCTCGAAGGAAGGGCTCGTGGAGGCGGTGCTCGAGGCCGAAGGCGCAGCATGGCGCGACTGGTTCCTCGGCGAGATCGAAGCCACGCCCGGCGGGCCGGTCGAGAAACTGCTCGGCGCGTTCGACGTGCTCGAGAAATGGTTCGCCGCCGACCGCTTTTTCGGCTGCCCTTTCATCAATGCCGTCGGCGAGTTCGACAAGCGCGACAATCGTTTCAAGCAGATCGCGCTCGATCACAAGCAGGTCGTGATGGCGCGGATCGCCGACTTGGTCGGGGAGGCGGGGATCTCGGACATCACCGGCACCACCCATCAGATCGGATTGCTGATCAACGGCGCCATCGTCGCTGCGCTGATCACCAGCGACCCGGGCGTCGCCCGGCACGCCAGGATCGCGGCAGGTAAGCTGCTCGTACCCACGCGGTAGATTGCGCAGAGCATGCGCTTGTCGTTCCCGGCAAGCGCTCGCGCGGGCCCGGCTTCCGCTTCGCGGGGGCCTCGGCCGGGGCGAGCACGTGAAACAGCAACCCCGGCGACCAGCGCTGGGGTTGCAGACCACGATTGCACGCATCGTGATCATGCGGCGCCGGCAATCGTGGCTCCAGGCACCGCCTCTCCGCGATCAGTGCCTGTCGCGGCGGCGCCAGTGCTCCGGCGGCGCAGCCATTCCCCGCGGCGCCTGGTAGCCCGAACGCCACCAGCCGGGCTTGCGCGGTCCTCTTGGCGGTGCACGCCAGCCCGGTCGCGGACGGGGCTTGAATGCGTACCACCGGGTTCTGTCCTTGAACCAGGGGCGGCCGACGTAATGCCTCTGCCAGTAGACGCCCGGCCGGAACACGACCACCGGAAGACGCAGGCCGGCCAAGCCGACATCGGGCACTGGCGTCATTGCTCCGCGATAGTCGAACGCCAGATACTCGCTGTAGACCCAACCGCGCTCCGAGCCCCATCGGACGTCGCACCACGATTCGTCGCGGAGGCAGCCCCGGACGTCGACGGACGAGCCCTCGGGAATGACGCCCGCGCTCGGGAACTCGGTGTCCGGACCGGTTCTGATGTTGACGTTGGCCGTGGCGTAGCCCGGTGCAGCCTGTGCAGCGCCGATCCCCACGCCCAAGGCGGCGATAGCGCCCACGATCCCAAGCATTCTGCGCATAGTTGTCCCCTTCGTGGTGTTGCTCGAGCGGATACGTCCTCGCTAACGTCCGGTGCGTTGAGATCCGTCGTTGCGAGGCATGCCAGCGACGGCGCCGGACGCGACGACAGCCTCCCCGCTCGGCTTGACAGAGGCTCGACGCGAGGTACGCTCCACGGCCACGACATCGTCCATTGCGACGCCCGCGGCGCTCCTCGAGATGCGCGACGTCATCCCGGTCCGTTGCTCCCGCCGGGGGAGGAATGCGCGGTAATCGGGGGAGCGGAGTGCAACGGCCATGTCGGGTTGGAACGGCAAAATCCATCTGGCGCAGTTCCTGGTGCACGGCCCCACGTTCCACTCGCTGGCGATGTGGCGTCACCCCAAGACCGCCGCGGCCGGCTGGGACTGGACCCGGCCGGACCTCTGGCAACACATCGCGAAGGTCTGCGAGCGCGGCCTCTTCGACATGGCCTTCTTCGCCGACCTCAACTACATCTCGGACACCTACCGCGGCTCTCTCGAGCCCGCGCTCGCCAACGCAGTGCAGGCGCCGGAGCATGATCCGATCCCGCTGCTGAGCTATATGGCGGCTGCGACCTCGCATATCGGCGTGGCCGCGACGTTCTCGACGAGCCAGCACCACCCGTTCTATGCCGCGCGGATGTGGGCAACACTCGATCACCTGACCGGTGGACGGGCCGGATGGAATGTCGTCACCTCGATCAACCACAACCAGGATGCGAACTTCGGCGTCGAGCGGCCGGACGCCGATCATCGCTACGATCGGGCGCACGAGTTCATGGAGGTGTGCCGGAAGCTCTGGGATAGCTGGGAGCCGGACGCCGTCATCGAGGATCGCGCAGCGCCGCGCTACGCCGATGCTGCGAAGGTGCACCGCATCGAGCACGAGGGCCGCTTCTTCAAATCGCGCGGGCCGCTGAACGTGATCCGGTCGCCGTTCGGCGGTCCGGCGATCCTGCAGGCGGGCACGTCGCCGAAGGGCCAGGACTTCGCCGCCAAGTACGCGCACGCGATCTTCGCGATCCAGCCGGTGCCCGCGTTCGCCAAGGCCTACCGGGAGAGCGTGCATGCGCACATGGATGCGGTCGGGCGCGACCGTCGCGACTGCAAGGTCCTGTTCGGCATGCAGCCCATCATCGGCGGGTCCGAGTCGGAAGCCCGCGACAGGCAGGCCGAGCACAACGCCTTGGTTCCGGTCGAAGGCGGCATGGCCATCCTGTCCGCGCATCTCGACCTCGATCTTTCGACGCTGCCCCCGGGCACGCGGCTCGCCGAGCGCGGCGAGCCCCAGTTGCAACGCTTCAAGACACGCTATTTCGCAGACGACGGACGCCCGTTGACGATGGAGGAGACCGCGCAGCGGCACGGCCAGAGCGTCGGCCTCCCGCAATTCGTCGGCACGCCGAAGAGCATCGCCGACCAGATGGAGGCGTTCATGGAGACCACCGGCGGTGATGGCTTCATGCTGACGCCGATCCACTGTCCGGGTGCGATCGAGGCGTTCGTCGACAAAGTCGTGCCGGAGCTGCAACGGCGCGGCCGGACGCGGACCGCCTATGCGGGAAATACCCTGAAGGCACATCTCGCCCAGTTCGACAAAGCCCGCTAACCTTCGAGGTCGCCGGAGCGCCAACGGTCCGCAGAGACCTGTCTCCGGGCTACCTTGGAGGAAACGTAATGTTCAGACTTCCGTCTATCGCGGCCGTGGTCGCGGCACTCGGGCTTTGCGCGACGCCGGCTCTGGCGCAGAAGCACGGCGGCACATTGCAAGTCTACATCAGCGCCAATCCGTCGAGCATGTCGGTCCTGGAGGAAGTGAGCTTCACGACCGTGATGGCGGCGGGCAGTGTGTTCAACGGTCTCGTCGTGTTCGATCCCGCGAAGGCCATCGGCGGCCTCGATACCGTCATGCCGGAGCTGGCCAAGAGCTGGGCGTGGGACGAGGCGGGGACCCGGCTCACGTTCAAGCTGAACGAAGGGGTCAAGTGGCACGACGGCAAGCCGTTCACGGCGAAGGATGTGAAGTGCACGCTCGACTGGATCACGGGCAAGGTGCCGGGCTACTTCCGCAAGAACCCGCGCCGCATCTGGTACACCAACGTCAAGGAAGTCACCGCCGACAGCGAGCATCAGGTCACGTTCCATCTCAATCGTCCGCAACCGTCCGTCCTGGCGCTTCTCGCGTCGGGCTTCGGCGCGATCTACCCGTGCCACGTCGCGGCGAAGGACCAGCGCATCCATCCGATCGGCACCGGACCGTTCAAATTCGTCGAGTTCAAGAGCAACGAGCGCGTGCGGCTGGTGAAGAACCCGGACTACTGGAAGAAGGGCCTGCCGTATCTCGATGGCATCGACTACACGATCGTTACCAACCGCTCGACGCGCGTGCTGGGCCTCATCGCGGGCAAGTTCGACCTGACGACGACCGGCGACATCACCGTGCCGATCATGAAGGACATCGCCAGCCAGGCGCCGCAGATCGTGTGCACGCTCGGGCCGACGAACGTCTCGGTGAACGTGCTGATCAACGACAAGCGCCCGCCATTCAACGAGGTGAAGCTGCGCAAGGCTGTCTCGCTGGCGGTCGATCGCCTCGGGATGCTGACGATCACTTCGCACGGCGCTGCGACGGTCTCGGGGGTGATGATGCCGCCGCCTGAAGGCCTGTGGGGCATGCCGGCGGAGGTCATCGCCAAGCTTCCCGGCTATGGCGGCACGCTGGAGGAGCGGCGGGCGGAAGCGCGCAAGCTCATGGAGGAGCTGGGTTACGGACCGGACAACAAGCTCAAGGTGAAGGTCTCCACGCGCGACCTCGCTTCCTACAAGGACCCGGCTGTCATCATGGTCGACCAGCTCAACCAGGTGCATTTCCAGGCCGAGCTCGAGATCATCGAATCGACCGTGTGGTTCGGCCGTGCCGCGCGCCAGGACTATGCGGTGGCACTGAACCTGACCGGCTCGAGCGTTGATGATCCCGATGCGACGCTGGTCGAAAGCTACGCCTGCGGGTCGGAGTACAACTACTCGAAGTACTGCAACCCGAAGCTCGACAAGATGCTCGCCGACCAGTCGTCCGAGCGGGACGTCGAGAAGCGCAAGAAGATGGTGTGGGAGATCGAGCGCTTCCTGGCCGAGGAGAATGTGCGTCCGGTGCTCTATCACGGGCGCACGGCGCAGTGCCGGCAGCCTTACGTGAAGGGGCACATACGCTCGAACAACAGCATCTACTCGCACTGGCGCCACGAGCAGGTCTGGCTCGACAAGTAGGTGCCCCATAGCCCAGAGGGCACAACTGCGCCCTCTGGGACGTTCCGCCGGGATCGGCGCTCGACCTCAGTGCGCGTCGTCCAGCTTACCCTTGGTGCTGTCGAGCAGGCGCTTCATCTTGTCCGCCGCCCCCTTGATGGCCGTTTCGACCGTATCGGCATTGTGTGTGACGGCCTGCGGCTTGAGCCCTTCGAGCCGGGCTTCGATCATGCAGCGCTTGTCGTCGGCGCCGCCCTTGCCGGCGTTGGCATCGTTCAGATGCACCTCGATGCGCGTGATCTGCGCGGCGAATGGCGCGAGAACGGATCCGACGGTGCGCTCCACGTAGGGGCCTAGATCGCCGCCTTGGATGTGGCTGTCGGTTCTGATCTCGATGTGCATCGTGGGCTCCTCTGAAGATAGATCGCTGAATGCCTGGGTTCTGCCACGTGCAGGACGTGCCTGACCATGCGCTCGGTCAATGACTTACATGGGGCGCTTCGGCCGAGCCTCAACCCATCCGCAAGGCCTTGTGCAGGAACGCCAGCTCGGCCTCTGCAACCTTGACGATGGTGGACGCCTGGCGGAAGCCGTGGCCTTCGCCTTCGAACTCGTAGAGTGCGCTCAGCACGCCGCGCGCCTTCAGCCGCTCATGGATGAGGCGCGACTGCTCCGGCGGTACGACCTTGTCCTCGAGCCCCTGGAAGAGCACGAGCGGCGCCGTCATGCCGGCGATGAGCGTGATCGGCGAGCGCGCGTCGCAGACCTTCTTCCAGCTCCGTGGCGTGGTGCCGAGCAGGCGATGCAGATAGCCGGCCTCGAACTTGTGCGTCGATCGCATCAGGAGCGAGAGGTCGGAGATGCCGTAGTGGCTCGATCCGGCGGCGAAGGCGTTCGTCGTCGCGAGCGCCATGAGCACCGTATAGCCGCCGGCGCTGCCGCCCGCGATGGCAATGCGCGACGCGTCGGCCAGTCCCTCGGAGCCCAGGAACCTCGCGCCCGCGGCGCAGTCGGCGACATCGGCGATGCCCCATTGTCCGTCGAGCCGCTCGCGATAGGCGCGGCCATATCCGGCGGAGCCGGCGTAGTCGACATCGAGCACGGCAAAGCCCCGGCTGGTGAAGTACTGGACGCGGAGCGCCAGGCCGCGGCTTGCCCGGCCCGTCGGGCCGCCATGCGCGAGGACGAGGGCAGGGGGCCGCGATCCGCGCGGGCCGCGATGCGTGCCGCTCGCCGGCGGGTAGTACTGCGCGAAGGTCGTCTTCCGGTCGCCGCCGCGAAACGAGACGGTGCGGCCGACTGAGACGCCGGCAGGGTCGAGCGCCAGATCGGACGTGGTGCGCAGGAGCAGGGGTGCTTTGCGGCGTCCGGGGATGGCAACGAGGGCTCCCGGCGCCTTCGGTCGCCCGATGCCGGTCGCGACGCCGCCGTCGTAGGTCGATAGTGATCCGACCGAGGCCGCGGCAACCGGCCTGATCGTGACCGTTGGCCGCCGCGCCGAGAGATCCGTGACGGACACCAGGGACGGCTTGCCGTCCACGTCACCGCTGGCGATGAGGCTATCGGGCCCTGTCGCGACGAACGTGCGCGACCCCAGGCTCCACATCGGCTGGCCGAGATCCGCCCTGAGCCGCGTCAGCGGCCGCACCTCGGCGCCGTCCCAGATCATGATATTGCCGAAGCCCGTCTCGTCGGAGAGGAACAGCAGGCGCCCGTCGGCCAGCCACTGCGGCTGCATCGCCGCGACGCCGTTGCCGCCCGCGATGCGCTGGGCACGGCCGGCCGAACCGTCGGCGCGCAGCGGGGCCACATAAAGCGCCGACTGGTCCCACGGCATGTCCGGCAGGTCCCAGCCGAGGAAGGCCAGAGTCGTACCGTCAGGCGACAGGCGCGGGAAGGCATAGAAGTCGCGGCCCGTGACGAGATCGCTGACCCTGCCCCGGGCGGGGCCGTCAAGCGGGAGGCTGACGAGGAGGTTCTGGGGTTGCGCGCGCGCGTCGCCCGCTACGTGGCGCTCCGCCACCGCGATCAGCCGGCGTCGTGGCCCATCGAGCACCATGTCCGAGAAGCGGTCCATCGGCGCCTTGACGATACGCTCCGGTCTGCCACCCGGAACTACGCTCCAGACATCCTGGTCGTCGGCGTTGACGAAGTAGACCGTGCCCTCGGCGACCAGGAACTCGCCGCCGCCGTACTCATGGACTTTCGACCGCGCCGAGAAGGGCGGCGGCAGGACGTCCTCAGGCTTCGTGTCGATGCCGGGACGGGTGCGCACGATGACCTGCCGGCCCTTCTCCTCGGGACGGCCCTCCGCCCAATAGACGAATGGGCCGTCGCCCTGGACGTGGCCGAAGCGACGGGCGCCGCGCGTCAGG
>Ga0180220_1000825_pt1 | contig 27771 bp, 24 predicted proteins | sample eDN5th37CBELigBY_FD_151335 | JGI IMG/M metagenome (GOLD analysis project Ga0180220, IMG submission 151335) | Enriched backyard soil microbial communities from Emeryville, California, USA - eDNA 5th pass 37_C BE-Lig BY (version 2) (version 2) | ecosystem: Environmental > Terrestrial > Soil >... | reverse complement strand
CCACAAGAGTTGTGACACCGAACAACACACATCGACAGTTGTTCCGGCGGCCATAGCGAAAGGGAAACGCCCGGTCCCATTCCGAACCCGGAAGCTAAGCCTTTCAGCGCCGATGGTACTGCAGGGGAGACCCTGTGGGAGAGTAGGACACCGCCGGACACCCACATCCCCGAATGGCCACCACACCGGTGGCCATTCGGCGTTAACGGGCGAAACTGCAGGAGGAGCATTTGGGACTGTTCACGCGCCGAGCGTCGACCCCGACGCCTCTCGACAATGTGGATGTCATCCTGGCCGACCTCGACGGGGTCGTGTACGCCGGAGCGAATGCACTCCCACACGCGGTGGAGAGCCTCAACCGGGCTCGTGACGGCAGACGCCTCGCCTACATCACCAACAACGCGTCGCGCACCGACGCATCCGTCGCCGAGCATCTGTCCGAGCTCGGCCTTCCGACGCAAGCCGACGAAGTCGTCACAAGTCCGCAGGCCGCGATGCGGCTGCTGTCGACGTTGATCCCGGCGGGTTCGACCGTGCTCGTCGTCGGCGGGGAGGGCCTCGTCGTCGAGGTGCAGAAGGCCGGCTTCACGGTGACCCGCCGTGCGCAGGACGATCCCGCCGCCGTCGTGCAGGGGTTCTCACCCGACGTCGATTGGACGCAGCTGGCCGAAGCCGCGTTCGCGCTCAAGACGCCCGAAGACGCGGGCGGCATCCCGTGGATCGCGACGAACACCGACTGGACGATTCCCATGGCGCGGGGCATCGCTCCGGGCAACGGCACGCTCGTCTCCGCGGTGCACACCGCTGTCGGACGACTGGCGACTGTCGCGGGCAAGCCCGAGACTCCGATCTTCGAAGAGGCTGTCGCGCGGTTCGGGGCGCGGCATCCGCTGTTCCTCGGTGACCGACTCGACACCGACATCCTCGGCGCCAACCGTGCCGGCATTCCCTCCGCCCTCGTCCTGACGGGCGTCGATCGCCCCAAGCACGTGCTGGCGGCACCCGCCGGGTCGCAGCCGACATACATCCTCGGCGACCTGCGCGAGCTCGACCAGCCGTACCCGGAAGCCGTCGTCCGTGACGGCGTCGTCACCGTGCGCGGGGCCAGCGTGCGCGTCAACGGTGCCGACGTCGAGATCCTGTCCGAGGGCGATGAGCCGATCGACCTGTTGCGTGCGGGCGCCAAGGCGATCTGGGACACCGGTCGTGCGATCTTCGGCTTCCGCGTTCCGGAGCGCCTCTACGCCGACCCGTTCCACCGCCCGTGACGCGGATGCGCCCGCACGCCGGTCGCGCGACCCGCCGTTGTCAGGACGGACACGTATCCTGATGCGCATGGAATCGCCGCACCCCGTCGCATCCGACGGCTCCGAGACCGACGACCTGCTGTCGGCGCTCGAGGTGATCGAGAGCCAGCCGCTCGGCGAGCGTGCCGAGGCGTACGAAGCGCTGCACGACGCCCTCGCGCGCCGGCTCGAATCCGGCCCGACAGACTCGCGTCCATGACGCAGCGCCTCGACGCGGCCCTCGCCTCGCGCGGCCTCGCGCGGTCACGTACGCACGCGGCCACGCTGATCGCGCAGGGCCTCGTGACCGTCGACGGCAGGCCCGTGGTGAAGGCATCGGCCAAGGTCGACGACGACTCCGTGCTGGACGTGTCGGGCGGCGACCACTACGTCAGCCGTGCGGCGCACAAGCTCATCGCCGCGCTCGACGCGTTCGGCGTCGACGTCGCGGGCCGGGTCGCGCTCGACATGGGAGCGTCGACCGGCGGTTTCACCCAAGTGCTGCGCGAGCGCGGCGCGTCGCCGGTGATCGCCGTCGATGTCGGGCACGGGCAGTTGGCGGCATCCGTCGCGGCCGACCCCGGGGTCATCTCGATCGAAGGGTTCAACGTGCGCGACATGACGCGCGAGAACCTCGCCACCGCGAGCGGCGTGGCCGTTGCGCCGTCGATCATCACGGGTGACCTGTCGTTCATCTCCCTCACGCACGTGCTTCCCGCTGCTCGCTTCGTGGCGGCCGACGACGCCGACCTTGTGCTGCTGGTCAAGCCGCAGTTCGAGGTCGGTCGCACCGGAGTCCGCGAGGGGCTCGTGAAGGACGCGTCGCTGCGCGCCGATGCGGTCGCCGGAGTGCTGTGGGCGGCGTGGGATGAGGGGCTCGGCACGCTCGGCGTCATCTCCTCCCCAATCGCGGGAACGCACGGGAACTCCGAGTTCGTCGTGCACATCGCGCCGGGGCGGGGAAGCAATCCGACAGAATGGTTGGGCACCGTGAACCGATTGACGGGGAGCACATGACACAGCCCGATCGCAGCATCCTCGTGGTCGTGCATGCCCTGCGCGCCGACACCGTCGAAGCGGCCCAGCGGGTCGTCGCCGCTCTGCGGGCGGCCGGTGCGCGGCCGGTGCTCTCGGCCGAAGACCACGCGGAGCTCGTCCGCGTGGGGGCGGGCCTCGACGACACCGCCGTCCTCGGCGAGGAGGTGCCGGTCGACGACATCGAGCTCGCGATCGTGCTCGGCGGCGACGGCACGATCCTGCGGGCCGCCGAGCTCGTGCGCGAGGGCACCGCCCCCGTGCTGGGCATCAACCTCGGCCACATCGGCTTCCTCGCCGAGAGCGAGCGCGACGACATGGACGAGGCGGTCCGCCGCGTGATCGCGCGCGACTACACGGTCGAGGAGCGCCTCGCACTGCAGGTCCGCGTGAAAGACACCTCCGACCGCGTCGTCTACGACACGTGGGCTCTCAACGAGGCGACCGTCGAGAAGGCGAGCCGAGAGCGCATGCTCGAGGTCGTCATGGAAATCGACGGGCGACCGCTGTCGACATTCGGATGCGACGGCGTCGTGATCTCCACGCCGACAGGGTCCACCGCCTACAACTTCTCGGCGGGCGGCCCGGTCATCTGGCCGACGGTCCAGGCGATCGCCGTGGTGCCGCTCTCGGCACACGCCCTCTTCGCGAAGCCGCTCGTCGTCGGCCCCGAGCACGCGGTCGCGATCGAGCTTCTCGAGCGCACGAACGGGCAGGGCATCCTGTGGTGCGACGGGCGGCGATCCCACGATCTCCCGCCCGGTGCCCGCGTGGTCGTACGCCGATCGGAGCGTCCTGTGCGGCTCGCACGCCTGCACCACGGCGCCTTCACGGATCGCCTCGTGCGCAAGTTCCACCTCCCGGTCGAAGGCTGGCGCGGGCCGGCGGCGATCGCCGCGGCGCCGGTGCGACCGGACGCTCCCGACTTCGAGGGTGACGCGTGATCGAAGAGATGCGCCTGCGCGATCTCGGCGTGATCGCCGAGGCCGTGCTGCCGATGGGCCGCGGCTTCACCGCGATCACGGGTGAGACCGGCGCGGGCAAGACGATGGTCGTGACCGGCCTCGGGCTGCTGCTCGGCCAGCGCGCCGACTCCGGCGCCGTCCGCTCGGGTGCGCCTCAGGCGGTGGTCGACGGCGTGTGGATCGTCCCTGCCGAAGGGCCCGTCGCCGACCGTGTGCGCGAAGCCGGCGGTGACCTCGAACCCGCGGGCGACGGAACCGCCGCCCTCTACGTCGGCCGCACGATCTCGAGCGAAGGTCGCAGCCGCGCGACGGTCGGGGGTCGATCGGCTCCCGCCGGCGTGCTCGCCGACCTCGCCGACGAGCTGGTCGTCGTCCACGGGCAGTCCGACCAGCTGCGGCTGAAGTCGGCCGCCGCTCAGCGCGACGCGCTCGACCGTTTCGGCGGCGAGCCCGTCGCCGAGGCCCTCGCGTCGTACCGCGAGGCGTACGAGCGGTGGCGAGCGATCGACCGCGAGCTCACGACGCTCACGACCGACCGTGAGGCGCGGGCGCGCGAGGCCGACGACCTGCGCGCCGCGCTCGACGCGATCGAGCAGGCCGCACCGCAGCCGGGGGAGGACGAGCAGCTCGCGCAGCGCGCCGAGCGCCTCGCCCACGCCGAAGAACTGCGTCTCGCCGCAGCCACCGCGCACGAAGCGCTCTCGAGCGAAGACGACCGTCCTGACGTCGCGTCGCTCATCGGCGAGGCTCGCCGGGCGCTCGAACGCGCGGCGGCCCAGGACGCCGCACTCGGAGACCTCGCCGACCAGGTGGCGGAGCTCGGCTATCGAGCCACCGATCTCGCGACCGCCCTCGCCGCGTACCTGGCCGACCTCGACGAGACCGGCCCGCACGAGCTCGCCGCCGTCGAGGAGCGCCGCGCCGTGCTCGCGCCGCTCGTTCGCGCGCACGGCAGCCTCGAGGCCGCGATCGAGCTCCTCGAGACGGGATCCGCGCGCCTCGCCGAGCTGGACGACGACGGCGACCGCGTGGAGCGCCTCACGGCGGAGCTGCAGGAAGCGGCATCCGTCCTCGACGGCGCAGCCGCCGTCCTCACTCAGCGCCGCACCGAAGCGGCGAAGCGACTCGGCGACGCCGTGACGGCCGAGCTGCGTGCCCTGGCGATGCCCGACGCCCGCGTCGAGGTGTCCGTCGCACCGGGCGCCGAGTCCTCGGCGGGCCGCGACGAGGTCGCGATCCTCCTCGCGCCGCACCCGGGCGCCGACCCGCGCCCGGTGTCGCGCGGCGCGTCGGGCGGCGAGCTCAGCCGTGTGATGCTCGCGATCGAGGTCGTCATCGCGAGCACCGACCCCGTTCCGACCTTCGTGTTCGACGAGGTCGACGCGGGCATCGGCGGCGCCGCGGCGATCGAGGTGGGCCGCCGGCTCGCGCGGCTCGCGCGCACGAGCCAGGTCATCGCCGTGACGCATCTCGCACAGGTGGCAGCGTTCGCCGACAACCACCTCACGGTCGTCAAGGCGAGCGACGGATCGGTCACCGCGTCGAGCGTGCGACGGCTCGAGGGTGCCGACCGCGAGGCCGAGATGGCTCGTCTGCTGTCGGGGTCCGACTCCGAGGCGGCGCTCACGCACGCGCGCGAGCTGCTGGACAGCGCCTCCGCGGACGGCGACGACGCGGCATCCGCATCGGCGAGTTCTCAGGCCCGCGTCAAAACCGGCTGATAGGATAAAAGCCCGTGATGCAGACTCCAGGCACAAGTCCTCGCGGCGATTCGAACGACACCACCAAGCACATCTTCGTGACCGGCGGTGTCGTTTCTTCATTGGGCAAGGGGCTCACCGCCGCCAGCCTCGGAAATCTGCTGACGGCACGCGGTCTGCGCGTGGTGATGCAGAAGCTCGACCCGTACCTCAACGTCGACCCGGGAACGATGAACCCGTTCCAGCACGGCGAGGTCTTCGTCACCGACGACGGCGCCGAGACCGACCTCGACATCGGCCACTACGAGCGCTTCCTCGACATCGACCTCAGCCAGGCCGCCAACGTCACCACCGGCCAGATCTACTCGCAGGTCATCGCGCGCGAGCGGCGCGGCGAGTACCTCGGCGACACCGTCCAGGTGATCCCGCACATCACCGACGAGATCAAGCGCCGCATGCGCCTGCAGGCGACGGAAGACCCGCGTCCCGACGTCATCATCACCGAGATCGGCGGCACGGTCGGCGACATCGAGTCGCAGCCCTTCATCGAGGCCGCGCGACAGATCCGTCACGAACTCGGCCGCAACAACGTCTTCTTCGTGCACGTCTCGCTCGTGCCGTTCATGGGTGCGTCGGGGGAGCAGAAGACCAAGCCCACGCAGCACTCCGTCGCCGCCCTGCGCTCGATCGGCATCCAGCCCGACGCGCTCGTGCTCCGCAGCGACCGCCCGGTGACGGAGTCCAACAAGCGCAAGATCGCGCTCATGTGCGACGTCGACGAGGACGCGGTCGTGAACGCGGTCGACGTGCCGAGCATCTACGACATCCCGACGATGCTGCACGAGCAGGGCCTCGACGAGTACATCGTGCGCGCGCTCGGCATGCACAAGGCGGCCGATGTCGACTGGTCGCGCTGGTCGAAGGTGCTCCAGGCCGTGCACAATCCGAAGCACGAGGTCACGATCGGCCTCGTCGGCAAGTACATCGACCTGCCCGACGCGTACCTGAGCGTCACCGAGGCGCTCAAGGCGGGCGGCTTCGCGCACGAGGCGAAGGTCACCGTGACGTGGATCCCGTCCGACCTGTGCGAGACGCCCGAAGGGGCCGAGAAGGCGCTCGCTGAACTCGACGGCATCGTGATCCCGGGCGGCTTCGGCATCCGGGGCATCGAGGGCAAGCTCGGCGCGCTCCGCTTCGCGCGCGAGCAGGGCATCCCGACGCTCGGTCTGTGTCTCGGCCTGCAGTGCATGGTGATCGAGTACGCGCGCCACGAGGCCGGCCTCGAAGGGGCGTCGTCGAGCGAGTTCGACCCCGACACGCAGTTCCCCGTCATCGCGACCATGGAGGAGCAGGTCGACATCCTCGACCACGGCGACCTGGGCGGCACCATGCGGCTCGGTCTGTACGAGGCGAACCTGGCCGAAGGTTCGCTCGCGGCCGAGCTGTACGGCTCGACCCGCGCGGCCGAGCGTCACCGCCACCGCTACGAGGTCAACAACCGCTACCGCGACCAGCTCGCCGCCGCAGGGCTCGTGTTCTCGGGAACCTGGCCCGACGGCGACCTCGTCGAGTACGTCGAGCTGCCGCGCGATGTGCACCCGTTCTACATCGCGACGCAGGCCCACCCCGAACTGCGCTCGCGTCCGACGAACCCGCACCCGCTGTTCCGCGGTCTCGTGGGCGCCGCGATCGAGCGCCACCGCGCGAGCGAGCTGTTCGACGTCGTCGAGAATGCCTGAGCCGGGCGTGCCGGACTCCGGCGGAATCGAGGCGGATGCCGCGGCATCCGTGTCGCCCGCGTCGCTGCGCGACGAGCCCCTCGACGTCGAGATCCTCGACTCGAGCCTCGTGTACGAGGGCCGCGTGTGGGACGTGCGCAACGACCGTTTCCGCTATGGCGACCACGAGCTCGAGCGGCAGTACGTCGACCACCCGGGGGCCTCCGCGATCGTGGCGCTCGACGACAGGGAGCGCGTGCTGCTCATCCAGCAGTACCGGCATCCGATCCGCCGTCGCGATTGGGAGATCCCCGCGGGACTTCTCGACATGGACGGTGAGTCGCCGCTCGAGACGGCGAAGCGCGAGCTGGCCGAAGAGGCCGACCTCGCCGCGGAGCATTGGGAGCCGCTCGTGAGCGTCTTCTCGACGCCGGGCGGGAACGACGAGGTCGTTCACATCTTCTTCGCATCGGGGCTCCAGCCGCTCGACGCGGTGCACGATCGCGAGGAGGAGGAGGCCGACATCCGCATCGAGTGGGTGCCGCTCGCGGATGCCGTGACAGCGGTGCTCGAGGGGCGTCTGCGCAACGGGATCCTCGCAGTCGGCGTGCTGGCCGCTGCCGAAAGGCTCCGCCGGACAGAATCGTGACGTGAGACTCGACCGGGCCGTCGACGCGTATGTGCGTCACATCTCGATCGAGCGCGGCTTGTCCGACCACACGGTCGCGGCCTACCGGCGCGACCTCGCCACGTACGTGCAGTGGCTCGACGAGAACGGCGTGCACGAGTCGGGCGAGGTGACAGCCGACCTCGTGGCGCGGTTCGCGGCCGAGCGCGCGTCGGCGCAGCCGCCTCCCGCGGCCACGAGCCTCGCACGACTGCAGTCGTCGGTGCGGGGGCTGCACCGGTTCCTGGTGCGCGAGGGGATCGAGACGGATGACCCGGCGGCACGCCTGCGACCGCCCAAGACCCCGCAGCGGCTGCCGAAGGCGCTCACGATCGAGCAGGTGGAGAGCCTGCTCGACGCGGCAGGGCCGCCGCCGGGCGAAGCCGCCGAGGCGGACGTCATCGCGCTGCGCGACCGCGCGCTCCTCGAGCTGCTCTACGCAACCGGCGCGCGTGTGTCGGAGGTCGTGCAACTCGACGTCGACGACGTCTCGCGCGGCGAGGTGCTGCGCGTGCGCGGCAAGGGGGCGAAGGAGCGCATCGTGCCGATCGGGTCTTATGCCCGGGCATCCGTCGATGCGTATCTGACCCGCGCGCGACCTGAGCTCTCGCGTCGCGGCCGCGCGACCCCTCGCCTGTTCCTCGGTGCCCGCGGAGCGCCGCTGTCGCGCCAGAGCGCGTGGCTGATCATCCAGCACGCGGCGGAGCGCGCGAAGCTCTCGGCGCACGTGTCGCCGCACACGCTGCGGCACTCCTTCGCGACGCACCTGCTGCAGGGCGGTGCGGACGTGCGGGTGGTGCAGGAGCTGCTCGGCCACGCATCCGTCTCGACCACCCAGATCTACACGCACGTGTCGATCGACGCGCTGCGCGACGTGTACGCAACGTCGCATCCGCGGGCGCGCTGATCCCGCCGCTCCGACACCTGGCGCCGGGCAGGGGTGTTGCGCCGCACGAGTTGCCAGTAGACTCCGGGGCCAGCAACCCCCTCGCCGGCACAACCGGCTCACCCACGAAACCGCAGACGATGTCAGCGCGTGTCGCGGGCGTAGCGGTAACGGCCCTCGTGGCTCCTGCTCTGATCGCGCCCGTTTTCGACGTCGCGACGACGGAGCCGTCCGCCGCCGCGGTGGCGGACTGCGCGCAACTCACCACACTGGGGAGCTGCTCGATCGAGTACGAGGATCTCGGCTCCGACGGCTACGTCGACGTTTCACTCCCCACGTCGCTCACACGACTGACGATCCTTGCGTACGGCGCAGAGGGCGGCGGCACTGGGGACGACTCGGGGCGAGGCGGCCCGGGTGGACTCGTTGTCGCGGCGTACGAGCTTCCGGCCGGTACCTACGGCGTCCGCGTGTGGCTCGGAGAGAAGGGTCGACAGAGCCATGAGACCACGCGCGGATTCAGCTCCGGTGGTGGTGGCGGCGACCGGATCTTCGACGTGTCGAGCGGATTCTCCGGAGGCGGCTCATCGGCCGTCGAGTGGCTCCTGCCTGGGCGCACAGAGCTGGTCGTCGTCGCCGGCGGTGGCGGCGGCGCGAGCCACGACGGCGGTGAGGGCGGTGCGGCCAGCGGCGGCTCGGGCGGACTGCCTCCGGGCGACGGAACGAACGGTACGACGCCGGCGAGCAACGGGAACGGCATCGGCGGCTCGGGCGGCGGCGCAAGCGGTCGGGACGGCGAGTCCGCGTCGAACGCGGGCGCCGACTACCAGGTGACGTCGGGCGGTGGCGGCGGTGGCGGAGGCTACCCGCGCGGCGGTGGCGCCGGCGAGAGCGGGACCGCTGGGCAGTGCAAGATCAACGGCAGGTGCCCGCCCAACGCGCAGGGCGGTGCCGGGGGCGGCGGCGGTGGCGGCCAGTCGTGGTCGAGTGAGAGCAGTCGCCTCGATGTGGTCTACGCGTCGGGCAGCTCGGGCAACGGCTCGGTGCTGCTCGTCGCGGGTGACCAATTGCACGCCTTCGAGTGCATCGACTCCAGCGACCCGCGAACCTGGACCGTCCCGGACGGCACCGGTTCGATCGCCTTCGTCGTCGCGGGCGGCGGCGGCACTCGCGGCCACAACAGCGCTGACATGGAGGGCAGCGGTGCCGTGGTCTCGGGCGTCCTGGACGCCACCGGCATGACCGAGCTGCGATATTGGGTCGGATGCGGCGGCTATGAGCACGGCGGACGCGGATGGTCGCACCCGGGCGACTCGGGCAGCGCGAGCGCGACCACGGCGCACGACGGCGGTGGCGGGGGCGGAGCGTCGATGCTCATGGACGCGACGGACGGCAGATCCACCCCGCTCGTGGCCGCAGGCGGCGGCGGAGGCTCCGGAGGTGACGTGTCGACGAGCGTCGCGCCATGGGTGAGGAAGGCCGACGGCGGCCGCGGCGGCTCGGGCGCGGGATCCGACGGCGGCGCGTACAACTACAACGGCGATCGAGGCTCGGGCGGGAACTTCGGCCGCGGCGGCGTGGGCGGATGCGCCGCGTGCCGCGGCACGTCCAGCGAGCCGGATCCGAGCGGCGGACACGGTTCGAGCGACGACACCGGCGGTGGAGGAGGCGGTGGCGGTGCCGGCTACCCGCGCGGCGGCCACGGCGGAGGCACGTCGCCGACCGACGCGGGCGGCGGAGGCGGCGCGGGGCAGTCGTACTGGTCTCCCGCGGTCACGTCGGAGGTCACAGCGGGCCCCAACGGAATCCGGTCGAAGAGCGGCTTCATCATCCTCGTGCCGATCCAGAAGGCGCCGACGACGACCCTCACGGTGACGAAGGAGGTGTCGGGCGCGGCATCCGGATTCGCCCGCGGCCCGTACACCGTCGATGTCGCGTGCACGCTCGACGGCACGCAGGTCGTCGACGACACGTTCACGATCGGCATCGGCTCGTCCGCGGGGCACACCCTCGACGAGATGCCGGTCGGGTCGGTCTGCACGGTGACCGAGACCGGCACGGCGGATGCCACGACCCCCGCGCCGCCGCAGACGATCACCCTCGAGAACACGCCCGCGACCGTCGTGCTCACCAACGTGTACGCGATGACCGAGGTCGAGATCAGTCTTTCGAGCGGGTTCGCCGCGCATGACGGGCCGACGCCGGGGGACCTTCCGCTGGGGGAGCTCGAGGTCGGGATCTCGTGCAGCCTCGACGGCGTGCCTGTGCCTCTCGGTGCGCCGGTCGTCGACGGGCGCATCCCGTTCGACGGCGCGTCGACATGGGACGCGGAGACCTCCGCTACTGTGCCCGGCGTGCCGGTCAACGCGGAGTGCACACTGACGCACACCGGCCGTCCCGGGTCCACGACAACCTTCACGCACGGATCGCAGACGGCGACCGGTACGTCATTCGCCTTCACGGCGGCAGCGGATGCCACGCCCAACGCCGTCGCGATCGACGACGAGTACGCGCTCGCGCCGCTCACCCTGACGAACGAGGCCGAGGGGTCGGGCACGCCACCCGTGACGACGTACTCGATCGGCGTGACGTGCGACTACGGCGGCCAAGCCGTCACCCTCGCCCCGACACAGTCGACGGTCGCGCTCCCGTCCGGCGGGACGACCGTCGTGCCGAATCTCCCTGTAGGCGCCGACTGCACGACGACGCAGCTCGACCCCGGCATCGCCGTCGCCGTGCGCTACTCCCCGTCGCAGACCGTCCCGATCCCCGCAGGCGGGGGCTCCCAGGCGATCATCGACGTGTTCGAGGCGAGCGGTCTCGTGCTCGTGAAGCAGCTCTCCGGGCCCGGTGCCCGGTGGGCGAACGCGGCCACGACCGTGAGCCTCACGTGCACGGCCGACGGGCTTCCCGACCCCGTGCTCGAGCTCGAGCACACGTTCGACCCGCTCGGCGGCTCGTTCACGGTGAGCGACGGGCTCGACGTCGGCGACGAGTGCTCGATGACCGAGACGGCGACGGGCGGGGCATCCGTCGTGTCGTATTCCTCGAGTTCGGATCTCACGCCGTCACCCGACCCCGTCACGGTCGAGGTCGGCGCGAGCGGAACGAGCCTCACGGTGCTCAACCGGTTCGATGTCGGCTCCCTCGTGGTCGACACGTGGCCCGACGGCCCTGCGGCGCACCACGCGCGCCCGTCGGCCGTGACGGTGGGGGAGTGCACCTTCAACGGTCAGGCGATCGAGGTCGAGCCGGGGCGGGCGACGGTCGAGTTCCCGTTCCCGGCGGACGGCGGTCGCGCGGAGGTGCCGACGATCGTCGCCGGCGCGCAGTGCGACGTGGTGCAGACCTCGATGGGCGGAGCGACGTTCAGCGAGATCACCGTCACCGACGGCGATCCGTTCACGTCGATCGATGCGGGTGCCCGGGTGACGGTGCATGCGGCCGGTTCGTCTCCGACGACGGTCTCGATCATGAACGTGTTCGAGGCGGGCACGCTCACCGTCCCGGTGCAGCTCGCCGGGGCGGCGGCGTGGGCCGCGAACACCGACTACGCCGTCGAGCTGCATTGCGAGTTCGCGGGGCGCCCGGCGGAGTGGCTCGGGCCGGACGGCATCGGCTTCCTGAGCTACGAGCCCGACGGCACGCCGCGGCAGACCTACGCCCTCACGCAACTGGACGACCTTCCCACGGGAACCGTGTGCGAGGCGCTCCAGGTCGACAGCGGCGGCGCCTCGATCGTCACGTACGACCCGCCGCCGATCACAGCGGTCGCACCGGCCGGACTCGTCGCGCGAGCCGGCCTCCTCGCATCCGCACCGCTCGCCGCTCCGGTGGCCGACATCAGGCCGTTCCAGCTCGTCGACGGCGGCTCGGGCCCTGTCACGGTCGAGTCCGGCGCGACCGTCTCCATCACGATCACGAACACCTTCGAGGCGGGAACGTTCACCGTCGAGACCCGGGTGGGCGGCAACGACGCCGCGGCGCACGCCGACACGTTCTTCCTGTTCGAGCAGTGGTGCACGTTCAACGGGCAGCGGCTCGGACCGCCGCCCGACGACCCCACGCGCCCCGTGCACTTCTCGCTGAACGGCGCCGCCGAGCGGACGTTCGACCAGCTTCCCGTCGGCGCGGAGTGCACAGCGGTCGAGACGGACTCCTCCAACGCGACTCTGGTGACGCCGGATACGACGCAGTCGGGCACGATCCAGGCGACGGGACTCCGTCTCGTGTTCACGAACCTGTTCGATGTCACCGGGCTCACGGTGCGGCAGATCATGACGGGTGACGGCGTGGCGACGTACGGCGCCGGCCTCGACTACTGGTCGATCGTCGAATGCTGGGCGGGACCGGATCGCACGCGGCGCGTCGACGTCCCGAACGACGGCGTGGCCGTCCTCACTCCGGGCGACGGGTACTCGCTCGTGTGGACGCTGCCCGCGAACGCGGTCTGCACGTTCACCAGGCACTCGGTCTCGCTCGCGACGGCCGTCGCCGACTCCCCGGCAGTCACGCTCCGGCTCGGCGAACCGCACCTGCTCGAAGTCACGCGCGAGTTCGCGCTCGCGACGTTCACCGTCGACAAGCGCGTCGTGGGCGGAGCATCCGCCTCCGCCTTCGACTTCACGGTCGGCTGCACGTGGACGCGCACCGACCCCATCGCGGTGCCGCTGAACGACCACGCGCCTCCGACATTCTCGCTGGCGAACGGCGGAAGCGCGCAGCGCCAGGTGATCGGCGGAGCGAACTGCACCGTCACGGAGGCGCCAGCCGGAAGCAACGTGCGCACGAGCGTGAACGTCGCGGGCGAGACCGTCGGGGGACGCTCCGCGAGCGTGCTGCTGCTCGCAGAGGAGTCCGCGTCGTTCTCGTACACGAACGCGTACCCCTTGCCGCCGACCGGCCTCGCCCTGCCGATGCTCGCGGTGAGGGTCGGCTTGCTGCTGCTGGCGCTCGGGATCGGCATCGTCCTCCTGCGTGCGCGTCGCCCGAACGCCGGGTGATCTCCCGGGTTCGCGGCCATGCCGTGGCTAGAATCGGTGCACGACATGGCGAAGTCAGGAGAGCCAGTGGCTGGCAGCGCGACGAAGAGCACGGCGAAAGCCCCGAAGCCCGACGGGGACGAGCCGATCGGACCCACCGGTCGCCCGTATCACGGCTTCCCGACTCCTCCGAAGCTCGACGGCCACGGACCCGCACGCATCATCGCCCTGTGCAACCAGAAGGGCGGCGTCGGCAAGACGACCACCACGATCAACCTCGCCGCCGCGCTCGCCGGCTACGGCCGCAAGGTGCTCGCCGTCGACTTCGACCCGCAGGGCGCCCTGTCGGCAGGGCTCGGGATCCAGACGCACGACATCCCGACGATCTACGACCTGCTGCTCGACATCCGCACCGACCCGCACGAGGTCATCGTGCACTCGAGCATCGAGGGCCTCGACGTGCTGCCGGCGAACATCGACCTGTCGGCCGCCGAGGTGCACCTCGTCAACGAGGTCGCGCGCGAGCAGACGCTCGCGCGCGTGCTGCGCAAGGTGTCGGCCGAGTACGACGTCATCCTCATCGACTGCCAGCCGTCGCTGGGCCTGCTTACGGTCAACGCCCTCACCGCGAGCCACGGCGTGATCATCCCGCTCGAGTGCGAGTTCTTCGCGCTGCGCGGTGTCGCGCTGCTCATCGAGACGATCGACAAGGTGCGCGATCGCCTGAACCCGACGATCAACCTCGACGGGCTGCTCGCCACGATGTACGACCCGCGCACGCTGCATTCGCGCGAAGTGCTCGAGCGGGTCGTCGAGGCGTTCGGCGACGACGTGCTCGAGACGGTGATCGGGCGCACAGTGAAATTCCCGGATGCCTCGGTCTCGGGCGTTCCCATCACCGAGTTCGCCCCCGAGCACGCCGCCGCCCAGGCCTACAAGCGGTTGGCGCGGGAGCTGGTCGCGCGTGGTGCGGTCGCCTGACGAGGATCCGCCGGTCCCTGGGCAGCCGCCGGTCGCTGAGCAGCCGCCGGTCCCTGAGCAGCCGCCGGTCCCTGGGCAGCCGCCGGTCCCTGACCGCCAGCCGGTCCCTGAGCCTGTCGAAGGGTCGGCCACCGACGGCACGGTCGACGCTTCGACAGGCTCAGCGACCGAGGCGGGGGGCTCAACGACCGAGGGCGCGGGCGACGCTTCGACGGGCTCAGCGACCGGGGAGAGCGGCTCAGCGACCGAGGCGGTGGGCTCAGCGACCGGGGAAGGCGAGGACGGTGGCGGATTCCGCGTCTCGCTGTCGAACTTCGACGGCCCGTTCGACCTGCTGCTGAACCTCATCTCGAAGCACGAGCTCGACGTCACCGAGATCGCCCTGTCGAAGGTCACCGACGAGTTCATCGCGTATCTGCGCGATCTGGGTCCGGACGAGGACCTCGACGAGGCATCCGAGTTCCTCGTCGTCGCGGCCACGCTGCTCGACATGAAAGTCGCGGGGTTGCTGCCGCAGGGCGAGCTCGTCGACGCCGAGTCGGTCGCCCTGCTCGAGGCACGCGACCTGCTGTTCGCGCGACTGCTGCAGTACCGCGCGTTCAAGGAGGTGTCGGCGTGGTTCGAGCGGTGCCTCCGCCGGGAGGACAAGCGTCACGCCAGAGCGGTGCCGCTCGAGGAGAAGTACCGGCAGAAGGTGCCCGAGCTCGTGTGGACGCTGAGCCTCGACGACTTCGCGGCGCTCGCGGTGCTCGCGATGACGCCGAAGGAGATCCCGCACGTGCGGCTCGATCACCTGCACGCGCCGCTCGTCAGCATCCGGGAGCAGGCGGCGATCGTCGTGACGCTGCTCCGCGACGCCGGCACCTTGAGCTTCCGCGAGCTCATCGCCGGCGCGACGCAGCCGGGCGTCGTCGTCGCGCGCTTCCTCTCGGTGCTCGAGCTGTACCGCCACAGCGCCCTCTCGTTCGAGCAGCTCGAGCCGCTCGGCGAGTTGACGCTGCGCTGGACCGCCGACCGGTGGTCCGACGAGAACCTTGCCACGCTGGGAGCCGACTATGACCGATGATGTGACGACGACCGATGTCGCCCGGCGGCTCGAGGCGATCCTCATGATCGTCGACGAGCCGCAGAGCCTCGTGAGCCTCGCCGCCGCGGTCGGCGCGCCCGTGCCGGCGGTGCGCCAGGCGCTCGAGGCCCTCGTGGAGGACTACGACGGCCGCGCGGGCGGCCCCCGCCGCGGCTTCGAGCTGCGCGAGGTCGGCGGCGGCTGGCGCCTGTACGTGCGCGAGGAGCACGACGACCTCGTCGCCGAGTTCGTCGGCGGCCAGGCGCCCGCCCGCTTGTCGCAGGCGGCGCTCGAGACACTCGCCGTGATCGCCTACAAGCAGCCTGTCACGCGCAGCCAGGTCGCGTCGATCCGGGCCGTGAACGTCGACTCGGTCGTGCGCACGCTGCTCGCTCGCGGCCTCATCACCGAGCTCTTCACGGATGCCGAGACTGGCGCCATCCACTACGGCACGACAGACGCGCTGCTCGTCAACCTCGGGATCAACTCGCTCGACGAGCTGCCGCCCATCTCGCCGCTGCTCGACGACGGGTCCGAAGGCTTCGACGAGGTGGTGCGATGACCCCGCACGACAAGGGTGAGGCGGATGCCGCGCCCGAGGGCGTGCGTCTGCAGAAGGCCCTCGCGAACGCGGGCGTCGCTTCGCGCCGCGTGGCCGAGCAGCTCATCGTCGAGGGACGCGTGCGGGTCAACGGCGAGGTCGTCACCGAACTGGGCACACGCATCGATCCAGATGTCGATCTCATCGACGTCGACGGAACGGCGGTGCAGCTCGATCAGACGAAGCGCTACGTCATGCTCAACAAGCCGACGGGCGTCGTCAGCTCGATGCGCGACGACCGCGGGCGCCCCGACCTGCGCCGCTTCACGAAGGAGTGGCCGGAGCGGCTCTACAACGTGGGTCGCCTCGACGCCGACACGAGCGGGCTGCTCGTGCTCACGAACGACGGCGAGCTCGCGCATGTTCTCGCGCACCCGTCGTTCGGGGTGACGAAGGTCTACATCGCGAAGGTCGAGGGGCGGGTGACGCCCCAGACGATCAGCCGCCTCACGAAGGGCATCGAGCTCGAGGACGGACCCATCGCCGCCGACAAGGCTCGGCTGCTCGACGCATCCGGCGGTTCGGGTCGTGGCGCGAGCTCGCTCGTCGAGCTGACTCTGCACTCCGGCCGCAATCGCATCGTGCGGCGGATGATGGCGGAGGTGGGGCATCCGGTCATCGAGCTCGTCCGTCGCCAGTTCGGCCCGCTGCACCTGGGAACACTCCCAGTGGGTCGAACCCGCGAGTTGACTAAGGTGGAACGCGGTGCGCTTCTGACCCTCGCGCGCCGTTCAGAGCCGGGCCGCAGCGACAGCGACTCCCGTGGGGGGAGTGACGACCCCGATAGCGCGCCGGCGGACCAGGAGATCGAGTGACCGATTCCGTTGCCAAGGCGAGCGCGCCGCTCGCCACGCGCGTGCACGGCACGGTGCGCATCGTCGGCGCGGGCCTGCTCGGGTCGAGCATCGGCCACGCGCTTCGCGCCCTCGGCGTCGACGTCGTGCTGCACGACGCGTCGCCGTCGCAGTTGCGCCTGGCGATCGACTACGGTGCCGGCCGCGCGGTGCGCGACGACGACTCTCCATCGCTCATCGTGGTCGCCGTGCCGCCGGACGTCACGGCCGACGTCATCCAGCAGGAGCTCGAGCGCTTCCCGGGCGCGGTCGTCACCGACGTCGCGAGCGTCAAGCTCGAGCCGCTGCGCACGCTGCAGGAGCGCGGCGTCGACCTCACGCACTACATCGGATCGCACCCGCTCGCGGGTCGCGAACGGGGTGGCGCGATCGCGGCGCGCGCCGACATCTTCGTCGGGCGCCCGTGGGTCGTGTGCCGAGACGCCGAGACCCCGGCCTCCGATCTCGCCCTGGTCGAAGGGCTCGCGCTCGACCTCGGCGCGATGCCGATCGAGATGTCGCCCGAAGAGCACGACCGCTCCGTCGCGCTCGTGTCGCACGTTCCCCAGCTCGTCGCGAGCCTCCTCGCCGGGCGCTTCGTCGACGCGCCCGACGGGTCGCTCCGCCTCGCGGGGCAGGGCGTGCGCGACACGACGCGCATCGCGGCATCCGCCCCCGAGCTGTGGGTGCAGATCCTCGGAGCCAACGCCGCGCCCGTCGTCGACGTGCTCGACGCGCTCGCGGCCGACCTCACGTCGGTCGCCGACGCGCTGCGCGCGCCCGAGGCACCCGGAGCACGACGGGCGGTCGCCGACACGATCCGCCGCGGCAACGAGGGCGTCGAGCGCCTGCCGGGCAAGCACGGGCAGAACCGCCGCTTCGAGCAGGTCGTCGTCATGGTCGACGACCGCCCCGGCCAGCTCGGTCGCCTGTTCGGCGAGCTGGGCGAGCTCGACGTCAACGTCGAAGACCTGCGCCTGGAGCACTCGCCCGGCGCCCAGTTCGGCCTCGCCGAGATCAGTGTCGTGCCGAGCGCCGTGCGCCGTGCCGTCGAGGGCCTCGAAGCGCGCGGCTGGAAGATTGCGAGCACCACGAATGACTGACCTGCAGACGACCGACGAGCCCTTCGTCGTCGCCGTCGACGGACCCGCCGGCAGCGGCAAGTCCAGCGTCTCGAAGGAGGTCGCGCGCCGCCTCGGCTTCGGGTACCTCGACACGGGCGCCGCCTACCGCGCACTCGCGTGGCACGCGCTCGAGCACGGCGCCGACACATCGGATGCGGCATCCGTCCTCGACGTCGCCAGCGACTTCGACTACTCGATCTCACTCGACCCCGACTACTACTGGGTGCGCGTCGGCGCGGCGGACGTCACCGAGGCGATCCGCGAGCCGCGGGTGTCGGATGCCGTCTCCGGCGTCGCCCGCGTGCCGGCGGTGCGCGAATCGGTGAACGCCCTGTTCCGTGCTCTCGTGGCGAACTCGCGCAGGCCGGGGGTCGTCGTCGAGGGCCGAGACATCACCACGGTCGTCGCGCCCGACGCCCCCGTGCGGATCCTGCTGACCGCGTCACCCGAGGTGCGGGCCGCTCGGCGCAGCGCCGAGCTGACGACGGAGGACGCGGCATCCGTCGCCGCCGCCCTGCACCGCCGTGATGCGTCGGACTCGACCGTCGTCGACTTCCTGACGGCCGCACCGGGTGTCACCGTCGTCGACTCGACCGACCTGGACTTCGCGCAGACCGTGCAGGCGGTGCTCGACATCATCGCCGCATCGCGCACCGAGACGGTGGGGAAGGGGGCGCACGATGGGCGCTGAGGACGAGTACGAGGGCGGCCCCGACCACCTCGCCGACACGCTCGCGCACCTCGACGACGACCTCGCCGACCAGCGCGCTTCGGCGCTGCGGGCGTCGCTGTCGGAGTACGAGCTCGATGAGGCGGATGCCGAGCTGCTCGCGGGCGTCGACCGCGGCGACGACGGGATCGAGTTCCTTCCCGCGCTGCCGGTGGTGGCGATCGTGGGGCGTCCGAATGTGGGCAAGTCCGCGCTCGTGAACCGGATCCTCGGCCGTCGCGAGGCGGTCGTCGAAGACACGCCGGGCGTCACGCGCGACCGCGTCACGTACAAGGCCGAATGGATGGACCGGCGCTTCTCGCTGGTGGACACCGGCGGGTGGGAGCCCGACGCGAAGGGCATCGACCGCTCGGTCGCCGCTCAGGCCGAGGTTGCGATCGACCTCGCCGACGTCGTGCTCTTCGTCGTGGATGCGATGGTCGGGGCGACGTCGACCGACGAGCACGTCGTGCGCCTGCTGCGCAAGGCGAACAAGCCGGTGTTCCTCGTCGCGAACAAGATCGACGACGCCCGTCAGGAGCCGGAGGCCGCGGCGCTGTGGAACCTGGGCCTGGGGGAGCCGCATCCGGTCTCGGCGATCCACGGCCGCGGTGTCGCCGACCTGCTCGACGAGATCATGAAGGTGCTGCCGGATGTCTCTGCTGTCGCCAAGCAGGAGATCGGCGGTCCGCGTCGGGTCGCGATCCTGGGACGTCCGAACGTCGGCAAGTCGTCGCTGCTCAACAAGGCGGCGGGCGAAGAGCGCGTGGTCGTCAACGAGCTCGCCGGCACTACGCGCGACCCGGTCGACGAGGTCGTCGAGGTCGGCGGCAAGCTGTGGCGCTTCGTCGACACCGCCGGCATCCGTCGCCGGGTCCACCTGCAGCAGGGCGCCGACTTCTACGCGTCGCTGCGCACGTCGGCCGCGCTCGAAAAGGCCGAGGTCGCCGTCGTCGTGCTCGACGTGTCGGAGCCGATCAGCGAGCAGGACGTGCGCATCATCGACCTCGTGCTCGAGTCGGGCCGCGCGCTCGTGCTCGCATTCAACAAGTGGGATCGCCTCGGCGACGAGGACATGGAGGACATCGACCGTCGCCGGTACCTCGAGCGCGAGATCGAGCAGGACCTCGCTCACGTGTCGTGGGCGCCGCGCGTGAACATCTCCGCGCGCACGGGGCGTCACCTCGACAAGCTCGTGCCCGCGCTCGAGACCGCGCTGGCGTCGTGGGATCAGCGCATTCCCACGGGCAAGTTCAACGCGTTCCTGTCGGAGCTGGTGGCGGAGCATCCGCACCCCGTGCGCGGTGGAAAGCAGCCGCGCATCCTGTTCGGTACGCAGGCCGCGACGCGCCCGCCGACCTTCGTGCTGTTCACGACCGGATTCCTCGACGCGGGGTACCGGCGGTTCATCCAGCGCCGGCTGCGCGAGCTTTTCGGGTTCGAGGGCACGCCGATCGTCATCAACATGCGGGTGCGCGAGCGCAGGCAGCGCTAGGCGAGGCGGCGCGGCCGCACCATCGCCGTGTCATCCGCGAGCTCGAACCCGTACTGCCGGTAGAGGTCGTGTGCGGTGCTCGTGAAGAGCACCCAGCGGAAATCGCGGCCCGGGCCGTCGTCGATCATGAAGCGCACCAGCTGCTTGCCGAGCTCGCGACCGCGGTGGTCATCGAGCACGAAGACGTCGGCGAGGTAGGCGAAGGCGACACCGTCCGACACGGCTCGTGCGAAGCCGACCTGCTCGCCCGTGTCGCTCCGGTACGCGCCGACCAGGCGCCACGCCGACGCGAGCTGGGCGTCGAGATCTGCACGCGTGCGCTCGCGACCCCAGTAGGCCTCGGTCGACAGCCAGTTCCATACGACGTCGGGCTGGATGCGGGTGGGGTCGTCGTCCAACACGTACTCCATCCGCATATCGTGCCAAAGCCGGTTCGCGGCGCGGGCGGGCCACAGGGTGATCGGCGGCATGATCGGTCGCCGGGTCAGCGCGCGCGTAACCGTTCGACTTGTTCGGGCCGGCGAGCGGGAAAGCGTAGGCCGCTGTCAGGGTGGGTGTGTAAGTCTGGACGCGTGACCATCGAGCCCCCCGTCCCAGGCGAGCCGCGCCGCCCCTTCGGGCCGCGGAACCCCGGTGACGCATGGGTCGTCGCGCCGACTGGCGAGCGGTACTGGGGCAAGTACGGGGCTGCGGGGCTGCTCGCGATCGACCCCGACCGCGGCGTGTTGCTGCAGCACCGCGTGTCGTGGAGCCACTTCGGCGACACGTGGGCGCTGCCCGGCGGTGCCCGCCACGAGGGGGAGTCGGCGTGCGACGGCGCTCTTCGCGAGGCGGGTGAGGAGGCCGGCGTCCCCGCCGGATCGATCCGCCCGAGGCTGCTCAGCGTGTTCGACCTCGGCTACTGGAGCTACACGACGCTGGTGGGCGATGTCGTGGTGCCCTTCGAGCCGCAGATCACCGACCCCGAGAGCCACGAGCTCGCGTGGGTGCCCGCCGACGATGTGGAGGACCGGCCGCTGCATCCGGCATTCGAAGCTTCGTGGTCGCACCTGCGCGAGGTTCTCGGCGTACGGCCGGCCGTGGTCGTGGACGCGGCGAACGTCGTCGGGTCGGTGCCCGACGGGTGGTGGCGCGACCGCGCCGGAGCCGCGCAGCGGCTGATCTCGCGCGTGGGCGGCCTCGCGGCCACGGGCGTCGACGCGGCGGCGCTCGAACTGCCCGAAGACGTGTGGTTCCCCGAATGGACGATCGTCGTCGAAGGGCAGGCGAAGGCCGTGGCCGACGACGACTCGGTGGAAGTGGTGCGCGCGGAGGCCTCGGGCGACGACCGGATCGTCGCGGAGGCTTCGCGGCTCGTCGATCGGCACCGTGAGGTGACGGTGGTGACGAGCGATCGCGAGTTGGCCGGACGCGTGACGGATGCCGGCGCCACCGTGCGCGGCACGCGCTGGCTCCTCGACCAGCTGCCCGCGGCGTGACCGGTCGCTGATACCCGGTCGCTGAGACCGCTGAAGCACCCGGTCGCTGAGCTCGTCGAAGCGCGCGCCTACCCGCGCCCTCGAAGTCGATCGATCTCCCGACGCTCCCGCTTCGTCGGCCGACCAGCTCCGCGGTCGCGCACAGGCACGAACCCCGTGAGCTCACGCGGCGGCGGGGGAGGAGTGCGGTCCTCGACCGACTCCGCGACGACCGCGGCACCCACGCGTTTCGTGATGGTCTGCTTCACGACGAGGATCCGGTCGAATCCCTGGATCCGCACGCGTAGCTCATCGCCTGGGCGCACGGGCTGCGCCGCCTTCGCGCGTTCGCCGTTCACACGGACGTGTCCCGCGCGGCACGCGGCCGTCGCGGCGGTGCGGGTCTTGAAGATCCGCACCGCCCACAGCCACGCGTCGACCCGCGCCGACTCCGCCATCACGCGACCTCCTGTACCACTGGCTCCTCACTGCGTGCGGCGATGCGGTCGGCCACGATGACGCCCGCGGCGATGAGTCCCTGGCCGAGCGTGTACGTGAGCATGACCATGGGGCTGGTCCAGTCAGGCATCGCGTCGGGCAGGAACAGCCGGAACGCGAGGATCGAGTCTGAGGTGAGGAAGAACGCGCCGCCCCATGCGATGAGCGGGTGGCATCGCGAGGCCGCGACGGCCGTGCCGCCCAGCACGAGCCCGTAGACGGCGACCGCGATCGCGAGTCCGCCGAGGTGTGGCCACAGCACCGCGATGAGGACGCCCCACCACACGGCGTACACGAGCGCCCACGGCGGCACGCGTCGGACGGCGAGCTTGCGCCAGAACAGCCAGATGTAGCAGAGGTGCGCGAGGCCGAAGAACAGGAGCATCATCGGCAGGGTCGGGGCGAACGGGAAGAACGTACCCGCCCCGTCGCCGAGCCACGACAGTGCGATCGCGGCGAGGAGCAGCGCATACGTCGCGCCCCAGCGCGATCCGCGCCCACCGAGGAGCACCGCGAGTGCCAGCAGCGGCATGAGCGCCAGCTTCGTGGGGGCGGCGATCGCGTCGGCGTCGAACGCGAGCGCCACGACGTGGACGATCGAGACGATCGCGTAGGGGACGAATCCGATCCAGAGCCGTCGCATGTTCCTCCTCATCGAGCGCGCGGACGATCCATCGTCGCACGCGCGACGCCCGCTCTGCGCCTCAGCGAGTGAGGTCGAGCGCGACGATCGCGCGGCCTGCCTTCGGTCGCGCCACCGTCTCGAATCCGGCGTCTTCGAACACCGACAGCACGCCGTGATACAGCTCGTTCGACGACTGCTTCACTTCACGTGGGTCGCGCGGGTACGCTTCGAGAACGCGCGCGCCTTGCTCACGTGCGAACTGCACGGCGGCTTCGAGCAGACGGTGGTTGAGCCCTTGCCTGCGGTACTCGCGCCTCACGACGAAGCACGACACCGCCCACACCGACGGGTCGTCCCAGTCCTCTCGCGTGTGCGCGGCGTACTCTCTCGTGCGCTGCAGCCGCGGTTGCACAGTCCGAGGACTGACGCGCACCCACCCGGCCGCCTCACCGTCGACGTACGCGATGAGGGCCGGCGGGACCTTGTCGCCCATCTGCTCGCGCAGCAGGTCGGTGCGCTCATCGAGCGTCGTCGCGTTGAACTCGGCGTTCGTGAGCGTCCACCACTGGCATTGGCAGCTGTGCCCGTCGCCGCCTCCTGTCAGCGCATGCTCTGCGTCGTCGAAGCGGTCAGCGGTGGCAGGGAGGACTTCGATCCGGGGCATGCGTCGACGCTAGTCGCGGCATCCGACACCGTGAAGACGGATGCCGCGCCCCGCCGCCCCCGGTTCGCGACCGCCCCCGGTTCGCGACCGCCCCCGGTTCGCGACCGCTCTCGCGAGCGGGTAGGATGGGGGAGTTGTCCGCGCTCCGGCGGGGGCATCGGGATGTGGCGCAGCTTGGTAGCGCACTTGACTGGGGGTCAAGGGGTCGCAGGTTCAAATCCTGTCATCCCGACCACATTGGGCTGTTGGTAGAACCGATGGCAAAAGGGTCGAGAAACGAGAAGGGCACTGGCTTCGAGCCGGTGCCCTTCTCGTTTTCAGGTCTCGGTGACGGTCGGATTCTGTCTTGGTGGGGCTGAGTCGGGCTTGGCGGGCCCGTAAACGCGGAAAGCGCCCGTTTTCGGGCGCGTTGGATTGTCCTGGGTGAGCGTCGGGTCGCCGGTCTCTCACCGGCTGGTGTCAGGGGGCGAAGCGGACGTCAAGTCCGCAGCGGCACGGAGACTGCTGCGGAGAGTAGGCGGTCCGCGGCGGCGGCTGAGGTGCGTTTGCCGCGGTAGGGGATGGTGAGGTCGCCGTTGCCGGTGGTCTTGGTATACCGGTTCGCCCAGACGCGGTCGCGTCGGCGGAGCGTCTTGACCAGCGGCGTGGTGCGCGCCTTCTCCTTCTCCCTGTCGCCGAGGAACGCGGCGATCTTCCGGATGTTGTGAACGACCAGGAGCATGGTGATCATGACCTGAGCGGACGCGGGGCCTCGGACGCGGCGGCGACCAGCGGTCTCGATGTCCTCGTCGCCCGAGGCCTTGAGCTGGCTGTTTTCGGACTCGATGGTGTTTCTGGCGTGGTCGTGGAACTCTTCCCACTCCTCGCTGCCGAAGTCGAACGCCTGCGGGGGCGACTTCATCTCTGTGAGGTCGAAGGCGGCGGAGTGCTGGGTGCAGATGGTGTCGAGGAACTCCTTCTCCAGCGTCTCGGGCTCGACGTGCGGACGCTTCTTCTTCGCTGCGTTCAGTGCGAGTTCGCGGAGGGGGCAGGTTACGGTCGGGCTGGCGCCGAGCGCGGGGCAGCGAAGTAGGACCTTGCCGTCGGGAGTCTTCGCCTTCTGCTTCACGTGCAGCCGGTATGCCTTGCGCTCTTCCAGTCGGGCGCGGTACGTGGCGGTGTCGATGATCTCGTCGAGGAAGTCCTTCGAGGCGCTCAGTAAGTCCGGGCGGGTGCTCGGGCAGTACACGTCACCTTCGACGAATAGTCCTCCGTGCTGACCGCCCTTGATGCCGAGGCGGTCGGCGCGGTAGTCGGTGGACGGGGTGAAGCCTGTCTTCAAGGCAGGCTTGAGCAGTCGGTGCGGCTTCGCGTTGGCCCAGTACTGCTTGTCCGCGTCAGCAACGCCAGGCGCCAATCCCAGCCTGGTGGCCGACTGAAGGAGCTTGACGGCTTCCTCGGAGACCTCCATGTTCGGGATGCTGAGGCTCGCGGCGACGACGATGTGGGGGAACCGCTTCGAGCCGGGCGATTCCGCATCGACGCGGACCATGAGGTTCATGACCCAGCCCCAGTCATAGTCCGTCCACTCGCCGCGACCGGGCCCAATCTCGTTGAGCTCTCCCTTCGCGTAGTCGGCGCGTTCCCCCTTTCCGCTCTTGGCGTGGTAGCTCGCATGGATCTCCACTGAGCCGGGGCTGCGCTTGCCGAAGTCGCCGGTCCGGCGTTCCTCGGCGACCTTCTTCTTGAGGTTCTTGCGGGAGTACCCCTTGGTGGTGGGCGCGCCCACGTAGGTCTGGTCGAAGGAGACATCCAGCTTCTTGGACGCGCGTCGGATGGCACGGGGCTGCAGCATGAATGTCATGTGGAGGAAGAGCCGGGTGAACTCGTCCAGGCGGGCCTTGTACTTCTCTGCCCGTTCTTCGTCGTGTGCCTCGAGGATCTCCTGAACCTGCTGGTAGGACTTCGCGGTGTACCGCTCCTGCGGGTATGGGTCCATCAGGCTCAGCACTCGGTGGAAGCACCGGATCGTGTTGTCATACCAGCGACGGTTCGACGCGACGTGGGTGATGAAGCTGCTGTTCCCTTCCGGGAGGTCAAGGAGCTCGCGCGACTTGGGCTCCAGTCGGTGCTGAAGGAGCAGCGCCGCGCGCGTGATGTGCAGAGGCGAGTTCTCGTGAGCGAGCAGCAGCAGGGCGGTGAGCAGGGCGCGGGCGGAGATGATTTCGGGGCGCCCGCCGAGGCCGTGCGTGGCGCGGTCCTCGGCCTTCCACGCCTCGAGCCGGGCGAGGACCCCGGACTGGCGGACGCGTGCTTCGGCCAGGGCGACAGTGCCGGCATCGATGACCTGCATGTTGCGGCCGCGGCCCATGATCTCGCGTTCGGTGACTCCGATGCAGGCGGGGTCGCTGTAGCCGGGGAGGTAGTAGTCGACGTCGTGCGAGGTCATCGTGCCGCCTCCGCCCCGACGAGGAGATCGGTGTAGTCCGAGAGCGGCTGCGGGCTGGCGTGGTCGTAGAAGCGGCCGAGCGTCTGGAAGTCGTCGATGCCGGCGACCTCCATGAGGACCTGCGCGGGCACGTTGTTGTTGATGTGGTGGTGAATCCACGCGGATCGGAGAGTTGAAGGGGTGGGGCGGACGGGTGCGGGGTGGTCGGTGAGGAATGTCTGGATGATGCGGGGTGGGTACTCCTCGATCCATGGGCCGCGGAACAGACGCTCGTCGGCGTGTTCGCGTCCCGCGATGCTGCGCAGCAGCACGCGTGCCCAGGCGTGCCGCACCGGCACCCTGCGGGCCTTGCGGCCACGGACATCTACGAACACGACGTCGCCGTCACGGATGATGTCGCCGACTCGGGTGGTGACGATCTCGGCGGCGGTGAGGCCTGCGCCGCCGGCGAGTCCGAGCAGTGCCCACGCGTTGTGACGCTTCTTCTCGGTGGTGAGTGAGTTCGCCCAGCTGTGCATCGTCGCGATCTGCTTGGCCGTGAACGGGGGGCGGCGCTTCCCGTCCGGGGCGGGGAGGGTGACCAGGTCTGCGTCGGCGAGTTCGCGGCCGATCTTCACGAGCTGACGGGAGACGCCCCACCGGTGGTGGTCGGAGTGCTTGGTGAGCGTCGCGTCAAGGTAGCGGTCGATGTTGTTCTGCGTGTAGACCGTGGAGACCGTCAGCTCGGGGGCGGTGCGCGCCCAAAGCCACATGTGGAAGTGAGCGGACATGGTCATCAGACGCCGTGTCACGTCGTACGTGTCCGGCCGCATCGCAGCCGCTGTCTCGATCGTGAACGGGCGCGTCTCGGTCCACGCGCCGGCGGAGTGAGCCTTCTTCGGCTGGTAGCCGAGGATGATGCGCCAGGCGAAGTCCGGCACCTGCGGGTGGGCGGCGACCAGGTCAGTGAAGCCGGCGGGAATGTCGGTGAGTCGGTTGTTTGAGGTGCTCATGCCCGCCATGTACGCGGCGGCTCGAAAAAGCCGTTTCGTGGCCGATCGCACCCGCTGCCACATGGCCGATCACCCTGGCGTTTCGCTGCTACGGGCGGGAAGGGTTGGCGGCTCGCGGAGGTAGGAACCGGGTGATGCGGTCCAGCGCGGCGAGGTTCTCCAGCCCCGCGATCCGCAGCAGCTCCCGCGGTGGTGTGCCCGCCTGCAGGTGGGTGAGCATCCAGGTCGTCCGCATCCGCGCCGGTCGCACATTGAGCTCCGTTGTGTGACCGCGATGCAGAAAGTCGGTCACCTGCGCGGACCGCACCCCAGTACGACCGGGCCTGAATACCCACCGGTCAGCTCCGGAATCCTCGGCGATGTCGCGGATCGGTTTCTCCCACGCTGACAGCACCGGCACTAGGCGGGGTCGCCCCTCCCACACCATCACTTGGACACCGTCCGCGCGGACATCGACGTCGTCAGTGCGGACCGCCAACAGTTCCCGGGTCGCCAGTCCGGCCCCGAACCCCAACGCCAGCAGCACCCAGGCGTCACGGCGACGGGCCGGGTTTCCCTGGCTGCTCGCCCAGCTCCGCAACGCGGCGATCTCGGCGGGCGGGTACGGGGGAGTGGGCTCAGACCGCGGAATGCGGAACGGCTGCTCGCTCGTCGGGGTCACGGCGTCAACGATCGCGAGAAGAACTGACCGGTAGGTGGCTCGGCTGCTTCGCGCGTACGTCGCCATCCCGCGATGGACGTACTCTTCGACGAGACGGCGACGGAAGATGGCCTTCGTGTCGAGCTCGAGCCCCTTGGTCTGCCATGCCCAGAGGACGAATGCCGTCGCCACCGGGTACAGTCCCCGGGCGTCCCGGCCGGTGACCCGCACCGCCGCGGACACCGCGGACACGACGACCGGCTCGAGCACACCCCAGTACGCCGCAGCCTTCTGAATCGGCCTGACTTTCGTTCCTATCGGGAGCTTTGTCCGGCAGAGACCGGCTGGGCTGATTCCAGGTCAGCGTAGTACGCGTTCTCGACCTCGACCGGGGTGCGCATGTCGAGTTCGCCGTGGAG
>Ga0180220_1000824_pt1 | contig 27789 bp, 21 predicted proteins | sample eDN5th37CBELigBY_FD_151335 | JGI IMG/M metagenome (GOLD analysis project Ga0180220, IMG submission 151335) | Enriched backyard soil microbial communities from Emeryville, California, USA - eDNA 5th pass 37_C BE-Lig BY (version 2) (version 2) | ecosystem: Environmental > Terrestrial > Soil >... | reverse complement strand
AATTCAACGACGGCAGCTCGTTCGATGAAATCGTGTGCGAGTACCCCATCGGCCACAAGCGCCGCCGGGCCGAGGGCATTCCCCTGCTCGAGGCCAAGTTCCGCACCAACCTGGCCCGGCGCTTTGCCGCCAAGCAGCAAGCGCGTATCCTGGATGTCTCGCTGGACCAGGCGCGGCTCGAAGCCATGCCGGTCCACGAATACGTCGACCTGTACGTCATCTGACCGGAGTAAAGCCTCATGAGCCGAGCCATTGAATTCAACGAGAACCAGCGGCGCTTCGAATGGACCGAAGACGGTGCCTTGTCGGTGCTCGACTACCAACTGAGCGGCAACGTCATGACCATCACGCACACGGGCGTGCCGGCAGCGGTCGGCGGCCGAGGCATCGCCGCCGACCTCACCCGCCACGCCCTCGACACGGCGCGCAGCCGCGGCTGGAAAGTGCGGCCCGTGTGTTCTTACGCGGCCGTGTATATCAAGCGCCATCCGGAATATCAGGATCTGGTGGCGTAGGGTTCCGTCTGAAGGACCCAGAGAATGGCCACCGACACCAAGACTCGGCGACCAAAACCACCGGTGTCGTCAAAACCCGCATCCCGGACTCTTCCTCAAGCCCCTGTAAACAAACAAAATCCCCAAAATCCCACAAGCCCAAGTCTTATATAAGATATAAGACATAAGACATTTGCCTGAAACCCGCCTTCCGAATACAATTGAGGCAAGCACCTATTCAATCTCCAAGATCAAAAAGGCACGCCTCATGCTGGAAACATATCGCCAACACGTTGCCGAACGCGCTGCGTTGGGCATTCCTCCCCTTCCCCTGTCGGCGCAACAAACCGCCGACCTCGTCGAACTGCTCAAGGCGCCGCCCGCCGGCGAAGAGGCTGCCCTGGTAGAACTCATCACGCACCGCGTGCCCGCCGGCGTCGACGATGCCGCCAAGGTCAAGGCCTCCTTCCTGGCCGCAGTCGCCTTCGGCAAGGCATCCAGCCCCCTCATCAGCCGCCAGAAGGCCACCGAACTGCTGGGCACCATGCTGGGCGGCTACAACGTCGCCCCGCTCATCGAACTGCTCGACGACGCCGAACTCGGCGCCACCGCCGCCCAGGGCCTCAAGAACACCCTGCTCGTCTTCGACGCCTTCCACGACATCCAGGAAAAGGCCCAGAAAGGCAACGCCAACGCCAAGGCCGTGATGCAAAGCTGGGCCGATGGCGAATGGTTCACCAGCCGTCCCGAAGTCCCGCAAAGCCTCACCGTCACCGTCTTCAAGGTGCCGGGCGAAACCAACACCGACGACCTCTCGCCCGCACCCGACGCCACCACACGTCCCGACATCCCCCTGCATGCCCTGGCCATGCTCAAGAACCGCCGCGAAGGCGCCCCGTTCCAGCCCGAAGAAGACGGCAAGCGCGGCCCCGTGCAGTTCATCGAAAACCTGAAAGAAAAAGGCCATCTCGTGGCCTACGTCGGCGACGTCGTGGGCACCGGCTCCTCGCGCAAGTCGGCCACCAACTCCGTCCTGTGGTTCACCGGCGAAGACATTCCCTACGTCCCCAACAAACGCTTCGGCGGCGTCTGTCTGGGCGGCAAGATCGCCCCCATCTTCTACAACACCATGGAAGACGCCGGCGCCCTGCCCATCGAGCTCGACGTATCCCAGATGGACATGGGCGACGTGGTCGAACTGCGTCCCTATGAAGGCAAGGCGCTGAAGAACGGCGAAGTCATCGCCGAGTTCGAACTCAAGTCCGACGTGCTGTTCGACGAAGTGCGCGCCGGCGGCCGCATTCCGCTGATCATCGGCCGCGGCCTCACCGCCAAGGCGCGCGAAGCGCTGGGCCTGCCGCCCTCCACCCTGTTCCGCCTGCCCAAGAACCCCGAAGACTCGGGCAAGGGCTTCACCCTGGCGCAAAAGATGGTCGGCCGCGCCTGCGGGCTGCCCGAGGGCCAGGGCGTGCGCCCCGGCACCTATTGCGAGCCCAAGATGACCTCCGTGGGCAGCCAGGACACCACCGGCCCCATGACCCGCGACGAACTCAAGGACCTGGCCTGCCTGGGCTTCTCGGCCGACCTCGTCATGCAGTCCTTCTGCCACACGGCCGCCTATCCCAAGCCCGTCGACGTCAAGACGCACCACACCCTGCCCGAGTTCATCAGCACCCGCGGCGGCATCTCGCTGCGTCCCGGCGACGGCGTCATCCACAGCTGGCTCAACCGCATGCTGCTGCCCGACACCGTCGGCACCGGCGGCGACTCGCACACCCGCTTCCCCATCGGCATCTCCTTCCCGGCCGGCTCGGGCCTGGTGGCCTTTGCCGCCGCCACCGGCGTCATGCCGCTGGACATGCCTGAATCGGTGCTGGTGCGCTTCAAAGGCAAAATGCAGCCCGGCGTCACCCTGCGCGACCTGGTCAACGCAATTCCGCTGTACGCCATCAAACAGGGCCTGCTCACCGTCGCCAAGCAGGGCAAGAAGAACGTCTTCTCGGGCCGCATCCTCGAAATCGAAGGCCTGCCCGACCTCAAGGTGGAGCAAGCCTTCGAATTGTCCGATGCCTCGGCCGAACGCTCGGCCGCCGGCTGCACCGTTCGCCTGAACAAAGAACCCATCATCGAGTACATCAACAGCGACATCGTGATGCTCAAGTGGATGATCGCCAACGGCTACGAAGACGAGCGCTCGCTGGCCCGCCGCATCAAGGCCATGGAAGCCTGGCTGGCCGATCCCAAGCTGCTCGAGCCCGATGCCGACGCCGAATACGCAGCCGTCATCGAGATCGACCTGGCCGATGTGCACGAGCCCATCGTCGCCTGCCCCAACGACCCCGACGACGTCAAGACGCTGTCCGACGTTGCCGGCGCCGTCATCGACGAGGTCTTCATCGGCAGCTGCATGACCAACATCGGCCACTTCCGCGCCGCCTCCAAGCTGCTGGAAGGCAAGCGCGACATCCCGGTCAAGCTGTGGGTGGCGCCGCCCACCAAGATGGATGCCCAGCAGTTGACCGAAGAAGGCCATTACGGCGTCTTCGGCACCGCCGGCGCCCGCACCGAAATGCCGGGCTGCTCGCTGTGCATGGGCAACCAGGCCCAGGTGCGCGAAGGAGCCACGGTCATGTCGACCAGCACCCGCAACTTCCCCAACCGCCTGGGCAAGAACACCAACGTCTACCTCGGCTCGGCCGAGCTGGCCGCCATCTGCTCGCGCCTGGGCCGCATTCCGACCCGGGAAGAGTACATGGCCGACATGGGCGTCATCGACAAGAGCGGCGATGAAGTCTATCGCTACCTCAACTTCGACCAGATCGAAGAGTACAAAGAAATCGCCGACTCGGTCGGCGTCTGACGCCCGCCAGGCTTTGTTTCCGGCATCCCCCGCGCCCTGTGGCCGGGGGATTTTCTTATTCGCCAAAGAGCCGGCAAACGGGCATAAAATAGGCGAAAGGCTCAATCGGGCTCTTCGCCCGTACCGCCGGTCCCCTCAACGTCCATTCCCGCCTTTAGCCAATCAGCACGGAGCAGAGTATGCCGCACAACACCTTCAATAGCCTGCAGAAGTTCAAGATCGGAAAAAAATCGGCCAACTTCTATTCGCTGCCCGCCCTGGGCAAGGCCCTGGGCATCGACGTGCAACGCCTGCCCGTCTCGATCCGCATCGTGCTCGAGTCCGTGCTGCGCAACTGCGACGGTAGAAAGATCACCGAGCAGCACGTCAAAGAGCTTGCCGGCTGGCAGCCGAACGCGCCGCGCGTCACCGAGATCCCTTTCGTGGTCGCGCGAGTCGTGCTGCAGGACTTCACCGGCGTACCCTTGCTGGCCGACATCGCGGCCATGCGCTCGGTGGCCGACCGCATGGGCAAGAACCCGAAAAAGATCGAGCCCATGGTTCCGGTCGACCTGGTCGTCGACCACTCGGTCATGATCGATTACTTCGGCACCAACAAGGCCCTCGACCTCAACATGAAGCTCGAGTTCCAGCGCAACCAAGAGCGCTACCAGTTCATGAAATGGGGCATGCAGGCCTTCGACACTTTCGGCGTCGTGCCTCCGGGCTTCGGCATCGTCCATCAGGTCAACCTCGAGCATCTGGCGCGCGGCGTGCATCACGATGCCGCCAGCAACGTCTACTACCCCGACACCCTGGTGGGCACCGATAGCCACACCACCATGATCAACGGCATCGGCGTGGTGGGCTGGGGCGTCGGCGGCATCGAGGCCGAAGCCGGCATGCTGGGCCAGCCGCTCTACATTCTCACGCCCGACGTCGTCGGCGTCGAGCTCAAGGGCGAGCTGCGGGGCGGCGTCACCGCCACCGACCTGGTCCTGACCCTGACCGAACTGCTGCGCAAGCAGAAGGTGGTGGGCAAGTTCGTCGAATTCTGCGGTTCGGGCACCTCCAGCCTTTCGGTCACCGACCGCGCCACCATCGGCAATATGGCGCCCGAGTACGGCGCCACCATGGGCTTTTTCCCCGTCGACGAGCGCACCCTGCGCTACTTCGAAGGCACCGGCCGCACCCAGGACGAGATCGACGCCCTCAAGGCCTACTTCACGGCGCAGGGCATGTTCGGCGTGCCCCAGGCCAAAGACATCCGGTACAGCCAGCTCGTGACGCTCGACCTCTCAACCGTCACGCCTTCGCTGGCCGGCCCCAAGCGTCCGCAAGACCGCATCGAAATCGGCGAGGTCAAGCAGACTTTCGCCGGCCTGTTCATCGAGCAGTCGGCCAACGGCTTCAACCAGCCGGCCGAAAAACTCGATCAGGTATTCACCAGCAGCGCCGGCACCCAGGTCAAGAATGGCGACATCCTCATTGCCGCCATCACTTCGTGTACCAATACCTCCAACCCCAGCGTGCTGCTCGCGGCGGGCCTCATGGCCAAGAAGGCGGTCGAGGCGGGCCTGAAGGTGCCCAAGCACATCAAGACCTCGCTGGCCCCCGGCTCGCGGGTGGTCACTGACTATCTCACCAAGACCGGCCTGCTCCCCTACCTTGAAAAGCTCGGGTTCAACGTGGCGGCCTACGGCTGTACCACCTGCATCGGCAATGCCGGCGACCTTACACCCGACCTGAACGAAGTCATCACCCAGAACGGGCTGGTCTGCGCCGCCGTGCTGTCGGGCAACCGCAACTTCGAGGCGCGCATCCACCCCAACATCAAGGCCAACTTCCTGGGCTCGCCGCCGCTGGTGGTGGCCTATGCGCTGGCCGGCACCGTCATGCGCGACCTCATGACCGAACCCGTGGGCCGGGGCAAGCACGGCGACGTCTGGCTGGGCGACATCTGGCCCACCAACGCCGAAGTCGAAGCCCTGCTGAGCCAGGCGCTCGACCCGCAGGTGTACCGCAGCAACTATGCCGAGATCCAGTCCAATCCCGGCAAACTCTGGAAGAAGATCTCCGGCGTCACCGGCGACGTCTACGACTGGCCCAAGTCGACCTACATCGCCGAGCCGCCCTTCTTCACCGATTTCAACATGACGCCGGCTCCCATGCCGCCGGTGAATAATGCGCGCGCGCTGGCCATCTTCGGCGACTCGGTCACGACCGACCACATTTCTCCCGCCGGCTCCATCAAAGAGACCTCGCCGGCCGGGCAATGGCTCAAAGAGCATGGCGTATCCAAGGCGGACTTCAACAGCTACGGCTCGCGCCGGGGCAATCACGAGGTCATGATGCGCGGCACCTTTGCCAACGTGCGCATCAAGAACCTCATGATTCCGCCCAACGCCGACGGCAGCCGCTTCGAGGGCGGCGAGACCCTGCATCAACCCAGCGGCGAGCGGCTCTCCATCTACGACGCCGCCATGAGATACATCGCCGAAGGCGTGGACACCGTCGTGTTTGGCGGCGAAGAATACGGCACGGGCTCCTCGCGCGACTGGGCGGCCAAGGGAACCCAGCTGCTGGGCGTCAAGGCCGTGATCGCGCGCAGCTTCGAGCGCATCCACCGCAGCAATCTGGTCGGCATGGGCGTGCTGCCCCTGCAGTTCAAGGGCGAGGACAGCGTCGAGTCGCTGGGCATTACCGGCCAGGAAACCTATGACATCACCGGGCTCGAGAACGGCATCAAGCCGCAACAGGACGTCACGCTGTCCATCCGCCGCAACGACGGCTCGGTCCAGCGGGTGCCCATGCTGCTGCGCATAGACACCGCCACCGAGGTCGATTACTACCTGCACGGGGGCATTCTGCCCTATGTGCTGCGCGAACTGCTGGCAGCCTAGCCACCGCGCCGTCCGCTTGCCCCCCGGCACGTCCTCGGGCGTGCCGGGGGGCTCTGCATTGCCCCTGCCTCAGGGTTACACTAAGGTATTCATACCCCTTTTTCCAAGATGTCCACTCAAACCCGATCCACATCCCATATCCGGCTGTCACGCGATGCCCAGCGTCTGGCCGTCCTGGCCGAATCGCTGGCCCGATCGGGCAGCCGGCTCGAAGACGCCTACTGGGAAAACCTGTTCCAGGTCCAGTTGAACAAGCTGCTGACACAGAAAAGAAACGACGCTGTCGAATCGACGCTCGAGCACCTGCTTGCCGCCAACACCGAAGCCTACGAAATTCTCATCGAGCAGGTCGAGACCCATTCTGAATCCACCACCTTGGCGCACGAAGGACGCGATTACGACGTTCTGCTTTTCTGCGCCCCGGTCGTGGCATGGACGCGCTATCAGCTGCCCAGATCCTACGACCTGAAACCGCTGCTCGATACCCTGGCGCGCCAGCTGCATGCGCACATCGTCGCCGAAAACGCCCAACTGGCGCTGCTTTCCGAAATGCTCAATTTCGACCAGATGCCGCAGTCATTCCACGAAACCCTGGAATGGACGCAGCGGCTGGGCCGGGCGGCGCTGAAGCAAAAAAGCGAAAACAGCCTCATCCGGCCGGCCCCGCCGACCGACGGCATGCTGGCGGACGCGCGCTTCATCGTCGGCGCCATTGCGGTGCCCAAGGGCGAAGCGCTGTTTCGCTGGCAGGCGGGCGCACCGGACGCGGTCGTCAGCCGCGAGCAGTGCTTCGAAGCATGGCAAGCCGCGTGCGCCGAAATACTGCCTCCCCTGTTCACGGGCTGCAGCATCGAATACCTGCAACCGGACGCCTACTACATCAGCAGCCGCGAAGCCGACCGGCGCATCCGGCCACTGGCGCTGAAAGCCGCCGCCACCTGGCTGCAAACCGCGGCCGGCCTGCCGGGCAACCAGATCCGGGCCACGGTCGTCGCCTGCGGGGAATCCTCTGTCGAGGAATACCGCATCGGCTTCAGCACGGTCCACAGCGCCGACGTCATCTATGGGTGCATCTGGCCGGTGCTCAGCAAGGAAGAAGCCGTCGCCGACATTCTCGATACGCAGCAGGCCAGCATCCCCGAAGAGATCGCGGCGCTGCTCAAAGAGCAGGGCGTCACCGATGTGCGCCAGTTGCCGGGGCTGTTCCGCGCCGAGTTCTGCGACGATTGCGGCGCGCCCTATTTCCCCGATCCCCTGGGCGAAATGCAGCATCCCGAGCTGCCGGACGAGATCGACGTCAATCCGCTGAACTTCCATTGAACGCGTCCGGCCCGCCGCCTCCCGGTCCGGCTTCGCTCGATACGACATGACCAAGCCCGGCTTCGACATCTTCTGCCGGGTCGTGGACAATTACGGCGACATCGGCGTGTGCTGGCGGCTGGCCAGGCAACTGGCACGCCACCCCGCAGCGGGGCCGGTCCGGCTCTGGGTCGACGACCTGGCCAGCTTCGCCCGCATCGAGCGCGGCGTCGATGCAGGCGCCCCGCGGCAGCAGGTGGCCGGGGTGGAACTGTTGCATTGGATCGATCCGGCGCCCGCGGTCCAGCCGCATGCGGTCGTCATCGAGGCATTCGCCTGCAGCCCGCCCGCCGGTTTTCTCGCGTGCATGCGCGACAACCTCTGGATCAACCTGGAATACCTGAGCGCCGAGGACTGGATAGAAGAGTGCCATGCCCTGCCCTCGCTGCAGGCCAGCGGGCTCAAGAAGTACTTCTTTTTTCCGGGCTTCACGGAGGCTACGGGCGGCCTGCTGCGCGAACCCGCCCTGGCCGCCACGCGAAGCGACTGGCTGGCCGAGCCCGATCGGCGCTGGCGGCTGCTGCGCCGGATCGGCATGCCGAGCGCGTTGAGGGATAAGTTGCAGGCGGGGTGGCGGCAGGCCTTCGTATTCTGCTATGGCGACGCGCCCGCAAGCGCGCTGGCCGGAGCCCTGATCCGCTCGGGCCGTCCCACCGTTGCGATCGTGCCGCAAGGCGTGCTGCCCGGTCTGGCCGGCCTGCAGGACGACACGTTGCAAGTATTCGAAAGCCCGTTCGTCGATCAGGACGATTTCGACCGGCTGCTGTGGGGCAGCGACCTGAACATCGTACGCGGCGAGGACTCTCTGGTTCGCGCCATCTGGGCGCAACAGCCGTTTCTTTGGCATATCTATCGACAAGAGGAAGACGCCCACTTGGCCAAGCTCGATGCCTGGCTGCAACGAGCGCAGTTTTCTCTGTCGACTGCATCCCTCATGAGGGCCTGGAACACCGGCGATGAAGCCGGCGTGTCGCAAGGCCTGGAGCAAGCATTGAAGAACGATTCCTGGCAGCAATGGCGCCATGAAACACAGCTATTGCACGAGCGGCTGGCTTCGCAGACCAGCCTGGCCGAGCGCCTGATGGCGTTTTGCACGGAAAAACTGCGCAGCGGTTAAAATAGGGAGTTTTGTAAGCAATGCTCCGGTCCGCTCATGTATAGCTGGAGCAAATCTATCCCGGAGTTTTTCCCAAGATGAAAACCGCACAAGAATTGCGCGTTGGCAACGTGATCATGGTCGGAGACCAGCCCCTGGTCGTCCAGAAGGCCGAATACAACAAGTCGGGCCGCAATGCGGCCGTGGTCAAGCTCAAGTTCAAGAACCTGCTCAGCGGCTCGGGCAGCGAATCGGTCTACAAGGCCGACGAGAAATTCGAAGTCGTCGTGCTGGAGCACAAAGAGTGCACCTACTCGTACTTCGCCGACCCCATGTACGTCTTCATGGACGAAGAGTACAACCAGTACGAGGTCGAGGCCGACAGCATGGGCGATGCGCTCGACTACCTCGAAGAAGGCATGACCGTCGAAGTCGTCTTCTACGAGGGCCGCGCCATCTCGGTCGAGCTGCCCACCATCATCGTGCGCGAAATCACCTACACCGAGCCCGCCGTCAAGGGCGATACCTCCGGCAAGGTCCTGAAGCCCGCCACCATCAACACCGGCAAGGAACTCAGCGTGCCGCTGTTCTGCACCATCGGCGACAAGATCGAGATCGACACCCGCACGGGCGAGTACCGCAGCCGCGTCATGTAAGGCGACGCCCAGGCAAAAAAATAGCGCCCATGCGGCGCTATTTTTTTGCCTCGGATACGGCACTGCGTCCGGACTTGCAGCTTCTATTGCAGCCGGTCGTCGTCGAGGAAATCGGGTATGGGCATTACGGCGATGCCGTCGCGCGCCAGTTCTTCGCGCTCGCGCAGTGTGGTCGAGCCGCGGATGGCGCGGTGCTCGATCTCGCCTTCGTGCATGCGCCGCGCCTCGTTGGCGAAACGGTCGCCCACATTTTCGGAGTTGCGCACCAGTTCGCGCACGTGCTTGAGCACCTGGGCCTGGATCCGGGCCATATATTCGGGGCCCGCGGCGTGGCCGGGCTCGGCCTCGTCAGTCGGCCGCGATGGCGGCGCATCGACGGAACCGGGTTGGCCGCGCCCCATGTTGAGACGGGGCGCGGACAGCATTTTATTGACCTGATGGCTATCGCAAACCGGGCACGCCAGGATGCCCCGGGCGCGCTGCGCGTCGTAGTCGTCGGCCGACGCGAACCAGCCCTCGAAGACATGGCCCGCCTCGCACTGGAGATCGAACACTTTCAATGACATGACTATGAATATGGGGTTTGCAGCGCCGATTGCAATAGTATGTCTATTATAGGCGAGGCACCGCGGCCAGCAGGCGCCGGGTCTGCTCGTGCGCGGGGTGGTGCAGCACGCGGCCGGTTTCGCCCGTTTCCACGATGCGTCCCTCGTGCATGACGGCGATGCGGTCCGACAGATACTCGACTACGCCGAAGTTGTGCGTAATGAACAGATAAGCCATGCCCGAATCACGCTGCAACTGCTGCAAGAGCTCCAGCAACTGCGCCTGCACCGACACGTCCAGCGCCGACGTGGGTTCATCGCACAGCAGCACCTTGGGCTCCACCGCCAGCGCCCTGGCGATCGCGATGCGCTGCCGCTGTCCCCCGGAAAACTCGTGCGGATAGCGTTCCACGGCCCCCGACGGCAGGCCTACGCGATCCAGAAGCTGCCGCACCCGATGCCGCCGCCTCTGGCGCGAGAGATCGGGACGCAGGGCCGCCACGCCTTCTTCGAGAATGTCGCCCACCTGCATGCGCGGGTCCAACGATGCATAAGGATCCTGGAACACGATCTGCATGTCGCCGCGGACGCGCTTCAAGCCGGCGCGTCCTGCGTCCAGCACCGACTGCCCCGCCAGGGTCACGCTGCCGCTTACCCGCGCCTGCTTCTCGAGCAGTCGCAGCAGCGCCTTGGCGGCCGTCGTCTTGCCGCAGCCCGACTCGCCCAGCAGGGCAAGCGTCTCGCCCGGATACAAGTCCAGCGAGAGCTCCTTCACCACGTCCACGCCGGCCTGGTTGAAACTGAACAGGCCGCCGCGCGCGCGATAGCTGACGCACAGATCTCGCACGCCGAGCACCGGCTCGCCCGCCGAAGGCGTGGCCGGCCGGGCGGCGCGCGCCACTTCATCGGCATCGCCCCCGCCGGATATCGCAGCAGCCGATTCCACGGCGCGCGTGGTCGCCGTGTCATTTGTGGATTCGGACGCAGTCGCCCGCGCCGCATCCGATCGATGCGCAGGATCGCTTTCCACCGTCGTCAGCGGTCTGCCGCGCTTGCCATAAGTGGGGATGGCCGCCAGCAGCTGGCGGGCATAGGGATGCCGGGCGGCGCTGAAGAACTGCCGCGCCGGCACGGTCTCTACGATCTCGCCGTGACGCATCAGAGCCACATGGTCGGCCACCTTGCTGACCACCGCCAGGTCGTGCGTGATCAGCAGTATGGCCAAGCCCATTTCCTTCTGGATGTCGGCCAGCAGCTCGAGGATCTGGGCCTGGACGGTCACGTCCAGGGCCGTGGTCGGCTCGTCGGCGATCAGGACCCGGGGTTCGGCCGCCAGGGCGATGGCGATCATGATGCGCTGCTTCTGCCCTCCCGAAAACTGGAAGGGATAGTCGTGGAAACGGCGCTCGGCATCCTCGATGCCGACACGCTCCAGCCACTCTATCGCCTTGCGGCGCGCCGCGGCGCCGCGATGCGGCGTATGCGCCTGCAAGGTTTCGACGATCTGGCGGCCCACGGTAAGCACGGGATTCAGGCTGGTGGAAGGCTCCTGGAAGACGATGCCCATCTTTCCGCCCCGTACGGAACGCATGTCCGATTCGGGCAGGCGGCCCAGATCGGTGCCCTCCAGCACGACATCGCCGCGTATCATGCGGCCCGCCTCGGGAAGCAGGCGCAGCAGCGCCAGCGCCGTCATGCTCTTGCCGCAGCCCGATTCGCCGACGAGGGCGAAAGTCTGGCCCAGGCGCAAGGCCAGCCCCAGGCGCTTCACCGCCAGCATGGCGCCTTCATCGCTCTGGATCTCGACGCAAAGATCGTCGACGGTCAGCACCTTGCGTCCCCCTGAGGCCGCGCCCGCCGACAACGATTCGAGCGGCGCGTTCATGACGAGGCTCCGTGCGTGCCGGCCGCGCCGTCCGCCTCCGGGCGCTTGAGCCTCGGACGGAAGCGGCGCGTGCGCGGATCGAAGGCGGCCTGGACGGCGTCGGCGAAGATATTGGCCGACAGCACCAGGGCCAGCATGAACAGGAAGGCCGCCAGCAGGTTCCACCAGATCATCGGGTCGCGCGACATTTCCATGCGCGAGGAATCGATCATGGTGCCGAAAGAAGGCGTGGCCGGATCGACGCCTATGCCCAGATAGGAAAGCACGGCTTCGTACAGCACCAGGCCCGAGAACTCGAGCACCATGGTGATCAGTACGATGTGCATCAGATTGGGCAGAAGATGCCGTGTCATGATGCGCCAATGGCCGACGCCGAAGGCGCGCGCGGCCTGCACGTACTCCAATTCGCGCAGCTTGAGCGTTTCGGCGCGCAGCAGCCGGCACAGCCCCGCCCAGCCGGTCAGGCCCAGTATCAGGCACAGCAGGAAAAGCCGCAGGTCGGCGCGCGCCGCGACCGTGGGAAAGAGTTCGGGATTGGTGTCGATGTAGACCTGCATCATCAGCACGCAGGCCGCGATCAGCAGCACGCCGGGAATGGAGGTCAGCGTCGTGTATATATACTGGATGACGTCGTCGACCCGCCCCTTGAAGTAGCCCGCCGAGATGCCGAAGAACAAGGCCGGGGGCAGCATGGCCAGGGTGGTGAGCGTACCGATCACCAGCGCCGTGCGCACGCTCTTGAGCGCCTGGCGCAGCACGTCGTTGCCCGTGCGGTCCGTGCCCAGCACGTGATAGTCCAGCGCCAGCGCCCAGCCCATGCACACCACCAGCGCCATGAGGCAGAAGGTGACCCACATGGCCCGCCACGGCACCCCCGACTCGCTGCGCCACCAGGCTTTCCAGGCCCGCCGTGCCGACCCGCCGGCAGCCTTCAGGCCCCAGGCCGTCATGAGGCAGGCCGCCAATGCCGACACGAACAGGGCCGCCGCAGCGCCCCAGGCCAGGCGGCGGCGCAGGTCGCCTGCATGGTCGCCGTCGTCGTGCAGCGAAAGGCCCGCATGCTTCAGGCGCGGATAGTCGCGCACCGCCTCGCCGTCGATGATCTGGGTTTCCTTGGTGAACTGGCGCAGAGCCATGGGAGCCGAATAAGTCGCCTCCGGACTGCCCAGCCGGGACCACGAAAGCACGTCGTCCAGGGCCGACCGCACGACCGGTGAATAAACGGGCTGGGAGGCCTCCTGGCCCGCCGCCGGCGGCATCTGCGGACGGTAATGGATGGAATCGAGCAGGCCGATCAGCAGGAAGGCCCCCAGCACCATGGCCGCGCACATGGCCGAGGAGGTTCGCGCGACACTGCTCCAGGCCCTGCGCAAAGCCGGCGTGCGGGCGACCCGCCAGCCGTACAGCATCATGCCGGCCACCAGGCAATACACGAAGACGTCGGTCCAGAGGAAAGTGAACTTGGGCATGGCGCTACTCGAAACGGACCCGGGGGTCGAAAATCGTGTACGAGATGTCGGCCAGGATCAGCCCCACGATGTACAGGGCCGAACCCAGGAAGACCATGGCCCGCACGATGGAGAAGTCCTGCGCGTTGATGGCGTCTATGGTGTAGCTGCCCAGCCCCGGTATGCCGAAGAACGATTCGGCGATCAGGCTGCCCATGAAAAGCAGCGGTATGGCCGAGACCGCGCCCGTCAGGATGGGCAGCATCGCGTTGCGCAGCACGTGGCGGAACAGGACGACGCGCTCCGCCAGGCCCTTGGCGCGGGCGGTGCGCACGTAGTCCTTATGGATCTCTTCCAGGAACAGGGTGCGGTAAAAGCGCGATTCGGCGCCCAGCCGCGAGACGATGCCCACCAATACCGGCAGCGCCAGAAAGCGCAGGCTGCTCAAGCCCTCCATATAGCCCGAGTACGGCACCCAGCGCAGCACCTTGGCGAACAGCCACTGGCCGGCGATGATGTAGAAAAGGCCGGAAATGGAAAGCAGCAGCACGCACAGCACCACGCCGGCGAAATCCAGCGGTGTGTTCCTGAAGAACACCAGCAGCAGCGCAAACGAAATGCACACCCACAAGCCCAGTATGAAGGTCGGCACGGCCAGCGCCAGGCTGGGCCCCATGCGTTGGCGGATCTCGTGGCCGATGCTGCGTCCGCCGTCCGAAAAGCCGAAATCGAATACCAGCAGCGGCGCCGAGCGCTCGAAGAAAATGGTTTGCGTCAGCCGGGCCGACCCTTGCGCCTGCGCATTGAAGAACAGCGGCTTGTCGTAGCCGCGCTCGGCCTTCCACTTCTCGACGGCTTCCGGGCTGACGCGCTGTCCGCCTATGGCCATGCGCGCCATGTCGTCGGGCGTATTGACGGCAAAGAACAGGACGAAGGTGAGCAGGTTGACGCCGATCAGGACCAGCACGCCGTACAGCAGCCGCCGCAATATGTAGGACGTCATGATTCCCTCCGGCCGGAGGCGCCGGCCAGCGCTGTGGCGCGCTCGCGCCGCCGTATGATGCGCATTGCCGGATAGACGCCCAGAAGAGCGGCCGCCAGCAGCAGCCACAAGGGCCACCAGACGGGCGGATTCCAGCTTTCTATCCGCTCGGCCCGCATGGACGGATCGATGCGCAGGTACTGCAAGGTGTTGCGCACCATCTGGGTGGGCTTGGCATTGGCGACCCAGGATTGGTAGGCGCCGCCCGATTTGGGATAAAAGCCGAACATCCACGGCATGTCGTGCTGGACCAGGCGCACCATCTGATGGACCAGGGCTTCTTTCTCAGGCCCGTCGTCCAGGAAGCGCATGGCCTCGAACAGCCGGTCGAATTCCGGGTTCTCGTAGTTGGCCGCGTTTTCGCCGCCATGCTGCGCCTTGCCATTGGGACCGTAGAGCAGGAAGAGGAAGTTCTCGGCGTCGGGATAATCGGCCACCCAGCCCCACATAAACATCTGGGCCGCTCCCTGGCGCATTTTGTCCTGGAAACGATTGTAGTCGGTGGCGCGCACCTCGAGCTCGACGTTCAATGCCTTGAGTTGACGGCGCATCCAGTCCACCGTCGCGTTCGAGCCCATGCCGCCCGCCGAGTCGAAGTGCAGGATCAGCGGCTGCCCCGTATCGGCGTGCCGGCCGTTGGGATAGCCCGCCTCCGCCAGCAGCTGCTTCGCCTCGTCCAGGGGACGGCGAACCGCCCGCCCGTCCTCGAGGGTGTAGACCGAGCGGTTGAGCCCTTCGGGAAGGTCCTGGTGCCCCGGAATATCGGGCGGCACCGGTCCGTAGGCGGGCTCGCCCTGGTCGTTCAGGAAGATCTGGATGTATTGCTCCCAGTCGAAGGCGATGCTGATCGCCTGCCGCAGCTTGCGGTTCTTCTCGGCCTGCTCGGGCGTGTCCCCGCCCCCGACCACCGGGTCGAGCCAATTGAAGCCCAGGTAATAGATCTGCGCCTCGGTGGACGTGAGCAGCTGCAGGCCTCGATCGCGATACAGCTCGGCCTTCTCGGGCGAGTCGCCCGCCGCCACCTGCATGGCCACGCCATAGCTGGAATCGTCCGCCTCGGGCACGTCGTAGTAGCCCTGCAGGAACTTGCCCATCAGCGGCACGCTTTCCTTCTCGATGGAAAACACGATCTGGTCTATGAAGGGCGTCTTCTTGCCGCAGTCTTGCAGCAGGCCTCGCTGCGCATCGACCGGCTCGCCCTCGCAGGGATAAGGGTCGCCGCGGAAGTTGGGATTGCGCGTCAGCACATGGCGCCGGTTCTGTATGGATTCGGTCAGCATGTAGGGGCCGGTGCCCACGGGCCAGGTATTGAGCGACAGATTGTGTTCGGCCATGCCCGGCTGCTGGTAGAAGCGATCGGCTTCCCAAGGCATGGGCGCAAGAAAAGTCATGGCCAGCCAATACTTGAATTGCGGATACTTGCCCTTGACCTGGATGCGCAGGGTGTGCGCATCGAGCGCCTGCACGCCGTCGAAGCCGTATTGCCTCAGGTCGAGCCAGCCGTGCTCGCCCTGCTGCTCGCGCTGCTTCTGGACGTCGCGCAAATGCGCTCCGTACTCGCCCAGGCCGACGATGTGCTCGGACATGACGCCGAGAATCGGCGACACGACGCCCGGGCTGGCCAGGCGCCGTATGCCGTAGACGTAGTCGTCGGCGGTCAGCTCGCGCGTGCCGCTCAGGGCGAAGTCCGAAATCGCGTACTTGTCCTCCAGGCCCCGGGCCGTGATCGGCCAATAGGCGTAGTTGCCCGAGGCGTCCTTGGCAAAGGCCGGATGAGGCTGGAAGAGTATGCCCGGCCGGATCTCGATATCGTAGACGCTCAGCGCAATCGATTCGCCCGGGGCGTCATCGGGAAGCCGCTTTCCGTCGGCATCGTAATAGGCGGGCTGGCTGATTTCGCGCGCCGCCCGCGGACGCAATCGGTATGGGCGAGCCAGGTAGTCGTAACCGTACAGCGGCTCGTATATGGAATAGGTGAACGGTGTTTCGTCGGCCGAGTACGAACTGGCCGGGTCCAGATACTTGGGAGAGCGCTGCGAGAAGGCGGTGTACAACACGTTCTCGGCCTCGGCGCCCCGTACATAGGGGCTGTTCACCGGCGCCTTGGAGCAGGCGGCAAGCAAAAACAGCAGGGCAAGCAGCGCCAGGCCCGCCATGCGAGCCAAGGCCGCGGTGTCCGGGCGCCGCCCTAGCACTGCCCCTGCTTCCAGCATTGATAGCGCCACACCCAGGGCGGGACTTGCCCCGCCTGGCTCCAGAGCCCCGTGCGCGCCCGCCGCGCCTTGTCCTCGAACCCGGGCAGCGAGGGATCGCGCATGAATTTGCCGCGGCCTTCCATATTGGCCCAGGCCATGCCGCGCATGACCTGGCGCTGGTTGGCGGTGGTGCCGTCCTCGAGCGGCACGTCGCAGATGCTGCGTTCGTAGCGGTCGCGCTCATAGCACAGCACCGTGAGCTGCCTGCCCGCGATCAGACCGGCAAGCGCTTTGCGCGACGCCTGGGCCATGGGCTGGCCCGGCCTGTCGCTGTCCTTGGTGATTTCGGGCGCATCGATGCTGGCCATGCGAATGCGTTCGCGGCGCCGGTCGACGAGCAGGGTGAACGTGTCGCCGTCGGCTACCTGGACCACCTTGCCGCTTAGCTGGAATTGGTGGGCCGGCGCCGCCTCCGAATCGCTGCGCGCCATCACGCCGCCCTGCTGCCAAAGGGCCGCGGCCAGCACGATGGCGGTGGCGGCCACACCCGCATACCGGCGTGCCGACCTGGCTGTCTTGTTCGATGTTTTTTTAGGCACGTTGCAGTTCCGGCCCCATCCTGATGACGTCATAGCCGAATGATATACAAATTTACGCTGCTATTCGTACCAGGCCCTGCGAATCAGGGCCGAGGCCGCCCCGGCGTGGTCGGCAAGCCCGTGCAGGGCCAGGGCCTGTCCGCCGAAGCGGGTTTTCAGGAAGGCCTCCGCCACTTCGGCGGGCGCATGGCGGCGCAACAGGTTGGCCTGCACCAGCAGGACCAGCCATTGGGCGATATGGCGCGCGCAGCCCTGCTGGGTGGCCTCGTCCGCCGAGGCCAGGGTCGCCAGCTGTTCGGCGCGCTGCGACAGCAAAGGCTCGTCCGAGCTTTCGCTGACCAAGGCGTCCATGAGCGCCCCGGCCAGCTCGGGTTCGCGCCGGAGCCCCCGCAGCACGTCGAGGCACATCACGTTTCCCGAGCCCTCCCAGATGGCGTTGACGGGCGCCTCGCGGAACAGTCGCGGCATGGGGCCGTCTTCGACATAGCCGTTGCCGCCCCATACCTCCATGCACTCGGCCGTCAGGCCCACCGCCCTCTTGCAGACCCAGAACTTGGCGGCGGGCGTGAGGATGCGCCGGTAGGCCAGGTCGAGCGGCCCTTCGCCCTCGAAGGCGCGCGCCAGGCGCAGGGCCAGGGTGGTGGCCGCCTCGCTCTCGAGCGCCAGGTCGGCCAGCACGGCGCGCATCAGCGGCTGTTCGATCAGCCTTTTGCCGAACGCCCGGCGATGGTTCGCATGATGCAGGGCCTGCACCAGGGCCTGGCGCATGAGGGCGGCGCTTCCCAGCACGCAATCGAGCCGGGTGAGCGAGGCCATTTCGACCAGCGTCGCGATGCCCCGTCCGGGTTCGCCGACCAGCACGCCGTAGGCTTCGACGAACTCGACTTCGGCGCTGGCATTGGAACGATTGCCGAGCTTGTCCTTGAGCCGCTGGATGTGCACGCGGTTGAGGCTGCCGTCGGGCTGCCAGCGCGGCACGTAGAAGCATGAGTGCTGCTCTTCGTGTTGCGCCAGCACCAGATGGGCGTCCGAGGTCGGCACCGAGAAGAACCATTTGTGACCGATCAGAGAGTAGTTTGCGCCGCGCCCGCCCTGGCCCAGGGGTAGCGCCCGGGTGGCGACACTGCGCAAATCGGAGCCGCCCTGCTTCTCGGTCATTCCCATGCCCACCAGCATGGACGTCTTGGCGCCAAGGGGCGCATCGGACGGATCGTAGCGGCTCGAGAACAGCAGGGGACGGAGGCTTTCGTACAGCGTCTCGCGGCCGAGCAGGGGTATGGCCGCGGAGGTCATGGTAAGCGGGCACAGGGTGCCCGCCTCGATCTGTCCATGCAACAGATAGAAGGCCGCGCGCGCCACCTGCGGCCCCGGCTCGGTGGACGTCCAGGCGCTGCAATGCATGCCGTGGGAGAAGGCCTTCTGCATGAAGATGTGCCAGGCGGGGTGAAAATGCACTTTGTCGACGCGAAAGCCGCGTCGATCGAAGCGCTCGGCGCACGGCGGGTTCACATTGGCCTGGCGCGCCAGATCGGCGGCCTCGGCCGTGCCCAGCCAGGCGCCGTATTCCGTCAGTTCTTGCTCGCGCGCGGATGCGCCCTCGCGGACTACGGCTTCCCGCAGCGCCGCGTCCGAGGCGTACAGGTTGTAGTCGCCAAGTTCGGGCACCTGGTTTTCGACTTCGTGCGTGGTCCACTTCATGGCGTCCTCCGTGATGCGCGGCAGGCGTTGACCCGGCTGCTTCCATGTTAAAACTTGAGGCGGCTTAGACAAAACGCGGCCGATCCATCATAGTATCGGCCGTAGGTCTCCCGGTCGCAAGGCGTCGCGCGGCGGCCGGGCCATTCCATGAAACGCATAGAAACAAGGAATTTCCATGAGCGATCGTCCCCTCGTCATTGCCGCATCGCTGTGCCTGCTGATCGGCGTCGGCGCCGGCGCCTTCGGCGCGCATGGCCTCAAGCGCATGCTGTCGATCGACATGATGCAGATCTGGCAGACCGCTGTGCTGTATCAACTGGTGCACGGCCTGGGAATGCTGGCCCTCGCAGCGCTGATGGCGCGCTTCCACTCGCCCCTGCTGGGCTGGGCGGGCGCGCTGATGCTGCTGGGCATCGTGCTTTTCAGCGGCAGCCTCTACGTGCTGGCGCTTTCGGGCACCAAGTGGCTGGGCGCCGTCACCCCCTTGGGCGGGACGGCCTTCATCATCGCCTGGGCGCTGGTGGCGCTGGCGGCCTGGCGCCATGCTTGACGAGGGCGACATGGATAGCTTCTCTTCGGACCAGGCGCTGCGTGACTTCGTAACGGGTCTTCCCAAGGCCGAACTGCACCTGCACATCGAGGGCACGCTCGAGCCCGAGATGATCTTCGAACTGGCCCGGCGCAACGGCGTGAAACTGGCCTATGCTTCTGAACAGGCGCTGCGCGACGCCTACGCCTTCACCGACCTGCAGTCCTTCCTGGACCTGTACTATGCCGGCGCCAGCGTACTGCTCACCGAACGCGATTTCCACGACATGGCCCTGGCCTACCTGGAACGCGTCCATGCCGACGGCGCCCGCCATGTAGAGATCATGTTCGATCCGCAGACGCACACCGACCGCGGCGTCGCCATCGAAACAGTATTCGCCGGCCTGGCCTCCGCCATGCGGCAGGCGCGCGAGCAATGGGGCCTTGGCGGCTACCTGATACTCAGCTTCCTGCGCCATCTCAGCGAAGCCGACGCCTTCGCCGTGCTCGAACAGGCCCTGCCCCTGCGCGATCAATACGCCGATCTCTGGGTCGCCATCGGCCTGGACTCGTCGGAACGCGGCAATCCGCCGGAGAAGTTCGCGCGCGTCTATGCCAGATGCCGCGAGCTGGGCTTCCGGCTGGTGGCCCATGCCGGCGAAGAAGGCCCGCCCGCCTATGTGCGGGACGCCCTGGACCTGCTGCGCGTCGAGCGCATCGACCACGGCGTGCGCAGCGAAGAAGACCCCCGGCTGCTGCGGCGCCTGATCGAACAGCGTACGCCCCTGACCGTCTGTCCGCTGTCGAACCTGAAGCTGCGCGTGGTGGACGAACTTGAACAGCACAACCTGGCCCGGCTGCTGCGCCAGGGCCTGTGCGTCACGGTCAACTCCGACGACCCGGCCTATTTTGGCGGATATCTGGCGGACAACTACGTGGAAGCAGCCCGCTCCCTGTCTCTCGGCAGGCGGGAACTCGGCGCGCTGGCGCGCAACAGCATCGAGGCCTCTTTTCTGCCCGACGGCAAGAAAAAGCCCTTGCAGGAAGAACTGGATCGCTACCTGGCGGCTAACTCGCCATCCAGGTGAGCACGGCGCATGCAAAACAAAAAACCCATCTCTCGCGAGATGGGTTTTACGCTCCATGGCCGCCATGGGCGGCCTACGGAAAAACAGGCTTAGATGACCTGGATCGACTTGGCTTGGGGACCTTTCTGGCCCTCGGCAGCCACGTACGAGACGCGCTGGTTTTCTTCGAGGGTTTTGAAGCCCGTGCCCATGATGTCGGTGTGATGGGCGAAAAGGTCTTTACCGCCGGACTCGGGCTTGATGAAGCCGTAGCCCTTTTCGTTGTTGAACCATTTGACAATACCAGTTTCAGTTTGCATTTTTGCAACCCTTAAAAAAAGATGGGCGAGCTTGCCCGGGAACAGACTATCAAGGGTGGAGATGGAGCAAAAAAGTACTGTTTTTGGTACTGATTGGACAAACTACAACGAACTTGAAAATCTAGCGGCTCATCGTAGCGGCGCCTTATGGCGAAGTCAAGCGATAATTAAGAAAATATTCGACTAATTTGCGACAAGAGGTTTTCCCGCCGAACGGCGGCACTTCTCTTGCTTTCGGCAACCTCATGCAGAAACTGACCCGTGATTTCTACAACCGCGACACCGAGACTGTCGCCCGCGACCTGCTCGGCAAAATTCTCGTCCATCATGTGGAAGGCCTGCCGCGCATGGCCCGCATCGTCGAGGTGGAAGCCTATCTGGGCCCCACCGACCTGGCGGCCCACTCGTCCAAGGGACTGACCCGCCGGACACGCGCCATGTTCGGCCCGCCCGGGCATGCTTATGTTTACCTGATCTACGGCATGCACCATTGCATGAACGTGGTGACCGAGCCCGAGGGCAGCGGCACGGGAGTGCTGCTGCGCGCCGTGGAGCCGCTGGCCAACGTCGAGGGCAATACGCGCGGGCCCGGCCTGCTTACGCGCGCCATGGGCATCGATCTGCGCCAGTATGGCCAGGACCTCTGCAGCGATGAATTGCACCTGCTGGCTCCGGAGGACGCCCCTGCTCCCGACATCGTCGCCACCCCACGGGTGGGCGTCGCTTACGCCAAAGAATGGGCCGACAAGCCGCTGCGCTTCTATATCGCCGGAAACCCGCACATCTCACGCAAGTGACACAGCGGCCCAGGCCCTTTCGAGCCACCCTCAGCGCAGCAGCATCAGCTCCGGAACGCAATCGGCTCCGCAAAATATGATGGCGTTCTGCTCGAAGGCCCGGCCCAGACGCCGGGCCTCTTCCCGGTCTATTCCCAGTACGAGAAAACTGGCTTCCGCGGGCCATGGGCCCGATATATGCTTGCCACTTCCCGGAATGCCGCGCCACCCTCCGTGCGCGACTGCCTCAGCGAGACGTTGCCGGCGTTCGGCATTTTCCTGGTCCGTCAGCAATCGGCTGTAGGGGTTGCTGGCGGTGATGAAAGCGCTGGATGCCACGCCGTACTGCCGGTGCAGCAGGCACAAGGCCTGGCTGGCCTGGCCGATATGCATGACGAAGGGGCGTGGCGCCTGGACCCTGTAGTCGGTCTGGCGATAGGCCTCCAGCAGAGAAGCAGGTATCCGGGATGTCGACATGGCCGCATGGAAAGAAGAACGACTGAAGAACCGCCGCAAGCTGCAAGTGCCGGACCCGGACCGCGCACAGTCGCCGGCCTGAAAAGAGGACGCCTATGCCCCGCTACGCGAAGATTCTGATCGGCATTGTACTGACCCTGGCGCTCATCATCGCCATCGCGCTGACCGTGGCGGCCACCTTCAACTGGAACTATGCCAGGCCATGGGTGGGCCGCCAGCTCAGCACCCTCACCCATCGTCAGGTGGAAATCCGGGGCGACCTGCAGGTGCATTGGAAGCGCCCCGTCGAACGGTCGGGGTGGAAGCGCTGGCTGCCCTGGCCTGAAATCACGGCCAACGACATCCGCGTCGGCCAGCCGAAATGGACTTCGGCCGAGCAGGACATGGGCCACGCCGGCCAGCTCAAGCTGCTTGTGGACCCCGTCCCCCTGTTCGCCAACACCATACGCGTCGCCAGCCTCGAACTCAAGGACGCCGACCTGGATCTGGTTCGTACCGAAAGCGGCGCCAGCAACTGGACATTGAGCGAAGAGCCCGCGCCAAGCGAAAAGCCCGCCAAATGGCAGTTCGTGCTGCTTCGGCTGGGCATGCAGAACGTAAACATACGGTTGCGCGATCCCAAGCTGGCGCTCGACCTGCGGGCCACGCTGGACTCGCTCGCCCAGGCCGAAGCGCAAGGCTATAGCGTAGGCTGGAAGGCCGAGGGCCACTACAAAGAGGGAACCATATCGGGCACCGGCAAGGCCGGCGGCCTGCTCTCCCTGCAGCAGGACAGCCCCGAGGCCGATCAACCCTTTCCCATACAGGCCGACCTCAAGGTCGGCGACACCACCATACAGTTCGAAGGCTCGGTCACCCGTCCCACCCAGCTTGCCGCCCTGGATCTGGCCCTGGTCCTGAAAGGCGCCACCATGGCGGATCTGAATCCGCTCATCGGCATTGCCCTGCCCAATACCCCGCCCTACCACACCGAAGGCCGGCTGACCGGCGAGCTTGCCACGGAGAACGACGTATGGCGCTACCGGGATTTCAAGGGTACGGTCGGCTCCAGCGACTTGAACGGCACCCTTGAATTCCATGTGCGCAAGCCGCGCTCCTTTCTCACTGGTTCGGTGCAGTCAGAGTTGTTGCGCTTCAAGGATCTGGGCCCCGTCGTAGGCGTGGACAAGCGCGAAGAGGCCAAGGGGGAAGCCAAAAAGCAGCCAGCCGACAAGGCGCTGCCGGTAGATACCATCAATACCGACAGTTGGGGCGTGATGGACGCCGACGTGCATTTCAAGGGCAAAAAAATCGTTCGCAATGAAAACCTTCCGCTGGACAATGTCGAGGCTCACGTCAAGCTGGACAACAAGCTGCTGACCCTCACTCCCCTGAACTTCGGCGTGGCCGGCGGCAAGCTGCGCACCAACATCGAATTGAACGGACGCCAATCGCAGATCCAGGCGCGGCTCGAGGCCACCGCCCGCGGCCTGCAATTGCGCAGGCTGCTGCGCGGCGCCGAATCCATGCGCGCCAGCCTCGGCACGGTGCACGCCGACGCCTCGCTGTCCAGCCAGGGCAAGTCGTTCGCCGAATTGCTGGGCCATTCCAACGGGGAACTCAAGGGCGTCGTCACCAAGGGAACGGTCAGCCATTTCATTCTGGAGGCCGCCGGCCTGAACATCGCCGACATGATCATCGTCAAGCTGTTCGGCGACGAACAGATCGTGCTCAATTGCCTGGCCGCCGACTTCGACGTCAAGAACGGCCTGATGCACACCAAGGCGTTCAAGCTGGACACTGAAGACGCCACCATAGACATCACGGGCAACATCAACCTGGCCACCGAAAAACTCGACCTGGACATCGACCCGGAGAACAAATCGCTGCGCATCTTCACTTTGCGCACGCCTCTGTATGTGCGGGGCACTTTCAAGAACCCCGACATCGGCGTGCACGAAGGACCCATCGCCGCCCGCGCAGGCGCCGCCGTCGCACTGGGCGTCATCGCCACTCCCCTGGCCGCCATCCTGCCGCTGCTGAACCTGGGCACCGATGACTCCAACGACTGCGGGCCGCTGATGAAGGCGGCCACCGAGGACACGAAAGCCCCTGCGCCGGGCAAGAAAAAATAGCTGGCCGTCGTTCGTATGCCGGCATGAAAAGGATGCCACAGGCCGGGCGCCGGAATGACGGCGGCCGCCTCAACGCCCCACGCGCGAAAGATTCAGCATCCGGACGCTGCGGTCGATCAGAACCGTCAGCAAAATCATCACGATCAGATAGGTGCCGGCGCGCTCGAAGCGGAACCACTCGAAATTGAAATTGAACTGGAAGCCCAGGCCGCCCACGCCGATCAGGCCCAGCACCACCGCTGCCCGGACATTGCTTTCGAACTGAAAAAAAGCATAGGTCATCCAGTCGCGCCAAGCCAGGGGCACCGCCACCATGGCATAGGTCATGCGCCGCGATGCGCCGCAAGTCGGCTCGAAGCGCCGTAAAGGCTGGTTGTCGACCGCTTCGCCGAACACGCGTGTCAGCACACCGAGAGTATGGGCCGCGATGGCCAGGGTTCCCGCCACCAGCCCCGGGCCGAAGAAGGCAATGAACAGGAACGCCCACATGACTTCCGGCACGCCGCGCGCAATCATGGCGACGGCTCGCGCCGCGGCCAGTTGCAGGCCTCGCCATGCCCGCAGCCAGGGCGGCGCGGTTTCGCTGCTGAAGCGGCCGGACAGCAGCTGGAAGGTGGCCGAATGCGGATAAGTCAGCAGTATGGCCGCAGCGACGCCAAGCACCGTGCCCACCACCGCGATGGCCAACGGCACGGCGGCCGATTCCACCGCGCGCCACACAAACCATTTGCGCAGTTCATCCAGCCAGGCCGACCAGGCAGCGGGACGCCGGAAATCGCCCGGGCCATACTGCGCGAACAGATCGACGGCCTTGCCCTCGGCCCGGCGTTTCGCAACCGCTTCGGGCGGTCCGATCCCGATGGCCGGCAGGTCCAGCTCGGGCGACAGCAGGCGCCGGAAAAAGCCCAGGTTGTCCCAGGCCTTGCCCGTAAAGAGTTCCGCCGCGGGCGCCAAGTGGTTGCGCGACGCGCCTCCCTCGCCGGCCCGATTGCCCCACCCCATGAACCACAGCGACCAGACCACCACCGCAATGACGAAGCCCATCGCATACCAGGGTCGCAAGGAAGGCCCCGGCACCACGGCGGCCGCCGCGGCGTCGACCTGAGGCGCCCGGCTCGCCGCGCGGGCGGCATCGCCCCGCAACAGGCCGCGCACGTGATTGCTGGCCAGGTCGGCCGTCAGCGTCAGCAACAGTGTGAAAAGGATCAGCGTGCCGACCTTGTCCCATGCGCCGAAGCGGATCTGATACCAGATCTCCGACCCCAGGCCGCCGCCGCCCACCGCACCTATCACGGCTGCGTTGCGGATGGCGCACTCGGCCCGCATCAAAGTGAACGACAGCACATTGCGCGACGCCAGAGGCCGGATGCCGTACAGGAAAGTGGCCAGGCGCCCCCCGCCCTGGCTTCTGACCTGGGCATAGCGCGTTTCGTCCACGCCGTCCCACAGCTCGCTGTAGACCTTGGCCAGTATGCCGGTGATGTTCAGCGCCAGGGCCAGCGCGCCTGTCAGCGGGCCCAGGCCTATCATGGCCACGAGGATGATCGCCCAGACGAAGTCGGGCACCGCCCGCAATATGTCCTGAAGCAGTCGGCAGGCAGCGCACAGCAGGGCCGCCGGCGAACGCAAGGGAAAATGGCGCAGCAGGACATTGCCTTGGGGCCGTCTTGAAGCAAAAAAACCGTCCCGCTCTTCCCCCACGCACACCGCCCTGCTTGCCCCCATGGCCAGCGGCCAGGCAAGAAGGACGGCGAGCGTGGTACCCAATACTGCCGCCGACAGGGTCTGCAGCGTCAGGTCCCACGAATGCCGAAGAAATTCGGCCGATAGATCGGGAGAAAGAAAAGCGGCCAACCAGGCGCCCATCCTGGCGGCGGCCTCGGCCCGGCGCTGCGCATCGGTCAATGCGGCCCAGTCCCATTCGACGGCGAAGCAGGCGGCCAGCAAAGCCAAAGCCAGCATCAGCAGCGCAATGAAGCTGCCCAACGGACGCCGGCCATGGCGCCGCATTGCCCGCAAGTCCGCCTTCGTCATGCCGGCAACGCCATCTCGTCCAGGTGCAAGGCCCGGTATTCGGCGCCGTACAACTCGCGCAGCAATTGCTGGTTGATGTCGGCGGGGGCGCCCTGCCAATACACCCGCCCCGCCCGCAGGGCGATGACACGGTCGAAGTTGCCCTGCAGCAGGTCGAGCGAATGCAGGTTGACGAGCAGCGTCGCCCCATCCCGGCCGGCCAGCTCACACAGCAGCCCGATGATTTCCCGGCCCAGGCGCAGATCGAGGGCGCTGACGGGTTCGTCGGCCAGCACCAGGCGAGGCTGCTGCACGATGAGCCGCGCCACGGCAACCCGCTGTTGCTGCCCGCCCGACAGCTCGTCGGGCAATGCCCACAAGCGGTCGGCCAACTCGACGCGGGACAATGCCTGCATCGCCCGCCCCAGCTCTTGCGGCCACAGCAGGGACCACAGCGCGCGCGGCAGCCACCAATGCCCCAGACGCCCCATCAATACGTTGTGCACCACCCGCAGCTGCGGAATGAGATTGTCCTGCTGGTGGAGAAATCCGACCTCGCGCCGCAGCCGGGCCAGATCCTTGCCCCGCAGTCGCGCCACATCCCGGCCAAGCGTGGCGACGCGTCCCTCGGCCGGCTTGGCCAGACCCGCGATCAGGCGGAACAGCGTCGTCTTGCCGGCGCCGGACGGGCCGATGACGGCCACCCGCTCGCCGTGGGCGACGGACACTTGGATGCCGTCGAGCACCCGGCGGCGCCCATAGGACACCGCCGCATGCTCGATGGCGACGGGCGGCGGGGAATGGATGTCAATTGCCAATGTCTATGCCCGACTCGAGCAGGTCGACCACGCTTTGCCACTCGGAAATGTCGGCTTCGACGAACTTGCCGGCCTTCAGGTACTTGAGCACCTTGGCGCCGTTCTCGTCGCCGGCGTCCAGAGCCAGCAGTGCGGCGCGCAGTTTGTCCAGCAGCTCGGGCCCCAAATCGGCGCGAGCCGTCAGCGCATAATCGATATAGGGCGGCGTCTTGTAAATGACGGGGGCCTTGGCTTGCAATTCGCCCGGAGCCTTGTCCCAGCTTGCATAGTTCAGCGCGCCGACATCATGGGTGCCGTCGGCCACCATCTGCATGACGACATCGTGGCTGCCGGAATAGGCGACGGTGCGAAACACCCTCTCGGGCGTGGCGCCGGCTTGATCGATGAAGAACTTGCGCGGCATGACATGGCCCGAGGTGCTGCTTTTACTGCCGAAGGTGAAGGTCCAGCCCTTGCCTTGGGCCGCCTTGGCCAACTCGCCCAGGTCGGTGACTCGGCCAAGCCCCGTAGCCGGATTGGCGATGAAATAACTGACGAAGCCCTTGTCGATGTCGCGCGAGCCCAGGATGGTGATGCCGTCGCCCATCTGCATGCGGGCCTGAGCGGTGGTGACCCCGCCCAGCCAGGCTATGTGGGCGCGGCCCGTCGCAAGGGCCGTCACGCTGGCCGCGTAGTTCTCCACATGCATGTATTCCACCGGGATGCCGACCGCATCGCCCAGGTAGCTGGCCAGCGCGCCAAAGTTCTCGCGCATGCGGTCGGCATCGCCGTCGTCGGGGATGGCGGTAATGACGAGTTTGGAAGGGGTTTGCTGTGCCAGGGCGGAAGCGCCGGGAGTAAGGGACAAGGCTGCGGAAAGGGCCAGGGCGGAAAAAGAGAGCAGATACTTCCTGCGCACGGCAGAGAACGTATTCATG
>Ga0180220_1000821_pt1 | contig 27849 bp, 28 predicted proteins | sample eDN5th37CBELigBY_FD_151335 | JGI IMG/M metagenome (GOLD analysis project Ga0180220, IMG submission 151335) | Enriched backyard soil microbial communities from Emeryville, California, USA - eDNA 5th pass 37_C BE-Lig BY (version 2) (version 2) | ecosystem: Environmental > Terrestrial > Soil >... | reverse complement strand
GTTCCACGCTGAAAATCCTCGCGCCCTCCCTGCTGTCGCAGAAAGGGAAAGGGTGGACGACTTTTACGCCGCCCGCAGCAGCTCCATGCCGCCGCTTCCGTGGACTAGTTTCTCACCGCCGTTCTCATCGATCAGCTTCAACAGCCAGATGATCGCTGAGCAAAACCGGAATGCTCCTCCTCCTGCCCCGGCGGGCACGAGCCAGGACAGGCTGGGCGACGTCGTTGACGCGCTCCGCCGGCAATGCGGGAACACTCCAGCCGACCGCGTGCCGACCCCCGTCGCCCGGAGCTTCTTCGAGAATGCCTATAAGTAGAACCAAAGCCGTTTCGAGGCAGCTTCCAATGGCCCGGATCGCCGACGGGCAGTGGAAGCCAGGACGTGACAAGCTCCCTCCCGACCTGCGCGGGCCTCAGAGGCGGGCGGGGCACGGCAGCGAGCAGCTGGGGGTATAGGCGTGCCGCGGCACGCGGAGCAGCGTCCGTGGCACCCGTCTCACGATTCCGCCGCCATACATGACAGCCATGCGATTACTGACGCGCTCGACCACGGCGAGTTCGAGGGCGATAGACCAGGCAAGAAGAAGTTCAAGCGCGACCGGTCGGCTACTTCCACATTCCATTCATGGGAAAAAATGCACCACCTAAGTCGGGATCAAACACTTTAGAACGCCTGCCTTGCTCCGCTGCGTCGCATCCTGAAGACGGGCAAGGCCAGAGCCGTCAGGGCAACGATGACGAACCCCATCGCGATCGGCCGGTCGAGAAGCGCGGAAACATCGCCGCCAGAGGCCATCAGCGCCGTGCGCAGATGCTGTTCCGCCAGGGGCCCAAGCACCAGCCCCACGACGAAGGGGGCGATCGGCACGCGGCAATATTCGAGCCCATAGCCGACAAGGCCGAAGCCCAGCATCACCCAGACGTCGAACATGCGTCCGTTCACCGTGTAGGCGCCGATGATGCAGATGACGAGCACGACGGGGAATATCCATACCCTCGAAATCCGCATCAGCTGCGCGAAGAAGAGCACGCCCACGGTCATGAAAACGAACATGAGGATATGGGCCACCAGATGGGCGGCCATGATGGAGTTCACGATCTCAGGACTGTGCAGGTAGAGCATCGGCCCCGGGGCCAGATTGTGGATCATGAGCGCGCCAAGCAGCACGGCATCGGCAAGCCCGCCCGGGATGCCTAGGGCAAGGAGCGGGATGAGCGTGCCGCCGGTGGTGGCGTTGTTCGCACTTTCGGCGGCGACGATCGCTTCCTCCGAGCCCTTTCCGAACGTCTCGGGCTCCTTGGAGAAGTTCCGGGCCGTGGTGTAGGCGACCAGGGAAGCTATGGTCGCGCCCACCCCCGGCAGGATGCCGATCCCTATGCCGATGAGGGAGGAGCGGACCATGTTGACGCCGTGGACGATATAGTCGCGCACTGAGATCAGCACCCCCTGCATGGTCACCTTCAGGCGCCCGGCATTTTCCTCCTCGATATTGATCGTGTCGGACAGGAGCTGGCTTATGGCGAAAATGCCGAGAATGACCGGCAGGATGTCGAACCCCGCGGTCATCTGCACCCATCCGAAGGTGAGCCGGTCTGCGCCGGAGGCGGGATCGAGGCCGGGCATCGCAACCAGCATGCCGAGCAGGGCCGAGATGAGGCCCTTCAAAAGGGAGCCGCGGCTCAGGGAAGCGATCAGCGTCAGCGCCATACAGACCACGGCGAAGATTTCCCAGGGGCCGAACACCACGGCCACGCGCGCCAGGGCGGGCGTGAGCGTGACGAGGGCGACCCAGGAGAAGAATCCGCCGACGATCGAAGCGGTGTTGCCGAGCCCGAGCGCCCGGCCGGCCTTGCCGGACTTCGCCAGCGGGTAGCCGTCCATACAGGTCATCACGGCATTGGGCTCACCCGGTATGCGCATCAGCGTCGCCGTTACGAGACCGCCGCTCACGCCGCCGACGAAAAGCGAAATGAGCAGGGTGACAGCATCGACGCTGTTCATGGTGAAGGTGAAAGGCAGGACGAGCACCATCAGCGCGCCGGTGTTAATGCCCGGCAGCACGCCGATCGCAATGCCGAGCAGCACGCCGGCGCACATCATCGCCAGGACGGCGGGCTCCAGTAGGTGAAGGAACGCGTCGGTGAGCATCGGCTGGAACCGCCTTAAGGAAGCGCCACGACGAGAAGGCGCGTGAAGACGAAGACGAGCACCGCGCCCGCGGCGAGTGCGACGGCGAGCGCTGTGACAACAATCCTCGGCGCGAGGGTCCTGCTCATGAGGATGCCGCCTAGCGCGACGAACAGCACCGTCGTCCAGAAGAAGCTGAGCGGCGTGAACTGCAGCACAAGGGCATAAGCGACCGTCAAGGCGAACAGGGCCACCGCGAGCTGAGGATGCCGCGCATATTCGGCTTCCTGCCCGATGCCGACGATAAGGGATGTTTCGGCGCGACCGAGCGCCCGACCGAGGAGGAGTCTCGCCGCGCCCGCGCCGGAGAGGGCCATCAGCAGAAGACAGATGCCAATAGGGAACGAGCCCGGCCCGAGCGGATCGAAGCGCGATGGCGGCAATTGAAGCGCCAGGACGAGAAAGACGGCGCTGACGCAGAAGACAGCCGCCATCAAGACGAGATCGGCGGTGCGTTCCTTTTGTTCGGGAGCCATATCGCCCTTCCATGCGGACCGGCGGCGATTCACGCCGCCGCACCGCAATCGCTTCAGTTGCCGCCGAGCGCCGCGCCCATGGGGGCGACCAGGGCATCGACAGTGGCCAGGCGCTTCGCCAATTCCTCGCCGCGCAGGAAAGTCGGGGCGACGCCCTGCTTGCGATAGGAATCCTGGAGAGCCTCGTCGTTCATGGCCTCCTCGATCGCACCGGCCAGCTTGTCGACGACCTCTGCCGGCGTATCCTTGGGCGCGAACCACCAGGTGTCGACCGAAATCTCGGTCGGGTAGCCAAGCTCGGCGGTCGAGGGCACGTCGGGAAGATCGGGGCTGCGTTCAGGGCCCATCACGGCGACAGCCTTGATGCCGGTACCGGAAAAGCCCTTGTATTCCTGCGGGGAAACCACGGTGTAGGCGGAATGGCCTCCGAGCACCGATTGGAGCCGCGTCGGGCCGTCTCCCACATGCACGACGCGCGGCTGAAATTCCGCCGCCGCGGCAAGCTGCAGCGTAGCGATATGGCTCGCACCGCCGATGCTGTTCGCCTCGTTGATCTCGCCAGGCGCCGCCCGGGCGGCGTCGACAAGCGCCTGGAAGTCGGCGTAGGGGCCCTCCTCCGCGACGACCACGATGAAATTCGTGCTTCCGGTCTGGGCGATCGGCTCGAAGGCCTCGACGCCGAAATCGAGCTTCCCCACGGCCTTCGTGCCCATCAACCCGATATGGTAGACGAGGATCTCATATCCGTCCGGTGCGGCATCCTTCACGCGCGTCGCCGCGATGGGCCCGCCATTCACATTGATGACGACCGCCGGCTGCCCGAGCGATTGCTTCTCGGCGATGGCGTTCAGCACGAGGCGCGCGTTCGTGTCCGTCGCCGAGCCCGGCCCCGCCGGAATGACCACATTGATGGGCTTTTCCGGGTATTCGGCGGCAGCCGGACCGAGCGCCAAGACGCCCAAAGCAAAGCCGGCAATTAGGGTGGTACCCCACTTCCTGATCATTCTCTCCTCCACATAGTTGTTCACATATATGAACAGTTGTTCGACCAAGCACAGCACACCGCTGGTCGATCGTCAAGCGCGATGGTGGAGTCCTCAGACTGCAAAAGGTCAGCCGCTTGTAGCTCCATTCCTGTCCTTGGGACACGCGCCCTTGCCTTGAACCGGCGCATGACATAGTCTTTGAACATGAGTTCTCATATGTGAACGCACATGGCGCAGCCCAACATACTCTGGATCATGGCCGACGAGCTCCGTGCGGACGCGCTCGCATGCTATGGTGGCGCCTGGAGCCGTGTGTGGACGCCCAATATAGACGCACTCGCAGCTCGGGGCGTTCTTTTCGAGAATAATTTCTGCAACGCGCCTGTTTGCGTGCCATCGCGCATCAGCATGCTGACCGCGACGCCCCCCGAGCAGAACGGCGTCTATTCGAACGAGGGGTCGTGGCCTTCCTACCCCCTGCCCCTGAGGCTCGAGACTTTCCCGGAGCTCTTTGCGAGGCACGGCTATCGCGTGGCTTCCATCGGCAAGAGCCACCATGGCCCGTACTACAAGCCTTGGCCGGAAGACATCCACGACGGCAGCAGCATGCATGCATTCGGCCTCGATGTGGACGCTACTCCCTTCGAGCCGATCGTCCCAAGGGGGATACCCTCGCCGGTTGGCGGCGTCTTTCCGGAGGGGCGGTCCTTTCCGCCGGAAGCGGTCACGGCGAACGCGCTCCGATGGCTCGACCAAGCGAGCGGCCAGGAGCCTTTCCTCCTGCGCGTCTCCTATCTTCAGCCGCACACGCCGGTGCTTCCTCCGGCGCGCTACCGCGCCCTCTATCGCGCGCGCGACTGGCCGGGCCATGACCTGCCACGGGGCTATGGCAGCGCCTATGAGGAGGCCTTCGCCGAGATCGTCGGCGGCCGGGAACTGAGCCACGCCCAGATGCAGCAGGCCCAGGCGGACTACCACGCGCTCGTCACCTGGCTCGATGCGCAGGTCGGTATGGTGCTGGGCAAGCTGCGGCTTTTGGGGCTGGAGGAGAACACCATCGTGGTTCTCAATTCCGACCACGGCGCCTCCCTCGGCGAGAACGGGCTTCTTTCGAAGGTGGTGTTCGCGCCGCAGAGCCATCGCACCCCCGTCATCTTCTCTTGGCCGGGCCAGTTGCCGGCCGGCACGCGGCGGAGCGATCTCAGCCAGAACATGGACCTTGCGCGAACCCTCTGTGCTCTTGCAGGCATCGCCCCGGCATCGCGCTTTGGCGGTCGGTCGCTTTTCGAGGATCCTCCGCCGCAGGCCATCTATGCGACCATCGGAAGCGGCGCTCCCGGCGCCAAGGCATCCGTCGCGGCGAACAGGGGCACATGGCGCAACGGCAAGGGATGGCCGCGCCGCAGCTGCGTGCGAACCGCGCAATTCCGGCTCGATATGAATGTTCGGCAGGACGGTGCACCGGTCGCCATAGGGGAAGAGGATATCTTTCTCGCCGACATGACGGCCGATCCGCGCGAGCAGGTCAACCTCGCCGCGGACCTGGCCTATGGAGTTACGGTTTCCGAGCTGCGGACGAAGCTTCTTCTACGGGCAGCCGAAGCGATCGAGCCGGATTACGTGCCGGCGTTCTCGGCGGAAGAATCGCCGGAGTTCCTTCCGCCGCGCATAGCACTTTCCGGAGGAGGACAGGCCTGATCATGAGACCCGGGAAAATCCGCGCTTCCGTCATCGGGGCCGGCTGGTATGCCGCCCAGAACCACATCCCCGTGCTTGCGAGAAGGGATGACGTGGAGCTCGACGGGGTGAGCCGGCTCGGCGCCGAGGAACTCGAGCGCGTCCGGAGCCATTTCGGCTTTGCCTTCGCGTCGCAGAACCATCGCGAGCTCCTCGACCGCAAGCCCGACGTGGTCGTGGTGGCATCGCCCCATCACCTGCACTACGAGCATGCCCGCGACGCGCTGCTCGCGGGCGCCCACGTGCTTTGCGAAAAACCGCTCACGCTTGACCCCGCCGAAGCCTGGGATCTGGTGAAGATCGCGCGGGAGAAGGACCTTCACCTCCTTGTCGCGAACGGATACCAATACCTGCCGCAGGTCGATCTTCTGCGCCGGAGGATCGCTGATGGCGCCGTGGGGCGCATCGAGCATGTCATGGTCAGCTTCATATCGGCCACCCGTGACGTGTTCGAGGGAAACAGGGGCCTCAATGCCTGGAGAACCTCCTTTTTCCGGCCCGATCCCGCCACCTGGCAGGATCCGCGGCAGGGCGGAGGATTTGCCTATGGGCAGCTTTCCCACTCTCTTGCGCTCATGATCTTCCTGACGGGGCTCTATCCCACCCAAGCCTCGGCTCTCACCTTCGGCAGCAGCGTCGACCTGGCCGACTCTGCGGTGCTTTCGCTTGAGAACGGCGCCGTCGCCTCGATTTCAGGCGCGGCAGCGATGCCGCAGGGCAACCGTGGACTGATGCGCATCTTCGTGGCTGGCAGCGAGGGGATACTGACGGCCGAATTCGACCGCGACTGGTGCGAGATCCGCCGTGTATCCGGCGAGGTGGAGCGCCTCGAATTGCAGGCAGGCGACTGGGTCTATCGCTGCGACGGACCGGTGGACAGGCTGGTGGAGCTTGCGCGCGGCGCGGGCGAAAACCATTCGCCGGGCGAGATCGGTGCCGCGACGACAGCCACCATCGCGGCTATGCTCGCCTCGGCAAGAGGCGGCGGTCGGCCGGAACGCCTCCACCTGCCCTTGGACAGCGCATTCCGCCGGGAAAGGGCCGCCACCTGATGGACTGGGCGTCACTGCACAGCACCGCCTTCGTGCTGCGGATCCGCCCGGGCCGCATAGAAGAGTACAGGCGCCGCCATAGGGAGATCTGGCCCGAAATGGTGGCAGCGCTGCGCGCGGACGGCATCGTTCACTACGAGATCTTCTTGCATGAGGAAAGCGGCCGGGTCTTCGGCCACATCCTGCGGTCGCGTCCTCCAAACGCCGATACGGCCGAACACCCCGTCATCCTGAGATGGCGCCGCTATATGGCGGACGTGCTGGAGATGGATGGCGAGAAGCCCGCCCGAGACCCCGTCGAGCGGGTGTTCTATCTCACAGCCTGATATTTGTCTGCCGCAAACGGCAGATTGTAACGGCTCGAATTGACGAGCGCCTCGATGGCGGCCCTCGCATGGGCGGGGTCGGCGAGGCGGTTCAGGACCGGGTCGACCCGGCGGGCGCCGCAACGGGCGCTGAGCTGCAGACTGCCTTCCGCGACCACGTGGAGGATCAAGGCCAGGCCCTCGCTCTCCGCCCGCATGGTGGGTACGGATACGCTGACCGCCGTGGTCGCGCGCTCACTGGCATCATAGACGGGCACGGCAATGCAGAAGACGCCAGGCGTGTATTCCTCGTTGTCGATCGCAAAGCCGCGTCGGCGGATTTCGGCGAGCTCCTCCACCAGCGCCTGGGTCGTCGAGAAGGTGTTGCGCGTATAGGCTGGAAGATTCCCTCTCCCGAAGCGGGCATAGATCTCCGCATCGTCCAATTGGGCAAGCAGCGCCTTTCCGACACCCGTCGCGTGGGCCGACAGGCGGGCGCCGACTTCGGACTGGAGGCGCAGTGCATGCGAGCTGTCGACCTTTGCGAGATAGACGTTCTCCGTGCCCGCCAGCTTGGCCAGCTGCGCCGTCTCGTTGACGCGCGCCACGATGGATTCGAGCACGGCGCGCGCCTCGCGCACCACATTGTGGTGGAGCAGGTATGCCTGCCCCGTTTCCCACACTCTGGTGCCGAGCGAATAGTGCCGCGTCTCCGGAGCGAGTTCCACATAGCCGCGATTGGTGAGCACCTCCAGGAGAGCATGCAGGCTGCTCTTGGGAATGCTCAGCTCCCGAGCGATCGCGCCGAACGTCACGCCCTGCGACCTCGTGCCGATATGTTCCAGGAGATCGAGAACCCGTTCCGCGGATTTGACGGATCGTGCGCCGTCCGGCTTTTCCTGCACAGTCTGCCTCCTTTTCCTTCAGCTTTGCGGCCCATCCCAGCCCGCAGGATCCAACGCGCCTTGACGGGTCAGGTCCAGGCGTGTAGCAATATTAGAACACAAGTTCTCATATGTGAACCAGCTTGATTGGGCAAGTGCGGAGGGCGTTGCCATGGGAGGAGAGAGAATGAACACGGCTCGTTTGAGGATGGCCGCCGGTGCCTCGCTTTGTGCGATAGCGTGGGGACTGATCGGGATGGGCGGCGCTGCGGCGCAGGATGTTCCCCGCAATAGGACCCTGATTACGCAGGGCTGGGATTTTCACAATCAGGTGCCGGCTCCTGACAACTTCAACCCCTATGCGGGCGTGCTGCTCCATCAGCGCAACAGCCTGCACTATACGATCAACGAGGCGCTCTTCTACACGAACCACAACACGAACGAGCTCATCCCCTGGCAGGCGGAGGGCTACAGCTACAATGACGACTTCACCGAGGTCACCATCAAGCTGCGCGACGGCGTGAAGTGGAGCGACGGCGAGGTTTTCGACGCGGAGGACGTCGTCTTCACCTTCGATATGCTGAAGGCAGCAGCGCCGGACCTGCTGTTTTCCGGCGCCATTGCCGAATGGGTGGAATCCGCCGAAGCGGTGGATCCGCTGACGGTGCGCGTGAAGCTTACGAAACCAGGTCCCCGCTGGGCGGCGGACTTCCTTGCGACGGGCCAGTCGACGCGCTTCGTGGTCGTGCCGAAGCACATCTGGGAGGGTCAGGACCCGAAGACATTCGGCAATCACGATCCGGCGAAGGGCTGGCCGGTCGGCACTGGGCCCTACAAGCTCGTAAAGGCCGATTCCAGCTCCCTCTTCTTTGATCTGCGCGACGGCTGGTGGGCTGTCGATGCGGGCGTCGCAGACGCCATGCCCAAGGTTGAGCGCGTGGTTTATGTTCCTGCGACGCAGGAAGCGATGCCGCAGCTCTTCGCGAGCAACCAGATCGACGTCGGGCGCTCGATACTGTCCGGCTCTTACGAGGCGATCCGCGTCCAGAATCCCGCGCTGGTCTCATGGAACGAGGAAGGGCCGGTCTGGGGAGCGCCCGATGGGTGCACCTTCGCCCTCACCTTCAACACCCAGAAGGCGCCGTTCGACAACGTTAGGGTCCGGCAGGCCATCAACCATGCTATCGATCGCGGCCAGATTTCCAATCTGGCTTTCGAAGGCTCCATGCCCAAGGCCGTGCTGCCTTTCTCGTCCTATCAGGGGATGCAGGATTATATCTCGAAGATCGAGGGCGAGGTGGGGGCGCTGGCGCTCGACGATCCTGATCCTGAAAAGGTCGAGCAACTGATGACCGAGGCGGGCTTCTCGAAGGACGGCAACGGCATGTGGGCGGGCGCGGATGGCAAGGCGCTGCAGTTGGGCATCGAGGTCACGCAGGGCGACCCGCTCGGTCCCGTGCTGTCCGAGCAGCTGCGCCAGGCCGGGTTCGATGCGCTGTTCCGCGCCCAGCAGAACAATGCCCATACGGAGGCGGTGACGACCGGCAATTTCCAGCTCGCCGTCCGCCCGCATTGCGGGAGCCTCTATGACCCCTGGCAGACGCTCGAGCACTTCCACTCCAAGTATGCCGCCCCGGAAGGCCAGGCGGCGCCGAACCTGCGTGCGCTGACCCGCTATTCCAATCCTGAAATGGACGCACTCCTCGACAAGATGGAACAGATGCAGCCCTCCCCTGACGACCCCGCCTATATGGATCTGGTGCGCGAGGCGACGCGGATCTTCGTGCGCGACCTGCCGGAGATCTCGCTTTCGGAAGAGCTGCACACTATGGTGTTCAACACCACCCACTGGACGGGCTTCCCCTCGGCGAAGGATCCCTACGTGGCCCCATATATCCCGTGGGAGGGTTTCGCACGGGTCATCCATCACCTGGAGCCGCGCCAGTAGCGTCTCCCCCTGATCGGGCGGCGGACGGTCGCCCGGCACCCATTTGTTGCAAACGGATTTGAAATGGACGCTTTGGTTTGGGAAGCCCCCGGCACGATGAACATGCGCCAGTGGAGCGATCCACAGCCCGCCGCCGGAGAAGTGCTGATCGATGTTGCCTATGCCGGCATCTGCGGGTCGGATCTCGGGGGCTATCTCGGCCACAATGCCTTGCGGGTGCCGCCGCTGGTGATGGGGCACGAGTTCTCCGGCGTCGTCGTGGCGCTGGGGGAGGGGGTCGGCCGGCAGATCGAGATCGGCCAGAAGGTCACCTGCAATCCGATGCTTGCCTGCGGCGAGTGTCGCTTCTGCAGGTCCGACATGGCCCATCTGTGCACCAGCCGCAAGCTGATCGGCGCACACCGGCCCGGCGCTTTCGCCGAGCGTGTCGCGGCGCCCCAGGAAGCGGTCTACGCCCTTCCCGATAGCATCAACCTCAGGGCTGCGGCGATCGTGGAGCCGGTGGCCGTCGCGATGCGCATCTCTCGTCTGGCCGGCGATGTCTCGGGGGAAACCGTTCTCGTCATCGGGGCTGGGCCCATCGGCCTCCTGGCGCTGCAGGCGATCAGGATGAAGTCCCCCGCCAGGATCTTCGTCTCCGACATCGATCCGGAACGCCTCGCCATGGCGGAGAGCCTCGGCGCGGTCGCGGTCGACCCCGCAAGCCGCGATCTCATTGCGGAGGTCCACCGGGCGACGGAGGGGCTGGGTGCTGGCGTGACCATCGATGCGGTCGGCTCGGCGGGCACGCGCGCGGCAAGCGTCGCGGCCACCCGTTCGGCAGGCAAGGTGCTGCTGAGCGGGCTGCACGAGGAGGCGAGCGCCTTTCCCGCCTCCGAGGTCATCCGCCGCGAAATCGAGGTGAAGGGTGCCTTCTGCTACACCGGCGAGGACTTTCAGGACGCCATCGATGCCGTCGCGGCGGGGCAGATGCGGCTCGACCCCTGGATCGTCGAGGCACCCCTCAGCGAAGGCGGCCACTGGTTCAAGCGCCTGGTGGGCACACCCGGAAATGTCGGCAAAGTGCTCCTGATACCATGAGGCAGGGATGATCCGGATCAAGGAAATAAAAGCCTTCCCCATTCGCAACGACATGGTGGGGGCGCTTTACAAAGAAGATCGGAAGACCCCGACGCCGCCGAGAAGGCCACCCTGGACAAAGGATGCCGAGGTTGCCGGCCCGATGTCCGGCTACGCGCGCTTCAAGCGCCTGCGCTCTTCGTGGCGGTTCGACGGCGCGGTGGGATGCCTGGCCACGGCGAGCGATGGGACGACCGGCTTCGGGATCACCCGCTATGGCACGCCGGTCATATCCCTGATCAACGACCATTTCGCGTCGCTTCTGGCGGACGAGAACGCGCTCGCCACCGATCGCCTCTGGGACATGATGATGCGCATGGCCTCGCCCTACGGACCCGGCGGACTGGCCTCCTATGCCATCAGCGCGGTGGATCTGGCGCTTTGGGACATGAAGGGCAAGATCCTCGGCCTGCCGGTCTACGAGCTCGCCGGCGGCCCCGCGCGCGAAAGCCAGTTCTGCTACGCCACCGGCAACGACACCGACTGGCATATGGAACTCGGCTTCAAGGCGACCAAGCTCGCCTGCCCCTACGGCATGTTCGACGGGCTGGAGGCGCTCGCCAGGAACGAGGAATTCGTGGCCCGGCACCGCGAGATGATAGGCCCAGACATCGAGCTGATGCTCGATTGCTGGATGGCCTTCGACGTCGAATTCGCCGTGCGGATGGCCGAGCGGCTGCGGCCCTATCGCCTCCGCTGGATCGAGGACTGCCTGACGCCCGAGAACATGGATGCACATACGGCGTTGCGCCAGCGTCTGCCATGGCAGACACTGGCGAGCGGCGAGCACTGGTATACGCCCTATCCCTTCTCCCAGGCGGCCGCCCACCACATGGTGGATATCTTCCAGCCCGACATCTGCTGGGTAGGCGGCTTTTCCGGCTGCCAGCGCATCAACCACATTGCGGAGGCGGCGGGCATCGAGGTCATCCTGCATGCCGGCATGAACACGCCCTACGGCCAGCACTTCAGCTTCGCCAACGCCAATGTGCGGTGGGGCGAGTATTTCGTGGGCGCAGCGCCGGGCGTGCCGCTCGAAGAGACGATCGTCTTCCCCGGCATGGCGACGCCCAAGAACGGCAAGCTCGTGCCGAATGGCGAGCCGGGCTTCGGGCTGGGCCTCACGGAAAGCATCCTGGATCGGATGCGCATCTAGGAGGCGCGCCATGTATGCCGACTATGTCGCCCGTCGTTTCGGCATCATGCTTCTGGTCATCTTCCTGGCAGTGACCATAAACTTCGTCATTCCACGGCTCGCCCCGGGCGACCCGATCGAAGCGCAGCTCAACCAGCTCATCGCTTCGGGCGGAGGTGCAGCCGGGGACGTGCAGGCCATGGCCGCGTCGTACCGCGCCCGCTTCGGCCTCGACCAGCCGCTATGGCACCAATATCTTGCCTATTGGAACTCGGTCCTCCGCTTCGATCTCGGCTTCTCGCTCGCGAACTATCCCGAACGCGTCTCGCAGGCCATTCTTGCCGGCCTTCCCTGGACGCTCGGCCTGCTCGGTTTCGCCACGCTGGTGAGCTTCACCTTGGGAACGCTGCTGGGCGGCATCGTAGCCTGGCCACGCACGCCCCGTTTCCTTCGCGCTGCCGGCTCGTCGCTCCTGGTGTTCTCCTCCATCCCGTATTTTCTGATCGGGATGATCCTGCTTTACCTCTTTGCCATCGTCTGGCGGGTTTTCCCCGCCGGCGGCGGCATACCCTTCGGCACGACAGTGGGCCTCAACTGGTCCACGGTGAGCGGCCTCGCCTGGCATGGCACTTTGCCGGCTATCTCGATCGTCATAGCCGAGATCGGCGCCTGGGCGCTCGGCATGCGCGGCATGCTGGTGAGCGTCCTCGGCGAGGATTATATCACCCTCGCCGAAGCCAAGGGCCTGCAGAACCGGCGCATCTTCGTCTGGTATGGCATGCGAAACGCCATGCTGCCCCAGTTCACCAAGCTTGCGCTCACGCTCGGCCATATCGTTTCCGGCGCCATCCTCGTCGAGGTGATCTTCTCCTATCCGGGCATCGGCTTCCGGCTCTACCAGGCCATCCAGACCAACGACTATTTCGTCATCCAGGGAATCGTCCTGCTTCTGACCATCTCCATCGCCGTCGCCATGTTCATCCTGGACCTGATCTACCCGCTTATCGACCCGCGCATCGACGGAAGAGGACGATAGGCAATGGGATCGGCCCTTTCTTTCGAGTTCGGCAGACTCGCCAGCAACCGGGCGCTTTTCGCAGGCCTCCTCGTGCTGCTTCTCGTTTGTGTCCTTGCTTTGCTCGGCCCGCTCTTCGTCGATGACGCCCTTGCACGCGTCGGCGCCACGATGCCCCGCCAGCCGCCTTCGGCCCAGCATTGGCTGGGCACCGACGGCCAGGGGCGCGATATGCTGACGGTGATGCTCCTGGCGCTGCCGCAGACATTGAAGATCGGCCTCGTCGCCGGCCTCATCAGTCTGTCCGTCGGCGTCGCGCTCGGCCTCGTCTCCGGCTTCGCGGGCGGATGGATCGACAACATCATCCGAGTCGGGTCCGACGTGATGATGACCATCCCCGGTATCGCTATCCTCGTGCTGATTGCCGCCAATGTTCGCGTCATGACGGTCGGCCTCATGGCGGTGATCGTGGCGACACTCTCCTGGATGGTGGCGACGCGCGCGATCCGCGCCCAGACCCTGTCGCTGCGCGAGCGGGGCTATATCCAGGTCGCGCGCCTCAACGGCACCAAGGGGCTCAAGCTGATCTTTGTGGAGGTGCTGCCGAACCTCCTGCCCTTCATCGCCGCCAGCTTCGTCATCACCGTTTCCCAGGCGATGCTCGCCACCATCGGGCTGGAGGCGCTCGGCCTCGGGCCCCAGAACGAGCTGACGCTCGGCATGACCATCTACTGGGCCCAGTTCTATGGCGCGGTCATTCGCGGCATGTGGTGGTGGTGGCTGCCGCCCATTCTGGCGATATCGCTCATCTTCATCGGCCTGATGATGACGTCGATCGGCATGGATTCCTTCGTCAACAAGCGCCTCGGAGGACGATCGTGAGCCAACCCGTTCTCGACGTGCGCGACCTGATTGTCGAATACAAGACGCCCAAAGGCCCTGCCCGCGCCGTGAACGAGGTGAGCTTTTCGCTTAGGGCCGGCGAGCGCTTCGGACTGGTGGGCGAATCGGGCTCCGGCAAATCGACCACGGTGCTGGCCCTGATGCGCATGCTGCGCGGCGGGCGGATCGCGGCCGGCGAAATCCGCCTGAACGGAGTCGACCTCGCCCAGATCTCCGAGCCCGCGATGCGCCGTGTCCGCTTTGCCGAGATGTCTCTGGTGCCGCAGGGGGCGATGAGCTCGCTCAACCCGGTGCTCCGGATCGGCGACCAGATGGCGGATATCTTCGAGGATCACGGCGTGCGCCGCTCCGCGGTCGAGCGCGAGGGAAGGATCGAGCGGCTCCTGGAGCAGGTGGGGCTGCCGGGGACGGTGCGCTGGAGATTCCCGCATGAATTATCGGGGGGCATGAAGCAGCGCGTCTGTATCGCCATGAGCATCGCGCTCCGTCCCTCGCTCATCCTGGCAGACGAGCCGACCAGCGCGCTCGATGTCGTCGTCCAGAAGCAGGTGCTCGGCACGCTGAGCAGGGTGCAGCGCGAGCTGGGCGCCGCCATCATCCTCATCGGCCACGACATGGCGCTGATGGCCCATTTCGTCAGCCGCATCGGCGTAATGTATGCCGGCAGGCTGGTCGAGACCGGCCCCGTGCGCAAGGTTTTCGCCGCCCCGCGCCATCCCTACACGAAGATGCTGATCGAGGCGCTGCCCTCCTTCGAGAAGACGGCGGCCTTCAAGGGCATCCCCGGCGTTGGCCCATCCCTTCTCGATCCGCTGCCGGGCTGCCCGTTCCACAATCGCTGCCCGATGGCGATCGAGCGCTGCCGCACCGACCCTCCTGCCTTCAGAACCGGGAGCGAGGACCATCACGCGGCTTGCCATCGCACCGAGGAGCTTGCCGATGCGTAAGGTGCTGGAGATCCGCGACGTCGACATGGTCTTCACCAGCGGCTTCGGCGGCCGCGTCAGGAAGACAGCCTTGAGGAACATGACCCTCGCGGTGGGCGGGGAACGCCCCTCGATCACCGCCATCGTCGGCGAGAGCGGCAGCGGCAAGACAACGCTGACGCGCCTGCTCCTGGGTTTCCAGAAGCCCACCAGCGGCACTATCCGCTACGGCGGAAAGGACGTGGCATCGATGAGCAGACAGGAGCTGGCAGTCTTCCGGCGCGAGGTGCAGGCAATCTTTCAGGATCCCTTCGACGCGTTCAATCCCTTCTACCGCATCGACCACCCGCTGCTGACGCCCCTCAGGAGTTTTGGGCTCGCAAGCTCCCGGCGCGAGGCCTACGCGATCATCGAACGGTCGCTCGAGGCGGTGGGCCTGAGGCCGGCGGAGACGCTGGGAAAATATCCCCACGAGCTCAGCGGCGGACAGCGCCAGCGCGTGATGATCGCCCGTGCCCTCTCCGTCAGCCCGTCCATCATCCTGGCCGACGAGCCCGTGTCCATGGTCGACGCCTCGCTGCGCTCGACGATCCTGGAGCTGCTCCACCGCCTGAACAGGGAGAGCGGCATCTCGCTCGTCTATGTGACGCACGATCTGACGACGGCGTTCCAGATCGCGGAGACCATCGTCGTGCTCTATGGCGGCTCGATCATGGAGGTGGGCACGGCCGAGGAGGTCATCCGCAATCCCAGGCATCCCTACAGCCAGGCGCTGATCGCGGCGGTGCCCTCCCCCGACCCGGATGTCCCGTGGAACCTGGACGAGGAAGGCGACAGCGCCGATTCCGTCGGCGCCTCGCCGATAGGCTGCCCCTTCTCGACGCGCTGCCCCCATGTGATGCCGGTCTGCCGCGAGCGGACACCAGCGCTTTATCGCACCGACGCCACACGCGCCGCCGCATGCTTCCTGCACGAGCGCCCCGAAACCGCGACGGCAGCCGCTATCCAGGAGGCCGCGTCTGAATCCACGACAGACACCATGGCCGCAGTCGCATGATCATCGACGGCCACTGCCATATATGGGAGAGCTGGCCCTACGAGCCGCCGGTGCCCGACCCTGCGACCCGGGCGCGCGTGGAGCAACTGCTTTTCGAGATGGACCGAAATGGGGTCGACCGCGCCGTGATCATCTGCGCGGCCATAGGCGACAATCCGCACAACACCGACTATGCTTTCGAAGCGGCCGAGCGCCATCGCGGCCGCCTCGTGGTTTTCCCGGACATTGACTGCCGCTGGGCACCCGAATTCAGGAAGCCCGGAGCGCCGGCGCGTCTGGAGAGAGCCTTGAGCCGATGGAGCTTCGTCGGCTTCACCCATTATCTGGCGGAAGAAGAGGACGGCGCCTGGCTGACGAGCGAAGAAGGGATGGCCTTCTTCGGCCTGGCCGCGGAACGGTCGCTCGTGGTCAGTCTTTCCGTCATGCCGCACCAGATGCCGCCGGTGCGCGCGCTCGCGCGGACCTTTCCTGCGCTTACCATCATCTGCCACCATCACGCCTTCCTCGGCCCGCGAAGCGAAGGAACGCCGCACGCGCTGGCCGAGGTGCTGACAGCGGCCGAAGAGCCAAACATCCTGGTCAAATGCTCCGGGTTCGGAAACGTGGCCGCCCCCTCGGACGAATATCCCTACACGCGGCTTCAGTGGATCCCGCACGCCCTGAAGGCGGCCTTCGGCGCCGATCGCCTGATCTGGGGCTCCGACTATCCCGTCTGCACGCGCCACATGACCTACCGCCAGGCACTATCCGTGCTCCGCCGCCACGGACCTTTCTGCGAGGACGAGCTCTCCAAGGCGCTGGGTGACAACATGTCGGCAGTCCTGCGCGCCGCAGGTGGTGGCTGAGGCGGGGGCGGACGGTATGTCGATCCGAAGGAGTGCATTCCCCTGACCTCGAGCTCCGCGTGAAGCGTCACGGGAGCCAGGTTGACGCGATCAGCGAAGCGCGCCCCCGGTCGCATCATCGTTGTCCACTCCCTCGAAAACGCGCCGGCGGGCATTCTCCAGATGCGCGCGCATCGCTCGCGCGGCACCCTCTCCCTCTCCCGCGACGATGGCCGTCATCACCTCGTAATGTTCGTTCTGGACGACGCGCAACCGCTCCGAAGAGCGGCGGAGCGAGAGATTGCGGGTGAGGTTCATTCCCGTCGTTATGCTTTCGTGGAGAAATTCCAACGTCCCGACGTAGAAGCGGTTGTGCGTTGCCGCGGCCACGGCCAGGTGGAACTGGTAATCCTCCTCCACGCCGAGCGACGTGGTGACGAGGATCTCATCCAGAGTAGCGAGAGCAGCCTTGATCCGCGCGATATCCTCATCGTTTCGGCGAAGCGCCGCCTGCCGGGCGGCTTCGCCCTCGAGGCCGACCCGGAATTCAAAACATCTTTGCATATCCGCTATCGAGGAGAGAGGCGCAAACGCGCGCACGACGCGCGAGGGCCGCGCCGTGACATAGCTCCCCGAGCCGCGTCGGGAGACGACGATGCCGTCGTCACGGAGCCGGGCGAGCGCCTCCCGCACCACGGGACGAGACACGCCGAACCGCTCGGCAAGCGCGCCTTCCGCCGGCAGCCTCGCATTCTCGGGCAAAACGCCGTCGACGATGTCGGAAAGGATCTGTTCGTAAACGCTGTCGGCAAGCGTGTAGTGGCGCTGAGGGGCGGGATAGCCCGGTTTTGCGCCGGAACCGCCGGCCATCGCGCGGCCTGCACCGATTGCCCGCGCCGATCGTTCCTGCTCTGTCGGCGGATGTTTCATCGCGCAAAGACCGACTGCCGATGAAAGCGCGTCTGAACATAGACCGATTCACGGAAAGTTCCGGCCTCATAGGCGTTCATCTTGGCAGTGCCTCGAATGGCCACATTATGGCCCGGCGGATATTTGGCGATCTCCTCCTCCACCAGATCGACCCCGAGACCGGGAGCGTCTGGCACGAGGATGGACCCGGCCTCCACCTTCGGGCTCGGCGAAATGACATGATCGCGCGGCTCCCAGTCCAGGGCGAAGCGCTCCAGGATGAGCGTGTTCGGTATGGCCGCAAGCACGTGAAGGGCCGCATATTCGGCCACCGGTCCCAAGGTTCCGGCATGAGGGGCCACGGAAATGAAGCGCGCTTCCGCCATGGCGGCGATCTTCTTCATCTGCGATATGCCTCCGGAACGGCCGGTATCCGGCTGGATGACATCGACAATGCCTTCGCCCAAGAGTTGCTGCAGCCCCCAGATATTCCCCCATCTTTCGCCTGCCGCAAGGGGAACTGCGACGGCGTCGCGCAGCCGGCGCAGGCCATCGACATTCTCAGGAGCGACAGGATCCTCCCAGAAGAGTGGACGGAAGGCCTCGAGTTCCCGGCCGATGATCATCGCATCCTTGGTGTTGAGCCATGGCGCCCCGTGCATGTCCACCAGGAGATCGATCTCGGGGCCGATCGCATCGCGCAGCCGGCCTACCTTCTCGGGCACCCGGTGCACGCCACCCGTCTTCAGCGCGGTATAGCCCATCTCCACGAAGGCACGGGCCTGCTCCGGAGTGCTGGCATGGGCATAGACGCGGATGCGGTCGCGGACTTTTCCGCCCAGAAGGTTCCAGACCGGCGTGTTGAGCACCTTCCCCTTGATGTCCCACAGCGCCGTTTCGATGGCGGTCAGCGCTCCCGCGCCGACCGTGCCCGTCAGGCCGTGGCCCATCTGGGCCACGAACATCTTCTGCCACAGCCGCTCGATGTCGGCGGGGTCCTCGCCGATGACCACAGGCGCAAGATCGCGCACGGCGGCCTCCACCACGAGAGGCCAGCCGCTTCCTTCGCCGACACCGACAATTCCCTCGTCCGTGATCACCTTGACGAACAGCCAGTGCCGCGCGCCGTTGTCGGGCTGGCCTGTGGCATAAGCCGGGACAGCGTCGGGCCGGTCGAGAGCCGTCGGGTCGCGCGGCGGGCCGGAATGCATCAAATAGGTCTTGATCGCGGCAATCTTCATGCTTCCCGGCTCCTCTCCAGCATCAGAGATCAAAGCGCATCTGCAAACGCGCTTCCAGATTTGCGCACCTGTAGCACTGCGCTCCAACCATTACAACTTTGAACAACTGCGCACTCCGGCGGTGCAGGCATCCTCGCCCATGGATGAGACATTTGGCAGATGAGACGGGTCTTCTGGATATCGGGCGAGACAAGATGCAAAAATTTGTCTTACCAGAGTTGACAGAAGAGGTTTCCTGCGGAAGATTGCGCGCGGCTAAAGGAGCCTGGCCGCCCGCCCGTGGCGGTCCTCGTGCCCATTGCCAGTCTTGGCATGCCAGTCCGGCACGCCTCAGAGGAGGAGTCCACAGATGACCATACGACTGATCTGGCATCCGGCAGCGCGCAGCTGGTCAGCACCGATGGCGGCGCTTGCCATTGCCCTTCCAACCGCCGTCTTCGCGCAGGACGTGATCACACCGGAGCTCATCGGACGTCCCGATGCACCCATCACCATCACCATCCAGCCGCGTTTCGCCTATTCGCACCAATCCAACGATGAGGCGCGGCGCGCGGTGCTGACGGAGGCATTCCGGGATTGGTCGCTCAGGCACCCGGACGTGAAGATCGAGGTCCAGGTTCAGCAGGGGGACGATGCAGTGATCGTCGCCAAGCGCATCCAGGATGCGCAGGCCGGCCGCGCTGCGGACGTGATCATGGTCGAGCAGGTCGACTACCAGACATTCTACGATTTCGCCAAGCCGTTCGATCCCTACATCTCGGCGGAGACCAAAGCGGATTTTCTGCCGGGCGTCCTGAAGGGCATGACCGATCCCGAGACAGGCGAGGTCAAATATCTGCAGATCAACGCCTATACCTACGGCCTTTGGTATCGCAACGATCTGGTCGACACGCCGCCGGCTTCGCTCGAGGAGCTGGGCGATCTCGCAGAGAAGCTCATGAAGGAGAACGGGTTCCGCTACGGCGTTTTCGTGCTCGGCGGGCAGTCCGTCCCACGCCTCAGCTTCTATAGCCAGGTGGCGAGCCTCGGAGGCAAGATCACTGAGGATGACGCCGATTCGACACCGGTGTTCGGCGAGGGCGAGAACCGCGAAATCCTCATCCGCGTCCTCTCCTGGTACAAGGAGATGGTGGACCGGGGCGTCATGCCCAAGGACGTGGTCAATTTCGCAGCCACGGGCGACGTGGTCTCGCGCGTCGCCGCGGGCGAGATGCCCTTCGTCATCGGCGGCACCTTCATGGGCGGCGGCATTGCGCAGACGCCCGATGGCGCCAAATGGTCCTTCGCGCCCATGCCCCAGCTGGGGGGCGTTGCGCCGGTCATGCATCAAAGCGGCTGGTCCTGGGGCATGTTCACGGACGATGCCGAGAAGCAGGCGCTGATCACCGATCTTCTGATGGATACCTATATCGGTCCATGGCCGATGGCGCGTTGGGGCGAAGCAGGCGGCTACACGCCGACGCGGAGCTCGGCGCTGCAGCACTATTCCGCCTTTCTTTCGGACACGCCGGCAAGATCGTTCGGGCAGGCGCTGGCCGATGCAATACCCCTCGCCAACGGACGCCACGCCGCCTTGACGGAGACAGCGCTCACGAACGCTTTCCAGCAGGTCGTTCTCGGCACCATGACGCCGGAGGAAGCGGTCGACGAGGCATGGTCGACCGTTCAGCTCGAACTCTAGGGCCTGATCGAAGGGGCGGGACGGCAGGTCCCGCCCCCGCCTGTTTCAGAAAACAGCTTGGGATGCACGCCCGTGCGACAGAATCGACCGGCCTTGCTTTGGGCGCGCCTTCAGGAAAGTCCGTTCTTCTGGCTGATGCCGGCGGCAGCGTTCCTGCTGGTCTTCTACACCTATCCTCTGCTTGACGTCATCCGCCTGAGCTTCACCGATGCGAAGCTGATCGGGGGCGACTACGCGTACACGCTGCGCTCCTACAGCCGCCTCTTCCGCGATCCCGCTACGCTGCGCAGCCTGCAGGTCACGCTCATCTTCGCCATCGGCAGCGTCGTCCTGAAACTCACGCTCGGGATGCTCCTTGCCCTCGGCCTCGATGCGGCAGTGAAGAGGGGGCTGAAGGGAATGGTCGCGGTCCGCACCTCCATCCTCGCAGCCTGGGTCATTCCTGGCGTGATCGTCGGCGTGATCTGGAAGCTGCTGCTCTCCACGTCCTCCTACGGCATGCTCAATTACTGGATCGAGAGCGCCTACGGCACGAGCATTCCCTTTCTCTCCGAGCCGCAGATGGCCCTGATGACGGCGATCCTTGCCAATGTCTGGCGGGGCGTCGCGTTCACGATGATCATCCTCTATGCCGGCCTGCAGAAGATTCCGGCCGAACTCTATGAGGCGGCGGTCATAGACGGCGCGGGCGCCTTCGCCCGCTTCCGGCACATCACGGTGCCCATGCTCGTGCCGGTCATCTTCATCGCACTCGTTCTCATGACCATCAGCGGCGTGAACACCTTCGACCTCATCGTTGCCTTGACCGGCGGCGGACCCGCGCGCTCGACCGAGGTCATCGCGCTTTCGGTCTATCAGCAGGTCTTCAAATTCATGAATCTGGGCCGCGGGTCGGCGGTCGCTGTGCTGCTGCTTGCGATCAATCTCGGCATGACGCTGATCTACCTTTTCCTCCTGCGTCTCAACCGGGACAGGAACTGAGCCGCCATGACTGAAGCAACCACTTACGTAGGGCGGCGCTCGACAAGGCTGGCAGGGAATTTCGGACTCTATGCCGGCTTTGCGGTCGCCGTGGCGCTCTCGCTTTTTCCGATCGTCGCCGTGCTCATGCTTTCGATGAAGCAGAGGCACGAGGTCTTCGCCTGGCCTCCAGCGTTCTTGCCGGAAGCCTTCAATCTTTCCACCTATGTCTATGTCCTGACGCAAACACCGCTCAGCAGGATGCTCTGGAACTCGTTCTACCTGACGGCATGGACGGTCGTCGGATGTCTGCTGGTTTCGGCGCCTGCGGCATATGCATTTTCACGCATGCGGTTCCCCGGGCACAGGACCATTCTCCTGATCCTCCTCGTCTACCAGATGATCTCCTCCCTGGTGATCGCCATTCCGCTCTATCGCTACTTCGAGATGCTTGGCCTGCTCGACAGCCACCTGGGCGTCATTCTCGTCTATATCACCGTCGAGATCCCCTTCACCGTCTGGCTGCTGAAAGGCTTCTTCGACGCGATCCCCGTATCTCTCGACGAGGCCGCGCGGATAGACGGCGCCAGCCGGCTTCAGGTCCTACGGCTTGTGATCCTGCCGCTTGCTAAGCCCGGCTTGGCGGCCGCCATGATCTTCAACGTCATCTCCGCCTGGTCGCAATTCATCGTTCCGTTCATCCTTCTGCAACGAACCGAATTGCTGCCGATCTCGATCGGCGTGCTCAATTTCGCGCCCGGTCAGACGGAGGGCGAGGTGACGATCCCCTATCTGGCCGCCGCCTCCATCATGGCCATGCTGCCGGCGATCATCATGTTCATAATCCTGCAGCGCTTCATCGTGCAGGCGCTGACCGGCGGCGCGGTCAAAGGTTGAAAAAGGAAAGACGACATGAACGACGACGTACTTGCTCCGATCCCGCCGCTGCTGCGCGAGAGGCTGGAGGCGGTGAGCACCGCCACTCTCGCCACGGCGCTGTTTCGCCGAGGCCTGCGCAACCAGTTCGTCCAGGGCGTCCGCCGGCTCTCGGCTCCGGGGCGTAGGATGGTGGGTCCCGCTTTCACGCTGCGCTACATCCCGGCGCGGGAGGATCTGGATGTCGTCGCGGTCTTCCGCGACCCGAAGCACCCGCAGCGGCTCGCCGTCGAAACGGTGCCGCCCGGCCACGTGCTTGTCATGGATTGCCGCCAGGACGCAAGCGCGGCCGGCGCCGGAGGCATTCTCGCGACGAGGCTGAAGGTGCGCGGCTGCGCCGGGCTGGTCACCGATGGCGGCCTTCGGGACGCGGACGACATTGCGGCGCTCGGATTGCCGGCCTTCTGCGCGGCGCCTTCCGCACCGACGAACCTCACCAAGCACCACGCCGTCGATATCAATTTGCCGATCGGTTGCGGCTCGGCTCCGGTTTATCCCGGCGATATCGTGGTCGGCGATGGCGACGGCGTCATCATCCTGCCGAGGGAGATCGCCGAGGACGTGGCGGAGGAGGTGTTCGAACAGGAAGGGCTCGAAGCTTTCCTCAGGAGCGAAGTCGCCCAGGGGCGTCCCCTCCCCGGCACCTATCCTCCGAACGAAGAGACCTTGCAGCGTTATCGCGAAAGCGTCCGGAACCGCGACCTACTCATATCGACCGAGATCTAGGGGTTTGGCACCATCGACCCAGAAGATGACGGATTTGACTGAACCGCCCGCAGATCAGTACACGCGGGCCCACGGTCAATGCTCTGGCGATGATCACGCGCTGCCGCTGCCCGCCGGATAGCCGACGGGGAAGCCGCTCGAAAGCAAGAGCCGATAGCCCGACCTTCCCAATCGGTGCGATCGCACGCGAGCGCCGTTCCGCGAGCGACGCGGCCGGTTCAAGGTCTGTCCCGATCCGATCGTGCCGCCGCGAACCAGAACCCTCCGCACAGCATCAGCGAACCGCAGAAGATCGCGGCCAGCACCGCACCATAGCCACCGCTCGCCTGCCAGATCATGGCGGCCGCCAGCGGTGCTCCCGCTTGCATGATATTCATCGGCGCGACCAGAGATCCGTTCACCGCACCATAGGCTTCTCGTGTGACCATCTCCGGAACCGCCGACCCTCGAACGATCGTGACCATGCCGTTGGCGGCTCCGTAGACGGCAGCGACGGAAGCAAGGATGGCCACTTCGGGCGGCGCGAAGGCGAAGCCGAGGACTGCCAGCGGGAATATGATGACGATCGCCGATCCCAAAAGCCGAACGGGTGCCTCGGATGCGAACGCCCTCACCAGGACGCGCCCGGCGACCTGCGCCGGGCCGATCACGGTCAGCACCATCACGGCACCCGCAGTATCGAGGCCACGCTCGAGCAGCAGCGGGTAGAAATGATAGGTGAGCGACGAAAACGCCGCCGCGTAGGATATCCAGGCCAGCATGAGGCCCCAATAGGCGGGTCTGCGCATCGCTGCCGCCACCGCTGCCCGCCCGGCAAGCGGAGCGGCTTGCTCGGGCGGGAGGATGCGGGCCGGAGCGTCCTTTCTCGGATCGATGGCGAAGAAGTACAGCCCAGCGCAGACCACCGCATTCACGGCGGCCATGACGAGAAGCGCTCCCCGCCAGCCTTCGGTGTCGATCAGGAACTGAATGATGGGGATGAAGACGGTGCTGGCGAAACCGCCCCACAGCGTCAGCGCCGTAATGCCCTTGCGGGCGTTCAGCGGTCCGACGCGTCTTGAGATGACGGCAAAGGCAGGCTCGTAGAGCGTTGCAGCCTGCATGCAGCCGAGAAACGCAAGGACCACATAAAAGGCGAGGCGATCCTCGACCTGCGACCAAGCGGCGAACAGGAGTCCTGCGACGACTGATGCACCTGACATGAGGACCCGGCCGTGACCCCGGTCGATCGCAGCGCCCACAGGATAAGCGGCGCAGCCCGCCAGAAGCATACCGAGCGTCGCCGCCCCGTAGAGCTCGGTTTTCGACCAGCCAAGATCCGCGCGCATGGCTTCCGCGATCAGGGGAAAGCCATAGAATAGCGTCCCCCAGGAGCATATCTGGGCCGCCCCGAGTGCGCTGATGAACCAACGGGTTTGCCCGCCCCCGGGGACTGCCCTCACAGGGCGCTCCGGCATGCGGTGACGAAGATCGCAGAACGCGAGTCACCGCAGACATATCGCGCAGCAGAGGCAAGACCGGCGCGGCATCCACAGGCAATGGCGAAAACGGCATGGGGCGCATTCATAGCTTCGGTCCTCGACATTTTGAAACGAAGGGTCCCGGCGATCACGTGTCTTCCGATCACCTCGCGACGGGCGGACAGGAATCGTCGGCGCAGCACTCGTCGGCAAGATAGCCGATCAGGGACCGCATCGCAGGATAGTGGGCGCGGCAGATCAGTGTCGTTGCCTGCCTTTCCTGAGAGACAAGGCCGGTTTCGAGGAGCCGCCTGAGATGATGCGAAAGCGTCGAGGCGGGGATGTCCAGTTTCTCCTGGATGCGGCCGACGGACAATCCTCCTCCGCCCGCCCGCACCAGTGTCCGGTAAAGCTGCAGACGTGTCGGATTCCCAAGCGCTTCGAGCTGCGAGGCGGCTGCTTCGAGCTTCATCGATTTGAGCTATTTCGCCCGGAGGGGAAACGCTTCGGCGGGCGGGCTTCCGTCATTCCGGTGCTGTGCCTTGTTAATTCGACATCTCTCGAAATAACCCGACGGCAAGATCCGGTCAACGGCTATTTCCAGGAATTTCGAAATAGCTGCTCAGCGCACCCGCCTTCCATCTCCGTCGATGACGACCTCGCCGTCGTCCTTCGTGAAGGGCCCGATGTCCGGGTTCGGCAGGATGTCGAGAACGGCTTCGGAGGGACGGCAGAGCCTCGTTCCGAGAGGTGTCACGACGATCGGTCGATTGATGAGGATCGGATGCTGGATCATGAAGGCGATCAGCTCGCCGTCGCTCCACTTCGGGTCGTCGAGGCCGAGTTCGTCATATGGCGTGCTCTTCCGCCGAAGCAGGCCGCGCGGAGCGATGCCCATCGCGGCGATCAGCTCGACGAGCCGTTCCCTCGATGGCGGCGTCTTCAGATATTCGATCACTTCGGGTTCCTCGCCCGATTGGCGGATCATGGCCAGCACGTTGCGGGAAGTGCCGCACGCCGGATTGTGATATATGATCACGGTCATTCTGCGGGCCTCCTCGCCTGCGATATGGCAACGGCAGGACCCCTCTCATACCAGCTCCGGCTGCGGTTAACGATCCACACAACCGAAAGCATGACCGGCACTTCGACCAGCACCCCGACCACTGTCGCGAGTGCGGCACCGGAGGTGAAGCCGAACAGGCTGATGGCTGCCGCCACCGCCAGCTCGAAGAAGTTCGACGCGCCGATCAGAGCGGAGGGTCCCGCCACGCAATGCTGCTCGCCAGAGATGCGGTTGAGCAGATAGGCCAGTCCCGAATTGAAATAGACCTGGATCAGGATCGGCACCGCCAGCAAGGCGATGACGAGCGGTTGAGCGATGATCTGCTCTCCCTGAAAACCGAAGAGAAGGACCAGCGTTCCCAGAAGCGCCGCGAGGGAGAGCGGCTGAAGCTTTCGCAGCAATCCCTGGAGCCTTGCCTCGCCTCCTTTCCTCAGGACGTTCCGCCGGACTGCCTGTGCGACGATGACCGGAATGACGATATAGAGGACGACGGACAGAACGAGGGTGTTCCACGGGACGGTGATGGCCGACAGACCCAGCAGCAGCCCGACGATGGGAGCGAAGGCGACAACCATGATCGCGTCGTTGAGAGCGACCTGCGACAACGTGAAATGCGGTTCGCCCCTGGTCAGGTTCGACCAAACGAACACCATGGCCGTGCATGGAGCGGCCGCAAGGATGATCAATCCCGCGATATAGGAGTCGATCTGTTCAGCAGGCAAATAGGGCCTGAAAAGCCAGCCGACGAATATCCATCCCAGCAGTGCCATCGAAAAGGGCTTTACAGCCCAGTTGACGAACAGGGTCACGCCGATGCCCCGCCAGTGCCGGCCGACCTCGAGCAACGCTGCGAAATCGATCTTCAGAAGCATCGGAATGATCATGAGCCAGATGAGGAAGGCCACGGGGATGTTGACCTCGGCGACCTCCGCAGCGCCGATCACTTTGAACAAGCCCGGCATGAGATGGCCGAGGGCGATGCCTCCGGCGATGCACAGTGCCACCCATAAGGTCAGGTACTTCTCGAAGAAGCCGATGGCGGCGGGTGCCTCGCGGCCCGTCTCGACGATGGTGTCGGTCATGAGGATTCTCACAGCAGCGAATGGCGGGTCTCACCGATCTCGCGGAGCTTGCCTTGCAACGACATCCGGTCGATGGACGCAAGCGGCAGCGACAGAAACGCGGAGATGCGATTGGAGAGTTGTCTGTAGGCATCCGCGAAAGCGAGGCGCCTTTCGGCGTCCGTGCCGGTTGCGGCCGCCGGATCGGGAACGGCGCAATGCGCCGTCATCGGCTGGCCGGGCCACACCGGGCATGCTTCGCTCGCGGCGCTGTCGCAGACGGTGAACACGAAATCCATTTTCGGTGCGTCCGACGTCGCGAACTCATCCCAGGATTTCGAGCGAGCGAAAGCCGTATCCTGGTTCATGGTCCTCAGGAGCTCAAGGGCGAACGGATGGACCTCTCCCTTTGGTTGGGAGCCCGCAGAGAAGGCGCGGAAGCGGTCACCGCCGTCCTTTCGAAGGATGGCCTCGGCGAGGATGGAACGGGCGGAGTTCCCCGTGCACAGGAACAGGACATTGTAGGGCTGGGTCATGTTCGGTCCTCAGCAGCGGCAGGTGACGGCTTCGATGACGGGGCGGCAGAGTTCCGGAGCGCCGTTGCAGCAGTCCTCCATGAGGAACGCCAGCAGGTCGCGGAACCCATTCATGTCGGCGGCATAACGGATGATGCGGCCATCGCGCTCGGCGCGGATCAGTCCGGCAAGGGTCAGCACCTTGAGGTGTGCCGAGGTCGTATTCTGAACGGTCCCGAGGCGCTCGCCGATCTCTCCCGCCGGCAAGCCGCCGGGTCCCGCCTGCACGAGCAGCCGGAAGACATCGAGACGGGTTTCCTGACCGAGAGCGGCCAATGCGCCAAGCGCAGCTTTCTTATCCATATATCCAGCCTCCTAGATATATAGGTCAGTAAACGTCCGCCCGCATTCCGTCAAGCCGCGTTCTTCAAGCGGGCTTGCAGGCAAAAGCTGCTTGCGGCAGTGCGCAGGCTGTCAACGGCGGTGCAAAATCCGGCCACGCGGCGGCGCAAAACCAGGCCAGGTGGCAGTGGCCTGCGCCATGGCGCGCGCGCTTACCAATAGCTGGCGCGTGCCATGGCGCATTGGCCTCTTTGGGCCAAAACGAGCGATCTGAGAACGGCGGTGAGAAACTAGTCCACGGAAGCGGCGGCATGGAGCTGCTGCGGGCGGCGTAAAAGTCGTCCACCCTTTCCCTTTCTGCGACAGCAGGGAGGGCGCGAGGATTTTCAGCGTGGAAC
>Ga0180220_1000818_pt1 | contig 27883 bp, 27 predicted proteins | sample eDN5th37CBELigBY_FD_151335 | JGI IMG/M metagenome (GOLD analysis project Ga0180220, IMG submission 151335) | Enriched backyard soil microbial communities from Emeryville, California, USA - eDNA 5th pass 37_C BE-Lig BY (version 2) (version 2) | ecosystem: Environmental > Terrestrial > Soil >... | reverse complement strand
TGCTGAAGCCTATTAGTGAAAGGGATGGTAATGCTTAATGATCAGTACAAGCGGCGTGACGCTCCGTTACGGAAAGCGCGCACTTTTTGAAGATGTGAATATAAAATTTACAGCGGGCAACTGCTATGGTCTGATCGGTGCCAACGGCGCCGGTAAATCGACCTTCCTCAAAATTCTGTCCGGCGAAATCGAGGCCAACGCAGGCGAAGTTCATATGACACCGGGCGAACGGATGGCCGTGCTGAAGCAGAACCACTTTGAATATGACGAATATCCGGTTCTCGAAACCGTTATTATGGGACACAGCCGTCTATACGACATCATGAAAGAAAAGGATGCTTTGTATGCCAAAGCGGATTTCTCTGAAGAAGACGGTCTCCGCGCAGGCGAACTTGAAGGTGAATTTGCCGAACTGAACGGCTGGGACGCTGAACCTGACGCGGCTGCGCTCCTCATCGGCCTTGGCATTCCGCGCGAGCTGCACGACAAGAAGATGGAAGAGCTGAGCGGCAACGAGAAGGTCCGCGTGCTCCTCGCCCAGGCGTTGTTCGGCCGCCCGAACAACCTGCTGCTGGACGAACCTACGAACCACTTGGACCTGGAATCGATTCAGTGGCTCGAGAACTTCCTGATGGATTACGAAGGCACCGTCATCGTCGTATCCCACGACCGTCACTTCCTGAACAAGGTATGTACGCACATCGCGGATATCGACTTCGGCAAAATCCAGCTGTACGTCGGCAACTACGACTTCTGGTATGAGTCGAGTCAGCTGGCGCTGCAATTGCAGCGCGAATCGAACAAAAAGAAGGAAGAGAAGATCAAGGAGCTGCAGGCGTTTATTCAGCGGTTCTCCGCGAATGCTTCCAAGTCCAAGCAGGCCACTTCCCGGAAGAAGCAGCTGGAAAAAATCACGCTGGACGACATCCGTCCGTCCAACCGCAAATACCCGTTCATCAACTTCAAACCGGAACGCGAAGCCGGTAAGCAGCTGCTGACGATCGACCGCCTGAGCAAAACGGTGGAAGGCGAGAAGGTGCTGGACGATCTGAGCTTCGTCGTGAACAAAGGCGACAAGATCGCGTTCGTCGGTCCGAACGGGCTGCCGAAATCGATGCTGTTCGAAGTGTTGATGGGCCGGACGGAGCCGGACTCCGGCGAATTCTCTTGGGGGATCACGACTTCCCAGGCGTATTTCCCGAAAGACAACTCCGAATATTTCGACGGGGTGGACCTGAACCTGGTCGAGTGGCTGCGTCAGTATTCCAAAGATCAGGATGAAACCTTCCTGCGCGGATTCCTGGGCCGGATGCTGTTCTCCGGGGAAGAAGCCCTGAAGAAAGCGAGCGTGCTCTCCGGGGGCGAGAAGGTGCGCTGCATGCTGGCCAAAATGATGCTGAACGGCGCCAACGTGCTGCTTCTCGACGAACCGACCAACCACTTGGACCTCGAATCGATCACCGCGCTGAATAACGGGCTCATCGATTTTGACGGAACGATCCTGTTCACGTCGCATGACCATCAGTTCATTCAGACGATCGCGAACCGGATTATCGAGATTACGCCGACAGGCATCATCGATAAAGTCATGACCTATGACGAGTATCTGGAAAGCGAAGAAATCAAGGCGCTCCGCGAGAAGATGTATCCGAACGGCCTGTAGGCCGACGGCGATTCCTTATTGAAAAAAGCTGCAACCCATCCGGACGGACCCTGTTTTGAAGCAGGGGCGTTCCCGGTGAAGGGGAGCAGCTTTTTTTGCAGTATAGAAATTCTATACTTTGGGGTCCCCGCAAAGCCATCCGAAAAAAATCAGTGCAATGGAACCGCTTTGCGGGAGAGTTTTGCGCCACGGCTTAGGAGCCTCCGGTGCGGCGGCGCTGGTTGTTCGGTTTTTTATTGTTCTGGCTTTTCATCGCCTGCGGGGAATTTCCGTGAAATCCGCCGGGCTTAAACGATGAGTTCTGCTGTTTTTTCTGCTCCAGCTTGGCGCGAATGGCGTCAGCCAGACTGACCTTCTTCTGCTCTTTGTTTTCGGACATGGGCAGGCCCTCCCTTAGGGTTATCGTACCTAATTCTATCCGTTTTTGCGGCTCCCCACAAGAGATGTAGCGGATTAAACCTCTTGACCCGCGGCAACTATGTTTCTCTAGACCCACTAGGGCTGCGTTTGCTAGGATAAGAAAGGACTTTTTGAACCCTAATTAAAAGGTGGCTTCGACATTGGTGAACATCTATGACGATATACGAAAAGGGGAGAGGGGAGCCTGGGTTAGCATCGCGGCTTATCTGCTCTTTTCCTCCTTTAAGCTGATTAGCGGTTATTTGTTTGCGTCCAGCGCCCTGCTGGCCGACGGTTTTAACAACGTAACGGATATCGTGGCCTCCTTGGCCGTGTTGATCGGTTTGCGTATATCCCGGAAACCGCCCGACTCGGACCATGCTTACGGGCATTTCCGGGCCGAAACGGTCGCGGCGCTGATCGCTTCTTTCATTATGGCGACGGTCGGGATTCAGGTGCTGGTGGATGCGGTCCGTTCCTTGTTTGCGGGCAAGGAGACGCAGCCGGACTTGTGGGCGGCCGGCGTGGCCGTGGTCTGTGCGGTCTGCATGTACGGCGTGTACCGGTACAACCGGAGATTGGCGAAGCAAATCAACAATCAGGCGCTGATGGCTGCCGCCAAAGACAATTTGTCGGATGCTCTTGTCAGCATCGGAGCCGCAGTCGGCATTGTCGGCGCCCAATTCGGGCTGCCTTGGCTCGATGTGGTGGCGGCGTTTGCGGTCGGCGTGTTGATCTGCAAAACGGCATGGGATATTTTCCGGGATTCGACCTACCGGTTGACGGACGGCTTCGACCAGACGGAGCTGAAGGATCTGCGCAGCGCCATCAGCCGCACGCCGGGCGTGGAAGGCATCAAGGACGTCAAAGCCAGGGTGCACGGCAATCATGTGCTGGTGGATGTGGTCATTGAGGTCGATCCACATTTGAGCATTATCGAAGGGCATCGGATCAGTGACGAAATTGAGGACCGGCTGACGGACATGCATAATATCATGAACGTCCATGTCCATGTGGAACCAAAGAATCTGGATATTTTGGAGCCGGGGCGGCACGGTGCCGTCAAAAAATAGAGGTGCGCGGACGCCATGTACCGGCGCCTTCATTCTAATCAAAATCCGATAAGTGAGCCTTTAGTCTTTATTCATCCTAGGAATTGGAATAAATATTTGTGAGAAAAGAACCATATGGCATATCCTTCCTCCTGACTATAATGGGGACAGTACCGTCCAAATTCAGTCAGCATAAGGAGGAACGACATGATCAATATCAAAAAAAGCCTGCTTGGCTGCCTGCTGGTTTCCGCGATGATTTCCGGCGCGGCCACGCTGCCCGCAGGCTCCAAAGCGGAAGCCGCCGCAGCCCTTGCGAAACAGAGCGCCGAGCCCCAAAACGGCGTCATACAAGCGAGCGTCAGATTGCGGGACAAGCCTTCCATGTCGGGCAAGGTGCTAGGATATTTGAAGAGCGGGGAAAAGGTCGCGATTCTCGAGAGCAGCACCGCTTATTTTTATAAAGTACAAACTTCGTCGGGTCAGGTAGGATATACCAGCTCTGACGACCGATACATAACCGTATCCGACGAAGCCGGCCGGGGTCCGGATTCCGCCGTCAATCCCGGCAACGGTTCCGGCACGCCGCCGGTAACGGCGCCGTCCGGCTTGGAGGCAAGCGCGGCCATCGAACGGGTAATCCAGACGGGAATGTCATATTTGGGGACTCCTTACGAATACGGATCGGACCGCAATCAGACGAATACCTTCGACTGCTCGGCGTTTACCCGCCAAATTTTCAAGGAAGGCGCCGGCATTGTTCTGCCGATGGATTCCCGCCAGCAGGGAGCCTGGGTGAAACAAAACAGCAAAGCCGTGTACGGCATCGACGGGCTCAAACGCGGGGATTTGGTCTTTTTCATGGATTATAAAGGCACGAAGGGTTCGGACTACGCCAGCGCCGACAAAGATCAGGAGCGCATCACCCACGTGGCGATGTATTTGGGGGACGGCAAGCTTCTCCACACCTATTCGGAAAAAGCCGGGGGCGTCGTCGTAACGGATTTCAGCAATTCATGGCAGCTTCGTTTCCTGTATGGGGGCAGCGTCATCAGATAACACATGTGGCATCGTTTCGATCATGATGTTGTATGAAGGACAAGGACCGGAGGCGAACTCCGGTCCTTTTAGCTGCATGTATTCATTATGTATGCAGGATTATACCGCTTCGGGAACATGCAACCAGGCTGTGCCGAGCCAAGTATAAATCTCGATCCACTGGCCGTTGCCGTTGACGTCGGTGACATGCTTTCCGGTACTGTACACGACCTGGGGAGACAGGAAATTCAAAATGCTGCCGTTAGGGTTTGCAAAAAAAGGAGTGATCCCGGAAATCATGATCGGTTCATTGTTTTCCTTCTCGAGACCTCCCGGCTGGATCAGCGGCTCATCAAACAGTTTGGTAGGCTCAACGATCGTCGTCGAAGTGCCGGTGACCGGGGATGCCGGCTGCTCTGCCGCGGTATTGTCCGCATCGGCAAATACTGCCGTTCCCATGGAGGCCATCAGGCCGAATGCTGCTGCAAACGTAATCAATTTTTTCATGCTTTGTTTCCTCCTAGAATTTTATGTTTGTTTCCCCTATCGTAGAAATAACCCGCGTTTGGAAAATTGAACCAACAAAATCTCCGATTCTATCAAAAACGCCGGAAGTTCAGGTATAATCTATAGTAATCTTGCATAAAAATCAACCATGAAAGCGTGGAATGATGCCAATGATTTCGAAGGAAAACGCGGTTATTTTATTCCAAGGGGATTCGATTACGGATGCGAACCGGGACAGGGGGCTCCACCAGAAGCATTTTATCGGGCAAAGCTACGTTTATTTGATCGCCGCCAAGCTGGCTAGCGAGCATGCCGAGAAACATCCGGTGTTCGTGAACCGGGGCATCAGCGGCAACCGGGTTTCCGACCTGTATGCGCGTTGGAACGAAGATGCGTTCAGCTTGAAGCCGGACGTGATCAGCATTTTGATCGGGGTCAACGATGCGTGGCGGACGATGTCGGAAGAGCCGAGCGGCGTGACGGACCGTTTTGAAAGGGCATACAGGCATCTGCTGGAAGAAACGAAGGAAGTGCTTCCGGGTACCCGTCTGATCCTGTGCGAACCGTTTGTTCTTGAGGGAGGCGCAACGAAAGCGAAATGGGAGGAATGGCAGAAACTCGTCGGCAAATATCAAACGGTCGTCCGCCGCTTGTCGGAGGAGTACGGGGCGGTTTTCGTGCCGCTGCAGGATGCCTTCAATGAGGCAGCAAAAAGAGCCGAACCCGAATACTGGCTGTACGATGGCGTTCATCCGTCGGCAGCCGGCCATGCTCTTATCGCCGGGCGCTGGCTTGAAGTGGTCGGCCGGAAAGGGCTGGTCTGAATCCGGGCTCGCTGCAGCCGAAAAAACGTTCCAAACCCGCAAACTGCCATCTTCCCCGTCATTCATTTTAAACATAGTGCCTTATAAGGAAAATAACGGTCTTCTTTCATCCGGAGGAGGCCGTTTTTTGTGTGAAAGCGATGCTGCAGAAGGCTGCTGCCCCCGGATTCGAGATTGATAGGCGAATTCAGTATAATGGGAGAATAGAAAGGCGGGAAAGATCGCCTTAAACCGGAAAGGAGACGGAACATGAAAGTACTGTTTCGGATGATTGTCACGTTGCTTTTGCTTGTCGTCATCGCATGCGGCTTGATTATCTGGTATATTTCTCCCGCTCAGAAGCTGAATCTAAGCTACCAAGACATAGACGTGAAAGCCAAGGCCGTGGAAATGCTGAAAACGCGCAAGCCGGAAATAACGCTCAGCGGCAGCGAATTGAACGAACTGGCCAAAAAGGAGCTGCTGAAGCATTTGGGGGATATTCCGCAGCAGATTGCCGTCACCGGGGCGGAATTTCATTTTAGCGGCCAGGAAGTAACGGCGGACATTAACGGCAAATACGATAATTTGATCCCGTTTGGCGCCCGGCTGAAATTTCATATGGAAGCAAGCGGAAGCAGCCTCGATTTGCAGCATGAATCCACGAATATCAAATCCGTTCGCATTCCTGCCTCATGGCTTGATCTCGGGACGATTACGGTCCATTTGAAAGACCACTTGCCGGACATGCTGACGGTGGATCATATCGAATTTCTGCAGGACGGTGCCAAGCTGACCTTCAAGCTGGACTGGAGTTCTTTGCCGTCGCTGCTGCTCAAATAACGGCCATAGCACGAAAATGTAAGCCAAACGCCAGGCGTCCAAAACGACGTTTGGCGTTTTTTCGCTGCAGCGCTTTGTTTCGGGTAGATTCCGCCAGGGTAACTAAGGCATATCAGCAACATTCGGCCAAGCGATGGGCCGCCTTAGCACCCGTTGTCGCCGCCCGGCAGTACATGCCGCAGCCGGAAGGACAGCGGTGCAATCCATTCGGAAAGCGAGGTTTTGCCATGCTCGTCGGAGTGAGCGTTGCCGTCATTGCCGCCGCGTTTGTCGCGCTGGTCGTTTATTTGATCAAAACCCTCCTTGCCGCGAAGGAATCGTTGGAGAAAACGACGCAAACGCTGCAGGAAATCCAGAAGACGATCGACGAACTGGGGTATGAAGTGAAACAGGTCGTAAGGGAAGCAAACGATATTACGAGGGACGTTCGGCACAAAATGCAGCAGATCGATCCCGTCATGGATTCGGTCAAGCATTTGGGCGAGGCGCTTAGCGAAATCACGCTTGCTGCCAAGCAGGCTTCGGCCGCCGTGATCCATAAAATCAAGCAAAAAGGCGGGAGCGCGCCTGCTAGAAGGCTGTCCCCCCTGCGTGCGCCGGCCGATTCGGAGGAGCGAATGATCGAGTCTTATGCATCCGCTTACGGAAGTCCAAGGAAAAGGAAAAAGGATTCGGGCTGGATGAAGTGGGGGGATCTCGCGGCTTCCGTCTGGCAAAAATTCCGTCATGAATAACGAATGGAACGGGGCGGCGGAGCGGAGTCGATCCATTTTTTCGAAAAGGAAAGGTTTCACCGCCGTCCGTCACGGTTAATAGAAAAATGAGCGGACGACAAAACGCTTAAGGAGAGTGAATAACATGAATTCATCAACCCATGCAAGATCTTTTGCAAAAGTCGTGGAAAACGGCGTTCAAGCCGTGGAGGAAGTGAACCGCCTTCGAAACAGCGGTTACCTGAGCGAAAATATCTTCGTTTTGGCTCATGACGACGAACGGACGGAACGGATTGCCGATACGGCGAATGCGAGCGAGATCGGCATTAAGGAAGAAGGCATGTTTGATGCTCTTGCCAATTTGTTTCGGCTTAAGGGCGACGAACTTCGCGCCAAAATCACGTCGCTTGGTTTCACGGAGGCGGAGGCCCAGTTTTACGAAAGGGAGCTTGACCTCGGGAAAGTGCTGGTCATCGCCAAAGCCGTATAGCGCAGACACAAGTTTCGGATAGGGTGTCCAGAATATAGATAAGGAATGGGATGTCGTCGTCCCATTCCTTATCTGTGTTTTTGGAGCCGGGCCGCTATATGGAAAATATTGAATTTTACGGGCGTTGGCCGAAAAGCTCTCTCTCAGATTATGTTAGTATGGTAGCAAGAGAATTCATAACCCCAACCTATTCGTTCGTTAAGGAGAATGTTATGAGAATATTAATCGTTGACGATAATCCGACAAATATCATTATTATCCGGGAAATCTTGAAAAAAGAGAACTACCGGGAAACGGCATCGGCCTCCTCGGCCCGCGGCATGTTCGAGATGCTGGGAATCGAGGGTGGCGGCGAAGGCGGCTTTGGCGGCCAAGCCCAAGGCAATCAAGCCAACATCGACCTCATCCTGCTGGACATGATGATGCCCGAAATCGACGGGATCGAAGCCTGCCGGATCATTCAACGGCACGAGCATCTGAAGGACATCCCGATCATTATGGTTACGGCCGTAGGCGACTCCAAAAAATTGGCCGAAGCGCTGGACGCCGGAGCCGTAGACTATGTCACGAAGCCGATCAACAAGGTGGAGTTGATGGCCAGAATCCGGCTGGCATTACGGCTTAAGAAGGAAAACGACTGGCACAAGGAGCGCGATCAGCGCATCAAGGACGAATTGCGGCTGGCCGCGCTGGTGCAAAACGCCGTGCTGAGCCCCCCGATCGAGGACGGCGCTTTCGAGGTGCATGCGATCTACCAGCCTTCCGCCGAACTGGCCGGGGATCTGTACGCCTGGTATCCGCTTGGCGGCGGACGGTACGGCATCATTTTGCTGGACATGATGGGGCACGGCATTTCATCGTCGCTGTTTACGATGTTTATCGCGTCGGTATTGAAGGATACCGTAACGACTTACGTCGAGCCGGAAAAAGTAATCCAGGAGCTGAACCGCAGATTCAACCAGCTCCATATCGAAAATCAACTCGTGCAGTACTATTTTACGGCGATTTATCTGGTCGTGGACACGGTGGTAAAGAGGATCGACTACGTCAACGCGGGGCATCCTCCGGCGCTGTTTTTTCCGAATGATGGGGAAGTCGTTCAGCTTGACAAGGCATGTTGTCCGGTGGGGCTGTTCGAGAAAATGGAGATTGAGCCGCAGACGCTTCATTACGAGGGCGACGGCCATATCGTGTTGTATACCGACGGGCTGCTGGAGGTCGTGCAAGGGGAGCATGAGGAAAAGGTCGATGAATTGATCGGCCGCCTGAGCCATTCCCATCAGTGGGACGAGGCCCGGATGTTCAAGGCTTTTTTTGAAACGGACGGGACGCAGGAACGGGAAGACGACAAATGTCTGGTTTGGATCTCGTTAAAAGAGGGGGAACACGCGGAATGAAGCTGAAAACCAAGCTCATTATCGGATTTGGCACCATGATGGTCCTCATGGTCGTGATGACGATGATCGGCTATAACCGTTTAAGCGACATGAACAGGCAGCTCGACCAAATCTACCAGGAAAGGTATTTGAAAGTCAGATATTCCAGCAGCGTGCGGAGCGAAGTGAATAACATCTCGCGCGTGCTGGTCAATTTGATGCTGAACCGAAACAGTTCGCTGGAAGAAACCCAAAACCAGATCAATAACATGGTCGAGAGCGGAAACCAAGGTTTGGAAAGGCTGATTTCAAGCAGCAAATCCGCGGAAGAAAAGCAGATGCTGACCCGGGTGCAAAACGCTTGGGAAGGTTTCAAGCAATACGAGGAAAAGCAAATGTCCCTTGTTTCGCAAGGATTATGGGAAGAAGCCAACGCCTACCGCAATACGAGCGGTTTGGCCCTGCAGGAGGATGCATTGAACAGCGTCAACGAGCTGGCATCTTTTCAGGACATGCAGGTCGACAGCGATATGGAAGAGGCGAAAGCCAACTACAATCGGTCGGTTCAAATCACCGCCGTTCTGATGACCGCAGGTTTGCTGCTTGGACTTGCCGTGATCCTGTGGGTCATTCCGAGCATCACCAGGGGGCTGCATGTGGTATCCATGATGATCGACAGCTTCGGCAAAGGGCGGATCCGGACCATCCGCCGCCTTAAAGTCGCATCCAAGGATGAAATCGGGCAGGTGGCCCGCGTATTCAAAGAGATGGCGGAGGATCTGGAGGAAAAGCAGCAGATGGAGCAGAGCTACCTGCAGGCCCAGAAGGATTTGAACTGGCTGAATTCGAACGTGAGCCGCATTACGGAGCTGCTGCGGGGCATCCATTCCCGCGAGCAGGTATCGCAGGCTTTTATCAGCGAATTCACGCCGGTTCTGGGCGCGATGTACGGGGCGATTTACATCCATGATGAAGAAAGGGAACCTGACTTGCTCGTTTTAAACGGAACGTATGCCCATGAAGGCGATTTGGCCACGAAGGGGAAAGTCGAGGTGGGCGAAGGCCTGATCGGGCAGAGTGCGCTGGACCGCAAACCGATTGTGACCACGGTGCCGGAAAACTATTTGTCCGTAACGTCGGCTCTGGGTTCCGGCAAACCGGCACACTTGATGATCCAGCCCATCCTGTTCGAGGACGAGCTGCTGGGAGCGATCGAAGTGGCTACATTCGAGCCGTTTTCGGAGCTGCAAAGCAAGCTTTTTTCCCAGCTCGCCGACCATTTGGGCATCGTGATCAACAACATCAACCGGAGATTGCGGGTGGAGGAGCTGCTGCGCGAATCGCAGGCGCTCACCGAGGAGCTGCAGTGCCAATCGGAGGAGCTGCAAACGCAGCAGGAAGAACTGAGAAGGACGAACGAAAATCTGGAAGAACAAACCGAGGCGCTCAAAAAGTCCGAGGATCTGCTGCAGCGTCAGCAGGAAGAGCTGGAGCACTTCAACACGGAGCTCATCGCCAAGACGCGGGCGCTGGAAGAACAGATGCAGCAGCTTGAAGAAAAAAACATCGAGGTCGAAGAAGCGAAGGCGAAGCTGGAACGGCAGGCCATGCAGCTGGCTGTAACGAGCAAATACAAATCGGAGTTTTTGGCCAATATGTCGCATGAGCTGCGCACGCCGCTGAACAGCCTCCTCATTTTGTCGCAGCTTCTGTCCGAAAACAAGGAAGGCAATTTAAGCGACAAGCAGACGGAATACGCCCGCACGATATATATGTCCGGCGCCGATCTTCTGAAGATGATCGACGAAATTTTGGATCTGTCCAAAGTGGATGCCGGCAAGATGGAGATCAATCGGGAACAGGTGTCCATCCAGGAATGGAAAAGCTTCGTGCATCAAAATTTCATGCCGGTCGCGACCCAGAAGCAGGTGGCGCTCAGGTTCAACGTGGCCCCGGATTTGCCTGAATCGATCGTGACGGATGGCTACCGGATCAAACAAATCATCCGCAACCTGATGTCCAATGCGTTCAAATTCACGAGCCGCGGGTCGGTCACGTTCAGCGTCCAGCGGGCCGAGGCGGGGGAACTGCCGCCTTACCTGGATGGGCGGAACGGCTACATCGCTTTGTCCGTGAAGGATACGGGCATCGGCATCCCCAAGGATAAGACGGAGCTGATCTTCGAAGCGTTCCAACAGGTGGACGGGACGACGAGCCGCAAATACGGCGGAACGGGCCTCGGGCTTTCGATCAGCCGCGAACTGGCCAAACTGCTCGGAGGCGGTATTGAGGTGCAGTCCACGGAAGGGGCTGGCAGCTGCTTCACCTTGTATCTGCCGATCGAGGCGGACGAAGCGGCGCTCCGATCGGCACGCCGCGAGGCTGCTGCCGCAAGCGAGCTGCTGCTTGCCGGGGAGAAGGAAGCCGCCGCCTCCGACTCCCAACAAGATAAAGACGCAGTCCAGATACTGCCGGCGATTGAAGACGACCGGGACCGGCTCGGGGACAACGATAAAGTGCTGCTGATCATCGAAGACGATCCGAATTTTGCCGGCATTTTGCTGGAAATGGCACGCGGGCGGGGATTTAAGGGCCTGGTCGCGATGCAGGGCGACATCGGCCTGCAGATGGCGGAGTCTTATTTGCCGGATGCGATCATCCTCGATATCCAGCTCCCGGTGATGGACGGCTGGTCCATTCTCGGCGAACTGAAGAGCAAATCGGCGACGCGGCATATCCCGGTGCATATCGTATCGGTCGTGGACGAAGTGAAGCAGGGGCTGAAGATGGGGGCGATCGCCTACCTGAAGAAGCCGTCGTCCAAGGCCGCGCTTGAAAGGGCGTTTTCGCACATCGAAACGTACACCGAGGGCTCCGTCAAACATTTGCTGATCGTGGAGGACGACGAAACGCAGCGCAATTCGATCATCGAGCTGATCGATCACGACGACGTCGTCATTACGGCCGTGTCTACGGGCAAAGAGGCGCTGAGGGAGCTGCGGAACAAGCATTACGACAGCATGGTGCTGGATTTGATGTTAAGCGACATGACGGGCTTCGAGCTGCTGGATCACATCCAGCAGGACGAGGAGCTGGAGGATCTGCCGATCATCATCTATACGGGCAAGGATCTGGACAGCAAGGAGGAAATGAGGCTTCGGAAATATGCCGAGTCCATCATTATCAAGGACGTGAAGTCGCCCGAGCGGCTGCTGGACGAAACGACGTTGTTCCTGCACCGGGTCGAAGCGAATTTGCCGGAAGACAAACGCAAAATATTGCAAAGGCTGCACAACAAGGAAGTATTGTTCGAAGGCAAGCGGATCCTGCTTGTCGATGACGACATCCGGAACGTTTTTGCCTTGTCCAGCGTGCTGGAAAGCTACGACATGAACGTGACCTTTGCCGAAAACGGCCGGGACGCGATTGAAATTTTGAATAGCGGAGAACATTTCGATCTGGTTCTGATGGATATGATGATGCCGGAAATGGACGGCTACGAGGCGATGCGCCGAATCCGCCGGCAGCCGGAATTCCAGAAGCTGCCGATCATTGCATTGACGGCCAAAGCGATGAAAGAGGACCGTTCGAAATGCATCGAAGCCGGAGCGTCGGACTACGTCAAAAAACCGATCCAAACCGAACAGCTTCTTTCGCTCATGCGGGTATGGCTGTATTCGTAACCCGGTTATTCGGGTAATGGAACATGTGTTATAAGCGAAAACCGGGAGGAACATGAATGGATATTTGCATTTCGGATGATTTTGAAGAACGTTTGGCGGGAGGCGGCAACAAGGAGCGCGAGGCGATCGAGCTGGAGCTTTTGCTGGAGGGGGTTCACCGGCTTTACGGCTACGATTTCCGCAACTACGCGCTGCCTTCCCTGCGGCGGCGAATATGGCATTTCATCCATTCGGAAAGCCTGAAAAGCATTTCCGCGCTACAGGAAAAGGTGCTACATGACCGGTCGTGTTTTGAGCGGATGGTCCAAACGTTGTCGATCCCCGTAACGGAGATGTTCAGGGACCCGGAAGTATTCAAGATGTTCCGCGAGAAAATCGTGCCGCTGCTGCGGACCTATCCGTATATCCGGATATGGCACGCGGGCTGCTCGACGGGCGAAGAGGTTTACTCCATGGCGATTTTGCTGCATGAGGAAGGGCTGTACGACAAATCGAGAATTTATGCGACGGACATGAACGACCGCTCGCTGGCGATTGCCAAGCAAGGAATATTCGGCATCGAAAAAATGAAACAGTACACGAAAAATTACATCGAAGCCGGGGGAACCCGCTCGTTTTCGGAATATTACACGGCGAAGTACAACTCGGTCATCTTTAAGCCGTTTTTGCAAAAAAACATCATTTTCGCCGAGCATAACCTGGCCACGGACCGTTCCTTTAACGAATTCAACGTCATTTTTTGCCGGAATGTCATGATTTATTTTAACGATACGCTCCGGGACCGGGTACATGGGCTGTTTTACGAAAGCTTAAGCCGTTTCGGCGTTTTGGTTCTCGGCTCGAAAGAGTCGATTCAATTTACGGAATACGGCCAGTATTACGAGCCGCTGGACCGCGTGGAGAAAATATACCGGAAAATGAAATAGGTTATTGGGGAGGTTTCTATGGGGGTTCAACAACCGATTCATATACTGCTCGTGGACGATCATCCGGAGAATTTGCTGGCCCTGGAGGCCGTATTGGAGAGCGAACGGTACAATCTCGTCAAGGCGACGTCCGGCGAAGAGGCGCTGCGCTGCCTGCTCAAGGACGAGTTTGCCGTCATCGTGCTCGATGTGCAAATGCCGGGGCTGGACGGAATCGAGACGGCGAAGCTGATCAAAAAAAGGGACAAGACCAAGGATATTCCGATCATTTTCATTTCGGCGAACAGCAAGGAAGCGGAGCACTTATTCGCGGGATATTCCGCAGGCGCCATCGACTACATGGTCAAACCTTTCATTCCGCAGATTTTGAAATCCAAGATCGAAGGCTTCGTCGAAATGTATTTGACGGGCAAAAAGCATAAAACCCAGTCGATGCTGCTGCAGCAGAAAACCCAGGAGCTGGAGAAGATCAACCAGGAGCTCGTAAGGGCCAAGGAAGCCGCGGAAATCGCCGCCAAGGCGAAAACCGAATTTCTGGCCATGATGAGCCATGAAATCCGTACGCCGATGAACGGAGTGATCGGCATGGTCGATCTGCTGATGGAAACCGATCTGAATGAGGAGCAGAAGGAATATGCCGAAATTATCCGCAGCAGCGCCGATGCCCTCGTGACGGTGATTAACGATATCCTGGACTTCACCAAAATGGAATCCGGCAAAATGGAGCTTGAGGAGCATCCCTTTGATCTGGGCGTTTGCATTCAGGAAGTTTTCAGCCTGTTTTCCGTCGAAGCGAGCAAAAAGGGCCTGGAGCTCGTTTATTTCCTGGATGACCGGATCCCCCCGGCGGTCTATGGCGATATGGCCAGGCTGCGCCAGGTGCTCATCAATCTGATCGCCAATGCGGTGAAGTTCACCCATGAGGGCGGCGTGTATTTGATGGTTTCGTTGAAGGAGCGTACCGCCGGCGGCATCGATATCGAATTTGCCGTCAAGGACACGGGCATCGGCATTGCGGAGGACAAAATCGACCGTTTGTTCAAGCCGTTCTCCCAGCTCGATTCTTCCATGACGCGAAAATACGGCGGCACCGGCCTGGGCCTCGCCATCTGCAAATCGCTTGTCGAGATGATGGGCGGCGACATTCGGGTCGAGCCGTCAGAGGTTCAAGGGGCGACCTTTATTTTCGATATCGTCGTGAAGGAGCCGGAATATGACGAATCTGTGAGCGGATGTTGCGACGAGCTTCGCCTGCAGGTAAACAGCGACGGCAGCGCGCCGCCGGATATTTTGGTCGTGGACGATCATCCGGTAAACCAGAAGCTGATGGTCAGCATGCTCGGCAAATTCGGTCTGAAAGCGGAGGTAGCCGAAGACGGGAAGCAGGCCGTGGACAAATCGCAGGCCAGCCCGGGTTATCATTATATTTTTATGGACCTGCAAATGCCGGTGATGGACGGGCTTGAGGCCACCAGGCTCATTCGGGAACGACAGAAGCCTTCGAACCGGGTCCCGGTGATCGTCGCGATGACGGCCAACGTGATGGAAGGAATTCGGGATCGCTGTCTGGAAGCGGGGATGGACGACTACATGAGCAAGCCGGTGCAGATGAGCAGGCTGAAGGAAGTGCTGAACGGTTACCCGCTATCCCTGCCTTTATAAAAAAATGATTCAAACGGCCGGGTTCAGGTTATTTGTAAATATCGGATCGTGTGGACCTTGGTTGAACATGCGACGAATATGACGAAATGAAATCAATTTTCGGGAGAGAATGTCTATGAATACAAATAAAAACGAAAAATTCCAAGCAACGACAGAAAAAAACGGAAACTCTTGCACCGTATATTTACTCGGAGAATTGGATTTGTCGGTCGCCCCCGATTTCAGGCTTGTCATGGAACCTCTGGTATCGGATGCCGAGTCCGATTTGATTATCAACCTGAAGGACTTGAAATACATCGACAGCACCGGGATCGGGATTTTGCTCTCCATTTTGAAAGCCAGACACGGCATGCAAACCCGCTTCAAGGTGGAGCAGGTTCCCCCGCAAATCCAGAAGCTGTTTGATATGACGGGCATCGCCAAGTTTTTCGCCCCTAATGAGAATTCCCAATAGGAAAGGATCGAAGAAAGAATGAATGCTGAAGTTCAAAGAGTCGTGATCAGTCTTCCGGCCAAAGCGGAATACGTGGATATTGTCAGACTGAATTTGTACGGGATCGCCTCGAAGATGGGGTTTTCCTATGAAGATATCGAGGACATGAAGGTAGCGGTGTCGGAAGCGTGCAATAACTCGGTGCTTTATGCTTACGGCAAGCAGGACGGCATCGTTGAAGTGGCGTTCGAGGTTTTGGAGGACATGCTGTCCATTACGGTAAGGGACGAAGGGGAAAGCTTTGAACGGAATTCTCCGAGCGGCAGCGTTACGCTTCACGACAAGGAACTGCTGGACGTAGAAATCGGCGGGCTTGGTTTCTACCTGATGGAGGCGCTCATGGATGAGGTCAGCATCGAAAATGCGGCCGGGCGGGGAACCAAGGTCGTGATGTCCAAACGTCTCATGAGAAGCGAGGAAAAGGTATGAACGATAAGGTGACTCCCCCTGAGTCCATGAGCGAGGCCGTCGGTTTGATTTGGCAGTACCAGCAGACCAAAGACAACGAAATCGCTACCGTTCTAATCCAAAAATACGAGCCTATGGTGAAAATCGCAGCAGGCAAAATCGCCCGAAACCGTCCCGATTTGTACGAAGATTTGTATCAGGTCGGCCAAATGTCGCTCATCCGCCTGCTGCAGCAGTATGACATCCAGCTTGGAGTGCCTTTTGAGCCTTATGCGATGAAAAGCATGATCGGCCACATGAAAAATTTCCTCCGCGACAAATCCTGGTACATACAGGTTCCGCGGCGGATCAAAGAGAAGGGGGCGCTTGTCCAGCACGCCATCGACGAGCTGACGGTGAAGCTTGAACGATCGCCGAACGTGGATGAAATTGCGGAGTTCCTGGATCTTTCGGCCGAGGAAACCGTCGAAGTCCTTGCCGGCCGGGAATGCTATCATTACGTTTCCCTTGACTCTCCTTTGTCCCAGGAAGAAACGGGCGCAACGCTCGGGGAACTGATCAGCTCCGAAGCGAATGACTACGATACGGTCGAAAAGCGGATGGATCTGCAGCAGGCTCTCGGCCAATTGAAGGAACAAGAGCAGCGGGTGCTGCTAATGGCCTTCCAGGACGGAGAATCCCAGCGCTCGATCGCCCAGAAGCTGGGCGTTTCGCAAATGAGCGTTTCGCGCATTCAGAAGCGGGCCACCGAAAAATTGAAAGAAATCATGTCGAATTCATCGTTATGACGGACAAGCCTGTTTTCGGTCGCGCTAATGACGGGAAGTTTCAATAGGACACGCAGCATCTTTCTCGGCGGAGAAAATAGCGTGTCCTTTTACATATCCGAAAAGGCGGGGCAAGTCCGCGCCATGAAAATCAACGAAAGGAGCTAAACCAATGAACAATGCTTCAAACGCGGCTCAGCACCGCCTGCTTCGTTTTGCGGGCGGATGGCGATGGTATGATTTGGCCACGGAAGACTCTTCCGGCGACTTGCTTCAAAAGCTGCGGGAGGAGTCTGCCGTGATCGACGAATGGCTTCGCGTCATTCCGGACGTCAGCGAAAATTATATTTCCGTCCGGTTTCCCGACGGCAAGGATGCCGTTATTTTCGGTACGCTGCCATACTCCGTCAAAAGCGAAGTGACGGGCATCAGCCCGGCGGACCGGCTACATTTTTTCGTGCAGGACGAAATGCTGGTCACGATCAACCTGGACCCGAACACCAGGGAGATGATGGCGGCAACTGAAAGAACCGCGATGCTGCAGCAATGCCATTGCGCCGTCGACGGCATGTTCGTGCTGGCCCGGACGCTGCTCCATTACTTCCATCAGGGCCTTGACCGTTTCGAAGTGAATCTGCGCGGCATTGAACGCGCGATGGAGATGGACAATAAACGCCATTTGATGGATAAAATTTTGAACTCCCGGTTCGAGCTGTTGTTCTGGAGCAATTTGTTCACTCCCTTCGACGAGTTTATCGCCGCCGCCCGGGAGGGATATCTCGATCGGCTGGAGACCAGCAAGCCGTTCCTGCGGCTGCTCCATCGGATGGAACGGATGACCCGGGCGTTCCGGCATTACGAAGACGAAATCGATACCTTGATCGCCATCGATGACGCCGTGTCCGCGTTTCGCGGCAACGAGATCATGAAGACGCTCACGATCGTGACCTCCATCTTTACCCCGGCCACCGTCGTCGGAGCAATCTGGGGCATGAATTTCGACAACCTGCCGGCGATCAAAACGCCGTGGGGATTCGTGGGCGTTATGTTCGCCACGTTCCTGTTTACGCTCGGCATGTACTGGTGGATGCACAGGAAGGGATGGACCGGGGATTTGCTGAGGGTGAAGGGGAGAAAATCGAAAATATGACGGCACCTGGGTGTTCCGCGCATCGGATAAACGTCAGGGACAAAAGGGTGGGGCCCGGGATCCTCCCGGGGCCGCTTTTCCGACAATAAAACGGTGAACCGGGATTGCCCGGATCACCGTTTATATTCGTTAATATAATGCAGCAGGTTGGCGATATACTCGCCGATGACGGGCATTTTGACGAACAGGCTGAGAATGTACCCGAGTACCCCCAAAATGACGAACGTGCCGATGGAGAGTCCGAGGCCGCGGGCGATGCCCGAGGTGAAATTGGAGAGGATTCTTTTTTTCGGATTCGTATAATTTTCGAGAATGTCCTTGATTTCGGCCTTCTCGAGCGAATCGGCAATCTGGTCCAGCCGCCTGTTCAGCCTTTTGACCTCATGTCTCAGCTCGAAAGGATGTTCATCGATGCGGTATGGGCTGGTTTTGCTCATGTTCATCCCTGCCTTTCTTCCGGCGCGTGGCGCCTTCCATGTCGAATTGAGCGCAGAAAAAGCCAGCCGCTTCGGCTGGCTTGCGGGCGAATCGCTCGTCGGACGCGCGGAATCACGGTTCCATTTTTTCGCGGATGTTATCGGAAGCGTCCTTCGAAGCCGCTTTGACTTTTTCGGAGGCGTTTTTCGCATCATCCGCCAGATCGGCGGAAGCCTGCTTCACGCTTTCCATGATGCTGTTTTTGCCTTCGTTTACCGATTTGGCCAGCTCCGTCGTTTTGGAAGAGACCGATTTGGCGACATCCGATGCTTTTTCTCCCAGGGCGGATGCCAGCTCCTTCGATTTATCCGTCATGGTGCTGATCGTTCCGGACAAATCGCCGCGCAGTTCGCGTCCCGACTTCGGGGCAAACAGCAGTGCCGCAGCCGCTCCGAGCAAGCCGCCGATCAGCGCTCCCTTGAGGAACGTAGAGGTGCCGCCGCTTTGAACTTGGCAATCCGTTTCCGTTTTATTCATCGAAATCACTCCTTGTTTTATGATGATGGCTTGAGATCGACAATGATCAGGTTCGTCCTTGCTTATTTCGTATTTAAACGGTCTCATGGGGACTGAAACAAAAATCATGAAATGCGGAGTTAAGGAAAATAATGAACAATAATTGCGGCAGTCTTCAAACTCGTAACAATTAGTTGTATGATGGATAAGCGATTTAGCTAAAGGAGAGATGGCTTGATGGAACCGGTATTGATCAAGGAATATCGAGCGGGCATCATGGAATGCTCGCATCATGGACATATATGCATCGTCGGCGGTCGCGGGGAAACCTCGGCCTTCGCGGGGGACCCGGATTTCGTGACCTTTACGCGTTCGGCTGCGAAGCCCCTTCAAGCGATCGTCGCGATCCGGGGAGGCATTGCTTCCCATTACGGTCTGAGCGACAAGGAGATCGCGATCATGACCGCTTCGCACATGGCGCAGCATGAGCACGTGGAAGTGCTTGAAAGCATCATGAAAAAAACGGGACTGTCGGAGTCGGAACTCGTCTGCGCGGCAAGTTATCCCTGGAACGAAGAGAGCAAGGAAGAGGTGCTGCGCCAACAGGGCGGCAAGCGCCGGATATACCATAATTGTTCCGGCAAACATCTCGGCGTGCTCGCTTACTGCAAGATGAAAGGATACCCGCTGGCAGGTTATGCGGATCCGGGGCATCCCGTTCAGCAGGAAATTATCGAGACGGTGTCGATGATGTGCGGCATCTCCGCGGAAAACATCGACCTTGGCACGGACGGCTGCGGTTTTCCTGTTTTTGCTTTGCCGCTGTCGGCGATGGCAACGGCCTACGTGAAACTTGCGTGTCCGGATCTCATTGCGGATGAGGCCGTCAGGGAAGCGGTGAAAACGATAACCGGGGCGATGAACCGGCATCCGGAGATGGTGGGAGGCAGCGGCCGCGTCGATTCCCTCGTGCTGCAGGATGACAATATCGTCGCCAAGGGCGGATTCAAGGGCGTATACTGTTTCGGCCTCAAAAAGGAGCGGCTCGGCATCGCCTTTAAGGTATTGGACGGATCGGAAGAGGAATGGGGCTGGATCGTCGAGTCCATTTTGGAGCAAATCGGCTACGGCAACCATGAGCTCATCCGGCAATTAAACGAATCGTTTACGCATGATATATTCAACGACGAAGGCAAAAAGGTCGGGTACGCCGATGCCGTGTTTCGCCTGCAATCGGTATAAACGATCAAAAAAACAAGCTTGGCAGACGTCGGGGCGTGGTTTTCGAGCCTGGCATTGCCCAAGGCGCGCAAGAAATATATCCGATAAAAGGTCTCTTCCGGCGGCAGGAAGGGATCTTTTTATTTTTGAAATGTGATTGAGCCCGAAAAGTTGGGGGTAAAGATTACGTAATCAAGACCAACCATTTCTAGAAAGACATTCATGGAGGTGGATGTAAAATGATTAAAGTAGTGACTTCAGCGGAGCGTCATACTTCGGAGAAGGAGTGGATCCACAGCGAATTCAGCTTTTCTTTTGCCGATTACGATGATCCGAGCAACTCCCATTTCGGCTGCCTGCTGGCGCATAACGACAATCGGCTAAGTCCGTTGCAAGGCTTTAAGAAACATCCTCATCATGATTTGGAAATCGTCAGTTACGTCATCTCCGGCACCCTTGAACATAACGACGACTTGGGCAACGCGAAACGCCTTCCGGCCGGCACGGTCCAGGTCATGAGCGCCGGGACGGGAATCAGCCATTCGGAGACGAACCCGTCCGAAGACGAGCCAGTCAGGTTTATGCAGATGTGGTTTCTGCCATCCGAGCCGGGACACAGGCCGTCATGGACATCCCGCCTTCTTTCCAGGGAGGAGCGCTTGAACAAACTGGTGCCGACGGTGACCGGTAAGACGGAAGGGGGGCAGGAGGCGCTGCGGATTCATTCGGATATTTCGCTTTACGTTCCGATTTTGGAAACCGGCCAAGAAATCGTGTTCGCTCAGCAAGAGGAAAGAAGGACTTATTTGTTCCTCATTTCCGGCCACCTGGAAATCGGCTGTCATGACGGCACCTTCCAGCTCGAACCCGGAGATGCGGCACGGATTCGCAACAACTGCGATCTTCATATCAAAGGCACGAGCAGCGACGGGGATGCCGAATTCGTGCTCGTGGACATTCCCTAGAATGAGCCGGTTCGTCGAAAAGCCCCCTGCGGCCTTCCTTCGTACATGTGCGGACGAAATAAGGATCCATAGGGGGCTTTCATGTTCCGTGAAAACAAGTCATCGCCGCCGGTGCGCGCTCATTTGCTGCGCAAACGCCCCAGCTCCGAAACCAAGGCTTCCACTTCGGAAATGCTGAGGTTCGATTTGGTCATCACGAGCTCGTAGACATCGCGGATATCCTCGTATTGATCCACCGAAAAGGCCGTGGAGCTCATGGCGGCGCCGCTGGCCATTCTAAGTTTGGTTTTGATCTGTTCGATCATGAAATCGATATTTTCAGCCGTTTTTTGCGATAAATCCATGGGGGAGGTTCATCCTTTCCAGTTTCTTTTCTTTATCTGCAGCAGTTTTATGATTTCCCGGGCTCCCTGCAATGCGCCTCCAACCGGCTGCGGAGGCATGGCACCGCGTCAAGGGGCGATGAGCCGGGCTGTAACCATTGTAGCATGTCTGGTCGCCCGATACAGGAAAATGATTTTTCTTGCAGTCCGTTTTGCAGTAAAATCAAAGGGAACATGTCGATCAACCTGCAAGGGAGGCATTTTGCCTTGTTTAATCAAGACTTCCGCTCCGGCCGGGAAAAGGGCGGAAACAGCAAAAAAACGGATGCTGAAGGGCTGCGAGCCTTTTTTGCGGAAATTGGCGGCCGGCATGAGCCCGGCGCCTTGACCTTTTTGTGCATCGGCACTGACCGGTCCACCGGCGATGCGCTCGGCCCGCTGACGGGAAGCGCGCTTTCCGCCTGCGGTTTCCGGCATGTCATCGGAACGCTGGACTCCCCATGCGACGCCTCCAGCCTGAAAGCGCGCCTGGCGGATATTCCCGAAAGCCATGCCGTGGTCGCCATCGATGCTTGTTTGGGACAGCCGCAGTCCGTCGGAAGCTTCCTGGTTTCGGACGAGCCGTTGTTTCCCGCAAAGTCGGTGGGGCTGGCGCTTCCGCCCGTCGGAGATTACAGCATCGCCGCCGTCGTGAATGCGATCGGTCCCAAGCCTTACGCGACGCTGCAGATGACTTCGCTGCATCATGTGATGGCGATGGCCGGCCAGATCGCTTCGGCCGCGGCGGAAGCGTTCGGATCCGCGCCAATGGCAGGCGCCAACCGGTTCAAAGGTTGGCCGTTCATTTAAATGTATGGGCGTGCGGTCGGGAATATGGCTGGATAAACGGGGTTTGGCCCAAAAATTGACGGAAAAATAATCCTCATGAAAGAAGGGTTTCAATATGAATAAAGTCGTTTGCGACGGATATACGCTTTGTTACGCCGATCAGGGGGAAGGAGAGCCCGTCGTTCTTCTCCACGGCTTCTGCGGAAGCTCCGCCTACTGGGAGCGGTTGGTGCCGCTTTTGTCCGGCAGCTGCCGCTGCATCGTCCCCGATCTGCGCGGACACGGGTCGTCGGATGCGCCGCTCGGAGCCTATTCGATCGAGCAAATGGCGGATGACGTCCTGAAACTCCTGGATGAGCTGAACCTGGAGAAAGTAACGATGTTGGGCCATTCCATGGGCGGATACGTTACGCTTTCCTTCGCCCAGCGGCATGCATCCCGGTTGAACGGATTCGGCCTCATTCATTCGACGGGATACGCGGATGACGAAGCGGGCAAGGAAAAACGGCTGAAGGCGGTAAGCACGATCCAGTCCGAAGGAATGACCGCGTTTATCGACGGTTTGGTTCCGGGATTGTTTGCTCCGGAAACGGCAAAGACGCATCACGAACTGATCGAAAAAGCGAAGGAAATCGGTTACCTGACGCCGCCGCAAGGCGCCGCAGGCGCGGCGCTGGCCATGCGCGAGCGTCCCGACCGCCGGGACGTCATTTCCGCTTCGGCGCTCCCGGTCCTGCTGGTCGCGGGAGAAAACGACGGGATCGCCCCTCCGGAAAAAGTATTTTCCGCGGATCGCCCGAATATTACGCAGGCGACGATTCAGGGCGCGGGCCATATGAGCATGATGGAGGCGCCGGAGGAGCTGGCCGGGATCATCCGGGGGTTTTTGAAGCAAAACTGAATTCAGCCAATGAAATAAGCGATAAAGATACTTCATCCCGTTACGGTTTCATGACATGAATAAAAGCCGGAGCCCTCGTTGCCCGAGGTTATCCGGCTTTTTGCGTTGTGACGGAGCTTGTTTACAGGCTGTCCGGAGGCCAAGAAGGCGACACTCATCCTTAAGCTGGATGAGCAAGCGTTCCTTATAGAACAGCACCCCGATTTGGTTTGCGCTTCCGGTCCGGCGCGCTCCGGCTGGCTTTGGCGTTCCGAATATCATACAATCATTAAAAAGATATCGAATCTTTTGGGAAAGGGTTGAGGAGCGTCATGTTCAGGAAAGACTATTTGCTGCAAATGGTGGAGGATATGGTTGAAATGGTCGGCAAGGTATTCGGGCTCAAACAGCAGAAAAAATACGCCGAGGCTTTATGGGAAATCGACGACCTGCTGAGCAAAAATTTCCGCCTGAACTCGAAGCTTTTGAATTCCCTGTCCGTTGAGGATATCATAGAGATGTTTCGCCTGGGGGGAGGCATCGAAGCCGACAAGCTGCAAACGATCGCAAGGCTTCTTCAGGAAGAGGCAGGGGTATACTTGGATATGGAGCAAAAGGATGAGGGGCTGACCCGCCTCATGAAATCGCTGCACTTGTATCTCTATGCCGATCTTCACGGAGCGGACCATACGATGCTGAAGCTGCCCGAGCGCGTGGCCGAGCTGAAGGAACAGACTAAGGGCTACAGGCTTCCGGCCAAAACCGACAAGCTGCTGCTCAGCTATGATGAGGAGCGGGGGCGGTACGATGAGGCGGAGAACGCGTTATACCGGCTGCTGGACCAGCGGGAAATCACCGAAGAGGAAGGCCTGGCCTTCTATCAAAAATTGTTGACGAGAAGCGAAGAAGAGCTCGAAGCGGGCGGCCTTCCGCGGGAAGAGGTGCTTGAAGGCGCGGAAGAATTGCAGCGCAGGGCAGACAAGCTTCGTTTGGAAAATACGAGAAAGTGAGATGTACCCACTTGGAATCTTTACGCAAACTCATCCATGAAATCACGGAAGAAACGACTTTGATCACGGCGACGCTGAGCCAACTGCGAAAGAGGGAAGGGGCAACTTTTACCAAAGTGCAGATCAAGCCGGTGGAATTGAAGAAAAAAGTACATTATCAATTCGCTTACGTGCATCCGAACAAGATCGTTCACCAGAACGTCCCCGCGGAAGAGGCGGGGGAGGCGATCATGCGCCTGTTCGAGCAGACGTTTCGTCAAGGGCTCATCTGCACGCCGGACGCGGACTATCAGATTTTGATCAGCAAAAAATACAAAGTTTCGATTCTCACCAAATCCCCGACCAAAACATCCGCCGATTTGGCGCATAACCGGAAGAAAAAATATGTGCTTGAAGAAGGCCATCCGATTTCGTTCCTGGTCGAACTGGGCATAATGAATGAACAAGGGAAAGTTTTGGCCCGAAAATACGATAAATTCAAGCAGATCAACCGCTTCCTGGAGATGGTCGAGGACGTGCTTCCGGCGCTGCCCGAGGGACGCCCGCTGACGATCGTCGATTTCGGCTGCGGCAAATCGTATCTGACCTTTGCGCTGTACCACTACTTGTCCATTCAGGAACGCCGGCCGCTGAACGTCGTCGGACTTGATCTGAAAGCGGACGTCATCGAGCACTGCAACCAGTTGGCGGACAGGCTGCATTACGGGAACCTGCGGTTTCTGGTCGGGGATATCGCCGACTACGACGAGCTGGAACAGGTCGATATGGTCGTTACGCTCCATGCCTGCGACACGGCGACCGACGCGGCCTTGGAGAAGGCGGTCCGCTGGAACGCCTCGGTCATCCTCTCCGTCCCGTGCTGCCAGCATGAACTGTTCAATCAGATCGAAAGCGAGGTCCTGGAGCCGCTGCTTTCGCACGGCATCCTGAAGGAACGTTTTTCCGCACTGGCAACCGACGGCATCCGGGCCAAGCTGCTCGATATTCTCGGCTACAAAACGCAGCTGCTCGAATTCATCGATCTGGAGCATACGCCGAAAAACATCTTGATCCGGGCGGTGAAAAGCCAAGGCGGCAACAGGGAGCAGCTGTGGCGCGAATACACGGCTTTCCGCGATTTCCTGCATGCCAATCCTTATTTGGAAAACGCGTGCGCGGATTTGCTGCCGGGCGGAGCGAAGCGCAAGTAAAGCTTGCAGTTTTCGGGCAGGAAGAATAGGCGATAGGGGGCGGGAGCGTGAAACGCTCTATGCTAGGAATAGGGGAGGCCGCGCTGATCGCGGTGCTGCTGATATCTTGTTTGAAATCCGGCTTTTATTTTACGACGGATATGTATCCGGTTTGGATGCTGTACGGCCTGCTTCTGTTTTTGGCTGGCGTGGCGGTCCTCTTCCGCCGCATGGCGGTTTCCGGAAAAGAAAAGATCGCGCCCTTAGCCGCCGGTTCGGTCCCCGAAAGGCTGCTGATTCTTTGCCCGTTTATATTGATGACCGTATATGCCCTCCACTGGCTGCTGGGGCCGTTGTCCGTTCACGGAACGGTAAACCAGCTGCTGCGGTGGGGCTTTTACGGTCTTTTTGCCGTTTCGGCCGTGGTCATCGCCCGCCGGAAGGGAGGGCAAAGGGTGCTGGCAGCGGCCTGGCACGCGGCAGGGGCGCTGCTTTGCGGCTCGGCGCTGCTGGCGGTTTACGGCGTTCTACCACTGTCGCACGCCATCGTGTTCACCTCGAACGTGGGGATCAGCGCCAGCGGAGCCAGGCTTGCCGGCCTGGTCGAATATCCGAACACGTTCGGCATGCTGATGGCCGCTTTCCTGCTGGAGCGGCTGTTTGCGCTGGCCGCCCTGCTCCGGCGGGAGCACGGGGCAAGAGAGATCCGGCTGCTGCGGGTTGCGCTCCCGCTGCTGCCGTACGCCGCCGCGCTGCTCCTCAGCGAGTCGCGCGGCGCGTGGCTCACGGCCGGCGTTGCCGCCGCCGCCGGCCTCGCCCTGCAGCGGCGGCGCAGCCTCGCGCCGCTGCTGCTTGCGGCCGCGCCCTTCGCCGGCGCGGCCCTGCTGTACCGCCAGCTGGCTTCCGCCGCGCTGGCGGTACAGCCCGCCCCCGGCCTGCTCGCGCTGGCCGGGGCATGGGCCGGCAGCATGCTCGCCGGCCTGGGGCTTTGCCGCCTCGCGCGCAGCGCGGCGGCTTCCCGGCGCCGCCTGGCCTGGGCGGCGGGCGGCCTTGTCGCGGCCGCGGGGATGGCCGCCGTGTTCCTGACGGCGCAGGAGCGCATCGTCCGAAACTTCGGGACCGCCACGGCGCGCGGCGCGATTTACCGCGATGCGTGGGGGCTGTTCATGCAAGCCCCCTGGTTCGGGCAGGGCGGGGAGACGTGGCGGCTGTCGTACCGCGCCGTGCAGACCAACCCGTACGTCGGCAGCCAGGTGCACAGCGGCTACCTGGACATGCTGCTGAACACCGGCGTTCTTGGCACGTCGGTCTTGTTATTGCTGCTCGGCGCCATAGGCATGCTGCTTGTTCGCTGCCGCCGCGAGCTTTTGCCTGCTTACGGCGTCTTTGTCCTGCACGGGGCCGTCGACCTCGATTTCAGCTTCGGCCTCATTTGGCTGCTGATCTTTCTGCTTGCGGCATGGGGGATTTCCTATAAAACGGAGGAAATCCAAGCTGGTGATAAGCTTGGGGCGGATCAGGGACATGCGGTTTTAGCCAGGCCGGTAGCGGCGGCAGGCCGTTGGGTGCGCCGGGCCGATCCGATCGCATCCGGATATAGGCACCGGGCATACGGCCCGGCGGTGCTCCTGATGCTTTGGCTTGGCATAACCGGAGCCGGATTGTGGCTGGCTTTCCGCGGCGATACGGCCCACCGGCTGCATCGGCAGGCGCTGGCGGCAGCGGCCCCGGCGAAGTCCGCCGCGCTTTTGCGCTCCTCGCTGCAGTGGAATCCGGCCGACGCGGGGACGGCGCTTGATCTGGCACGCAGGCTGCAGCCGGTGGAGGCCGAGGCGGTGCTCGAACGGAGCCTGTCCTATTCGCCGGGACATCCCGGCCTGCTGTTCGCGCTTGCGGACAACGCCGTCAAGCGGGGAGATGCCTCCTCCGCCGCCGCATGGGCGGAGGCGGGCTTCCGCCGCGACAAATACAATGCGGCCGAGCAGACGAAAAGCCTTGAGGGGCTGCTCAGGCTGGCGCGGCGCGAATGGATGTCCGGCAGCGTGGCGGAAGCCCGGCGAGTCCTTGACGCCGGGCTCAAGCTTTACGGCGATTATGCGCGCCGCGCCGCGGACCCCGGCAAGGCGCGGGTCCGGAATGACCGGGAGTTCCGCCTCACCCGCGAAGCCAAGCAGTGGGGCAGCGAGCTGGCGCGTTTGGAGCGTTCCCTTCCTGCGTCGGATTGAGTCCGTCCGTGGAATAAGGGCGTCCGAATGTACGTCGCCCGGGGCCCTTTAACGGGGCAATGTATGATCGCGTGTGAGCGGCCGGGTCCTCCTTCAGCCGCCAAAAGCTTCGCGGAAAGCTTTTCCGAGATGCTCCTCGTCTACCTTCCACAGGGCGGCAAGCTCGGCGCGCACCGCTTCGTCCCACCAGTCGCACAGCAGCTTCCGGTTGCTGCGGTTTTCATGGATCCAGATCAGGTTGCCGATCACCTTGCGGTAATAAAGCGTTTCGCCTTCGCGGAGGGCGTCGTCCGGGACGTACACCTTCAGCCGCTTGACCGTGCGATACAGCTCCTTGCTGCAGGCTCTGCGGATGC